>Ga0172380_10005815_pt1 | contig 14688 bp, 14 predicted proteins | sample Leawe162metaG_FD_119747 | JGI IMG/M metagenome (GOLD analysis project Ga0172380, IMG submission 119747) | Leachate microbial communities from a municipal landfill in Southern Ontario, Canada - Leachate well 162 metaG | ecosystem: Engineered > Solid waste > Landfill > Unclassified | place...
GGAAACCATTGCCGTACTCGCTGATGGGGCACTCATTCGTCAGCTCACCGAGTCTGATGCGGATCTCGCCGAGGGGCGCGTGGAAGATCTCAACGTGCTCGCTGCAGCCATGCAAGCCCGCTCGACGGGTGCATGACATTTAGATGTACGCGCTCGTCATTACTGCCACGGCACGGCGTCAACTCGCAGAAGGGCTTCCCTCGTCGATCGCATTCGCCGCGTACGAATTCATCGTTGGACCACTTCTGGACAATCCGCAACGAGTGGGCAAGCAACTCATGCCGCCGCTGGCCGATCGACACAGTGCGCGGCGCGGCACCTACCGCGTCATCTACCGTATTGATGACGCTTCGCGCACGGTGACGGTTCTTGCGATCAGTCCTAGGGCTGACGCATACCGAACACCGTGATTGGATCAGTGCCAGCCTTGAAAGTAGGCGGGGTGGGTGCGGGTCTGCACCCCCAGGGGAGTGCACGAGGGGTGCAGAAATGATCATTTGTGAGGGCAACCCGCGGGGCACGCAACCCAGTGATCGTGCATCCTCTGTTTCTCCCCGCTACAGTGCAAACGGGCATAGCCGTCCATAACGGACAGGTTGTGCCCGTTTTGCATGTGTTCTGACGCCGCTGCGTGGAGTAAGTCAGCGGTAAGTCAGCAGGATATGTCGTTGTACGAAGGTGTCAGGTTCCTTCGCCTGTGCCTATGGTCGTGGACGGCAGCTCCTTTAGTCGAGTTCTCGTTGTGCCTGGCATCTCCTTCAACGGCGTCGAGTGCCTCGGTATCGCGCAACTTCGCTGGCTCGAGCTCGCTTCACCCGGGAGCGGTTGCTGATTATCGGTACTTGTAAGTATCTACCGACTATCTGTAACATTGGGGCATGGGGACGGAAGCTGCGGCGGCGCTGCGTCTGGGGCGTAAGTCTGGGCTCCTGCGCAGCCGCGATGCGGTGGCGGCTGGCGTGAGTCGCACTGCACTGTCACGCCTGGCTGCACGCGGTGACCTCGTGTGGGTGAGTCGAGGCGTCTATCAACTTCCGCAAGGCCCGCGAGCAGATCCGATCGCAATCCTGTGCGCGACGCATCCCAGCGTGGTGGTCTGCCTTACATCGGCCCTGGCGATGCACGGTCTCACGACCCAGTCGCCGCTGCAGGTGTGGATGGCCATTGGCAACAGGGCTGCCGTTCCACGGATCGAGTACCCGCCGCTGCAGGTGGTGCGCATGAACGAGGTGAACCTGCGCGAAGGCGTGCAGGAGGAGAACATCGACGGCGTCACGGTACGAGTGACCTCGCCTGCTCGCACTGTGGCCGACTGCTTCAAGTTCCGCAGTCGCGTGGGTCTGGATGTTGCGATCGAAGCGCTGCGCTCAGCATGGGAGTCGCGCACTGTCACGATGGACGAACTGTGGCAGGCCGCCGGTCACACGCGGATGACCAACGTGATGCGTCCCTATCTGGAATCACTCGTATGACGCCCACCAACCTGCCTGCATCCATCCGAGCACGACTGAGGAATCTCGCCGAAAGAGATCGCATCGACTTCGGTGCCATCCTCACCCGGTACGCGCTCGAACGCATGCTCTATCGCATCAGCATCGGAGAGCACCGAGACGAGTTCCTGCTCAAGGGAGCGCTGCTGTTCGACGTGTGGTTCGGCACCCCGTCCCGACCCACGCGGGACATCGACCTTCTTGGATTCGGCCCAGCGGATAGTCAACGCATTGGCGACGTGTTCCGAGCAGCCTGCACACTCGACTTTCCCGACGGGATCGTCTTCGCGCCCGACACCGTGACGACGGCCGACATCCGCAAAGAAGCGGGCTACCCCGGAATCAGGGTCACGATGCAAGGCGACCTGGACGGTGCGCTGATGCACGTCCAAGTGGATGTCGGCTTCGGTGATGCCGTCACGCCCCAGGCCATGGCCGTGACCTTCCCGGTGCTGCTCGAGGAATTGCCTTCCCCGGTCCTCAATGCCTACCCGAAGCCCACGGTCATCGCTGAGCGCTTCCACTCGTGCCCGTGAATATGGGTGGAACCTCCGTAATCTTTGGCTACTAGGGCTCCCGATTGACGGTCCCAATAGTTCAACGGTGTCAGGGAGACGGTATCTCGCACTTTCGGGTTCCGGGACACATCACTTGGTCAACCAGACCAGGGGCAGACCCTGGCAGTTGAAGTTTGACTCCCACGTCAACTCGTAGACGCCGAATTGATGATCACCTCGACGCACTCACTGCTCGTGAAATGGCCCTTAACGAAGAGCGAAGACCAGAGCATCCGTAACTCTCGCACACAGAGAACACCGACCCAGCGAATATAACGGAATGGAGTGTAGTAAATTGGTTGTAGTCCCACACCGTGACGAAAGAAGAATCTGAGATGGTCGACATGGATGCACTGCTTGCGCAACACGCAATCACTGCAATTCACTTCGGGGAAAACCGGATGCAGCACATCTCCTCAGAACCCAGGACGGTGTCTCGAACGTGATCACCAGCATCGACATCAAAGATCTTGCCTCCGAGTATGAGGCGGCCACTTCCCGATTCATTCGGGCGGCCGGTTGCGTCCCTGTGGGTTTCCTGGACGCAGGGCGCCCGGACGGGTGGTCAGTTCGTCAGATCATTCATCACCTGGCCGACAGCGAAACCCTGGCATACATCGCCCTGAGGCGGCTGCTGACTGAGCCAACAGGTTCCCTCATCCTCGGATTCGACGAAGACCGCTGGGCGCGAACCCCCGTCCTTGGATATGCAGAACTCCCCGTTGGGAATTCCCGTGCAATCTTCGAATCAGTGCGAGCGTCATCCCTCGATCTCATTCGCCGATTGTCGATCGAGGACTTGGAGCATGTGGGGCAGCACAATTCAGTCGGCATCTTCTCGGTTCGAGCCTGGCTAGTCACATACATCGCCCATCCTCGTGAGCACGCAGACCAGCTCGAGCGAGCCCGGGAGAGCAATCCGTGACCTTGCAGCACGAGTGGAGGAGCCCGTGACGAGCGCGCGGCCCCAGACCAGCTCCATTTCAGGATGCACCCGCGAATGACGAGGACGAATAGAGAACTGATGTCAGCTGAAACTCAGAGCCCTGCGATTCCGCGGCCAGACACCCTTCGTGATGCGTTGGTGTCGCGAATTGTCATCGCTGACGGCGCGATGGGCACCATGCTCCAGGACGCGAGCCTCTCTTTGGCCGATTTCGACGGATTCGAGGGGTGCAATGAGATCTTGAACATCACCCGTCCGGATGCAGTCGACGCCGTGCATGAGGCCTACTTCAAGGTTGGCGTCGATTGCGTGGAGACCAATACCTTTGGCGCCAATTTCTCCAATCTCGGTGAGTACGACATTGCAGATCGCATCTATGAGCTCTCCGTAGCCGGCGCTCGGATTGCGCGCAGGGTTGCAGATCGCTGGGCGACGGCTGCTCGACCACGCTGGGTGCTGGGATCTGTTGGGCCGGGGACCAAACTGCCGTCACTCGGGCATGCCCCCTATGCGCAGTTGCGCGACGCCTACCAAGAACAGGTCCGAGGTCTCATCGATGGAGGCGTCGATGGCATTCTGGTGGAGACCTCGCAGGACTTGCTGCAGGCGAAGGCGGCAATAGTCGGAGCCAACCGGGCAATGACAGCTGCGAACGTTCGGTTACCGCTGATCGCCCAGGTCACCGTGGAGACCACTGGCACCATGCTGCTGGGCAGTGAGATTGGTGCGGCATTGACCGCTCTCGAACCTCTTGGGATAGATGTCATCGGGCTGAACTGCGCTACTGGACCCCGCGAAATGAGCGAGCACCTGCGCACTCTGGCCAAGACGGCAAGCGTCGGCCTGTCCTGCATGCCCAATGCCGGACTTCCCGTACTGACATCCGATGGTGCCTATTACCCCTTGACTCCGGGGGAGCTTGCCGATGCGCTCGAGACGTTCACGCAGACCTATGGGGTTGGCCTTGTCGGGGGATGCTGTGGAACAACACCTCAGCATCTTGAAGCAGTAGTTGAACGCCTCCATGGGCGCGACCTTGCGGTTCGTGAAGTGAAGCATGAGGCTGCAGTGGCCTCTCTCTACCAGCCTGTGACGCTGCGTCAGGACACCACGTATCTCACCATTGGCGAGCGAACGAATGCCAATGGGTCTCGCGCATTTCGTGACGAGATGCTGGACGAGGACTGGGACGGCTGTATCGAGATCGCTCGCGCACAGATTCGCGACGGTGCCCACGTTCTTGACCTGTGCATCGATTACGTCGGTCGCTCAGGTGTTGAAGACATGCGGCAGCTTGCAGGTCGATTGGCCACGGCAAGCACATTGCCGATCATGCTCGATTCCACGGAATTCCCTGTCATCCAGGCGGGCCTGGAAATGCTGGGTGGAAGGGCGATCATCAACTCCGTCAATTACGAGGATGGCGACGGGCCTGAGTCGCGATTCGGCAAGATCATGCCGTTGGTGGTCGAGCACGGCGCCGCAGTCGTCGCCCTCACGATTGATGAGGAAGGGCAAGCACGCACAGCCGAATGGAAGGTGCGAGTAGCCGAGCGTCTGATATCGGACCTCACACAGAATTGGGGAATGTCTGTCGAGGACATCATCGTTGACACCTTGACCTTTCCCATTGCAACAGGCCAAGAGGAGACCCGACGCGACGGAATTGAAACCATCGATGCGATCAGGATCCTGAGCGACCGATACCCCAGTCTCCACACCACGCTGGGATTGTCCAACGTTTCCTTCGGGCTGAATCCGGCTGCCCGTCAAGTGCTCAATTCGGTATTCCTTCACGAGTGCGTCAACGCAGGTCTTTCCACCGCCATCGTGCATGCATCAAAGATCCTTCCTATGGCGCGTATCCCGGAAGAGCAGCGCGAGGGAGCGCTGGACCTCGTGTACGACCGACGCGTCTATGACTCTGATGGCAACATGACCCATGATCCCCTGGCCCACTTCCTGAGCTTGTTCGAAGGCGTTGAGGCGAAGTCGCGCAATGCATCGCGCGCGGAGGAGCTGGCTGCATTGCCATTGTTTGAACGGCTCCAAATGCGCATCATCGATGGCGAGCGCATCGGCCTGGAAGCCGATCTCGACGCAGCACTCATGGAACGGTCCGCACTTGCCATCGTCAATGACACGCTGCTGGAGGGAATGAAGACCGTCGGTGAACTCTTCGGTTCAGGGGAGATGCAGCTGCCATTCGTCCTGCAGAGTGCAGAAGTCATGAAGAAAGCAGTCGCCTATCTTGAACCGCATATGGAACGTAGCGATGAAGCAGGCAAGGGAACCATCGTTCTGGCCACGGTCAAGGGCGATGTCCACGATATCGGCAAGAACCTGGTTGACATCATCCTGAGCAACAACGGCTTCACGGTCAGAAATCTCGGTATCAAGCAACCCATCAACATGATCTTGGATGCGGCTGTCGAGCACCAGGCCGACGTCATTGGGATGAGCGGACTGTTGGTAAAGAGCACGGTCATCATGAAGGAGAACCTGCTGGAGATGAATTCCCGGGGCATCGCCGGGCAGATTCCCGTGATCCTCGGCGGCGCCGCACTCACTCGAGCTTTCGTTGAGCAGGACTTGGCGGAAGTCTTCGATGGTGAGGTCCGATATGCCCGCGACGCATTCGAAGGCCTGCGCCTGATGGACACCGTCATGGCGATGAAGCGAGGTGAACCCGGAGCTGCCCTTCCTGAGGCGCGGAAGCGGCGCGTCACCGCACGCGCCCACGTGCACCTGACAGCCCTCGAGGACATGCCCGCACGCTCAGATGTGGCAACAGATATCCCGATACCTGTGCCACCATTCTTTGGCGACCGTGTAGTTCGAGGAATTCCGTTGGCTGACTTTGCGCCCTATATCGACGAGCGCGCCTTGTTTCTGGGCCAGTGGGGACTCAAGCCCACTCGAGGCGATTCCAATGGTCCCTCATACGCGGACCTGGTCGAGACAGACGGCCATCCTCGACTACGCATGTGGCTTGATCGAGTCAAGACGGAAGGCGCCATCGAACCAGCTGTCGCATATGGCTACTTCCCGTGTGTCAGTGACGGCGACGAGCTTGTGATCCTCTGGCATGAAGGACCGCAAGCGGGGCAAGAGCGCACTCGCCTGCGCTTTCCACGCCAACGCAGAGACCGGCACCTATGCATCAGCGACTTCTTCAAGTCCCAGGAATTCGGGGAGATCGATGTTGTCGCGTTCCACATCGTCACTATGGGTGAGCCCGCATCCGTAGCGACTGCCAAGCTCTTTGAAGCCCATAGCTATCGTGACTACATGGAGTTGCACGGCTTGTCAGTGCAACTCACCGAGGCCCTGGCTGAGTACTGGCATGCCCGCACTCGCGAGGAGCTCGGATTGTCGATCGAGGATAACCCCGATATGGAAACGCTCATCGCCAAGCAGGGGTACCGCGGTTCGCGCTACTCATTTGGCTACCCAGCATGCCCTGAACTGGATCAGCAGGAAATCCTGGTCGACCTACTCAAACCAGAAAGAATTGGCGTAATCCTGTCTGAGGGTTTCCAGTTGCACCCGGAGCAGTCAACCAGCGCAATCATCGTGCATCACCCCGAGGCAAAGTACTTCAACGCTACGTGACGTGGTGATTGTGCGGGACACGTTCTCGCGTGGTGTCGAGGCTACGACAATGTATGCCGCTTGAGAAGGTCGTCTGCGCGACTGAACTCCTGGATCACGTCGGCTGCGGTTTGAATGTTCTTGACGAGCCCGACGCCCTGTCCAGCATCGATGCAGGCGGTGTCATAGTTGCCTTCGGCGAGAGCCCGGGCCATCTGCAAGGCAACGAGGAAGTCCGTTTCGAGGTACTGCTCTTGTCCCTCCCAATTGTTCAGGAACGTGTTTCGCAGTGCTCGTTCACCGAATTCGCGCGGCCAACGGGCTTGCGCTGCGATGTCGAATGCGTGCGTGTAGACCGTGTCGGTGTCCTGGGCCCCGACGAGTCGTTCTCTCGCCACCGTGCCTGTCATCGACTCGACGGTGGCGGTGAACGCAGTCCCGACCCATGCGCCAGCGGCTCCGGCAGCGACCACAGCGGCCAGGCCACGCGCATTGCCAATCCCACCCGCCGCCACGACGGGTATTTGAGCGACTTCGAGCACTGATTGGAGCAGGACGAGCGTGCTGACGTCATTTCGACCATGTCCGCCGCCTTCCGCACCGCGGGCGATGATCAGGTCCACATCAGACTCGGTTGCGAGGCAGGCCTCCTGGTGGTTTCCCACCGCGGTTGCCACGAGCATTCCGGCATTCCTGAACTTGGCGATGTGACCCTCATGCGGTCCGTAGCAAACAGAGACCAAACTTGCGCGGGACTCGAGCACGGCCTCCTCCTGTCCTGGGTTCAAGGGCAGCGCCCATGCCTGCAACCCCACTCCAAAGGGCCTTCCGCTCTGGGAGGCTATGGAGCACTGCTCTCGAATCCACTCAGGTGGTGTTCGATCCCCAACACCAACCATGCCCAGGCCACCTGCCGCAGAGACCGCGCCAGCCAAGTGGCCTCCGGCTACTCCGGCCATCGGTGCGCAGATCACAGGAACTCCGAGGTCAAGTCGTTCGGTAAGCCAAGTGCGCATCGGATCTCCTTGGTTCGAATGGCCAGAAGGAACAGAGGGAGCAACTGCATTGGTTCATCGCACGGAGAGGCCACCGGCAAGTGAGTGTCGCATGCGGGAGGCGGTGATGGCAGCGCCGACGGCCAGAGGAATGAATGACGCAAGGACCGTGAGTGCGAGCAACGCTGCACCGATGCGAAGCATGTCCTGTGGCGCAAGCACGACGATGAGGAGTGCAAGGTTGATGACCGTGATTCGCACTGTCGCGGCTCGGTCAAGGATGCCATTTGTAGCGCGAGCAGTAGCGGGTCCACCGCCGAGAACCACAGGTATCAGGAAACTCAGGGCGCCGACGAGCAATTGAGCCGCGAACCCAACCAGGAGCGGTCCCGCGAGCCTGTCGGCGCTTTCTGCGGCAGACTCCCAATCCTGGGCATTGGCCAGGATCCATACCAAGGCAACAACGGCTGCGAGGTACCACACTGCTGCCGCAAGAACCGATCGGGTCGCGTAGGTGGTTGGTGGACGTCGCCTTGTCACTTGGCCAAGTGAGCGGCCTATCCAAAGCAAGCCGACGACGTAGGCAGTGATCCCAATTGTCGCGGCTCGGGGTTGAGATGTGAGCGCACCAGCCGCGGCGCCTGCCACCCCCACTAGCAGTATGGGCAGTGCCTGTCTGGATTGGCGTTCTGCTCGATCGGAGACCTGTGTGTGCAGCATTGTCGGCCACAGGGTCACCAGGGTGCCAAGGACCGTGAGTCCCATCCAGCCCAGTAGGTTGATGGAGACGTGGGCCAAGGCCAATTGCGCATGCCAAGCCGATTCGGATGCGTCGTGAGCCATGAGGACCCCAAGGGCGACGCCAACGGGAAGCAGGGATGCCGCCGCTACGTAGTATCGAATGGTGGAGCCGAAGCGTGAGGGCAATGCACGACGAACGTGCCTGACGAGTGCTGTTCCGTGCCATGCAACCGCGATGACGACCAATGTTGCGCCCACGACAACCCCTGGCCACGTATCAATGGTGATGGCTATGACGGCAACGAGTGCTCCAGCGTTGAACAAGGCCAGCCGCAAGGCCTCTGCCCGCCGGGTTGTGGCGTCGGGGAGGCGAAGGAGCGCGACGGAGAAGTGTGAGCTCCAGATGAGGATGGCGTTACTGACTGCCCCCAGAAGCAGGATGTGCACGAGGACCCAAGCCGGGATTTCGTGAAACTGCCCAACCACGCTGACGGCGAATGCGGCGCAAAGCCAAGCCAGGACGACCGCGCCTACTCTCAAGTGCCAGGCAGTGCGCTTCACTGCGGTGTCTTCACGCTTCCGCCCGCAGAGTGAGGAGACAGGCACCGGCTTCTGCAAAGGGGGTGAGTTCAGTTTGACTGGCATCGCCGCCCAATGCCTCCAGTACTCCACGGACCATCCCGAGATGTACAACGCAGACGATTTCTGGTTGCTCCTGGGCTGAGTCGAGCAGCGGACAACGCCGCAGTCGAACCTTGGATCTCGAGGAGTTCGCGACCGGATCGAAGCCGAGGTCACTCAGCAGATCGATGGCGCCCTGGCGTGCAGAGCGGGCACCCACTGGGGTCTTGCCTTGTGTGAGCATGCGTCCCCACTCACGACCAGCGGCGATCGCGTCTTTCTGCGGATTCGTGCTGGAGCGGGCGATCTGTCCTGCGAGTGCCGAAGTCAGGCCTGCGTAGTCACGAACGCGGGGGTCTGGATCCAGCACATCGAGGGCAGGGGAATAGCGCCACGACGGACGTCCTCGATGGGCTGGTGGAGTCATCTCACGTGTGGCGAGCCCGCGCTGGACAAGGCCTTCAAGGTGCTCACGAACGGTGTTGGCATGCATACCCATGTCCTGTGACAACTCTGTCGCCGTGATTGAGCCATCCGACTGCTGGAGCCATTCAAGGACCCGGGATCGTGGTCCCGTCAAGGCCTCGCGCGCGCTGTCATATCTGACTGGTGCCGGTCCCATTCTTTTCACGGAACCTATTGTAGTAAATTGACAGTGATACGGCTACCAGGTCGACCACATGGAGGTTGTCATGCAGATCACCCAAGAGATTCCCCGAGACCAGTCGTTGGAATCCGGTCCCTCGCCTACAGACGTCGTTGTCTCGTCGTCCGGGGCTGATGCCGCTGCGGTCGAGGCGGTCAAGAACCATCATGCGCAACTAGCCGGAGTGCTCCGCGCCCGGTCGGAGGCATTGGTGATGGCGGTCGGAGCCATAGTGAGCACCGGCATCAAGGATGTTGAGCGCTCCCGCAGGGACCTTGTTGAGTTCTGCATGAACGAACTCTTGCCCCATGCCGCTGCTGAAGAGGGCGTGCTCTATCCAGCCGCAGCGGCCCTTCCACCGGGTGGGCTCCTGGTCGACGCAATGGTGGCTGAGCATCGTGTGCTCAAGGAGTTGGTCGGTCAAGTTCGGGATCAAAGCAACCCCGTACGCGTCGCGGCAGCTGCGTATGCGCTCAATGAACTGTTCATGTCGCACCTGGACAAAGAGAATGAGTTGATCTTGCCGCTGCTGGCCGCCGAGCCGTCAGTATCGCTGAGTGGACTCCTTGAGGGGATGCATCACCTTCTGGGAGACGGTGGTGGGCATGAGGAATCCAATCAGGCCTCGGAATCGCAGCACGCAGGCGCAGCTGACTGCGGCTGTGGAGGTAGCCAAGCGGCAGCTAATGCACCTGACGAACTCGACCTTCGTTCAATTCCGCACTCGATCCGCCATGCGACTGCTTTCGGTGCGATTGCGGCGATCCCTGCGGGTGGTGCAATCGTGCTGATCGCTCCCCATGATCCGATTCCCCTTCTTCGACAGATCGAGACCCGCGAGCCTGGGCTGCTCACGACCACCTACCAGGAGCGGGGTCCCCAGGCCTGGAGGGTGCGCCTCGATCGGTCGAGGTAGCCGTGTGCTCCTACTGCGGGTGCCGGGCGATCACGGTGATCGCTCGGTATTCTGCTGAGCACGACGCGATCATCAATGCGATGGGCGAACTGCGGCGTCTGGCTGCGAACGATGACCGCGAGGCGGCAGGAATCGCAGTCTCGTCCCTCCTCGACCTCCTTGCGCCACACGTCGCGAGTGAAGAACGCTCCTTGTTTGCCGAACTCCATAACGATGCTGAATTCACCGATCACGTTGATGGTCTGTGCAGTGAGCATCGGGATATCGATGCTCGAATCGCATCAGTCGTCCTGGGAGACCTGACCGATATGGATGGACTGGAAAAGCTACTGCGACGTCATATCGACAAGGAGGAGAACGGACTCTTCCCTGCAGCGGCTATTGCCCTGGGTGGCCCGGCTTGGCAGCGAGTAGTGGATTTTGCCTAGTGAACACCTACATACCTCCACAGCATGGCGCATGGGCTTTCTTGGGGCTTCCCCTGGCTCTGGGCATCGTCGTGGTTCCCTGGAATCCACTGCTTGCGGTACTGGCTGTGGCATGGATTGCCGTGTATCCGATGTCGTACGCAGCCCTGGGGATGGTCCGCTCCAAGCGTCCCGAGAGATTCCGTCGACCATTTGCCGCCTGGCTTGCAGTAGTGATCCCAGCATGTCTGATCCTTCTCTGGGAGAGCCCTTGGCTGGCGTGGGTGGGCGGCCTCTACTTCCTGCTGTTCTTAGCCAATGTTCGGTACGCACGAAGGAACGATGAACGTGCAATACAAAATGACCTGGTCTTCATCACTGAATGTTCGGCCATGGTCTGGATCATGTGGGCCGTGGGAGCAGGCGGCCGTTCATGGGTGCCCACATTCCTGAACTCAGCGCCGGCACGCGTATGGATTCTCGTGATGCTCTGCGCGTTGACCCTGCTGGGATCGACGCTGCATGTGAAGTCGTTGATTCGCGAGAGACGCGATCCAAGATTCTCCAGGACATCCAAATTCGTCGCTGACGGATCGATCGCAATCGCCTTGTGCCTGGCGGCCTGGTGGGGTTTCCCCAACGGCCTATGGCTCGTACTGCCGTTTATCGCAATGGCCGCACGCACGCGGATCATTGGACGCAAGCCCATGCGACCGGGTGCGATTGGCATCATCGAACTCTGGATGTTCATCCTTGTCTTGATCAGCGCATTGCTCGCATCAATCTAGGAAAAACGTGAGCACAACGGCAAGGAAGGGAAGTCATCGATTCGATTCCGGGATCCCCCAGCTGGTCTGTGCCGCCGAGAGGGGGACTCCCCCGCTTTAGTTGCCTCGCTGACCTGCATGCGCGGATTCGCTCTCGCTTGATGCGGCGGCTTCTTGCTGCACGTCACTCTCTAGTTGAGGGACGAGTTTTCGGAAACAAATGTCTACTTGGCCAACGTGGTGATAGCATCGTTGGTATGTCCTGGGGTTCGGTGGAACTTGAGCCGGAGGTTCGGGACTGGCTTGAAGGGCTCGCGGGTGGCGAGTTTGGTCGTGCGGCGTTTTACGTCGATCTGCTGGCCGAGCGAGGTGCTCTGCTCTCCGAGCCTTACACCAAGCAGCTGGACGGCAAGCTGCGGGAGCTTCGGTTCGACCTGGGTCGACAGGCAATCCGGATTACGTACTGGATCGCCCCTGGCCGCCGGATCATCCTGCTGACGGTCTTTGCGAAGACCAAGGACAGGGATCGCGCTCAGGTGGAGCGTGCGAAGAAGGCGATGCTCGCTTGCATGCAAGCCGAGCACTATGTGGATGAGGAGGAGTGATGGCACGCACATCATGGGAGGACATGAAGGCCGCGCGCGCAGGCGACTCGGCAGTGGAGGCTGCCTACGCCGCAGCGAAGCTCGCATTCGAGCTGGGGGAACACGTCCGTGGTCTACGCGAGGAGCGCGGCTGGAGTCAGCGTGACCTGGCCAAGTTGACCGGCATGACCCAGCCCGCAATTGCCCGCTTCGAGGCCGGCGGCACGACGCCGACGCTGCCGATCCTCCAGCGCATCGCCAGCGCCTTCGACACCACGCTCTCGGTCCAACTCAAGCCCAAGGCAGTCGCCTGAACGCATTGATGAAAGTCAGCGGCGGGGGTGCAGGCCTGCACTCCCAGGGGAGTACAGGAGGGGGTGCAGAAGTGGTCATTTGTGAGGGCAGCTTGCAGGGCATGCAACCCAAAGATCGTGCACCCTCAGTTTCTCCCCGCTACCAAATTAGGTTCAAGACCTCCCAAATCTGGGGGGTCTTGTCCTATTTCGGTACGATTTTCTGCCTCTCCCGACAGGTGAAAGTAGGCGGAAAGTAGGCGCAGCCTGCACCCGGTGTACCCGCGTGCTGCACCCCCGGTGCAGGAGGCGGCAGGACTGGATCTGTGTCTCGTTGCACCCCGGGGGAGTGCAGCCCAGGGCAATCTGCACCCATGATTCCGGAGAGGTGCTGGCCTGCTTTTGTGTGCTTATCCGTATCAGTTTGATACGCTTTAGCACATGAATGTGAGGGATCGGGTGCTCGAGCGAGCCGTGGAGCAGCACGGATACATCACCACGCGTGATGCCCGAGCGCTTGGCATAGATCCGGCCCAGCTGCGGGTGATGGCTGCCCGTGGGCGCCTAGAGCGCGTGGGCCGGGGTGCCTATCGGGTGCCCATCTTGCCGCGCACCCGGCATGACGATCTGGCTGAGGCGGTTGCCTGGACGCTGGGCAGGGGCGTGGTCTCCGACGAGTCGGCGCTGGTGTTGCACGGACTATCCGACGTCAACCCATCGCGCATTCACCTGACCGTGCCGCGCGCCAATCACCCTCGCGGTGCCGGTGGCGAGCTGTATCGCCTGCACCGCCGAGACCTTGCGTTGGGCGATGTTACGGAGGTCGACGATATTCCCGTCACCACAGTTGCCCGTACGGTCCGAGACTGCTTGGCCGGAGGGACCGACCCTTACCAACTTCGACTGGCGGTCGATCAAGCCGAAGCTCAGGGTGATCTGCGGCGGGACGAAGCACGTGCATTGCGCACTCGCATCGACGTGCGTGGCACGAATGGTGGGAGACGTAGATGACGTCGCGCTATGACGCGTCCCCTTCGAATCTGCGGGCGTTGCGAGATCGTCTGGCAGCTGCTGCGAAGCGCGAGGGAATCGTCTTTGGTCGCCTCCAACAGCACGTTGGCGTTCTGGTCGTCACCCAGTTCTTCTCGGCGCTAACTGACGACCACGGCGACCCGCTGCTGCTGGTCAAGGGCGGCGTCTCCCTCGAACTGCGGCGCGGTATTCCGGCATCTCGAACCTCCAAGGACCTTGACGCAGTCATTCGTGGCGATATCGCTACCGTCCACGACCTGCTCGCCGAGGCAGGTGCACAAGGGTGGGAGGGATTCACTGCCGTGTTCACGCCACCGGTTGCGTTCGAGATTCCGGCGCTGGGTTCTGATGCATTCCGATTCACAGCGAAGATCAATTACCAGGGCAAGTCCTTCGTCTCGGTCCCGATCGAGGTGTCTCCGATCGAGGCGGGTAACGGCGATTCTTACGACAAGGTCAGTTCCGAAGCTCTCGCACTCGTGGGGCTACCAAACAGCGGGGCAGTCCCGTGTATGACGTTGCCCTGGCAGGTCGCGCAGAAACTCCACGCCTGCACCGAGACTGTCGATGAGCCACGTGCGAATGATCGAGCACACGATCTGGTCGACCTGCAACTCCTCGAAGCGCTGCTTGTTGACGAGCCCCTTGACCACACGCGTGCCGCGTGTGTCGCGGTCTTCGCTGGCCGGAGCAAGCAGCACTGGCCGCCCGTACTCGTTGCGTTGCCCCATTGGGCGTCAATATACGTTCGGGCAACTGAAGGTCTCGACGAACTCGTCCTCGCACCCGACGTCGAGCAAGCTGTCCTGCGGGTCCAATCCTTCGTCGACCGGATCGAGAATTCGATGGGAGAGTGAAGTCCAAAGTGTGCGGGGTGGGTGCAGGCTTGCACTCCCGGGGGAGTGCAGAAGGGGGTGCAGAAATGGCTTTTTGTGAGGGCAACTTGCAGGGCACGCAACCCAACGATCGTGCATCCTCAGTTTCTCCCCGCTACTATTTGAAGATTCAACTAAATGAATCTTCGGCACGAGAGGGTCCCTGAGAAATCTGGGACCCTTCGTCGTTCCGGGGGAGCGCGCGGCGCTGATGGCGTAGGGCA
>Ga0172380_10005816_pt1 | contig 14686 bp, 14 predicted proteins | sample Leawe162metaG_FD_119747 | JGI IMG/M metagenome (GOLD analysis project Ga0172380, IMG submission 119747) | Leachate microbial communities from a municipal landfill in Southern Ontario, Canada - Leachate well 162 metaG | ecosystem: Engineered > Solid waste > Landfill > Unclassified | place...
AGCTTGATAGGTGAGCCATGTAGAGCTTACCTGGGCACTTGCTTGACCTACTACTGTTTGTTGGTCTTTAAATTTTGTTTCTGCTGCTTGCCACAGGTCTTGTGATATTTGAAATTCTGCTGCCTCTCTATTTTGCTCTCTCGGATTATCATTTCCGTCTTCGTATTCTCCATTTGTCGCTAGATTTCGAAAAGAATCCCATTTTCCATACATATCAGCGCGCAATACATCAAGATTTGATTTAGCGGCATTTAGACTGGCTACAGCGGTAAGATAAGTAGCATATGCTGTTTGTTGTTCCTGCTGGGTAGCTGTACTTTCTACTTTTAACAGATCTTGTCCATCTACAACATTATCACCATTGCGAACATAAATTTCTGTTACTTTTCCGTTAGTGGGGGAAAATATTTGCGTAGCTCCGTTGGAGAGAATACTACCTGTTTCGCTAACGGATTCAGTTATATCTTTCCTTTCTGCTTTTGAGAGAGTGTACCCAGGAGGTTGAGCTAGAGCTCCAATTTGCCCCAAAATGACACTAAATATTATAAATATTATTATGGTTACTAAAATCTTCTTTTTCCATGAAAGCTTAAAAAACCATTTCAGAAATTTTTTAGGAGCAGGTATTATCTTCTTAATTATTCTCATATTGCTTATATTACCATCTTAAGCTATTTTTTAAAAACATTATTGACGAAGATACGGCCAGTGGTATTGATTCGATTAAAATCTATGAGCAGAAAAATTTATAACTTTTTTTTGTCCAAATGCGATACAAATTTTATTGTCTGAGAGTGCTTTATTTTAGAATCGACAGACAATGTTAACTCGGTTACAGATTGGTATACGGAAAAAGTTAAAGAGCTAGGCTTGAATGTTAATAGTGCAGTTAGGGCGAATACAAATGGAAATGTTTCTAACAGAACTTCAGTAGTAGGTTATGATCTAAAAATTGAAATAAAAATTTCAGCTTCAAATTCATCTAGAAAGACGCAAATAGGAGCAAAATTACTATAACATATTGACTCCTTTTATACAGTTTGATACTATCCTGAGACTGAACTGCCCCACAGAGATGGGGTTTTTTTATAGCAAAAAATATGGAAAAAAATAATTCAACAATTTCAATAAGTATTCCCAATCCCATGGTTGGAATAGAGAGAATTAAAAATACTATTCTTAACTCTTCTGTAAATTTTTACAATGGTCCTGTTAGGCAGACGACTGATACTACTAAAAATATTTTCAAGAATCTAAAGAACCCTTTTAAAAATTTTAAGAAACCAAATTTTAAACTTCCTAGATTTAACAAAAAACTTTTAGTAAGATTTGCGCTTCCAGTTTTTGTAGTTCTTGCTTTTGTAATGGGCGCGATAGGTATATCACGAAATTTTGGTACTACGTCAGCAAATCCAAATTCCGGAATTGATGCAAGTATTGTTTTGCCGGATGCAGTTTCCAAACAAGAAATAAACAGAAAATTTACATTTCCTATAAGAGATGACGAAGGTAAAGAAGTAGGTAATTTTGATTATATAATTCAAAATGTTGAGCTTCGCAAGCAAATAATTGTAAAAGGCCAAAGAGCAACGGCTGTTGAGGGTAGAATATTTCTAATAGTTAATTTAAAAATAACTAATAATTTAACTCAAGAAATGGAACTTCCAAGCAGGGGTTACCTTCGAGTTATAGTAGGGAACAATAAGGCAGAGCTCCTTGCGGCAGATATACATAGTGATCCAGTTGAGGTGTTAGGAAAATCTACAAAGTACACTAGGCTTGGTCTTGCTATAAATGAAACTGATGCAGAAGAAATTATAAAACTTCAGATAGGTGAAATTGAAGGCGAAAAGCAAACAGTCGAGTTGAATTTTAAATAAATTTCAATTAGTCAATCTGTTTTAACATATGAGTAATTTAGTAAATAACGACTTAATCTCAGAGATAAAAAACGCATTAAAAAGTGTTAAATATGGAAGTGTTGAGATATTTGTGCAAGACAATAGAGTTACTCAAATAACTGTTAGAAATATCAAAAAAACAAGCGTAGGAATTCATGATGAAGAGTCTCCTACAGAGAACAATCCATTTAAATCTAATATCCAGACACGATCAAAGATAAGAATAAACTTACACTCTTGACCCCGATTAAATCGGGTCTTGACACGAAAAGATACATAGAGTATAAGTAATAACTAGTAACGAAAGCTGACCGCAAACGGAGGCTTCCACACACAACTATTTGTGTGCGGAAGTCTCCGTTTTTCGTTTTTATGGGCTACCAAAAACGAGATAGGCGGGGCAAAATTACGAAGTGCGTTTCGGTATATATCGAAGCAATCATAAAAAAAGGAGGTGAATATTAAAATGACAAATTTAAAACAACAAGCTTTTTCAGTTCTTGCAGCAGGAGCAATGCTTCTTAATGTAGCATCTCCAGCACTTGCAGGAACAACAACCCTAGAGATTACAGGAAACGGAGCTAATAGCAACAACGAAGTTGATGTAGAAATAGAGCGCGAAGTTAAGGTTGAGCAGAATAATGACGCTGATATTGATAATGACATAAATGTCGATTCAAATACTGGCGAAAATAATGCAAACCAAAATGGAGCAGGAAATGTCGAAATCAAAACAGGTGATGCTACTACAAACGTTAAAGTTAACAATTCTGTTAACTCAAACGTTGCAGAAGTTGATTGTTGCGCAGGCAACGACACTACTGTAAAAGTTTCCGACAATCTCTCTAAATCACAAAACACTGTATATCTTGACGATAAAAATGAAACAAAAATCGACCAAGATAATGATGCAGACATAGATAATGACGTTGATGTAGATTCTGAAACCGGTGAAAACTATGCAGATGACAATATCGGTGGAGATGTAAAAATCAAAACAGGTAAAGCTGACACTACAGTTAAAGTAAGCAATAATGCAAACTCTAATTGGGCACGTGTTGGAAATGGATCATCTCAGGGTGGTTCACTAACTGCTCTTATCACAGGAAACGGATCTGAATCAGATAACGAGATCGACCTCGAATTCGAAAACGAAGTAGAGATCGACCAAGATAATGATGCAGACGTTGACAATGATGTAGACGTAGATGCAGAAACAGGAGAGAACGGTGCAGACGACAATGGTGCTGGTGATGTAATCATCAAAACCGGAGATGCTAACACTGATGTAACACTAGATACTCTAGTTAACTTCAATGCAGCAGATGTTAACTGCGGATGCCTTCTTGACGATGTTTATGCAAAAATCGGAATGAATCTAGCTGACTCATACAATACGATCGAAGCAGAATTCGAAGAGGAAACTGAAGTAGATCAAGATAATGATGCAGACGTAGACAACGACGTTGATGTAGATGCAGAAACTGGAGAAAACGACGCAGATGACAACATCAGCGGCGAAGATCGTGATCCAAGTATCACAACCGGTAATGCAGATGCAACAGTTGAGGCAAATACTGCAGGAAACAGCAATGTTTTCGGCGACCTTGACGATCTTGAATTAGACCTTCCAGGTGGATACTCTCTCGATTTCTCTTTTGATTTCGGGATGTTTCTAGATTGGTTAGCTGATCAAGGTTAATTAGGTAGGGTAGAGTGCTCTTGCTAGCACTTCGGGAAGAACACTCTACTAACCTAAGAAAACAATAAACAAAAGAAAATAAAAAATAAAAAAAAACAAGAAAAAAAATGAAACAATTTAAACAAAAATTAATAACACTAATACTATTAGTAACACTTTTAGGACGATCAATCGCTCCAGCGGTAGTTGTAGCGCAAGAGGTTCCTTCAGCAGAAACCACATCTGAAAGTACAATTACTCAAGAGTCTTCTCCTACTCCTACAGAAGAACCACGCCGTGAGAATGATTCATCCAGAAGAAGAGCAGAAGATGAGGCACAACGTGCAGCAGAAGAAGCTGCAGCACAAGCAGAAGCAAACCAGAGCTCAGTAAACACTGATCCAAACGCACAAAATGAGATAGAACCCCAGAATTCCACAGGAGAACAGAACGATAGCGGAAATGGTACAGCACCTGAAATAAATACTGGTGACGCTACTACAAATGGAGCGATTGCAAATAACGCTAATTCAAATCTTTCAGCAGGTGGGAATACTGGAGGTAATGGAACTTCAGTAACAAACACTAATAATGGTGCTGGTTCAACTAATAACGGTTCTGCTTCCACAACGAGTGATACCAACACATCTCAGATTAATAATGCTTCTATAAATAATAATGCAACACTAGGTGCTGAGACAGGAAATAATAATGCATCAGAAAATTATGGTGGAGCACAAATTAAAACAGGGGATGCTAATGTAAGTGGAACAATAGTTAATTCCGTAAATACAAATGTAGATGGAATTGCTGTCGCTGAATTTAACATAGTAGACGACCATATAGGTGATATAGTTTTGGATTTTGGAGACCTAAACTGTGTAGTAAATTGTGGTGGAGTGGGAGATTTAACCGCGAAAAATTCGGGAAATGGAGCAAATTCAAATAATACAGCACAAATTGCTGATAGTACTAATAGCGACACTTATCAGGAGAACAATGCTGGCATAACAAATGACATGACTCTTACTGCTGTAAGCGGTGGAAATAATGCAAATGACAATATAGGCGGGGACGTAAGTATAGAGACAGGGGATGCTAATGTAAGTGCAAATATTCTAAATTTTGTTAATAACAATATTTCAGGAAATGTTATCTATGGAGTTGTAAATATATTCGGAGATTTAATAGGAGATATATTGCTTCCAGAAAATCCATTCGCTAATTGCTCTACTTGCATGGCAAATAATGTAACCGCAGGAAATTCAGGAAATGGAGCTAATAGCACAAATAATTCAGATATAGCGCTTTACGACTACGATAATACCTTTCAGTATAATGACGCTGATCTAGATAACAACATTGATATAGATGCAAATACAGGGAGTAACTCAACGAGTGACAATATCGGTGGCGATAAAGATATAACAACAGGAGACACAGATGTTAACGCCCAAGTACTAAATATCGCAAATTCAAATATAATTGGTGGAGACTGGTGGCTAGTTATAGTAAACGAAGCAGGAAATTGGATAGGTAAAATCATGGGAGCGCCAGAGGGAGCAAATTTTGCAGGCTCATATGGCACAGAGTTTGTGGTAAATGAAAATGGAGATGTGACTGCAGTAAATAATGGAAATCTAGCTGGATCGAATAATAATGCAGGAGTAGCTTCTACTAACAATAACAATACTACACAGATCAATAATGCAGATATAGATAACAACATTAATATAGTAGCTGACACAGGAAATAATGAAGCAAACAGAAATGGTAGCGGGGACGTAAGTATAAAAACTGGAGACGTAAATGTAGCAGCAAATATAGTTAACTTCGTAAATAACAATATAGTTGGAAACGGAAAGCTATTTGTTACTATGGTAAACGTATTCGGAAGCTGGGTGGGGAATGTTGTTACACCTGGACAACAACAGGAAAATCTTGCTCAGGACACAAATGTAGGTGGACAGGAAAATAATTCATCAACAAATTCAACTTCAAGCAATAATAATAATTCAAATAAATCAAATACAAGTGTAGTAGAAAGCAATTCAGGAGAGGGTGAAACTGAGCTTGTAATAAGTTCTGCAAATGATGATGAGGATAACAATTTCGGAGCAGGATATGTTCAGGGAGAAAAGACTTCAAATGGTTCAACAAAAGAGGCTACTGTTGCTACAATTGTTGGGCAAGACGATTCTGCAGCAGTAGCTGAAAAGAAAATTGGTGTAAACCTAGCATGGTTACTGCTTGCCCTACCAGGAATCGTTCTAATATCTCTACTTAAGAAATCATTTGTGCCGGTAAAATCATTGGCACTAAAAGGTATAAATCTATTTTTATGATACGTAAGGCAGCTATATTTTTAATCTGCCTGCCCATCCTGCACCAAACACTTAGCATCCAAGCTAAGGCCGCCGAGCTCAATCTCGTGGTTGAAGGAAATGGCGAATCGTCGTCAAATAGTGTTCAAGTAGAAAACAACAGCAACGTTAATGTCGAGCAAAATAATAATTCAGAGGTCAATAATGATATTAATGTTGATTCAAATACAGGAAATAATAGCGCAAATGATAATGGTGGTGATACGAGTATCGCAACAGGAGATGTTTCTACTGAGGTTAATGTAACAAATCAAAATATAAATTCAAACTATGCAAATATAGATACTTGCTGCAACAACGACACAAACATAAAGATTTCAGGAAATGGAGCAAATTCCACAAATAGTAATAATGTAAATCAAACAACTAACAGGAATGTAAATCAGAGTAATACTGCAAATATTTATAACAATGTAAATATTAATTCAAATACAGGATATAACTATGCAAACAATAATAATGGAAATGTAAGTATTAAAACAGGAAATATAAAGGCAGAAACGAATATATTGAATCAGCATATAAATAATAGCTATGCAAAAGTTGCAGTTGGTGTTGGTGGAGTCCACGCAGTAATAGTAGGAAATGGAGCAAATTCAATTAACACTTTAAATTATGTAGAAGTAAATGATTCTCAGACAAATGTAGAAAATATCGCAAATATATTTAATAATGTACAGCATTTATTAAATACCGGACACAATAACGCAAATGGAAATCTAGGAGATGTTGCAATAATTACTGGAGATATAGAAAGCACGGTCAACGTAGAAAATGTAGATATTAATACGAGCATTGCTATTACTATATGTATAACCTGTGAAGAAAAAAATCCTGAAGAACCAGAGGAGCCAGAAGAACCAGGAAATGGAAAGAACCCTCCTGGATCAACTGTTCAGTCTTCGAACGGAAGTAGTAGTGGGCAGGGTGGAGATAATGGGCACGGAAATGGAGCAATTCTACCTGTAACAGGCGGACTTCCACTTACTTACTTATTCACGATAATTTTACTTATGCTATTTATGCTTGGGCTCTATCTGCGTTTTCACTCCGGCAAATCTCCGCCAGTAGTATCAGCGTAGCCTAACCTTAAAACCCCGAAAGGGGTTTTTTGATGGGGAAAAGATTTTACAATCTGTCATCCTGAACTTGTTTCAACATGACGAAGTTGTAGGTGTTAAAATACTGTCATGAATATAAGAGCTCGAAAAATGGTGGGAAATATTCTGATTGCTGCTTCCCTTTTAGGCTTGGTGTTTATTTATTATCCACTTATAAAGGAGTTTTTCTTTCCTCCCGTTTATACGCAGAGTCAGAAAGAAAGTCTAGAATTTTCTGTTGAAATACCTAGTATAAAAGTATTTTCAAAAGTTATCGCAAATGTTGATCCATTTGATCAAGGTGAATATATAGAAAGCCTAAAGGATGGAGTAGCGCATGCTTCAAATTCTTCTTTTCCAGGAGAAGGTAAGACCGTCTATTTATTTGCTCATAGCAGTGATGTTCCGTGGAGGATAACCAGATATAACACTGCTTTTTTTAAATTGGGAAATACCAAAATTGGCGATGAGATTATTGTTCGAAATGAGGGTGAAAAATTTGTTTATAAAATTTTTGACAAAAAAGAAGTATGGCCAGATGAAATAGAATATTTAACTGAGGACCAGGGGGATATGTTGATTTTGCAAACGTGTACGCCTGTCGGAACTGCACTAAAAAGGCTTTTAGTTTTTGCAAAACCAGTAGTGTAATATATTTATATGAATAAAAAAAGTGCTTGGAGGCTACTAATTATGCAGTCAATATTTCTTGTGGTTGTTTTATTTTTTTCCGGAGCAGAGCTTTATTATGCATTCAGGGGTGGAGAAATTGAAAAATGGTATGAACCTGCAAGATATTTAGCAATACCTTCAGTCGTACTTTCTGTTTGGGCTATGACGTATTCAAGATGGAGAAAAGAATCTAAAAAGTAATTTTTTCATTGTTCTTTTGTGCCGACAAAAGAACCAAAAACTCTTTGCAGCTCAACGGTCACTATTTTTCTCCTTTGTGGTGGGTGTGATTTCACCCCCTCCTCAATCGCGTCAGACGCGATGAGGAATCCCCCGCCAGCACTTCAGTCGAAAAATTTAACGCGCTGCGTTGAGAATGCAAAAGACAAATAATTTTTATTGGAAACATTATTAATTTGTAGGGTTGGGGGAGGACTAAGTCCTCCCCCAAGTGCACCTTCTTTCTTTACCTCGCCGTAACCGTGAGGTGTAGGCGGGTTCCCGCTAGGCGGGATCATTTCTGATTGTTCGATGTCCATGCGCTCTGACCACAAGATCTTTTTGGAGGATGGCAGTGGGGAGATTTTCAGCTCCCATGGTGATTAGGTGCTGCTGAGCGCGTGCGCATGCAGTTATCACCTCTGCTAACTGATCGAGCATGCTAGCTCGGACACCTTCCGGCTGGAGAGGTACCCAGGTTCGAAATGTGCCATTCACAGCTGTAAGGTGAAGGCGTTGAATTTTTGCAGCCGGATCACCGATAATTCGGACCAGCTCGTCTAATTCCTTTGAACGTTGTGTCATGTGATTGCCTCCTCTAGGCGTGTACTTGGTCCGCCTTTTAGGCGGGGTGTTAGTTAGTCTTAGTCCTCGTCGATGCTATGAAGAGCATCTTTTAAGGCAAGACCTAGATCAGCGAGGCTTTGTGCCTCTTCTTCATCCACAGAAGTACGGCCCATGAGTTCATCTTCGGTCACTTGAACTCTTATGACCTGGCCTTGTGCGGGTTTAGGGAGAAGGCGAATCTCTTCGCAATCTGGATCGCCGAAACCTTTCTCGATGAGTTTCTTACGAAGCTCTTCATAGAGTTTTGGACCAATGTTCCTGAGGTCAAGCATTTCACTTTTTGTAAACTTGGCGGTGTCTGCAATGCTCCTGATTCCCCGATGCCAAAGAGCATTTTTGTACCTTATTGACAGATCGAGATCGTCTATGGATGCAGCAGGCGTTTCGGATTCTGCGGTGATCTGGGCGATCTCCACCTCTTCTGTGGCTGCAGCGGCCTTGTTCGTAGCGTCGGCGGCGAGGCCGAGCTGAAAGATCCGGTTGAACTCGAGAACATCCTCAAGGTGCTTCCTTGAAACGGTTCTCAATGACCACGTTCCCGCATGGGGTCCGCGGGGATTCGCAATCTGAGCGTATCCTCTGTACGCCTCTTCCCCGACTAGAGGGTAGTAGTTAAAGTTTCCATCGTGTTGATGCACTGCGATAATGGCTCCTCCATCACGCAGAGCCTCTTCAAGCAAGAGTTGATTCTCGCTTTTGGTATGCAGGAATTCTGCCAGAAATTCCGGCAGTTCAATTTTTTCCAGAGTTGACATATTTGCCTCCTTGGCGTATGTTGGTCCGCCTTTGCAGGCGGAAATTTACTATTCGAGATTCCTCGAACCCGTTAGTCCCAGAGTTCATCTGGGCGCTTTTTGATGTGCCAGTTGTTGTGACCCTCAACGAGGATTTTGCCTTTCTCCTCTGCCGGGCCGACATAGTACATGTCCTCTTCCATCCTGCATCCTTTTCGAATGCATATGCGGGCCCACCCTTCGTGTCCGTACGTAATCCAGTACGGATTTCCGGGGATGTGACCCCTCCGTTGGCAGAGGATTTTGGCAGTCAGCGATCTGATTCGACGGATGAACCGTTTCATGGCTTCCTCCTGTGTTTGGTTCGCCCTTCGGGCGAAAGGTCGATGTTCGATTCGAACGATGATTGATTGTGTTTGTTCCACTCAATCCCGATTAAATCGGGACTCAGCGGAACAAACACCTATAACAGAAATGATTATTAAGGTGCTTTATTATTTAAAACTTTTAATTTCAAGCTTTTGAAATTATCGGTGTTATAAATATGAACGAATTATACACCTGGGTGTGATCATTATCAATATTATGGGATTGCATTCCGAAAAAGAACAAACCCTTTCTTTGTACTTCAGAAAGGGTTTGAATGAAAAACTAAAGAGTATTTGTAGATCCTTCTACAGTTACATCAATAGTATTGTCGACATCACCTGTATCCACAGTTTTGTCTCCCGCTCCAGTGTTATCCTTTACACTGTTTTCACCAGTATTTGAAGCTGTTCCTATGACGTTTGTAACTATTGAAACAGAATTTTGAGTGATTTTTGTAGATTTTTTATTTTTAATTTTAATCTTATTATCACTATTTCTTCCATTGTCGCTTATTACAGCGTCACTTGTGGAATCATCTTCTTCGCATAGACATGGAACATCAGCAGTATTAGTATTACCTTCGACATTAACAGTTATAGTGTTGGTAACATCTCCAGTTTCTACTGATTTGTCACCTTTTCCGCTATTATCTTTTACTGTATTTCCTCCAGTATTTGAGATTGTTCCAATCATATTAGTAACTACTAAAGTATTTGATTGTTCAACCTTTGTTTTATTTTTGTTTACAATCTTTACTTTATTATCACTATTTCTACCATTATTTTTAATTTTTACATCATTTTCTGCTGCAAAAGATGAAGCTGGCATAAGAATTGCTGCTGCCATGCTTCCTATTACTGCTGCTGATGTAATTTTTTGTTTTATATTCATTTAATTCACCTCCTTTCAGAATTAGTATTCCTGCCGACCATATGATTTGTTAAATAAAAAACCCTTCGTATGCCTCATCGGCGATACTTAGGGTTAATCAGATTTACAATTAACTTTCATAGGCAGGTCAAACACTTTGGACAAGAAATAATAACGTTGGGGCAAGATTAAATGTCATTATATTCTATCGTCTGCCATGTCAGTCAATATACATAAACTATATGTTTTTAGAGTAAAAAGACTCAATATGCTTTTCACGCAAATATATAATTTCTTGACTTTACAGCCTATTTTTAGTATTATTAACTTTGAGTTTCTAGCAATTTAGAGCTTAAAAGAGAAAAATAAAGATATTATGGTGGGAGAAGTTGCCCACCTTTTTTTATAAAAATATGGCTATCCGACGCTAAAGCTATGGATAGCAAAAAATAAATATGGCTGTATTACAAAGAAGTGAATTCGCATTAGCATTAAATCAAATCGCGTCAGAGCGAGGTGTTTCTTCAGAGACAATCATGGAGAGCATTAAGTCTGCAATTTTGGCGGCTTATAAAAAAGATCACATTACTGATGAAGAGGACGAAATGGAAGGTATAGTTGCATCATTAAATGAGAACACAGGCGAAACTAGAATAGTGAAAGACGGTGTAGATATAACACCTCCCGGATTTGGAAGAATTGCGACTCAAACTGCAAAACAGGTTCTTCTGCAGACTATTCGTGAGCGTGAAAAGGATGCTATTCTAGCTGAATACAAAAAGAGATTAGGAACAGTAGTAAATGGAATGATTTTAAGATTTTACGGTCCTACTATTATAGTAGATATAGGAAAAGCTGAGGCTATTATTCCACAAGACGAAAGAATTCCAAACGAGTCATATTTTCTGAATAAAAAATTGGCAGTTTATATAAAAGAAATTCAAGAAGATGAAAAAAGAGGCCGCGAGATAGTTGTTTCAAGATCTCATAACGGACTTTTAGAAGGACTTTTGAAAAGAGAGGTTCCAGAGGTTAACTCCGGAAGTGTAATTATAAAAGGAATAGTTCGTGAGCCGGGTAGTAGGGCAAAAATTGCTGTTTATTCAGAACAGTCTGGGATTGATCCAGTAGGAAGCTGTGTAGGTCAAAAAGGAGTAAGAATACAGTCAATAATTGATGCAGTTGACGGGCTCGAGAAGATCGATGTTGTTCAGTGGAGTAATGATCCAGAAAGGTTTATTGCAAATGCACTTTCCCCAGCAAAAGAACTAACAGTAAAAATTAATCCACGTGAGAAAATTGCATACATAAGTGCTGCTCAAGAAGAGTTGCCACTTGTTATAGGTCGAGATGGTCAAAACGTCAGACTTGCTTCAAAATTAACAGATTACCAGCTAGAGGTTGAGGGTAGTGATAGAGATAAGAAATCATCCGAAACTATAAAAGCAGATTCTGATGTAAATTCTGAGAAATAAAGATATGAGCTCACTCTTGCATCTTATAACATATGGGAAAAAACAAAGTACAGCAAAATATACGCACGTCGCATCCCCCAGTTGTGTCTGTATTGGGTCATGTAGATCACGGTAAGACTACACTTCTAGATACAATTCGCAAAACTAACAAAGCCGATCGCGAAGCAGGCGGAATCACTCAATCAATAGGAGCGTCTTCGGTTCAAATTAATCACGAAGGAACAGATCGCAGCATTACATTTATTGATACTCCAGGACATGAAGCTTTTGCAAATATGAGGTCATACGGAGTAAATGCCTCAGACATAACGTTGCTTGTTATTGCGAGTGATGACGGTATAAAACCTCAGACTCAAGAGTCAATAGACCTTATTTTAAAATCAGGTCTCGATTTTATAGTTGTTTTTACGAAAGCTGATGCTCCGGGTGCGAATGTCGAGAAAGTAAAGCAGGAAGTACTTAAAGCTGGGATTTTGCTGGAAGGATTAGGTGGAAATGTCCCATTTATTTCGGTTTCGGCAAAAACTAATTTAAATATAAAGGAACTCCTGGATTTAATTTTGATCGTATATGACATTAAAGAAGGGAAAAAAGAAGAAAATGATACTTTTGTTTGTGTAGTTATCGAATCACAGCTAGATAAAAGACGAGGACCAGTGTCCTCTGTAATAGTTAAAAAGGGGATATTGAAAAGATCCGCCAAACTTTTTGTAAAAGATAAAGAGGTAGGTAGTGTCAGAGCTTTATTTGATACAAATACAAAACCTGTTGTTGAAGCATATCCAGGAGACGCGGTAGAAATTTTGGGAATAACGACTGTACTTCCAGCAGGAAGTGTACTATTTGAAGTTCCTATTGTGCAGGATATAGTTATTAAAAAATCAAATACTTTATCTGATACAAGTCATTACGAGCTACTTAAAAGGATTCAAATGCAGAGCGCTGATAAGCTTCCGCTTATATTAAAAACTAGAACGAGCGGAGAGTACGAAGCAGTTGTCGGGTCTATGCCTTCAGATGTAGAGATTATTTTTGAAGGTCGCGGCGACATAAATGCTTCAGATATTATGATGGCAAAAGATTTTAATGCGATAGTAGTGGGATTTAATGTAGGAATTGAGAAACAGGCTGAAAGTATCGCAATTTCTCAAAGTATATTCTATAGAAATTACACAATAATTTATAAAATGCTTGAAGAAATAGAAGATGCTGCTCAAATGCTTTTGGAGCAGGCAATGCGAAAGATTGCAGGGAAAGGAAAAGTTCTTGCGTCATTCGAAGGTTCTTCGGGAACAATTATAGGAATACGAGTCGAGCAGGGTAGAGTTCAGGTAGGAGATTTAGTTCAAAAAGAGACTCCAGAGGTAACGATTGGAAAAGTGAGCTCTATAAAACAAAATAAAGAAGACGTAAAACAGGTTGGAAAAGACAAAGAGTGCGGCATCATGGTGGATACGACGATTGACTTTACTATAGGTGATGTGCTAATATTCCTCTCAAATAAAAAATAATCTTGTTTTTTACTTATGAATCAATCAAATTTAGTTCAAGATATACTTGGAATCCGAAATCTTCTGCAGAATAATACTATTGGTATTCTTTTGGGAGACAGAATGAATCTAGATACTGCAGCCGCAGCTCTTGCGATGTATCTATCTTTAAGTGACGCTGGAAAGAAACCTCAAATTATTTCACAAAAAGAGCCCACAGTAGAAATTGCAAATTTAGTTGGAATAAATAAAATCAAGAAAAACTTTTCAGGAGATTCAAATAAGTTAGTTGTTTCACTTCCATATATTAAAGGAGAAATCGGAAAAGTATCATATAAAGAAGAAAATGACAGAATTAATTTTTATCTTACAGCAGTAGATGGAAAGTCGATTACTCCTTACGATACAAATGACATTAACTTAATATGGGATGGAAGTGTGCCAAGTGTAATTATAGCTTTTGGTGTAGGAAGCGCATCTGCGCTATCGAGCTATGTAAATACAAATAATAATTCAGTAAAAATTATAAATGTTGATAATGGGGGAGAGACATTTGGGGACATTTCTATAGTAGATAGTGCGTTTTCATCAATTTCAGAAGTTGTAGCAAAAATCATAAATGAATTAAAGCTTCCTATGAATATCGATATTGCGCAGAATTTGCTAGACGGAATACTTTTTAGTACTCGAAATTTCACAAAAAATAACACAAGCGCGTATGCTTTCGAATCAGCGGGAATTCTTATGCAAAATGGGGCTTTTAGAGCTGATAACAGAAATTTGGGTCGCGGACTCGTTGGTCAGCAAGCAAGACCACAGAGTAATAATAACCAAAATAATAATCAGAACAGAAATCAAAACAACCAAAATAGACCAAATAATCAGTTCTCTCAGAATCCAGTTCCGCAAAATATGGCGCAAAATAGAAATATCGATCGAGTAAATAATATCCCAAAAGCAGCACCTCAAAATTCTGTTGAAGATTTTAATGCGGTTATAAATGAGCCTGAAAGACCTCAGAGTATGCCTCAGGAAAATAACGATATTCCAGAAGATTGGCTTATGCCAAAGGTATTTAAGGGAAGTCAGAATGTAGATGATTTGAAATAACCCTCACGCTCTGGTAGAATATACATCTTATGCCACTTACAACAACAGAAAAAC
>Ga0172380_10005817_pt1 | contig 14684 bp, 14 predicted proteins | sample Leawe162metaG_FD_119747 | JGI IMG/M metagenome (GOLD analysis project Ga0172380, IMG submission 119747) | Leachate microbial communities from a municipal landfill in Southern Ontario, Canada - Leachate well 162 metaG | ecosystem: Engineered > Solid waste > Landfill > Unclassified | place...
ATGGAGGCACGAGGCCCGCGCTGCCCCGACTGCGCCGGCCCGCTCGTCCACGGCGAGGGCTGCAACGTCTGCCCCGTCTGCGGCTTCTCCGCCTGCGAGACCGGTCGCGCCTAGGCTCGTCCGACGCCTGGATCGAAGATTTCACGCGGCTTTTCTAGACCTGCGCCGTTGCAGACTCGTATACTCGCGCCCCGATCCCTGACGCGAAGGGTGTAACCGTGGTCGCAGAGACGCAGGCGGATCTTGCCGCGCTGACCGCGCGTATTCGACAGCACGTCGTACGCATGGTGTATAGCGCTCAGTCGGGTCATATCGGAGGCTCGCTCTCCGCCACCGACATCATGTCCGTGCTCTATACGCGCATCCTGCGCCATGACCCGCAGCGCCCCGACTGGCCCGAGCGTGACCGCTTCATCATGAGCAAGGGCCACTGCACCCCCGTGCAGTACGCGCTGCTCGCGGAGCTCGGCTACCTGCCGGTCGAGGAGCTCGCGACCTTCCGCAAGCAGGGCACCCGGCTGCAGGGCCACTCCGTCCTCGGCAAGCCCGCGGGCGTCGACAACTCCGCCGGTGCGCTCGGCATGGGGCTCTCCTTCGGCCTCGGCATCGCGCTCGGCGCCCGCCTCCGCGGGCTGTCCGATGTGACCGCCTACGTCCTCATGGGCGACGGCGAGCAGCAGGAGGGCCAGGTCTGGGAGGCCGCGATGGCGGCCGCCTACCACAAGGCCGGCAACCTGGTCGGCATCATCGACCGCAACCGCATCCAGAACGACGACTTCGTCGAGAAGCAGATGGATCCGATGCCGCTCGCGGAGAAGTACCGCGCGTTCGGCTGGGCCGTCCGCGACGGTCTCGACGGCCACGACTTCGCGCAGATCGAGGACGGCCTGCGCTGGGCGCACGACGTGCAGGGGCAGCCTGCCGTCGTCATCTTCGAGACCACGAAGGGCAAGGGCGTCTCCTTCATGGAGAACAACCCCGGCTTCCACGGGGCCGCCCCGAACGCCGACCAGTACGCCGCCGCCATGCGCGAGCTTGGAGCCGAGGCATGACCACCACACCCGCTCCCGCCGCCACCCGCGAGGCCCTGGGCCCCACGCTCATCCGCCTCCAGCAGGAGGGCCTCGACCTCGCCGTCGTCGATGCCGACCTCGGCAACTCGACCACGGCGCGCAAGTTCAAGGCGGAGTACCCGGATCGCTGGTTCTCGTTCGGCGTCGCTGAGCAGAACATGTTCTCCGCCGCCGGTGGCCTGTCGACGATGGGCTACACCGTGTTCGCCAGCACCTTTGCGGTGTTCGCGGAGCACGCGTACGACCAGATCCGCATGAACATCGCCCAGCCCAACCTCAACGTGAAGATCGTCGTCTCCCACGCCGGCGTCACCGTCGGCGAGGACGGCGCCAGCGCGCAGTCGATCGAGGACATCGCGCTCTTCTCCTCGCTCATGAACTTCCGCGTGCTCGTCCCCGCCGATGTCGTCGAGGCCGCGGCCGCGCACGAGCTCGCCGCGAAGACGCCCGGCCCCTTCATGATCCGCACCGGCCGCTCCAAGGAGCGCGTCATCTACGCGGAGGGCGCGCGCCTGCAGCTCGGCAAGGCCGACATGCTGCGGCCCGGCAACGACGTGACGATCGTCGCGATCGGCACGATGGTCAGCCGCGCGCTCGACGCCGCCGAGACGCTCGCGAACGTCGGCATCAACGCGCGCGTGCTGAACATGGCCAGCGTCCGCCCGCTCGACGCGGAGGCGCTGGTCGCCGCCGCCACCGAGACCGGCGCGATCGTCGTCGCCGAGGAGCACATCGCGCTCACCGGCCTCGGCGGGATGTGCGCGCAGACGCTCGCCTCCACCGTGCCCGTGCCGATGGAGTTCGTCGCGGTGCCGAACCGCTACGGTGAGTCCGGCACCTCCGACCAGCTCATGGAGCTGATGGGCCTCACCCCCGCGCACATCGTCGCGGCGGCACAGCGGGCGATCGCCCGCAAGCGCTAGCACTCGAGGTCATCGCACACGCAACAACGCCGCCCGTGAGGGCGGCGTTGTTCGTTCTGCGTGCGTGTCGAAATGAGGTGAGGTGAGGCGCTACTCCTCGCCGTCCTCATCGTCGAAGTCGGAGTCGTCGGCGAACACACCGACCTCCTCGCCGCGCCACACCGTGACCACGAGGTCCTCGCGGTACGGGTCGGCGGTGGAGACGATCTCCTCGTCGATCGCGGCAAGCAGCGCCTGCATCCGCTCGTCGTCGACCGAGGTGTGGATCGACAGCGTCGCGTACGTCGCGGAGGCCGTGAAGTGCACGTCCACGCGCCCGAGCGAGTGCGTGCCGTCGTCGATCGTGTACGCCTCGGAGTACGGAGTACGGAGTACGTGCCTCACGCTCGAAATGGAAGTCTGACATCGATGCCCTCCCGGGTTCGCCCACGAGGGCGCGTGTTGCTGCGCGTATCGACAGGGCTCAGGGCCGCGTCTGGCCGTCGCCCATGATGATCCACTTGTACGAGGTCAGCTCGCGCAGCCCCATCGGCCCGCGCGCGTGCATCTTCTGCGTGGAGATGCCGAACTCCACGCCCAGCCCGAACTCGCCGCCGTCCGTGAACTGCGTCGAGGCGTTCACGTACACCGCCGCCGCGTCGATCACCTGCAGGAACTGCCGCGCGCGCGCGTAGTCCTTCGTGATGATCGCCTCCGAATGCCCGCTGCCGTGCTCGTCGATGTGCGCCACTGCATCTTCGAACGAGTCGACGACGCGCACGGAGCAGTCGTACGACAGCCACTCGCGGTCGTAGTCCTCGGGGGTGACGGGCACGGTCGGAGCGCCGCTGCTGAGCGCACCCGCGCGCGCGTCAGTGTGCAGCGTCACGCCGCGGTCGCCGAGCTCCGCGGACAGCTGCGGCAGCACCTCGGCGGCGACCGCCTGGTGCACGAGCACGGTGTCGAGGGCGTTGCAGATCGAGACGCGCCGTGTCTTCGCGTTGACGATGATCGCGCGCGCCATCTCCAGGTCGGCGTCGGCATCGATGTACGCGTGGCAGACGCCGATGCCGCCCGCGACGACCGGCATCAGCGCCTCATCGCGCGTGCGGCGGATCAGGTCGGCGCCGCCGCGCGGGATCATCAGATCGATCGACTCGTGCGCGCGCAGCATCGCACCGACCTCGGCGCGGTCGGTGGAGTCGATGAACTGCACGATGCCGGCGGGCAGTCCCGCCGCCTCGGCCTCGCGCGCCACGATCTCCGCAAGCACCGCGGAGGTCGCGTGCGCGTCCGATCCGGATCGCAGCACCACGCCGTTGCCGGCCTTCAGGCACAGCACCGCGATGTCCACCGTGACGTTCGGGCGCGACTCGTAGACCGCGCCGATCACACCCAGCGGGACGCGGATGCGCCCCACCTGCATCCCGTTCGGCCGCGTCGACATGTCGAGGACTTCGCCCACCGGGTCGGGCAGCGCGGCGACCGCGCGCACATCGCGCGCCATGCCCTCGATGCGCTCCGGCGTGAGCAGCATGCGGTCGACGAACGACTCGCTCAGCCCCCGCTCCTGCCCGCGGCGCACGTCGCCCGCGTTCACATCCAGGATGCGCGCCTGGTCGGCGACCAGCGCGTCGGCGATGCGCTGGAGCGCGGCATCCTTCTGCGCGCTGCCGATCGCGCCCATCGCGCGGCTGGCGAGGCGTGCGGCGGCGGCCTTGGTGGTGGCTTCGGAAGGAGAGGTGGTCGTCATGGTCGGCCGATCGTACCCGATCACCCTCGCTGCCGCGCGGCGATCGAGGCGGTGCGGTCAGTTCGAGGGCTGCGGCCCTGCCAGCAGCACGAGGTTGTTGCGGTGCACGACCTCTTCGCCGTACTCGTAGCCCAGCACCTCGGCGATGCGGTCGGAGCGCTGCCCGCGGATGCGCTCGATGTCCGCCGCCGCGTAGTTCGCGCTCCCCGAGGCGAGGTCGTGGCCCTCAGCGGTCACGATGCGGACGACGTCGCCGCGCTGGAACTCGCCCTCGACGCGCACCACGCCGGCGGGCAGCAGCGACTTGCCGTCGTACTCGATCGCGCGCGCCGCGCCTGCGTCGACCACGAGCCGCCCCCGCGCCTGCAGCGCCGAGAGCAGGTGGCGTCGTCGCGACTCCACGCGGTCGGCGGTCGGCAGGAAGTGCGTGCCCGCCGCCTCGCCGCCCGCGACGCGGCGGATGATGTCCGTCGCGCGGCCGTCCGCGACCACGACGTGCACGCCCGCGGCGGTCGCCGTGCGCGCTGCCTGCACCTTCGTCGCCATGCCGCCGGTGCCGCGCTCGCCCGCCTCGCCCTGCGCCGCGCGCGCGATCGCGTCATCGATGCGCACGACCTCGCGGATGAGCTCGGCGGCGGGGTCGTGGCGCGGGTCGGTCGTGTACAGCCCCGCGATGTCGGTGAGGATCAGCAGCAGGTCGGCGTCGACGAGGTTCGCGACCTCCGCCGAGAGGTTGTCGTTGTCGCCGATCTTGGAGTCGCGGATCTCGTCGCTGCCCACGACGTCGTTCTCGTTCACGATCGGCACCACGCCGCGCTCGATGAGCCCCAGCAGCGTCGTCCGCGCGTTCAGGTAGCCGAGGCGATCCGCCAGGTCACGCCGGGTCAGCAGCGCCTGCGCGACCACGACGCCCTGCAGCTCGAACAGCTCGTCCCACACCGACATCAGCCGGCTCTGGCCGACGGCGGCCAGCACCTGGCGCGCCGGCACGTCCTGCGGGTCGCGCGCCGGCCCGGCGTCGCCCAGGCGATGCCGCCCCGCCGCGATCGCCCCAGAGGAGACGACGACCACCTGCGCACCCAGCGCACGGATCGCCGCGATCTGGCTTGCCACGGCCGCCATCGCCTCGGCATCCAGGCGCGGCGTGCCGCCGGTCAGCAGGTTGGAACCGACCTTCACAACGATGCGCCGGTACTCGATGTGCTGCTCGTGGAGGCGGTGGCTGGTCACGGGGCGATCCTTGTACGCGCTCGGCGGCATAGCATGGCGGAGCGGGGGGCGGCAGTCGAGCCGGTGACGGCCGAGAGGACGCCCGTGGGCACCGAGAGTCTCACAGCACCATCGCCGCGCCGCATCGCGTTGTGGTCGCTGCGTCGCGCCACCGTGAACTTCGTCGAGGATCGCTGCACGCTGCTCGCGGCCGCGATCTCCTACTTCGCGCTGTTCTCCCTCTTCCCGCTCGCGCTGCTGGTGGCGGCCATCTTCGGCGTCATCCTGCGCGACGAGGCGTTCCAGGCGCGCGTGCTGGACGCGATCGTCGCCGCACTCCCGGTGCAGGCGCCCACGGTCTCGAGTTCGCTGCGCGCGCTCGCCGACCTCGGCCCCACGCTCTCGGTCGTGTCGCTGCTCGGCGCGGTGTGGTCGTCCGGTGCGCTGGCGACGGCGGTGCGCAGCGCGCTGGAGGTCGTGTTCGATGTCCACCAGGGGCTGCCGTACTTCCGCGCCAAGCTGCTCGACTACCTCATCGTGCTCGCGGCCGGCGCGCTCTTCCTCGGCTCCACGATCGCGACGACGGGCTGGCGCGTCATCCAGGCGAGCGCCGACCGGCTCGGTCTGTTCGATGCACGCGAGGTGTCGTGGCTCTGGGATCTCGGCGCGCTCGCGCTGCCCGCCGTCACGACGTTCCTCACGTTCCTGCTGCTCTACCGCGCGCTGCCGCACCGCGCGACGCGCCTGCTGCACATCTGGCCCGGCGCGCTGCTCGCCGCCGTGCTGTTCGAGCTCGCGAAGACCGGCGTGGCGTTCTACTTCGCGCACTTCGCGTCGTACCAGGTGGTGTATGGCTCGCTTGGTGGCGTGATCGCGCTGCTGTTCTGGGTCTACGTGAGCGCGAACATCCTGCTCTTCGGCGCCGAGGTGAGCGCCGAGGTCGGCCACGTCATGCGCGGCGAGCCCCGTCGCGGCTACGCCCCCGACGAGGAAGACGACTGGCGCCACTCACTCCGCGCGATGCTCCGCGGCCTCGTCTTCGCCCCCAGCGACCGGCGGTAGGCACCGCGGGCGCTCGACGCTCGGCGGATGTTTTCAGGCGTTCACGTCGGTGTGCCGACGCTCGACATACATCGCGCAGCGCCCAGCCCGGTGAGGGAGATGGCGCCTATGGCGCCCGGAAGTCGCCGGACTTGCCGCCCGACTTCGCCACCAGCCGCACATCCTCGATGCGCATCGAGCGCTCGACGGCCTTGCACATGTCGTAGACGGTGAGCGCGGCGACGGAGACGGCGGTGAGCGCCTCCATCTCCACGCCGGTCTGGCCGGTCGTGCGCACCGTCGCCTCGATCTCCACCGCAGGCGCCGAGGCGTCGGCGGTTAGGTTCACCTCGACGCCCGTGATCGCGAGCGGGTGGCAGAGCGGGATCAGCGAGGAGGTCTGCTTCGCCGCCATGATCCCGGCCAGCCGCGCGACGGCGAACACGTCACCCTTCGGCAGCTGCCCCTCGACGATCAGCGCCAGCGTCTCCGGCAGCATCACCACGCGCCCGCGCGCCGTCGCCACGCGGTGCGTCTCCGCCTTCGCGGACACGTCCACCATCCGCGCGTGCCCCTCAGAGTCGAGGTGTGAGAGCTCGTTCGAGAGTCCCTGCTGCGTCACGCGAACCCCAATCGGGCGCGAGCGCCCTGCGGCGTCAGCCGCCGATGTACGACATCTCGATGCGCGGGCGGTCGGTCGTCGCCTCGGAGCGCAGCTCCGAGTAGCGGTCGGCGCGCAGCCCCCACACCTCGCGGATGCGCGCGCCGATCGCCTCGTCGCTCGCGCCCTCGCGGAGCATCGAGCGGAAGTCGGTCCCCTGCGCCGCAAACAGGCAGGTGTAGATGCTGCCCTCGGCGGAGAGCCGAGCGCGCGTGCAGTCGCCGCAGAACGGCTGCGTCACCGAGGTGATGATGCCGACCTCGCCGCTGCCGTCACGGTAGCGCCAGCGCTTGGCGACCTCGCCGCGGTACGCCGCCTCGACGGGCTCGAGGGGCATCGCCTCGTTGATCATCGCCACGACCTCGGCGCCGGAGACGACGTCGTCCATGCGCCAGCCGTTCTTCGTACCGACGTCCATGTACTCGATGTAGCGCAGGATGAGGCCGCGGTCGCGGATGAACTTCGCGAGGTCGACGACGGTGTGGTCGTTCACACCGCGCTTCACCACCGCGTTCACCTTGATCGGCGCCAGCCCCGCGGCCTGCGCCGCCTCGATGCCCTCGATGACGCGCGCGACGGGGAAGTTCACGTCGTTCATCGAGCGGAACACCTCGTCGTCGGTCGAGTCGAGCGAGACCGTCACGCGGTTCAGGCCGGCCTTCGCCAGCGGCTCCGCCATCTGCGTGAGCAGCGAGCCGTTGGTCGTCATGGCGATATCGAGGCCGGGGATCTCGTGCAGCATCGCGACCAGCGCGGGCAGGTCGGCGCGCAGCGTCGGCTCGCCGCCGGTCAGGCGGATCTTCTGCACCCCGTGCGCCGCGAAGATGCGGGCCAGGCGCGTGATCTCCTCGAACGTCAGGATCTCGGAGCGCGGCAGGAACGCGAAGTCCGCCCCGAACAGCTCCCGAGGCATGCAGTAGCGGCAGCGGAAGTTGCAGCGGTCGGTGACTGAGATGCGCAGGTCGCGCAGCGGCCGCCCCAGGCGGTCGAGGTAGGTCGGGACGGCGTCCGAGGCAGGCGCGTCAGCGCGCTCCGGTTGGCTGGTCATGGTGTGCTCCCAGAGAGTTCAGCACATCTATCATCGCACGAACCGCCTGCGCGCGATGACTGATCGCCTGCTTCTCCTCGCCCAGCTCCGCGACCGTCCGCCCGTCCGCCAGCTCCAGCACCGGGTCATACCCGAAGCCGCTCGCGCCCCGCGGCGCCGAGGCGATGCGGCCCGGCAGCACGCCCTCGCGGACGTAGACCTGCCCGCCCGGCAGCGCCAGCGCCACCACGGCGCGGAAGCGTGCGCCGCGCCTCGCTGCCGGCACGCCGTCCAGGCGTCGGAGCAGCAGCGCCGTCCGTTCCGCGTCCGAGCCGACCGAGGGGCCGCCGAAGCGCGCGGAGACGACCCCCGGCGCGCCGTCCAGCGCGTCCACCTCGAGCCCCGAGTCGTCGGCGAGCGTCGGCATGCCCGAGGCGGCGGCGTACGCGACCGCCTTCAGCACGGCGTTCTCGAGGTACGACCGGCCCGTCTCGATGACATCGATGCTGCGCACCCCGGCCTCGCGGGTGGAGACGCACTCCCAGCCGGTGCCCGCCAGCAGCGCGCCGATCTCGCGCGCCTTTCCGGCGTTCGTGGTCGCGATCAGCAGTCGAGGCATCGGTGGCTCCTTCGGCGCGGGGCTACAGGTCGATCCAGCGCGAGGCGGTCTTGAGCGCCGCGCCGGGCATCGTCGTGAACTCCATGTCGTCCAGCGGCAGCCGATGTGGCTCGAAGGGGCCGTGTCGGTGCAGGTAATCCGCGATGCGATTCGCCTCGGCGCGCGCGGCGTCAAACGCGGGGTCGTCGAACAGGTCGCGCGCGACGCCCAGCCGCCCCTCGTGCAGCTGGAAGCCGAGCGCCACCACCCGAGGCGGCCCGTCGAACCTCGACGCCGTCGCCTGTGCGGCGGAGACCGGCATCCACGGCGCGGCGTGCGATCCGCGCATCGAGCCCGCCACGATCCGTGCCGTCGCGAACGGCTCCAGCACCTCGCCGACCGAGGGGAAGTTGCCCTGGCAGCGCACGATCGCGGTCGGGTCATCGTTGCCGACGTAGCGCCCCGCAAGGCGCGACAGCCGGTCGGTCGAGGCGACCGCAGCCACCTCGCCCGTCGCGCGGGAGACGACGGCGCGCACCGCGTACCGCCCCGGCGCGCCGATCAGCGCGAGCAGGTCGTACGCCTCCTCCGGCGTCGTGAGCATGATCCGCCGCTGCTCCCGCACGTCGTGCACCTCGAACGCGAAGCCCTGGTGCAGCGCCTCCGACAGCACCAGTCCCGAGGTGTTGAACGGGTCGGCGAACGCCTGGAACAACGGGAGGTTGAACGCGCCCGTCGCGGTCTTGTCCGCCATGAACACGACCACCGGCTCCGACTGGCGCTCCTCCAGCGTCAGCTCGGCGCAGCCGAGGCCCGTGCCGCGCACGTTGCCGGGGAACGCGTCCGCGATCAGATCCTGCCCCGCGCCGTACAGGCCGAGGCCCCGCGCGATCTCCGCGCCGGCAACGAACGTGTCCCACGCGAAGCGGTGCACGACCTCGTTGTCCGTCCCGTGGGCGTGCGAGAGCAGCAGGAACACGTCGTCGCCGCAGGCGTGCGCCTGCGCGTCGATGAGCAGCCCCTGCGCGACCCCGCGCGCCACCGCCTCGCGCGCGTGCGCCAGGATCTCCGGGTGCATCGCGGTGTGGCCGACCCACCCGCCGATGCCCGCCTTGATGACGCTCAGGGTCTGCGGCATCGCGCCGTTCCTCTCGTGCCCGTGTGGCCCTCGATGCTAGCCGGGACGCGGCGGGCGAGGAAGCAGCAGCGCCGACCTCGCGGTCGGCGCTGCCGGTGTGCTGCGTTCGAGGCGGGTGCTACCCGCCGTGTGCCCCGCGGTACCGCGCGACCGCCGCGGCATCGCCGACGATGAGCGGGCTGCGCTGGTGCGGCTTCGTCACCGGCACGTCCAGGATCGGAATGCTGCCGTTGGTCGAGGCGCCGCCTGCCGCCTCCAGGATGAAGCTGATCGGGCAGACCTCGTACAGCATCCGAAGCTTGCCGCTCGGCGAGGAGCTGTCCTCCGGGTAGAGGAAGACGCCGCCGGAGAGCAGCACGCGCAGGATGTCCTCGACCATCGAGCCGCTGTAGCGGCCGCGCAAACCCTCGGATGCCGCGTCCACGGCGGCGGTCACCTGCGGGGACCACGTGTCGCGGTACATCCAGTTGATGCTGGTGTACTTCGCCTTCGGCGTCGCGATGCCGGGCGTCGTCAGCTTCCACGTGCGGTCGGCGGGGTCGAAGACGTAGCCGTCCACGTTGCCCGGCGAGGCGACCATGAGCATCGTCGGCAGGCCGTAGACCGTGAACGCGGCGGCGACCAGCTGCCGCCCGGTGATCGGGGTGTCGTCCCCGAAGCCGGTCACGCCGGTGTAGATGCCGAGCACCGAGCCCACGCCCGAGACGCCGATATTCGACGAGCCGTCCAGCGGGTCGAAGCAGCACGCGTACGTGCCGGGACCGAGGTGGATCGGCTCCGTCTCCTCCTCGGAAACCAGCCACGAGACGTCCGGGAGCCGCAGCGCCTCGACGAACACGCTGTTCGCGGCGTCGTCGAGCTTCGCCGTGATCTCGCCCTGCACGTTCACCGCGTCGGTGGAGCCGATGAGGTCGCGCAGCGGCGCGGTCTCCAGCAGGTCGCGCAGCTGCGCGCTCGCCTCGCCGAACCGCTGCAGGATCGCGGCAACCGCCGCCGGGAACTGCTCCCGCACGACGCTTCCGAGGTCCGTTGCAGCGGTCTGGGTCACCGGCGTCCTGCCTTCCGTCCCCGCAGGGACGACTACTAGATGCTGAAGTCGCGCTCGCCGTTGTACACGGCCATCGCCTCGTCGACCGAGAGCCCGCCGTAGGTGATCGAGGAGATCGCCTTCGTCATCAGCACGGCCTCGGCCAGCGGCTTCTGGTGGATGTTGCGGCCGGTCGCGCTGCCCGCGGCGCCGCTGATGAAGATCTGGTCGTGCAGCGTCTGCAGGAACGAGCGCACATCCGTGCCCTCGCCACCCGCCGTGATGAGCCGCGTGCGGCCCGCGGCCTGCGCGGCCTCGCGGAACGCCTCGGCGACGCTGCCCTCGCTCACCTTGGGGTAGTTCACCTTGCAGAAGTCGGCGCCCAGCGTCGCGGCCAGGCCGGCACAACCGGCGATCAGGTGCGCGTCGCGCTCGTTCGGAACCGCCTTGCCGCGCGGGTAGACCCAGAGCACGGTCAGCAGGCCCTCGCGGTGCGCCTCGTAGCAGAGCTGCGCCGCGCCGGCCATCTGCTCACCCTCGAACTCGCTGCCGGGGTACACGGTGTAGCCGACGCCGGCGATCTTCAGCCCCGCGTCGCGGAGCGTCAGCACCTGGTCGATGCTCACCCAGTCGCGGCTGCGCGGGTCACCGATCGAGGTGCCGATCAGGTGCGTCTTGCTGTTCACCTTCACCAGGTAGGGCACGTCGGCGTAGTCCATGCCGTAGCGCGCCACCAGCCCGAACTGCGCCGCGAAGCAGCCGACCACGCCCTGCTGCGCGATGCGGAACAGGTGCTCCGGGTCGTTGTCCTCCGCCGCGATCGGCCCCTGCGAGGTCTTCCCGAAGAAGTCGTCGTTCAGGTGCTCGACCTTCTGGTCGCCGGCGAAGAGGGCCAGGTTGCCCGTGCCCTTCGTGACCAGCTGGAAGTTCGCCTCGTACGTGCTGCGCTTGCTGGCGGGCACATCCGCGGGGACAGTCATGCTGCGGACAACTGTGGCCATGATCGACCTCCGGGGGAACGCGATTTTGGGGCCTGAGAATACACCACAGGGGCAATCCGCGGCGTCAGGCACGAAGGCCTGTCGGGGTGTGCCGAGGCCGCCGCGATGCGCGCCGGACCGGTTACGGCGCCGCCTCGAACCGCTCCGCCAACTCGGCGACCGCCGCCTGCGCCAGTGGGCGCGTGCGCGCCTGGAGCGCCCAGTCGAGGTCGGCCGAGCCGATCAGGAACGCGCGCAGTCCTGCCAGCATCTCGATCCCGCGGATGCGCGCGTGCGCCTCGTCGACCGCGCGGAACCCCTGCAGCTTGCGAGGCCCCTCGCGGCCGCCCTCGGCGATGTACCAGTCACGGAAGGCATCGCCCACCCCGGCGGCGCGCATCGTCGCGCCCAGCGGGGTCGCGACCGGTGGCACCCCGCCCTCGAGTGCGCGCGCGGTCGTGGCCCGGCTCGGCGAGTCGTACTCCACCATCAGGTGCCCGCCCGGCGGCACCAGCGTCGCGAGCGCCGCGACGATCAGCCGCTCGATGCCCGGCGGCACCTCCACGGTGCTCCCGTCCGGCATGCCGAGGATGGTGCGGTACTCGACCACCTCGACCCAGCACTCGCCGGGGAACGCGCCGGTTGAGTGCAGGCCGAGCACGACCGGATCCACCGGCTGTCCGAGCTCAGAGGCGAGATAGCAGCGGAAGTACTGCGTACCCACCGCGTTGCGCGGCCCCAGCCACACCTCCAGCCGCACGTCCTCCCCCACCGTGGCGCCGTCCAGCGCCGCCGGCCCCGCCAGCGGGTCGACCGAGGCCGGACGCCAGCCATCCGCGCTCCGGCTGTGGGTACTGAGGTGCGTTGTCATGGGCGGAAGGCTACCAGCGGCGCCCCGATGCGTCTCGGGTCGCGCCCGCCCTCGCACTCCGGGGCGGCGGCCCTACACTGGCGCGCATGGACGCACCCGCCGACGCCTCGACCACCTCGCTCGTGCTGCCGGATGAGGCGGTGCTGCGTCGGTACGTCGATGCTGTGCGCGGCCTGCTCAACCACGGCGGCTTCGAGCGCACCGGCAACCCCGGCGACGCTCGCCGCTTCCGCATCGAGCACGTCACGGAGCGGCTGGAGCGCCTCGGCCACCCGGAGGCGCGGCACACGATTCACGTCGCGGGGTCGAAGGGCAAAGGCTCCGTCGCCGCGATCGCGGAGTCGATCCTGCGCGCCGCCGGCAAGCACACGCTCCTCCTTACCTCCCCCGACCTGCACCAGGTGCGCGAGCGCATCGCGATCGACGGCGCGCCCGTCTCCTACGAGCGCTTCGCCCGCCTCGCCGAGCGGCTGCTCGCCGATGAGGCGCTCGCCGGCTGGTCCTACTTCGAGGCGATGACGCTGCTCGGCTGGCTCGCGGGCGAGGACGCCGGCTGCGACTGGCAGGTCGTCGAGGTCGGCCTCGGCGGCCGCCTCGACACGACGAACGCGATGCCCTCGAAGGAGGTCGCCGTCGTCACCCCGATCGACTTCGAGCACACCGAGATCCTCGGCGACACGATCCCGCAGATCGCGGGCGAGAAGGCTGGCATCATCGTCGGCCCGTGCGCGGTCGTGACCGCGCCGATGCGCGCCTCCGCGCTCGATGTCGTGCGCGCGAAGGCCGCCGAGCAGGGCGCGACCCACCACCACGTCCCTGACGAGTGCGCGCTGACCGCGACCGCGCAGAATCTCGACGGCCAGACGCTGGACCTGCGCACGCCGCTGCGGCTCTACCGCGGCCTGCGCCTGCCGCTGCTGGGCGCGCACCAGCGCGAGAACGCCGCCACCGCCGTGCGCGCCGTGGAGCTCGCGCTCGCCGCCGTGGGCGAAGAGCTGCCGGAGCAGGCCGTCCGCGAGGGCCTCGCCACCGTGCGCTGGCCCGGGCGGTTCGAGGTGGTGAGCCGCCACCCGCTCACGATCCTCGACGGCCTCCACACCCCGCTCGCCGCGAAGCGCTTCCGCGAGGCCGTCCGCGAGCTGGCGCTCCCGCGCCCGCGCATCCTCGTCGCGGGTCTGCTCGCCGGGAAGGACGCCGGGGCGATCGCCGCCGAGCTGTTCGCGCCCCGCGCCGAGGTTGCCGACCAGGTGATCGTCGCGCCGCCCACCTCGCCCCGCGCGCTCGACGCCGAGGCGACCCGGCAGGCGTTCGTCGCCGCGGGCGCATCCGTGCAGCGCGCCGCCTCGGTCGCCGAGGCGCTCGAGTCCGCGCGCGCGCAGGCCGGCGATCGCGGCACGGTGTTGGTCGCCGGGAGCATCTACACCGTCGCCGAGGCGCGCGAGGATCTGCTGGGCATCGTTGGCGACCGCAGTTTCGGACTGCGCTAGACTTTCGCGAGCACCGCGATCCAATGACGGGTAGGGCGATGGACGGGTACCGCGCGCGCCGACGTGTCGTCGTCACCGGCATGGGTGCCGTCTCTCCCCTCGGCAACACCGCCGATGAGATGTGGACGCGCGCGATCGCGGGCGAGTCCGGCATCCGGCGCCTCACGCTCGTCGACCCCTCGGCGTACCCCTGCCAGGTTGGCGGCGAGGTGCAGGACTTCGACCCCACCCGCTACATGGATCGCAAGGACGCGCGGCGCATGGCACGCTTCGCGCAGCTGGGCGTCGCCGCCGCGCGGCAGGCGCTCGACGACGCCGCGCTCGACCTTGACCGCCTCGACCGAGGCCGCGTCGGCACGATCATCGGCAACGGCGGCGCGGGCCTGCCGGAGACCGATGCCACCATGCGCACGCTGTTGGAGCGCGGTGGTGCGAAGGTCGATCCGTTCTACGTCGCGAAGTTCCTCGGCAACATGGCCGCCGGCAACATCACGATCCAGCTCGGCCTGCAGGGCTACGTGAACACCGTCACCACCGCCTGCGCGGCGGGCACGCAGGCGATCGGCGACGCGTTCGAGGTGATTCGTCGCGGCGATGCCGACGCGATGCTCGCCGGCGGCGCGGAGGCCGGCATCAGCGAGCTCGGGCTCGCGTCGTTCTGTGCGATGCGCGCGCTGGCGACCGGGCATAACGACGATCCCGCGCGCGCCTCGCGGCCGTTCGACCGCGACCGCACCGGCTTCGCACCCGCCGAGGGCTCCGGTGTGCTCGTGCTGGAGGCGCTCGATCACGCGCTCGCCCGCGGCGCGCAGCCGCTCGCCGAGGTGATCGGCTACGGCGTGAGCGCCGACGCGCGCTACCTCGTCGCCCCGCCGGAAGACGGCGACGGCGCCGCCCGCGCGATGCGCTCGGCGCTC
>Ga0172380_10005818_pt1 | contig 14682 bp, 13 predicted proteins | sample Leawe162metaG_FD_119747 | JGI IMG/M metagenome (GOLD analysis project Ga0172380, IMG submission 119747) | Leachate microbial communities from a municipal landfill in Southern Ontario, Canada - Leachate well 162 metaG | ecosystem: Engineered > Solid waste > Landfill > Unclassified | place...
GCCATAGCCCCTATATCCGCCATGGAATATCTCCAAATGGCTTTTCCCAATCCGTGGATCGTGCGAAGCCCCCTCTGCCACCAATTCATAGTCTATATTTATTTTCCGGCACAGGTCATACATCTGGTTTGCGAATATTACTTTTAACGGCAAGAAAGTATTGCCAAAATATTTTACCATTTCGGCTTCAGTGGCCGGCATCATCTTTTCATAAGGAGCGCGCGGTAATATTTTTAAAATATCGTTGGCAATGCTTTTGCTTTTTTCCGTATATCCCATAATTTGTCTGTCCGGATTTCCCATGTCTTCCTTTGTGTTATTTTCCCTCAAAAATTCCGGGTTGAATAAAAACCTGTGTTGCGGATATTTTTTTTGCAGGCTTTCGGTGGTTCCTGGAATTATTGTTGATTTAATAACAATAATTTTTTGGCCGGATATATTTTTGCATGATTCTTCTACGCAGGAAAGGTCACATCCTTGCCCTTCCACGCAGGGCGTCGGGACACAAATAAAAATAACATCCGCACCGTTTACCTCCGCGATAGAGCCGAGCTTCTTGCCCTTATCATGCAGTAAAAGTTTCAAACCTTTTGACTCGAAATAATCTCTTAATGTCCCCCCTACCACTCCAACACCTATAATGCCTATCTTTGAATTTTTAGATTTTTTTGACATTTTTTTTATCATTTATTTAGTTCCAATGAAATATCGTGCAGCAATTTAGTTACGCGAATTCCATGTTTAATATCGGTCAATGGAGTTTTATTATTTTTAACACAGTCAATAAAATGGGTTAATTCATTATAAAGCGGCTCTTTGACATCTATGTCCGGCACGCGCACTTTTTTTTCATCCGCGGAAAAAAAATGAGATGAGTTCTGCGCGCCCCTTGGAAATGAAGAAAAAATAAATGAAAGTTTTTCTTTCGCCTCAACATCATCAAATTTTGCCATGCCTTTGTCGCCGGAAAATGTCATATTCCTTTCTTTTTTGGGCATAAACCAGGAAACAGCTATTGTGACCAATATATTTCTCTTGATTTTGAAGTTGACGACCGAAAAGTCATCGCGATACTTTGAAAAAAAATATTGGCTGCGCCCTGAAATATCAGTAGCGTTTAATGGTCCGAATAAATAGTCAATAACCGAAAGTTCGTGTCCTGCGGTTTCCCAAAAACATCCCACATCCCTGCGAATCGGGCCATGGTAAAAATTTTCTGCAAAAACATACTTTACTCTTCCTAAAACCTTAAGATCTATTTCCTGCTTTAAATGCCTGACGTAATCATTATAGAGATATTGGTGTCCGAGCAAAAAAACTTTCCGGCTTTTTTTGACATATTTTTCCAATTCATAGGCGTCAGTCAATTTTGTAACCATCGGCTTTTCCAAAAAAACATGCTTGCCTGCTTTCAGCGCTTCTACGGCCAACTTAAAATGTGTAGCCGCCGGGGTCGCAATAATCACGCAATCAATGTCGGGCGAATTGATAACTTTTGAACTCTCCTTCGCATTGTCGGCCACAACAACAAGACTGGTTCCCGGGTTATTTTCAAGGAGGCGTACGTAATTTTTTCCAAAGTATCCAGCCCCGATAACCCCAAAATTTAACTTTTTATCCATAATTATCCCATTAAAAATGTTAGTTGTTAGACATTGTTTCTCCAAACCATTGAACTGTCCTTGAAAGCCCTGCTTTTAAATCCACCTGTGGTTGGTAGCCAATTTGTTTTATTTTGCTGATATCGGGACAACGACGTCGGGGTTCGTCAGCAGGATAGTTATCAGGATACTTGATTAATTGTATAGAAGCGGGCGGAGTAAACGCATCAGCCACGATGCGGGCAAGATCAAACATATTAATTTCTTCTTTGTCGGTGCCAACGTTGTATATCTCGCCGTTTTTTTCAGAAAGAAGCACTTTAAAAAATCCCGTTACCGCATCACTGATATAACAAAAAGTTCGCGTTTGGCTCCCCTTGTCGTGAACCGGAAGTGGCTCTTTTGCCATTCCCTTTGCAATAAAATTCGGCACCACTCTGTAATCATTGCTCTTCATGCCAGGGCCGTATACATTAAAGGGCCTGACAATTTTCACAGGCGTTTGGTAAATTCTGTGATAAGTTATGCAAATAGTTTCCGCCAGGCGTTTTGATTCATCATAACAAGAACGGGGTCCTATTGATGAAACATTCCCCCTATAGCTTTCCGGCGTGGGTATATTTTCTGGGGTGGGATCGCCATATATTTCGCTGGAGCTAAAAAATAAAAAACTTTTGAAATTGGGATTTTTCCTTGATAATTCCAAAAGATTTTTTACACCAATAATAGTGGTTTCTATGGTCTCCAACGGAAATTTTTGGTAATAAACCGGCGAGGCAAGTCCGGCCGCATGAATGATATAATCAACCGGCTGGTCGATAATAATGGGCTTTGAAACATCGGCTTCTTTACGCGATATATTCGGGCCGTTATTTTCTTCCGAGGAATTTTTGCGGGAACCCGTGATAAAATTATCAATTGAAACCACGTGGCACGGGGTTTTTAATATCCTCTGGTTCAGTATCGAAATAACCCCGATAATATAAGAGCCCAAAAAACCCGAACCGCCGCTGATAAGCAATGTCTTGCCGGACAACTTCTCTGATTCTCCTTCAATGCTTTTGGCTATTTTTTCTAAATCTTCTTTTATAATGTGGTTCATAAGCATGTTTTTTAACGCACCTCTCTCGGCGGCAGTGGTATTAAATACCTGTATTCCCCGTTTGTTTTTTTACGTATGTCGTCAAAATATTCATAGGCGAACACCACCAGCACATCGGGCTTGTTTTTTTCTAAAAAGCTCTTTTGCACGATTGGAATATGTGTTCCCGGAGTAAAACGTCCGTATTTTAACGGGCTATCATCCACTATAAAGTCAATAAGATCGCTTTTTATGTCGCCATAATTGCAAATGGTTGCCACGCGCGCCGGGGCTCCATAACCGGCGACTTTTATATTTGATGATTTGTACTCCTGAAGCTTCTTGCGGAAAGCAGAAATATCTTCGGCCACCTTTTTTTTGAATTTTTCAAGCGTCTGAACGGTTAAGTCTTTTTCTTCCCTTGAAAGAAGTTTCTTAACTGCATCTGTTTCGGCAAACCCCGCCTCCGCATTTGTTGCAGTCACCCTGATAGACCCGCCATGAGGTTCTATTTTTTCCACGTCGATAATTTGCATGCCATGCTTTTCAAACAAAAACGAGAGAGAAGTTAAGGAATAATAAAACACTCTGTCTAAATAGAATCGCTCAAAATTGGTATTTTTTATTATATCGCCGATATACTCAACTTCAATAATAAATCTTCCCTTTTTATCCATTAGATTTTTTACATCTTCTATGCACTGATGTGGGTCTTCAAGATGGGTAAAAATACTGCTAGCAACCACCACGTCCGGAATGCCGTATTTTTCTTTTATTTTTTGTACGGCATCACCATTAAAAAAAGACACCATGGTTTCTAGTCCTGCGTCATTGGCAATTTTGCCGACGTTAATAGAGGGATCGACTCCCATAGCGTTGATCCCCAGTTTTTTGAGTGGTTTTAATAATATACCATCGTTAGAACCAACATCTACGACAAACTTAGCTCCTAATAATTTTTTTGCAAATCCTTCAAAATGCCTTACAAGCCCGAGATTAACAGAAGACAGGTAGTAATAATCTTCGAACATTCTTTTCCTGGAAACAACCGTCCCAAGCTGGACGTTTTTACATTGGGGACAAAAATAAACTGCCAAAGGAAAAAAATCCTCTGTTTTAAATTCTTTTTCTGACGCAGGGTATTTATTGGCCAGAGGCTGGCGTCCTAAATCTAAAAATTCAATATTGTCGTGGTTGCATAGAAGGCATTTCATAATTGTTTATTATATAACTAATAATTACAATTTTAAATATTGGCTTTGGCGATATCTTTATTTATTTTTTTCAATTTCTTTCATTATTTCCAAAAAGCGCCTGCCAGGTTCATATCTCGTTTCTATGTAATCATTATTGTATCTAAGCTTGAACCTATTCATATCGGATGCACCGGCTATTTTTCCCAAATAATTTTCCAATTCTTCAATGGTCTTGAATGATTTATTGCAAACGCCCAGCTCTTCCAAGTTATCTGATTTTATCGGAAAATCCATCAATTGTAAAGCAATCTTTGATCTCATTGCTGCCTCAATTAATGCGGTTGAATTAAGGCTTATGAATATATCTGCCCTATTAAGACTTTCTTCAATTTTCTCATCTTCTCTAGTGAACTGGACATCCAGAAGATTCTTAGAAAGATAAGCCCTATCATCTCCAGGATGGGGGCGGTAAATAAATTTTAACCCCAAATTTTTGCATATTTCATAAATTGCTTTTATGGTTTCTAATTTGGGGATTAAGTTATCTCTATTATATCTTTCGAAGTCCTGGCCCAAATAACATACCAAATGGCTGTCATTTGTTTTGAGCTCATAATTTTTGTTAATTAAATATGGATATCCTAAAACATAGGAATTTTCAGGTCTTTTTTTGTTCCGACTAATCCATAAATCCTTAAAATGCTCTCCCCAGAATAAAATATAATCAGCCACATTACATTCGAATAAGGGGAAATTCGAGTCATAAACTCCGTCCTGAATTACAATGGTTGGAATAGACATTTTTCTAGCAGCTAATATGATCGCCCTTTCGATAGGAAGCACGTCAAGACCGAATATTATAAAATCTGGTTTCGCAACTTTTAGCCTATCTTCAGCCTTTTCAACTAGATTATAAAGATTTTTAGTGTCTTTGTTTGCGAGATAATCGTGAACACATTGATTCAGATCCGTTGTCCCTATGTAATTTATAAAATTTTTAATTGCAAACAGCCGGTCTTTTTTTCCTTGAACAATTATTCCAATAGAATAATATTTTTGGGCCGCTCGTATGAGGGGGGTAAATTTTAGGCTTATATTCTGAAAATAGATTTTCTTTAGTGTTTTCTTCCATCCCAAAATGGAAAATGTTTTTTGGAACAATTTATCAATAATCTTAAAAATAAATATATATTTTTTGTATTTTTTCAAAAAAATCCCGCTTTCGGCCTCTGCCGTTTTTACAATATCTTTTGCTAACCCCATTTTACTGAAGGCATTTAGAAAATCCCAGACTAGAAACTGTGAAAGTTCATCTTCGGTCCATAAATTCCAATCTATTGAAAGAAGTCTCTTATAATCTTCAGGAGATAATGTTTTATCTGATTCCATTTATTTAATCATTTTAAAATGATAGTATGATATATTATGTCCTATAAAAAATTCACAAAAGATATTGGCCTTTTGGGCCTGGCGCAGATAATAGCGGCCATAAGCGGCATCCTCACCCTGCCCGTCATCACGAAACTTTTGGGAGCTGAAAATTATGGAATTTGGACCCAGCTTATGGTGACTATCGGCGTAATAATGCCCGTTGCCCTCTTGGGTCTCCCGTATACTTTGGTAATTTTTCTGGCCGGAAAAAAAAATGAGGAGGAGATTCAAGACGGAATCTGGTCTGTTTTTACAATTATATTTGGCGCATCCCTGATAATCTCTTCGCTCCTGCTGATTTTCTCCAATCCGATTTCCCATTTTTTCAGTTGTCCAAGAATTTTCGTCCAGATTCTGGCGGTAGTCATAATTTTTGATTATTTAAACTTGGTGCTTTCTCACGTTTTTAGGATGTTCCAGCAGATAAAGGAATATTGTTTTTTTGGTATCTTCCAAACTCTTGGGGAAACATTGTTGATTATTCTGTCTGTAGTTTTGGGATACGGCCTCTTTGGCGCTATTTTGTCATTCTTAATTATAAGAATTCTGGCTTTCTTGGCAATGGGAACTTTGGTTATAAAAAGGGTGGGCATTAGAATCCCCAGATTTTTGAGGATTAAAGAATATTTGTCTTTCAGCCTGCCAACCATTCCGGGAGACATTTCTTCATGGGTCATTCAATCAAGCGATAAATATCTTATCGGTTTTTTTCTGGGGACTCTCTTTGTCGGCTACTATGCCCCGGCATACACTCTTGGCTCATGCCTGGCCTTTTTTATAGCGCCCTTAAGTTTCATCCTACCCGCTAAATTGTCAGAACACCACAATACAAACGAAATTGATGAAGTAAAAAATTATTTAAAGCATTCATTGAAATATTTTCTGGCAGTGGCAATCCCCAGTTTTTTTGGCCTCTCTATTTTGTCAAAACAAATATTAACCATTTTCTCCACTACAGAAATCGCCAATAATTCGTATGGCATCGTTCCGCTGGTCGCCTTTAGCACGTTAATTTCCGGCGCCTATGTGGTTATTGCTCAGGCGCTGTCTCTCAAAAAGAAAACCAGTATAAGTGGGCTAATATGGGTGGCAGCCGCTCTCTTAAATCTCGGAGGGAATTTTATATTCATTCCCCGCTTTGGAATTATGGGAGCGGCCATAACAACTCTTCTGGCTTACGCGCTCGCTTTTGCCTTAACGTGGTATTTTTCCCTTAAAGCAATAAAGTTTGAAGTTGAATGGAATTTTATAGTAAAAAGTGCCCTGGCGTCCATTATAATGGCGTCTTTTATTTTTCTGTTCAACCCATTGGGCTGGTTACGGACATTTATCGCGATAGTCATCGGAGCAGGTTTATATTTTTTCCTTATGGTTTTACTTAAGGGTTTCGAAAAAAAGGAGCTGACTCTTCTCAGAGGAATTTTTACCAGAGAAAACTAGCTTATTTGCTACTTTAACTCATCTATATTCTCATATACTTTTTTAAACGTCGAAATCACGTCGTCTAAGTCTTTTTTTGTAAACGGAGGCGTCATCAAATCATGGATAAATAATTCCTTACCGTACATTTTCTCAGTAACTGGACATAATCCTTGCGAATAATTCAATTCTCCTTTGTAATGGGGACACTTAAAAGGGCAGTTTTTGTCCCCAAAACCAATTAATTTCTGATAAAGAGGCAATAAATACAGGGGTTTCATATAGCCGCAATTTATTAAAACGCCGTGATTTTCTCTGTTTTTCATTGGCATTAATTCGGCTTTAACCGCCTCAATAAATTTATTGCGGGGAACTCCTGCTATTTTTTCGTCGTATTTTATGGGATGCTTACAAAAAACATGTTTACAGCCCGGCCTGACCAGCGCGGGTTTTAAAAAGGGCATTTTTGAAAGTTCGCTCGCCAGATAATCAACGTTTTTCAATCTGGTGTTTATAAGTTTATCTAGTTTTTTTAACTGGACTCTGCCTATAGCGGCTTCAGTTTCCGTCATTCTAAAATTATAGCCAATCATATTTATCAAGGAGGTATAGCCCTTTCCTTCCACCACGGCTTCTGCATGGTTTCTTATCAGTCGGACTCTGTCGGCTAATTCGTCGTTGTCAGTAACCACAATACCACCCTCCCCAGTGTGTATATGTTTATGGAAATTCAAGGAATAAACTCCTATGTCGCCCAGCGTTCCCGCCATTTTACCTTTATAGTTAGCTCCGGGCGATTGAGCAGCATCCTCTATCACATATAAATTATGCTTCTTGGCAATTGCGTTAATTTTATCGGCATCGTATGGCTGCCCGAATAAATCTACAACCAATATAGCTTTGGTGCGTTGGGTAATTTTTTCTTCAACTGACTTTGGATCGAGGCAAAAATAATCCTCTTCAATATCGGCAAAAACAGGTATAGCGTTGTATATAAGAGGTGCTGTTGCGGACACACACATTGAATAAGGAGTCACTATTACTTCATCTCCCGGTCCTATTCCGCACGCCCCAATTGCGCAATATAATCCTGATGTTGCACTATTAACACTGATTGCGTGTTTAACTTTAAAATATTTCGCCCATTCCTTTTCTAATTTTTGCACCTGTTCGCCACCATAAAAATCTTCATGCCACGATCCTAAAAACCGAGAAAGCACTCCGGATTTTAAAACCTTTGTTACTGCCGCAATCTCTTCTGTGCCTATCGTTTTATAGAAGGGAAACATTTTTGTCCGCACCTTTGGGCCTCCGTTTATAGCCAATTTTGATTTACTTTTTTTCATACGAGAGGGATTTAATAAAAGATAAAATTTTTTCTGTAGATTTGTTCTTAGTATATTCTTCTCTAGATTTTTTGCCAACAGGAACTTCTTTTTCCAAAATATTTTTAATCCCAACAGAAATATTTTTTTTGTTATATATGGGCTGAGACCAACCGTAGGTGTTGCTTCGTAGAGTATCTGTCTGTTTATTTAGTCCTGGTTGATAGCTAATAACTTTTTTACCCATCAGAGCTGCGTCAAAAAGAGCTATGGAACGCATCCCTATCACTAATTCAGCTTTCTTGCTTAACTTACGTAAATCTTCCTGATTTTTTACTTTTCTTATGGTTAAGGATGATTTTTTTATAATATGATCGTACTTATTTTTGTTTTTTTCTCTTGAAGGATGAAACTTGATAATAATTTTCTTTTCTGGGTAATACTTTTCTATCGCTTCAATAACATCTTTAAAGACATTTTTTTCGCTCATTTTTTTCCCCTCAAACGTTTCAGAATAAAACACAATAACATCCTTCCCGGTTTCTTCCTTAAATTTAGAAAAAATATCAAATCTCGGGCTTCCAAAAACTTTGACTATATTCTTGGGAATTCCAATTTTTCCCAAATCATCCCTCATTTCATCGTCTATTGCCAAAACGTAATCTGGCACGCTCTCTAATTCTTCTCCAAATCTGATTTTATAGTTTGCCCAACAATCTACGTAACACGCGCTCGGAATGTTCCAATCTTTAGCGAGTTTAATTATTCTTTTATTTAAAGAGTTTTCGTAGCTACTACTGTTGGTGTCTGTAAAAATTGTGCTGGGACTATTCTTTTCAAGGATATCCTCAAGTTTTGAGAAGGAGCGTATTAAATTAAGATTTTTAAGCCCACGTTCTTTTGCGTACCTATAAATATCTTTATCCTGCAAAAGAACTAAAGATTTTATTTTTTTATTTTCCTGTATTTTTATAATAACTGGCGAAAGCGCATCTATCCCACCGGCCTGTTCAAGAGAAAAAATTATAAACTTCTTCTTCATATCGTACATATTTTTTGATTTTCGTATCCCTCCTTGAGAGAACAAATGGGCTTTTTACCATGCAAAACAACATCATACAAATTATCAACTGTATTATATAAACCTTTGTGCAGAGAAGTTTTTGTGGTTTTCTCCAAAAAAACTTTTCTATACCCCTTAAAATTATCGTCTTTTATCAAAACATACTCTTCTATTTTCAATCCGGCATCTGTAATTCTTACTCTGGCTTTTTCAAAATAAAGATCCAGCTCAAAAATTGTAAAATATTTTGAGTCCAAAGTATTCACCAAAACTTTGGCGCCGCCGTTCAAGGTCAAAACCAATGAAAAAGTGGGGTCTTTTTTACCGAAGTCATAAATTGCAGAAATTATTTTCTTATTTTTTATCTCCCCCAAAAGATACCTTATCAAATCCACCAAATGCGAACCCATGTGTAAAAATCCCTTGCCGTAAACTGCGTTTGCGGTTATAAACTTTCCATATTTTCCGCCGTCAATTTTTTCTTTTAAGCTGTGGAATTCCGGGACAAACCTTCTGGTATAGTTGACTAAAAATTTACGTTTGTTAAAAAAATCAGAATCAACAATTTTTTTGGAGTCCCTTGCGCTGCTCGTCAGGGGTTTTTCAATTATCCCGCCCAAAATATCGATTTTTTTGATTTCTTTCAAAATCCCAAAATGTTTTTCGTCCGGAACGCAAACTGAAACAACATCAATTTTAGTTTTTTTTGATAATTCATAAATATTTTTAGCGTACAGGCCTCCCCATATTTTCGCGGCTTTCTTTGCTTTTTTAACATCGGCATCAACAAACCCCGCCAATTCAAAACCCGGGTGTCTTTTGTAGGCGTGGGCATGGGTTAAAATCTCTCTGGAATTCTGAGTATCAAAAAAAGCTCCTATATTCCCCGCTCCGATAATCACCGCCTTAAGCCTGTTTGGCATAATTAATGGGTTTTTCTAGAAGACCCAACGCTTCTCTCAAATAATTTTTTATTTTTTCTTTAGACAAGAAATCAAATTTATCAGAGGACCTGCAGTCTGCCTTCCCCCCAGTGCTTTTACCCCATGGCATAACTACAAACATATCTTCTGTTTCGTATGCATTCTTCAGTTCGTTTTTAGTAATTAACTCCTCGCAGAATTTTTCTCCGGGCTTCTCCCCTATCATTTTTACCTTAATCCTTTTTGGATCATGCCCGTATCTCGGGGCTAGTTCTTCGATGATTGCCTCAGCAAAATCACCCATTCTAACAACTGGCATTTTTAAAATAAAAATTTCTCCCCCTTCGGCGATTTCAGCAGATTTTAAAACAAGATCAGCGGCTTTCGGTATACTCATAATAAATCTCACCATCTCGGGATTCGTAACCGTGACCGGCCCCCCTTTTTTAATTTGCTGCTGGAATAGCGGAACTACCGACCCTCTTGAGTTTAATACATTCCCGAATCTTACCGAAGCAAAAACTGTTTTGCGATCCCCCTCATACAAATGAGGAACTGCCATAAGTCTTTCTGTCAACAACTTCGTGGCTCCCAAAACATTGAGAGGATTGACCGCTTTATCGGTGCTTATGTTTATCATTTTGCCGACCTTGGACTTCAAGCAGGCATCTATTACATTTTGGGTGCCTATTACATTAGTTTGTATCGCTTCAAAAGGGCTGTATTCGCACAAAGATACATGCTTTAGGGCGGCCGCGTGAAAAACTATGTCAACTCCTTCTGTCGCTTTTTCCAATCTTCTTCCATCCCTTATATCACCGACAAATAATCTTATTTTTGCCGATTGCAAGGCCTGGTCTAAATCAAACAATCCTGTTTCATTATTATCAAGAATCCTTATTGCCTTTGGATTATACGTCAACAATCTCTTTACAATTTCACTGCCCACAGAACCGACTCCGCCCGTTACTAAAATTGTTTTATTCTCGTAAAAATTGTTTTTTGGCATTATTATTTAAAAAAATATTTAATGTTTTTTGCAATATAGTCCATTTCTTGTTTAGTTAAATCAGGATACATCGGCAAAGTTAAAACTTGTTCGGACAACCTTTCAGTAATCGGTAAATCTCCCTTTTTAAAGCCGTAAGCTCTCTTATAAAAATCTGTCAAATGAATGGGGTCAAAATAAACCTTAGCCATAATACCCTTACTATTTAGATATTTTTTAAGCGCATCCCTGATTTCTCGCCCGGCATTTACCTTAATTGTATATAATTGATAAACAATAAAAACATTTTCAGCAACGCGTGGCGTTGTTATATTTTTCAATTCAACAAGCTTTTTATTCAAATACTCCGCGTTTGTCCTTCTTTTGGCAATTATCTTTTTTATTTTTTCCAGCTGCGATATTCCTAAACCGGCTAAAATATTTGACATCCTAAAGTTATAACCTAGTGCCACGTAATCTGCGCACAAACTGGAAGAAAAATAATCTTGACCTTCTAATCTCCCGTGGGACCTTATAAGCTTCAATTTCTCGTAAATTTCCTTTGAATTTGTCAGCGCCGCGCCTCCTTCTCCCGTAGTGATAATTTTATTTTGGCAAAAACTTAATGCCGAGGCATCTCCGAAGGATCCCGCCTTCTTACCATTGGCCTCGGCCCCCATGGCCTCGGCCGTGTCTTCTATCAAAACCAAATTATGTTTTTTTGCGATTTTTTTTATTTCTTCTATCCTGCAAGGCAGCCCGCCGTAATGGACCACTATGATTGCTTTTGTTTTTTGGGTAATCCTCCTTTCCAAATCATCCGGATCTATTCCCAAGGTTTTATCCTCAATCTCTGCAAAAACCGGCTTTGCGCCGACAAAGACCGGGGCGTTTGCAGTAGCTACAAACGAAAAAGAAGGAACAATTACCTCGTCCCCGCAACCAAAACCATATGACAGCATTAAAGCGTGCAGGGCGGAAGTCCCGGAATTAAATACAAGAGCGTATTTTACGCTTATATATTTTGCAAGAGCTGTTTCAAATTCCTCCACTTTGGACCCTATCGCCCAGCCCATCCCGCTTTTGATAATTTCATCAACCGCCTCGGTATCCTTTATATTGTTATAAATTTTAAATAATGGGATTTTCATCTTTTCGCAGTTTTCTGATTACTTTTATCGGCGTACCGAAAGCAACCACATTAGCGGGAACATCTTTATTAACGAAACTTAATGCTCCAACAACTGAATTTTCTCCGATTGTCACGCCCGGCATTATGACTGAATTGGCTCCGATTTTACAATTTTTTTTTAAAAGTATCTTACCCTTTTTATTGCCTATAGTCGATAGAGAATATATCTTTGTTCCTCCGCCTATTTGCACGTAATCCTCGACAACAACCCCCCCCGAAGCTTTGATATAAACAAAAGCCCCGATATCAGTGTATTTACCAAGCTTAAAATTTTCTTTTCCGCGCACCACCCAATTGTATTTTGTGGGAATTCCCTCCTTAATTATTGGCTTCCGCCATTTCTTAAATCTTTCCTCCATGGCATAATCTTAGTTTGTTATTATATAACTTTAGCAGGTTTTCCACAAGAACGGCGACAGCTACCGGCCCGACCCCTCCGGGGACGGGAGCGACGTAGCTGGCAAGTTGGTATGCCAAGGGGTCGATGTCACCTTTAATTTTTCCTACTTCTGAAGCAGTTCCAACATCAATAAGTATCGCTCCTTCTTTTACCATATCTTTTTTTACAAGACAGGGCAAACCAACCCCGGAAATTATAATATCCGCCTTCTTTGTGAAATCCGGCATATCAGTCGTATTTTTATCAACAACGGAAAAGTCCGCGCCAATATTTAACAGCCACATAGACAGCGGTTTGCCCGCCAATCTTCCTTTCCCGATGAGGATTATCTTTTTGCCGCTCATAGATATGCCATACTCGTCTAACAAATACTTAACTGCTCCAACTACCGGCGGGATAACAGATGATTTATTTTTTGAAAATCCGTCAAAGCCAGCCTCTGACAAAACATCAATATCTTTCCCGGCCGGTATCAGATTAAGAATTTCTTGCGTATTAAAATTTTTGGGCAGCGGGAGCTGCACCACGATGCCGGAAACATTATCATCAGCCGCGGTCTCCTTTATTTTTTCCTTCAACACCGACTCCTCAACGTTTGCAGGATAATCCAAGAGCTCGAAATCAACGCCTGTGGATTTACAAAATTTTGCCTTTTTATTTATGTATGTCCTAGAAACAGAACTGTCTCCTACTAAAAACACCGAAAGTTTTAATTTCAGCTGTTTTGTCCTGATTTCTTTTGAAATCCTCTCTAAAATCTTTTCTGACAATTTGTCCCCGTCCAATACAATCATGGTTCCTGAAAAATATTAATTTGAATCCTATATTTTTTCCCGTCTATATTGTAATAAGCGGCCTCTTTTATGTCGTTTGTTGTTAATGCCCTGAGAAGGTCAATCAGTTTTTGGGCCTTCATTTTCTTTTTTAAATCAATCATCTGCACTGAGGATATGTCTTTTTTTGTGTGAAAAGTGCTTTTTTTATCTTTTTTAAACTGCCTGAGCCTGAGATATGTGCCTGCCAGCAAAGATGGCCACGCTTCTTTGAAAGTTTCGAATTCCAGCTGCTTCACTCTACTATAAAGTTTGTGCGCAGTATCATCGGGCAATACTTTTATATTTTTTTGATGCACTATATCTCCTGTATCTATCCCTTCATCCATAAAATGAAGAGTCGCTCCATAGGGAGTCCCGTCAAAAATGGCCCATGTCGGAGTGTGCCAGCCCCTGTTGTAGGAAAGATAAGCGGGATGCAAATTTAAAACTCCTTCCTTGGGTATGTCTAAAACCTCTTTCGGAACAACATAGGGAAAATGAACACAAATTATATAATCCGGTTTTAAACTTTTAATCAGGTCTATATTTTTTTTCTGCCTGAATGCGTTTCCTCTCAATATTTTTGACGGATCAAGCCCGCGGCACAGCTTAATCAGGCCTTTGTCGTGAGTGGCTCTTTTTTCGCCCGAAACCAAAAGAGCCGACGGTAAAATTCCCTGGCTAATAATAAATTTAAGCACCCATACAGAAATATCTCTATCTCCTGCATAAATTATTTTTGGTTTTACTATGTTTTTCATTACCTTGTTTCTCTTTGCAGAATAAATGACTCGGCGTACTTTAACCCAGCCTCCATCCCTCTTTTCTGTGCCAAAATTTTTATTCCCTTAAGCGACCGTGGATGTGGATATTTTTTTAACTCGCTTTTATAGCATAACATTGCTTTGAGTTTGTCGTCTATAAAACCTTTTATATCTTCATAATAATTAGGCAAAAACGCGTATGTTGATTTTTGAAAATGGCCCGTCCCCCATTCTGTCTCAGAAAGAACTTCATACATTAAAACCCTTTTGACTGAAGATTCGGGCTTCGGCCTTGAGGCAACCAGAGATGCTTCCGCAATTAATTTATGGTCTTTGCTAATGTCACCCAAAAAAGGGATGTATAGTATTTCGGGCGCTACCTGCTTAATGCACGCAGATATTAAATCGTTCAGTTCTTTTTGAGGAAAAGTATCTAGTTTAGCCGTGGGCAAATCTAAAAATACCGTTTTTTTTATACCCAAAA
>Ga0172380_10005819_pt1 | contig 14682 bp, 14 predicted proteins | sample Leawe162metaG_FD_119747 | JGI IMG/M metagenome (GOLD analysis project Ga0172380, IMG submission 119747) | Leachate microbial communities from a municipal landfill in Southern Ontario, Canada - Leachate well 162 metaG | ecosystem: Engineered > Solid waste > Landfill > Unclassified | place...
GCCTGGAAGCTTTTCGCCGCTCTTATCTGCGGCAACAGCGTCATCCTCAAGCCATCCTCGGAAACCCCGGCCTGCGCAGCGGCCCTGGTGGCCATCCTGGAAGAGGCGGGCATCCCCCCCGGCGTGGTCAATTTCATCACTGGGCCGGGCCAGGAGGTTGGAGAATACCTGCTCTCCCATCCGGACGTGGACGCCGCATCGTTTACCGGTTCCTGCGCGGCCGGAGAATATCTGGAGCGGCTGCTGGCCTCCCTGCACCGCCCCCTGGCCCTGGAGATGGGAGGGAAAAACGCCATCATCGTCATGGACGACGCCGATCTGGAACTGGCGCTGGAAGGAGCGGTCTGGGGGGGCTTCGGCACGAGCGGCCAGCGCTGCACCGCCGCCAGCAGGCTCATCGTACATGAAAAGGTGTACGGCCGCTTTGTAGATCTCCTGGTCAAAAGGGCCGAACGGTTGCGGCTCGGCGACGGCCTGAAGGACGGAATCCAGATGGGACCGCTGATCAATGAGGCCCAGGGGCAAAAGGTCCTCGATTACATCGCAATCGGCACACAGGAGGGGGCGCGCCTCATGACCGGCGGCTTGAGACTCGCAAACGGCCCGCTGGCCCATGGCTTCTTTATCGCCCCCACCGTCTTCAGCAACGTCACCCCGGCCATGCGCATCGCCCGGGAAGAGATTTTCGGGCCGGTGGTAAGCGTGATTTCCTGTGCGTCGCTGGACGAGGCCATTACCATTGCCAACGACGTCCCATTCGGCCTCTCTGCGTCCATCTACAGTCGCGATGTCAACAGGACCGCCCAGGCTGAGCGGGATCTGGCCAGCGGCATCGTCTATGTCAACGCCTCGACGATCGGGGCCGAGGTCCAGCTCCCCTTCGGCGGCTGGCGGCATTCCGGTTCAGGCCATCCGGAGGCGGGAGGCCGGGGAGGCGCCATCGACTTTTTCAGCCGGGTCAAGGTGATCTACCGCGACTATAGCGGCAGGCTGCAAAAAGCCCAGATCGATAAATAAAGTCCCCTCCCCCTTGACGGGGGAGGGTTAGGGTGGGGGTGAAGGCGCCATTATTCCAGCTATTGCAGCTTCACCCACCCCTCAATCCCCTCCCGTCAAGGGAGGGGAGGCAAAATCCAAGACAGGGAATCAGGGGGATGACCAATGTTCAAAGGAATCGACTACTACGACATTGAAGCGGAACTGAGCCCGGAATCCCGCCTGGTACGCGACACGTCCCGGGCCTTCGTGGAGCGGGAGTTCCTCCCCACCATCCGCGAGCACTACCGGGCCGGCACCTTTCCGCTGGATCTGGTACCGCGCATGGGGGCGCTGGGGATGTTCGGCGCCAACCTCTCCGGCTACGGCCTGCCAGCCATCGACAACATCTCATACGGGCTCCTGATGCAGGAACTGGAGCGGGGAGATTCGGGGTTACGGAGCTTCGCCTCGGTCCAGGGAGCCCTGGTCATGTACCCGATCCTTACCTTCGGTTCTGAGGCCCAGAAGGAGCGCTGGTTGCCGCTTCTTGCCAGCGGACGGGCCATCGGCTGCTTCGGCCTGACCGAACCCGACCACGGTTCGGACCCGGCCGGGATGACCACCCGGGCGATAAAACAGGGGAACAACTATCTGCTCTCCGGGGTTAAGATGTGGATCACCAACGGTGCCGTCGCGGACCTTGCCCTGGTCTGGGCCAAACTGAACGGTGAGATCCGCGGCTTCCTGGTGGAACGGGGCACCCCCGGCTTCAGCGCCAACGAGATCGTCGGCAAACTTTCCTTGCGCGCCTCGATCACCGCCGAACTGGTGCTGGACGAAGCAGTGGTTCCCGAAGAGAACCTCCTGCCGGCAGCCAGCGGGCTGAAGAGTGCCCTGAAATGCCTCAACCAGGCCCGCTACGGCATCGCCTGGGGAGCTCTCGGCGCGGCCATGGCCTGCTTCGACGAGGTACTGGCCTACTCAGCGGAGCGGAAACTCTTCGGCAGACCGCTCGCTTCATTCCAGCTGACCCAGGCCAAGCTTGCCGACATGCTGACCGGGATTACCATGGGACAGCTTCTGGCGCTGCAACTGGGGCGCCTCAAGGACGGCGGGAGGATGCGCCCCGAGCAGGTGAGCCTCGCCAAACGGAACAACGTGCGCATGGCCCTGGAAGTGGCCCGGACCGCCCGGGGCATACTGGGAGCCAACGGCATCAGCGACGAATACCAGTGCATGCGGCACATGTGCAACCTGGAGTCGGTCGATACCTACGAGGGAACCTACGAGATCCACACCCTCGCCCTGGGGAGGGATCTGACCGGTATCGACGCCATCTCCTGATGCAACTACCCCTCAGGGGCTTGGATGATTTGGACAGACAAATGAATAGGGAGATTTACCATGAACAGCGACATTATCGAACGGAGCAATCGGGTCTTCACCCCCGCCTTCCACTTCTACCACAAGATCGCCATTGAAAAGGGCGTGGGGTGCAGCGTAACCGACGTGGAGGGGAAAAGCTATCTGGACTGCGCCTCCGGACTCGGGGCCCTGAATATCGGCCACAACCATCCCCGGGTCATGGCAGCGGTCACCCGGCAGCTGCCCCTCTTCGGCCATACCGGCGGGATCTACTACAACGAAACCACGGTTGCGGCGGCGGAGCTCTTGACCTCGATCACCCCGCCGGGTCTCGACCGGCTTTTCTTCAGCAACTCCGGAGCCGAGGCGGTGGAAGGAGCCATCAAGCTGGCTCGCTACGTCACCGGCCGCCAGGGGATCATCGCGTTCGGCGGGGCCTTTCATGGCCGCACCCTGGGCGCCCTCTCGCTGACCTCCAGCAACGCCCGCTACCGGGAGCGGTATGCCCCCCTGCTGCCATCGATCTACCATGCCCCCTACCCTGTCTGCCGCCACTGCCCGTTCGGCTGCCCGGCCGAAGGATGCGACCTGGGTTGCCTCGCCTATCTGGAGGAGATGCTGCGCCGCTACGTTTCGCCACAAGAGGTGGCGGCAATCATCATTGAACCGGTCCTGGGTGAGGGCGGCTACGTCCCGGCCCCGGCCCGCTTCCTGAACGGGCTGCGCAGGCTGTGCGACCAACACGGCATCCTGCTGATCTTCGACGAGGTCCAGTCGGGAATGGGACGATGCGGAGAGTGGTTCGCCGCTCAACTGTACGGAGTTACCCCCGACATCCTGACGGTGGCCAAGGGGATCGCCTCGGGCTTCCCGCTCTCTGCTGTGGTATCCCGCGGCGAACTGATGGACCAATGGCCGACCTGGGCCCATGGCACCACCTTCGGCGGCAACCCGGTTTCCTGCGCGGCAGCCATCGCCACCATCGAGGCCATCCGCGAAGACGGCCTGCTGGCTCGCTGCCGGGAACTGGGATCGGCAACGCTCGATCGGCTGCGGGCCTTTCAGGCACATCACCCGCTGGTGGGCGATGTGCGCGGCAGAGGACTCATGATCGGAGTGGAGTTGACCGGAGCCGACGGCACACCGGACGGCACGGCCTGCGGAAAGGTACTGGAAGCATGCCTGCAGCAGGGGTTGATCGTCATCAACTGCGGCCCGGAACGCAACATCATCCGGCTGATCCCGCCGCTCACCATCAGCGCCGCGGAACTGGGACAGGCACTGGATATCCTGGAACGGGCGATCGATGCAGCCGGAAAGGGTTAGCAGGCGGAAGAGCGGTTATTCATACAATCATTTCGAATGTATGGGGGAGTATCCCTCCCTCATACCATGTACACCGGAAAGCCCGTTTTTGACGGGCTTTCCGCATGTCGGAATAAGAACGCGCGAGCGATCAGCGCTTGACCGGAAAACCACACTTGTGACAGAGTAAAAAAATATACCTGCGAACCTCACCCCTATTTCAGTCGGAGTATTAACAAAAGGAATAGCAATGCCAATAGCTTCCCATTACACAGCACCATCAAAAAGTGATGAAATAATTGCCTCTGTCGGCGACGGCATAACGGTGCATGACATGGATTTCCGTATCATTTACCAGAATCAGGTGATGAAGAATATCTTCGGCGACTGTATCGGGAAAATCTGCCACGAGGCATATAACCAGATTGGCGATGTATGCCCGGAGTGTCCGGTGGCAACATGCTTTTCAACCGGCGACGTTCACACCGTGGAGCGGATTGTCACGATAGCTGAAAAGTCCTTTGTTTTCGAAACCTGCGCTTCTCCGGTCCGCGACAAGAACGGCGTCATTGTAGCCGCGGTGGAGGTGGTTCGTAACGCGACCGAACGCAAGGAGGCAGAAGAGAACATCAATAAATTGAAAAACCTGTACGATGCCTTGAGCCGCACGAACAAGGCTATTCTGCACAGCACGCACAGGGATTTTCTCTTTCGGGAAATCTGCCAGATTGCCGTGGAGTACGGTCAATTGTCCCTTGCCGTAATCGGAACAATCGACCCTGCAGCAGGCTCTGTCACTCCTGTTGCACATTACGGCAAAGCGGCAAACTATCTGGATACTCTTACGGTTTCCACCGACATTCATCGCGAAGAAGGGCGCGGCCCCACCGGAGTGGCAATTCGAGAGGGTGTACCGTATGTGTGCAACGATTTCCACGGCGACCCGGCCACAGGACTATGGCGAACCACTGCCCTGAAATACGGCATCAATTCTTCAGCAGCTTTTCCCATTATATTCAAAGGAGAGAGCGTAGCAGTACTCAAGGTCTATTCCGACCGGAAAGGCTTCTTCGACAAGGACAGCGTCGATCTCTTTCAGGAGATGGTTGACAATGTAAGCTTTGCCATAAATAGCTTTTCACGCGAAGAACGGCGCAGACAGGCGGAAGTCGCGCTACAGGAGAGCGAGGAACGTCTGAAACTTGTTCTGGAAGGCAGCAATGACGGCTATTGGGATTGGGATATCGAATCCGGTGCTGTTAATATCAGCCCCCGTTTTACCGAGATGATCGGCTGCAAATCAACTGAAACCGCATTCAGCATTTCTGAAATCATGGACCTGGTTCATCCTGACGACAGGCCGAGGATGCGGGGTGTCGTGTATGACCAGCTATCCAGAACATCAACCGCCTTTGAAGTTGAACTCCGTATGGTTATCAATCCGGAAGAGCATAATTGGTTTCTCTTTCGGGGGAAGGTAGTGTCCAGGGACGAAAACGGCATGCCGTCACGAGTGTCGGGCGTTGCCAGCAACATAACGGTTAAAAAGCGTCAGGAGGAAGATCTTCAATATTTGAGTACCCACGACACATTGACCGGACTTTTCAATCGAGGCTATTTTGATGCGGAAATGGTCAGGATGGCAAACAGCCGGAGGTATCCGTTAAGCATCGTGCTGGCCGATGTTGACGGCCTGAAACTTGTTAACGACAAATTCGGTCATGCCGAAGGGGACCGTCTCATTAAACAGGCGGCTCAGGCGTTCCGGCAGGCTTTCCGGGGTGAAGACGTTATAGCTCGTGTCGGGGGAGATGAATTTGCGGTGATTCTTCAGAATGCCGATGCCACCGCAGTAAAAGAAGCCATAAAACGGGTACGTACCTGCCAAACCCTCATCAATGAAGTTAACAGCGAGTATGCATTGAGCATATCATTGGGTTCAGCTACCGCCGAAAGTTGTGAGCAGCTTAGTGAAACGTTCAAGCTGGCGGATTCCCGCATGTATTACTATAAGAATCGGCGGAAACAAAAGGACACGAATTCTTTGCAAACGAGTTGACAGCAGATTAAATGAGACCAAAACAACGCCCTCGGGTCTTCTCGTGAGGTGAATTGCGTTTCAGGATTACCTTCGTGCGTGCCATGTCACCTGAATTGTTGCGGCTGACGGATTGACGATCCGGCAGAGTTCTGAAGCACAGACCCCGGCGATCCAGATCAAATCATCTCCGCAAAAGAGGAGCGGAATCCGCCGCCGTTCCGAGAGCGGGATTTTCCGGTCGATAAAGATATCCTTGACCTTTTTTCTACCGGCCATGCCGAACGGCGTCATGCGATCACCGGGGCGGAAGGTGCGGACCAGCCAGGGGAACGGAATCCTGCCGGGGTCGAAACAGACACTGTCGGCATCTGTCGGGAATGCAACCATGCTGGTTGTTGCCACGGCGAGATACCCGCCATCCGGGAGCTGATACCGGCCCGGTTCCGTTATCAGCAGTTCGAAGCCGGTTTCGACCGCTGCCCCTCCCGTCACCATTAATGACAGGCGCTCATATTCTCTCACCGCCTTTACACCGTGAGGGAGTGCAATGCTCGTATTGGGACGGTCGGAATCAATCAACTCACAGAGTGCCTCGATATGCCGCTGACTCACACCCTCCAGAGAGCCGGTCAACTGCCTGAATGCGTGGCGCAAGACTCTTCGCCGCAGGGCGGGGTTGAGCGCGTAAAGCTGCCCGACACGACAGTCAATCCTCCCCTCCCCCATCAGGCATGACGCGGCAAAAGCCTGTTCGGTCAGTTCGCACAGCAAGGCTTCATCACCGCCAAGAACTGCCGCTGTTGCCGCAAGGCAGGAGCGGACAGCGGGATTGTACGTTTCCAGGAGCGGCAGCAACTGATGACGAATGCGGTTGCGCAGGAACGTTGTGTCACTGTTGCTCGCATCCTCGCGCCATTCCAGCCCACGCGCGCCAAGATACTGCTCAATTTCCGAACGGGAAATATCCAGCAGCGGCCGCACATAGCCACGCTCATTACGAGGCGCCATCCCCGACAATCCGGTCATGCCCGATCCACGCAGCAGACGCATCAGTACGGTTTCAGCCTGGTCGTCAGCGTGGTGGGCAAGCGCTACCGCCGCCGCTCCATACCCGCTTCTGATCTCGTCCAGGAACCGTATCCGGGCCTGACGCCCGGCATCCTCCAGATTCAAGCGGCTGTTCGCTGCCAGTCCCTTGACATCGATACGCCGAGATTCGAACGGGATCGCGTAGCGGACTGCCAACGCCCGGCAGAATTCTTCGTCCGCGTCGGATTCAACACCACGCAGGGAATGGTTCAGATGGGCGGCGACCAGGTGAAGCGTGTAGCCGGGAAGCCGGGAGAGCAGATCAAGCAGGGCGGATGAGTCCGCCCCTCCGGAAAGCGCAACGATCAGGGTATCACCCGGGTTGAAGAGCCGTTGCCGGCGAACGGCTCGTGCTACGCGGGACAGGAGTGCCGTTTCAGAGAAAATCATGGGTTGAATGGTGACGAACCGGTAGAGGGATAATCGTGGAAATCTAAGGAAATCACTGCTTCGTTCCAAACAGCATGTTCAGTACAAAGCTGAAAATACTGAAGAGCAGTGCGGCGATAAACGCCGAGCCGAAACCGGTGACGTGGAATCCCGGCACCAGTTGCGCTGCCAGATAAAATATCACACCATTGATCACGAAGGTAAAAAGGCCCAGCGTCATCACGGTGACCGGCAGGGTCAGCAGGACAATGATCGGTTTCAGAAACACGTTCAACAGGCCGATTACCAGCGTCGCCAGGAGCAGGTGCTGAAAGCGGTCGATCTGGATTCCGGGAATCAGCTTCATGACGAAAAAGAGGGCAAAGGAATTGAGCGCCCATTTGAGTACAAGTTTTGTCACAACTCCTCCAATCTAACCCTTAAAAACAGGATACGTGCATTAACGATGTATTTTCTACCGGAAATGCAGAAAATACCATCTAACTTACTAAAGCCAGCGTTTCTTTCTGAAATATGCCACCATAAGCAGCGCCAGAGCGACCATAAAGCCCCAGAGCACGAAATAGCCGTTCTTCCACTCCAGTTCCGGAAAGTGTTTGAAGTTCATGCCGTAAACCCCTACCAGAAAGGTCAGCGGCATGAAGATTGTGCCGATCACGGTCAGAAACTTCATCACTTCGTTGGTGCGGTTGCTGATGCTGGAGAGGTAAAGATCGAGCATGCCGGAGAGCAGGTCGCGATAGGTCTCGACCGTGTCTATCACCTGTACGGTATGATCATAGACATCACGGAAATAGATACGGGTAGAATCATGCAGCAAGGGGCTGTCACCACGTTCCAGGAAGGAAATCGCTTCGCGCAACGGCCATACGGTCTTGCGCAGGTAGATAATCTCTTTTTTCATGCCATTGATCCGGTGAAGAGCCATCTGGTCAGGTGTAAGGGTCAATTCTTCTTCAACATCGACAATCCGCTCGCCAAACCCTTCAAGAATGCTGAAATAGCCGTCAACGATGGCGTCGATCAGGGAATAGGCCAGATAATCCGCCCCCATGCCGCGAATTTTTCCCTTGCCGTTCCGGATCCGGTCGCGGACCGAGTCAAAGGCATCACCCTCGATCCCCTCCTGAAAGGTGAACAGGTAGTCCGGACCGAGAATGATACTGAGCTGCTCCGAAGTGAAATCGCCATCTTCAGCAGGATGCAGCATCTTCAGCACGATAAAGAGATAGTCGCCATAATCCTCGATCTTGGGGCGTTGCACGGTATTGACGATATCTTCAAGCACCAGCGGGTGAAACGTATGCTTCTCACCCAGGGCACGAATCAATTCGACGTCATGCACCCCTTCCACATCAACCCACAGGACGGCGCTGTCGCAGGGGTTTTCCAGGTACTGGTCAACCTGCTTGAACTGATGCTCCTCGACCCCCTCCGGTGAATAACCTATAACGGAAATCTGGACCGCTTTATTCGATTCATCCCCGATATGCACCAGCGTGCCGGGAGGAAGACCGCTCTTGACGGAACGTTTTTTATGAAAGCGGGAAGAGGCGCGCATGGTAGAGTTTTTCTGGTTCATTGTTTGTCCTGTAACACTCACTTCTTCGCAGATCGGGTGAACGGCTGGGCGGTGAGCGGGCTCACCGCTCCACTGGCCTTGTTATACCTTCGGCACTTAGTGCAATGGATACCGCATTCTGCGGAAGGTCCTGCTGCCCAACATACTCGAACCATTGATTCAGGAACTTATGAAAATCGTCGGGTGTTACACACGCGAACCTGTAACAAACTACGCTACCGCAGGTCTTGCAACGTTTTTCTGCTACGAAAACAATTTCAGAAATCTGGCCTTGTGATCCGCAAATATACAGATTGCCATGAGACAAAGCATTCCGAAGTATTGCTAAGATTTGCGATGCAGGCGTATTTTGTGTCGGCTCACTTCGAGCTGCGAAATTTGGCCACAAATCAGGGCGACCGGATACAGTATCTGATTCACCAATTTTCCACGATGCCGGTGCCTTGGGCCAAAATGGTCCGCCGAGAAATGGCTTACCTAAGATAGATATTAGGGTTGAGACTACTTCATTGTACTGTTGTGGGTCTCCGGTGGGATGGTTGTCACTTCTTAGGCGCTCAAATGGTATAACAAAGGCAGCAGCGGCAGCCATGAGTAGTAACGTCACTTCTCTATCGCAATCCAGCGCCTGAGGGAATGCGAATTTGAGGACGTCACTACAGCGGTTTGGAAAATCTTTTATAAAATCACGAAATTCAGACATTACTCACCTCGAATGCAAGAGAAGTCCAGATCATCCCAACGCAGGTTATTTAACCTAATCAATTAAAGACCTGAATTGTCTAGTTTTTTGAAGGTTTCAAAACATTTATTGGCATTACTGAAGTAGTAGTAAACATCGTAATATGCTCTACTGGGGCTTAATGCATACGCTTGTAATTTTATTTTATACAAATTATCAATTAACTCATATTCGTCTTCTTCCTCCTCAGGAATATACCAATATGCGCTTAACTCACGCTCTTTTTGAAGCAAGGACATCATCCATTCATTAGAGGCTCTCCAAATGCTTCCTTCTTTTAGCTCGTTGGTGCTTTCATTTGCACCGTACTTACTGATTAATGCCGCTTCTACCTTGCTGAATTTGTGCAATACGTCTTCACCATAAGCACCTGTGTTTATTTTTTTACTTACGGCTCTGATGCCACACAATCCATCTGTAGGTGATACATAAAGTTGATAGGATTCAATATCATTGTAAGGTTTTGGAACTTTATTTGTTCTATATGTGTACGCGTTATTAATTCTTTCCAATTTTGTTATTTTTGAGAGCTGTTTTAACGTCATTCCTTGTTCAAGGCCAAAAGGCCCCGCAAAGGCTACATCGCAATTTAAAACGATTGCTGCAATAACCAGTATCTTTTTGAGCATGAATTTCCTCTTTTCTGGGCAATTTCTACTCACGAAGAGCAGTTTCAGATTTTTTGGTTTATTTTATGGGTTTTATGGGTTGTATAACTCGTCAATCACCGGTTAGAACCGGGTTTATACATCTATATGCAAGCTTATATCGCTACAAACAAGCCTGCTTTGCCTCATCAGTGGAGGTTTCTACTACTATAAATTATTCAGTTTTGTCGCGGCAATTCAACCATACCCTCAAGCCAAAGCTGCCGCTCACAAATCACACCCTATACCCCTTCGGCCCTTCCTTCACTACGTTCAGTTCGTAGGCTGCGTTGAACAGTGTCATCGTGAAACGCAACGCATCCAATGTTCTCTCCCGCAAAAAGTCGCGTTGAAAAGCACAACGCGACCTACCACTGCTTATTCAGCTAGTTGGACGTTGCAACCTTCCCGTTTATCCATAATTCAGATTCGCTAAGATCGACGTTGTCATTCCAAACTACTCCATAGCCTGTTTGATCTACATGAACATTTTTTAAAAAAGCGTCGTCTTTAAGCGGGTAGAAAGAGGATTCATTGAGGAGAGGAGCGCAGTCATAAACTCTTGTGTCTCCTGTAGTGAATGTAACGAAGAGCTGCTTTCCTGAAAGAGGCGTCACAGATTTTACTTTTGGGTAAGTTGCCATGGCAATATCACTCCAATCCGGGAAGTTGCATGAATTGTTGTGTCTTCCACATTTCCAGCAACTCGCCTTGGTAGACCGGTATTTTCATGTTTTCCGGCTTGAAATAAAAACTGCCTTGTTCTGCCGTTGAAAAATCATATTCTTTTTTCATTTGGGCCTCCTTGCGAAAGGATATCTTACTATACGAAATCACTCAAGCGGGGAGCTCAGTTCATAGTTCACAGCAACATTATAACATCTCGCATGGGTGAGAATGGACGAGTTGCATGATTGATAAATTCATTATATCCGTCAATAAAGGAGATCACTTCATCAGCATCAGGAAGATCAACCCGGTCATAGCGGCGCAGTTCCCGGCAATCCCTCGTCAATGATTCAGGATCCGTTCCGAGCAACATATTGCAATTCTTACTGTTCGCCAAGATTTTCATATTTTTCCTGCAACCATGCAAAATCAACCTGCATTCCGAAAAGATTGAAATACCCTTCTATCCTCTTCCAGTCCAGATTTGCTCTAAAAATATTCATCAAAGCCTCAATATCAGCCATATCCAACGGTGTACGGGTTGAATCATTATTGATAGCCTGGATCTTAAGGCCGATCAGATCTTCCGGTTGTATAACTGGAATGGACAGTTCACCGTTAAAGATTTCTTTTAGCACAACACGGTCCAACATAGACAAGGATGCAGGCCGGAACGCATGCAGAAAATCAAGTTTCCCCTGCCTTTTGTCGTCTGAGACAAACTGGGAGACATTTTCCGAGGCATGAATACACTTATAGCCCATCCCTTCGACAATTCGCCTTACCTTCTTCATGTCATTGTTGTTGACCAGAAAATCGATATCAACCGTAGCCCGTTGATACCCCCACAAACTGACAGCAAAACCGCCAATCAAGGCATAGCTGACATGTTCTTGTTCAAGATGCTCCAGAAGAATAGTTGTGACGGCCTTAAAGTCCATACGCGTCTGCCCCGATAAAAAAAAATTACTTCATCTGTACTTGCATGGAAACGAGAGAATCACACCCTATACCCCTTCGGCCCTTCCTTCACTACGCTCAGTTCCGCCAAATCCCGCTCGAAAACATCCCACAGGCTGATCACCAACCCCGGAAGCGATACAAGGGGCAATTCCTCGTACCACGGGAAAATATCCGCCCGTCCGTATTTACCTTCCACCAGGCGATAGCGTTCTACCAAATCGCCCACCGGGTCTACCAGCAGATATTCGGGCACGCCGAAGCGCTCGTACAGTTCAAGCTTCAACTTTTTGTCCATGAAAGAATTGGATGGTGAGATTACTTCGATGACCATGTCAGGTACGCCCTGGATGTTGGCATCGGTAATCTTGCTTCTGTTACAGACTACAAGCACATCGGGCTGCACGATATTGAAGTCGTCAAAAACAACGTCCGTGGGGGCAATGAAGGGAATACACGGTTTCCCCGCAAGCGCATTCCCAATGATACGGTAGAAATTGCCGGTAATCTTCTGATGTCTGATGTTCGGAGCGGCTGTCATGCAGTAGGCATGGCCATTGATGATCTGCCAGCGCTCATCCTCCGGCCACTCCTTGTATTCGTTCCAGGAAAAAAGATGTGACGAATTTTCTGCGGGTATAACCATGACATCCGCCTCCTTCTTACACTTAAACGCTCCAGCACCCTTCTCGTTCAAATACCCAGGATCTCTGACATATGCAGCAGGTCTTCGTTCAGCCTCTTCTGTCCGCCATTAACCACCATCTCAAGCAGCGTGGTCGTAAGCGAGTTGGCCGACAGCCCCACCATGACACCTTTTGTGCCGGAAAGCAGAAGCTCCACCGATTTGATGCCGAAACGGCTCGCCAGCAGGCGGTCAAACACCGATGGCGCCCCCCCGCGTTGGTAGTGCCCCAGCACGGTTACGCGGGTTTCAAAGCCGATGGCATTTTTGATGCCGTCCGCCACTTCCTGGGCATGTCCGGCCCCCTCAGCCATAATGATCAGCGCGTTCGTCCGCCCTTCATCGTAGCGTTGCCGCAGTTGACGGCACATGAGGTTAAGGTCCAGCTCAACCTCCGGCACAATGGCAAATTCGGCGCCGGAAGCGATGGCGGCGGTCGAAGCCAGGTAGCCGGAATTGCGCCCCATAACCTCGACAATAAAGGCCCGGTCATGGGAACTGGCGGTATCCTTGATGCAGTCCACGGCATAAATGATGTTGTTGAGCGCGGTATCAACCCCCAGCGCCATGTCGGTATAGGCGATGTCGTTATCGATGCTGGCAGGGATGCCGATTACCGGAAAGCCCATCTTGTCCAGTGCCAGTGCGCCGCTCAACGAGCCATCACCGCCGATCACGATCAGTCCCTCAACCTTTTCCTTGAGCAGATTGTCCAGTGCCTTTTTGCGCCCCTCTTCGGTGCGGAACTCCGTTGAGCGGGCCGACTGCAGAAATGTCCCGCCCCGCTGCATCGTCCCCGATACAGCCTGAGAATTGAGGACAATGAAATCGTTTTTGAGGAGACCGGCATACCCTTTACGGTACCCGATCATCTCTACGCCGTTCGCGATTGCGGTTCGAGCAGCCGCGCGAATGGTGGCATTCATGCCGGAGCAGTCACCGCCGCTGGTCAAAATTGCAAGTCGTTTCATGGTAAAACCTCCACGCATTTAAATAATGTCATTTTTTCGGAAAAATCTTTGTCAGTGCAGCGCTGCGAAAATCAAAAATCTTCTTGAGGCGCGGCGCCACGAACAAGCGGTTGACCAGTCCGGCCAGTTGCTCGTGGTGAAGCAGGTAATGAACCAGATCATATACTTCGACGCCCCCCTCAACTTCGCGAAAGTGATGCTGATGGTGCCAGAAACGATACGGACCAAACCGTTGCTCGTCAACAAAGAAGTTGGGGCGATCGACATGGGTGATTTCGGTTGTCCAGTCAACGGTAACCCTCAATAACGGTCGTACGGTGTAGGTGATGATCTGTCCGGCATATATGCCGCTTTGCTGTGGTGATGTGATGCGAAAGTCCATGCCGGGGGGCGTGATCTTCACCAGATTGGCCGGAGTGGAAAAAAACTTCCAGGCCGTTTCAAGAGTAATCGGCAGGATCTGGGTACGTTCAAGGGTAAACGGTTTCATGATGGCTTTTCCTTCCTGTTTTTCAACCACTCCATCCGCTCAACTATGCTCTTCTCATAGCCATGCCCCTTCGGTTCATAAAACTTTCGTCCGGCCAGCTTCTCCGGCAGGCACTCCTGCCCGGCATAGCCGTCTTCATAATCATGGGCATACTGGTATCCCTTGCCATATCCCTGCTCTTTCATCAGTTTCGTCGGAGCATTACGGATATGGAGCGGAACCGGCAGGGCTCCGCTTTTCCGGACTTCGGCCAGGGCGGAATTGATCCCGGCATACGAGGCGTTTGATTTCGGGGCGGTGGCCAGATAGGTGACCGCCTGCCCTAATATGATGCGCCCTTCCGGCAGACCGATCACCTGGAAGGCCTGCAGAGCCGAAACGGCAACCTGCAGCGCACGCGGGTCGGCGTTGCCGATATCTTCCGAAGCCAGGATGATCATGCGCCGCAGGATAAAGATCGGATCTTCTCCCGCTTCCAGCATGCGGGCCAGCCAATAGAGAGCCGCATCAGGGGCGCTGCCGCGCAGGGACTTGATAAAGGCGGAGATGACGTTGTAATGCTCCTCCCCCCCCTTGTCATAGAGCAGGGCCTTTTTCTGGAGCGCCTCCTGAACGGTTTCAAGGGTTATACTTCCACCATCTTCCTGGTTGCTGAGCGGAGTCGAAGCAAGCCCTGCGGCAACTTCCAGCGTATTCAGCGCGGTCCGGGCATCTCCGTCAGCCTGGGAGGCCAGAAACTCCAGCGCCTCATCGGATACCGTGAGGGCA
>Ga0172380_10005821_pt1 | contig 14679 bp, 12 predicted proteins | sample Leawe162metaG_FD_119747 | JGI IMG/M metagenome (GOLD analysis project Ga0172380, IMG submission 119747) | Leachate microbial communities from a municipal landfill in Southern Ontario, Canada - Leachate well 162 metaG | ecosystem: Engineered > Solid waste > Landfill > Unclassified | place...
ACCCCTGGGGCCAGCTCAGCTTGATAAGCCTGGGGGTGATGGAGATAGTGCTGGACGATCACCGGCTGGTGGCTCCCGCCGACTACCTCATCTGGGTGCCGGCGGATCTGGAGCACGCCTCCTACAACCAGCAGGCCCTCGACTACACCTCCATCTATGTCAATCACGCCCTGGCGGCCAGATTGCCGGCCGAGCCCTGCCTGCTGCAGATGACGCCGCTCATCCGGGCCATGCTGGCGGATTTTTGCGAGCGCAAGCTGGGCCACATACAGGATGAGTGGGACGTGCGCCAGGCCGAGCTGCTGGTGGAGAAGCTGACCCGCACCCGCTGCCAGGACAGCTACCTGCCCATGAGCCAGGACAAGCTGCTGGCCCCCATGCTAGTGGCGCTGCACAGCAATCCCGCCGATCCGCGCACCCTGGCCCAGTGGGCCGAACAGCTGCACAGCACGGAGCGCACCCTGGCCCGGCGCTGCGTGCGGGAATTGGGGATGAACTTCGGCCAGTGGCGGGCCCGGCTCAAGCTGCTCAAGGCGCTGGCCTGGCTCAAGGGGGAATTGCCGGTGCAGGAGATTGGCTGGCGGCTCGGTTACGGCTCCACCTCGGCCTTTATCGCCATGTTCAATCGTGAGCTGGGCTGCTCCCCCCAGCGTTACCGCCAGCAGCTGGGCATCGGTGCCGGGCAGGCGGCGCTCTAGCAGCGACCACTCTAAGCAATGAAAAGGGCGCCCGCAGGCGCCCTTGTTGATGACAGGATGGGCTTAGAAGAAGCCGAGCGGATTGATGTCGTGGCTTACCAGCAGGTTCTTGGTGTTCTGGTAGTGGTCCAGCATCATCTTGTGGGTCTCGCGGCCTATGCCTGACTTCTTGTAGCCGCCAAAGGCCGCGTGGGCCGGGTAGGCATGGTAGCAGTTGACCCAGACCCGGCCGGCCTGGATGCCGCGCCCCATGCGCCAGGCCAGGTTGCTGTCGCGGGTCCACAGGCCTGCCCCCAGCCCGTACTGGGTGTCGTTGGCAATGGCCAGCGCATCCGCCTCGTCCTTGAAGGTGGTGACCCCGAGCGCCGGCCCGAAGATCTCCTCCTGGAACACCCGCATCTTGTTCTGGCCGTGGAATATGGTGGGCTGGATGTAGAAGCCCCCCTCCAGCCCGCTCACCCTGGCCGGGCCGCCGCCGATCAGCATCTTGGCCCCCTCGCCACGGCCTATCTCCATGTAGCTCAGGATCTTGTCGAACTGCTCGCGCGATGCCTGCGCTCCCACCTGGGTGGCGGTGTCGAGGGGGTTGCCCTGAACTATTGTGCGGGCGCGGGCCAGCACCCTGTCCATAAAGTCGTCGTAGATCTTCTCGTGTACCAGCGCGCGGGAGGGGCAGGTGCACACCTCGCCCTGGTTGAAGAAGGTCATCAGCATGCCTTCCACCGCCTTGTCGATGTACTGGCTCTCATGCTGCATCACGTCGGCGAAGTAGATGTTGGGGGACTTGCCGCCCAGCTCGACGGTGGAGGGGATCAGCTTGTCGGCAGCGCAGCGCAGTATATGAGCGCCCACCTCGGTGGAGCCAGTGAAGGCCAGCTTCTGGATCCTGTCGCTGGTGGCGAGCGCCTGACCCGCCTCGGCGCCGAAGCCGTTGACCACGTTGACCACGCCGGGGGGCAGTATGTCCTTGATGAGATCCATCATCAGCATGATGGTGACCGGGGTCTGCTCGGCGGGCTTGAGCACGCTGCAACAGCCTGCCGCCAGCACAGGGGCCAGCTTCCAGGCAGCCATCAGCAGCGGGAAGTTCCAGGGGATGATCTGGCCGACCACGCCGATGGGCTCCTTGAAGTGGTAGCTGACGGTGTGCTGATCCAGCTCGGCGGCCGAGCCCTCCTGGGCACGGATGCAGCCGGCGAAGTAGCGGAAGTGATCCACCACCAGCGGCAGGTCGGCGGCCAGGGTCTCGCGCACCGCTTTGCCGTTCTCCCAGGTCTCGGCGATGGCGAGCACTTCGATGTTCTGCTCGATGCGATCGGCGATGCGCAGCAGCAGGTTGCTGCGCTCGGTGACGCTGGTCTTGCTCCAGCTGGTGAACGCCTTGTGGGCGGCATCCAGCGCCAGCTCTATGTCGGCGGCGTCTGATCGGGCCACCTCGCAGAACACCTTGCCGTCCACCGGCGAGATGTTCTCGAAATAGCGGCCGGCGCGCGGCGCCACCCAGTCGCCACCGATGAAGTTGTCGTAACGGGGCTTGAAGCTGACCAGGGCACCTGCCTGACCGGGAGCGGTATAAATCATCTCATCATCCTTATGTGTGTGAAGGTCCTGCCCGGCTGCACGCGCTGGCTGGCCGGGCTGGTACGCCTGAGTCATCGCAAGGGCCATGCCAAAGGGTCTGACCAGCGGGCAAAAAGTTACAAAAACGTTATCAAACGAGGTGTGGCAGCGTATCTTGATTAACCAATGACCCCGGCTGTAGCGATGACACTGTGCCGTTTCTGGACAGTTGCCGTAACAGTCGTGCCGTTTGTGAACAGGAGGTGTGATGAGCGAGCAACTTCAATCCAGTCCCGGCCCCAGTCCGATCCAGCGTTCCTGGCAGCGCTGCCTGCATCAGGGCCTGCTCCGCCAGCAGAGTGCCGAGCTGGATCTGCTGCCCCAGGGGGAGCTGTCGGCCCGCCAGGAGGCGCACAGGGCACTTATCACCAGCTTCCAGCGCTTCGTGTTGCCGCTGTTTGGCCAGTTGCTGGCGGGCAGACCCTGTCGCCTGCTGCTGTGTGACGGCGAGGGGGCCATACTGGCCGCCAGTGGCGATGACGGCTTCGCCCGCCATGCCGAACGCATCTTTTTGCGCAGTGGCGCCCGCTGGGGGGAGGCGAGCAAGGGCACCAACGCCATCGGTACCGCGCTCGCCGAGCAGAGCGAGGTACAGGTGCTGGGGGCCCAGCACTTCTTCGCCCAGCACAGCTTTCTCAGTTGCAGCGCCTGCCCTCTGCTCGGGCCGGACGGGCAATTGCTCGGGGTACTCGACATCTCCACCGATGCGGCCCACCACGATGGCGACATGCTGGGTACTGTGCGGCTGCTGGCCATGACGCTCGAAAACGCGCTGCTGGCGCGCCAGCCGGGCTGGCTGGTGGATCTCGAGCCCCAGAGTCTCTGGTCCGCCCGCCTGCTGCTGGGGGAGGGGGGCGAGCTGCTCGGCGCCAACCGGGCCGGACGGCTCTGGCTCGGCCAGCACCCCTTCGACGGCAAGCAGCTGCTGCGGGATCGGCGCGGATTGCGACTGGTGCCGGAGGCCAATCCCGTTGCGACGCAGCCCGGCCTGCCGGCCGATGCAGGCGGCTCGCACGCCCATCAGGTGCCGCTCAAGATGCTGGAGCGCGGTATCTCGCTGCTTGTCGAGGGGGAGACCGGCAGCGGCAAGGAGCATCTGGTGCGCGCGTTGCACGGGCAGTCGAGCCGGCAGGACAACCCCCTGGTGTGCGTCAACTGCGGTGCCCTGCCGGCGGATCTGGTGGAGGCCGAGCTATTTGGCTATGTGGGCGGGGCCTTCAGCGGTGCCCGCAGCCAGGGCAGTCAGGGTTATCTGCGTGCCGCCCACGGCGGCATCCTGATGCTGGATGAAATTGGCGAGCTGCCGCTGCTGGCCCAGACCCGGTTGCTGCGGGTGTTGCAGGAGCGCGCCGTCATCCCGGTTGGCAGCCACAGACCTGAGCCGGTGGATTTCTGGCTGGTCAGCGCCAGCCACCGGGATCTGGCGGCCATGGTGCAGGCAGGGACGTTTCGCGAGGATCTCTATTATCGGATCTGCGGCTGGCGCCAGCAGCTGACACCGCTGCGGGCATGGCCACAGGGTGAGCGCCAGGGATTGATCCAGCGGTTGCTGGCGGAGATGGATCCGGCGTTGCGCCTGACGGATGAAGCAGCGCAGCAGCTGCTGGCTCATCCCCTGCCCGGCAACGTGCGCCAGCTCAAGCAGGCGCTGGAGGTGGCCTGCGTGCTGGCGGAGGGACAGGGCTGGATTGAATCCGCCCACCTGCATCTGCCCGCCGCATCGGCCGCGCCCTCGTCGCAGACGAGTACCCACACCTTGCGCCAGCAGAACCGGCTGCGGGTGCAGCAAACCCTGGCGGATTGCGGGGGCAACGTGAGCGAGGCGGCGCGCCAGCTTGGCATCAGCCGCACCACCCTCTACCGGACGCTGCGCGAGGGACCATGAGGGTGTTGTTGCTCACCATTTCCCTTGTGTAAGATGGGCCCATCAGGGCCCTTTTTATTGATTTCTCGTTATTTTTCCATGGCATGGAGTGCTCTATCCTGTGTTTACATCTGATTGGCAAGCGTGCGTCTTTCCGGGGGACCGACCTGGCACCTCCCGGTTGGCGCTGGACGGCCGCGCCCGGGCGGCGCGCCTGACCCCGGGGCGAGTCCGGCCCTGTCTGCCGGTATCCGGCTGAGGAAATACCCTATGGTGCCGGTGTCGGCGCGTGTAATAACCAGGGGATCCGGCGCGCCAGGATCCCCTGGTATAGAGTCAGAGCCCCTAGTCGGGCGGAGCCTATATGACCCCTTCCTATTCTCGTCTGGCCAATGTGCTGTTCTGGGTATTGCTGGGATTGAGCCTGCTGGCGATCCTGCTGTTTGAATTCGGGCCCGATCGGCGGCTGGACATGGTGAGCAATGCCCGTCTGTCCGTCACGGCGCAGGATGACAGGGTCCACGGCGGCCAGTCGGTCACCACACTGCTGTCGGCCGGGGGCGGTTCGGCGAACCATCATGCGGCGGCGGAGAAACCCGCCATCGATTGTCAGCTGCGCGCCGGGTATGCCTTTCCGTTCTGCGAGCTGGTGCTGACCCTGACCGAGCCAGAGCGGGGGATCGATCTCTCCCGCTTCGACTGGGTGCGCATCCGGCTCAGGGTCGAGGGGGAGGGGCCCCAGATCTGGCGGCTCTACCTGCGCAACTATCACCCCGCCTATTCCAGGGCCGGGGATGCGTCGTCCCACAAATTCAACGAGGTGATCTTCCGCCCCGACGATTACGGCCGGGTGCAGGATGTGCCGCTCAAGGTGTTCACCCCGGCCACCTGGTGGGTGCAGCAGTACAAGATACCGCTGGCGCAACAGGGGCCTGATCTGAGGCATGTCTATGCCGTCGAGCTGGCCTCCGGCATCGGCATGCGGCCCGGCCACTACCGGTTGGTGCTGGAACAGATGGAGTTTCATGGTCGCTGGGTGCAGCCGGGCTCCTTCTATCGTCCCCTGCTGCTGAGCTGGTTGGGCTATTGCCTGCTGCTGTTTCTGGTGCAACACCTGCTGATGCGGGATCGATTGCGCAAGGCCCGTGCGGCCAGGCTGGCGGCGGAGGCGCTCAGCCAGAGTCTGAGCGAAAAGACCCGGCGCACCGAGGAGGAGGCCAGGTACGATCCCCTGACCGGCGCCCTCAACCGGCTCGGCGGCAACAAGCTGCTGGCCGAGCTCGGCGAGATGCCGCTCTCTTTCATCTACATCGACATAGACCACTTCAAGCGCGTCAACGACGGCCACGGTCATCCGGTGGGGGACGAGGTGCTCAAGCACATGGTGAGCGAGGTGCTGCGCCACTGCGATAGCCTGTGCCGGCTGGTGCGCTGGGGCGGGGAGGAGTTCGTGCTGGTCTGCCTGCACTACGAGCAGGCCCGCGCAGAGGGGCTGGCAGAGCGGCTGCGAGTCGCCCTGGTGGCCTATCCGCACTGGCCGCTGGCGCTGCCCATCACGGCCTCGTTCGGGGTGGCGGAGCGGCGCGGGGATCCGCTGGAGCAGGCCCTCAAGCGGGCCGACGAGGCGCTCTACCAGGCCAAGAAACGGGGCCGCAACCGGGTCGAGGTGGCCTAGCTCGCAGGCCCGGCCAGCGGCGAAGCGCCCGCTCTTCGAGCGGGGCATAACGGCTGGAGCCCAGGCCTTCCAGCCGCTATGATGCGCGCCAGCCGGGGCGTGAGCCCCCTTCATTCATCTGTTGAGGAGTATTCCCATGGCACAATACATAGGCGCCTTGGCCCTGCTGGTTGCCGACTATGACGAGGCCATCGCCTTCTTCACCCAGGGGCTGGATTTTGCGCTGCTGGAAGACACGCCCCTCGACGAGCCGGGCAAACCGGGCAAGCGCTGGGTGCGGGTGGCGCCTGCCGGCGCGCCAGGATCAGCGCTCTTGCTGGCCCGTGCCGCCACGCCGGAGCAGCAGGCCGCCATCGGTCAGCAGGGGGGCGGCCGGGTGTTTTTATTCCTCGAAACCGACGACTTCTGGGGGGATTACCAGCGCATGCAGGCGTACGGTGTTCATTTTTGTGAACAGCCACGTAGCGAGCCATACGGCATGGTGGTGGTGTTCGAGGACATCAGTGGCAACCGCTGGGACCTGCTGCAACTCGCTGCTGCCAACTGAATCTGAAAACGTTTATCATCCCGCCTGTCATAAAGTCATAAAAGTGTCACAGAAAGTTCTAATAATTGGCGCACCCATCTTCACACAGGAGAGAGAAGGGATATGGCTAAGCGAATTCTGGTGGTCGAGGACGAAGCACCGATCCGCGAAATGCTCTGCTTCGTGCTCGAGCAAAAGGGATATGAGACGGTTGAAGCTGAAGATTACGCCGATGGACTGGCGAAGGTGCGCGAGCCTTACCCCGAACTCATCGTGCTGGACTGGATGATGCCCGGCGGCAGTGGCATCCAGTTCATCAAGCAACTCAAGCAGGATGAGGTGACCCGCCAGATCCCGGTGGTGATGCTGACCGCCCGCGGCGAGGAGGAGGACAAGGTGCGTGGTCTGGAGGCAGGTGCCGATGACTACATCACCAAGCCTTTCTCCCCCAAGGAGCTGACCGCCCGCCTGCACGCCGTGATGCGCCGCGTCTCCCCCACCTCGGTGGACGAGGTGATCGAGGTGCAGGGGCTCAAACTGGATCCGGTTTCCCACAGAGTCAGCGCCGAGGAGAAGGCGCTCGACATGGGGCCGACCGAGTTCAAGCTGCTGCACTTCTTCATGACCCACCCCGAGCGGGTCTACAGCCGAGAGCAGTTGCTCAACAATGTCTGGGGTACCAATGTGTACGTCGAGGACAGAACCGTGGATGTGCATATTCGTCGCTTGCGCAAGGCCATTGAAGAGACGGGTCACGATCGATTGATTCAGACGGTGCGCGGCGCAGGCTATCGCTTCTCAACCCGTCTGTAGAGGACGTTATGTTGCAACCTTACGCCTGGCGGCGACAGTTGTGGCGGATGGCGTTTTTTTATACGCCCTTCGTCTTGGTCGGCTGGTTGACGAATACCCTCACTCTTTGCCTGCTGGTGGCGACCGTGCTGCATCTGGGCTGGCACTATCGCTTCCAGAAGCGGCTGTCGGACTGGCTGTGGCACGATCGCAGCCTGGTGCCCCCCAATGGCAGCGGCAGCTGGGAGTACATCTTCAACGGCATCTACAAGTTGCAGCAGCGCCACCGTGCCCGGCGCCGCGAGCTGGCGGGCCTCATCCGCCGCTTTCGGGAAGGGGCAGAGGCCCTGCCCGATGCCGCCGTGGTGTTTCGCACCGACGGCAGCATCCTCTGGTGCAACCGGCTGGCGGAGCAGCTGCTCGGTTTTCGCTGGCCGGAAGACGCCGGTCAGCACATAGGCAACCTTATTCGCAATCCCGCCTTCGGCGCCTATCTGAACAAGGGGCAGTATGACGAACCGTTCGAGATGACCTCGCCCATCAACGAGGAGAAGTTTCTCGAGTTTCGGATCATGCCCTACGCCGAGGATCAGGCCATGCTGGTGGTGCGGGACGTCACCAGGCTGCGCAGCCTGGAGAAGACCCGCAAGCACTTCGTCTCCAACGTTTCCCACGAACTGCGCACGCCGCTCACCGTGCTCAAGGGCTATCTGGAGATGACCGAAGAGCCGCCGCCCCCCGCCCTGTGGGCCAAGGCGCACAGGGTGATGATGGAGCAGACCATCCGCATGGACAATCTGGTCAATCAGCTGCTCACCCTGTCGCGCATCGAGGCGGCTCCCTCGGTGGATCTCTCCCACCTGGTGGACATGCCCGCCATGCTGGGGCTGCTGGAGCAGGAGGCGCGGGCGCTGTCGGGGGAGCGGGCGCACCAGATCGAATTCAGCGTGCAACCCAATCTGTTCGTGCGCGGGGATCAGGATCAGCTGCGCAGCGCCGTCTCCAACCTGGTCTACAACGCGATTCACTACACCCCGGCGGAGCGTAAGATCAGCGTGGAGTGGCGCAAGCAGGGGGCCATGGCGTTGTTTGTGGTACAGGATGAGGGGGAGGGGATCCCGCCCGAGCATCTGGCGCGGCTCACCGAGCGCTTCTATCGGGTGGACAGGGCCCGCTCGCGCCACACGGGTGGCTCCGGGCTGGGGCTTGCCATCGTCAAGCACGCCTTGAGTCATCACGACTGCCAGCTCGATATCGAGAGCCGGGTCGGCCTCGGCAGCCGCTTCAGCTTCCTCATTCCGGCCCGCATGGTGGTGTTGAAATAGTCTTTTTCAGCAATGGGTTAGCAGTGCAGAGAGGGCGGCGACAGCGGCCCTCTTTTCATTTTCTCAAAAGCTTCGCCATGTCATTAAAGTGTCACATTAAATCCATAAATTTGTCACTGCCAGGTCAGATACTGGCGCCGTCTTGAGAACGGACCTGTCGCCGACTTGGCGCAGGCAGAGTACGAAATGCGACCAGCCGATCGCTATGCTCGGGATGCTACCACTTTCGGCCTCAGATTGACGATTGCCTTCTGTCACCGCTGGACTGGGGGAAGAGGGCATGAAATGACACTCAGCGAATCGCTCGGCGTGACCGACGGTGCGCCAAGTTAACCCGTGTTTTGATGGACTGCGTTCTGCAACCTTGGAGAGATTGGATGAAACTCAACAAACTGGCTGGTGTAATCGGATTCACCGCAGCTACCCTGTTTTCCGTCAGCACCCTGGCTGCCGGTGTGGATAAAAACCTGCCGGATTACACTCCGACCAGCGGCATCTCGGGCAACCTGTCCTCTGTCGGCTCGGACACCCTGGCCAACATGATGACCCTGTGGGCCGAAGAATTTAAGCGCATGTACCCCAACGTCAACGTGCAGATCCAGGCCGCCGGCTCCTCTACCGCCCCGACCGCACTGACCGAAGGTGTCGCCCAGTTTGGCCCCATGAGCCGCGCCATGAAATCCGGCGAGGAAGAGGCATTCGAGAAGCGCTACGGCTACAAGCCGACCGCCATCCGCGTCGCGGTCGATGCCCTGGCCGTGTTCGTCAACAAGGACAACCCCATCAAGGGGCTGACCATGCCGCAACTGGATGCCATCTTCTCCAGCACCCTCAAGTGCGGCGAAGCCAAGGCCGCCACCAAGTGGGCCGATCTGGGTCTGGATGGCAACTGGTCCTCCAAGGATCTGCAGCTGTTCGGTCGCAACTCTGTGTCCGGTACCTACGGTTACTTCAAGGAACACGCCCTGTGCAACGGTGACTTCAAGAGTGGCGTGAACGAGCAGCCGGGTTCTGCCTCCGTGGTGCAGTCCGTCTCCTCTTCCCTGAACGGCATCGGCTACTCGGGTATCGGTTATGTCACCTCGGGTGTACGCGCCGTACCGCTCTCCAAGGATGGCAAGACCTTCATCGAAGCGAGCGCCGACAACGCCATCACCGGCAAGTACCCGCTGTCGCGCTTCCTGTACGTTTACGTGAACAAGCACCCGAACAAGCCGCTCTCCCCGATGGAGCAAGAGTTCCTGAAGATGGTGCTCTCCAAGGCGGGCCAGAACATAGTCGCCAAAGATGGCTATGTACCTGTACCGGCCAAGGTGGTCGAAGCCGACCTGAAGAAACTGGGCATAATGTAAGCCGGTTTCCTCTGCAACACGGGCCCCGCGGGGCCCATTTTCTTTTTGAGTGGATCCACAATGACGACATGTGACCGCTTTCGCCGAACAGCGTGATCTGTCGACTTGCGCCGGACGCCCGCATTTCCGAAAATAGGGCATCTTTATGGTGAAGGACACCTCCATGACATCTCCCCTGTTCAAGCTCGGCCTGGCGGCACTCTGTTCCACCCTGCTGGCCAGCTGTGCCCAGTCTCCTACCGGCCGCAGCCAGATGCTGCTGTTCTCGCCCCAGCAGATGAGCCAGCTGGGGGCTGACTCCTTCGAGCAGATGAAGAAGCAGGAGAAGGTGAGCAAGGATGCCAGGATCAATGCCTATGTCTCCTGCGTCGCCAAGGCGGTGACCGCCCAGGTGCCGAGCCAGTACGGCATCACCAGTTGGGAGGTGGTGGTGTTTGACTCCAAGCAGGTCAACGCCTTCGCCCTGCCCGGCGGCAAGATCGGGGTCTACAGCGGCCTGCTCAAGGTAGCCAAGAATCAGGATCAGCTCGCCACCGTCATAGGCCACGAGCTGACCCACGTGCTGGCCCAGCACTCCAACGAACGACTCTCCCGCAGCCAGCTGACCGGTCTCGGTCTGGCGGCGGCCGACATCGCCATGGGCAGCAGCGAGTATCGCGGCGCCACCATGGCGGCGCTGGGGCTCGGGGTCGAGGTGGGGGTCATGCTGCCCTATGGCCGCGAGCAGGAGAGCGAAGCGGACCGCCTCGGTCTGGATCTGATGGCCCGCGCCGGCTTCAATCCCGCCGAGGCCGTTCCCCTGTGGCAGAACATGAGCGCGGCCGCCGGTGGCAAGGCGCCGCCGCAACTGCTATCCACCCACCCCAGCAACGAGACCCGGATCGCCGAGCTGCAGGCCCAGCAGGCTGAAGCTATGCCGCTCTACGAACAGGCCCGAGCCTCCGGTCTGGTGCCCCAATGCAAGGCGTAAGCCTGCGCATGGCGCGGCCCGATGACGCGCCTGCCATGACGGTAATGCAGCGGGCCAGCTGGCTCGCGGCCTATGGCGAGGTGCTCGGTGCCGACATGCTGGCCCAGCTTTCGGTGACCGAGCACCTGCAGATCTGGCAGAGCCGGCTCGCCGAATCCGGCCCCAGGCCCATGCTGCTGTGCCAGGACGAGGTGGTCATAGGCCTGCTCTACTGGCAGCTCGTGCTGGATGGCACAGAGCCGAACGCCCTGATCCGCGCCTTTTACCTGCATCCCGATCACTGGCGCCAGGGCCATGGCAAGCGGCTGTGGCAGGCGGTGGCCATGCAGATGCGGCGCGCCGGCTGCGACAGCGTCAGATTGTGGCTGCTCGATGGCAACCGGATCGGCGAGGGGTTTTACCTGAGGCGCGGCTTCGTCTTCGACGGCCAGACGCGCACCCTGATGAGCCTTGGCCAGGCTTGCCTGCAACGGCAAATGTTCCGTTTGCTTTGATCTCTCTCCCATTTTTCGCCCCCGGTCACTTTATTTTTTTTGCGAATTAATACAATGTGCTGCTCTGGACAGACTGAGGTGAGGTGACTCACCGACAAGGGAGTGTGGGCATGTATTACGGCTTTGATATTGGTGGCACCAAGATAGCGTTCGCCGTGTATGACGGCGCCTTGAACCTCTGCCATGAGGAGCGCATGAGCACGCCCGGCAACGATTACGAGGGGCTGCAGCAGCTCATCCGTGACCGGGTCGAGCAGGCGGACGCCCGCTTCGGCGCGAGAGGCGCTGTGGGCATCGGCTTCCCCGGCATCCTCAATCGGCACGATCACAGCATAGTGGCGGCGAACCTGCCCTCCATCAATGGTCGCCATCTGGGCGCCGATCTGGCCGAGCTGCTGGGTCGCCCGGTCAAGGTGGACAACGATGCCAACTGCTTCCTCTGGTCGGAAGTGCACCAGGGCGCGGCGGCCGGGGCCGACAGCGCGCTGGGGGTCACCATAGGTACCGGCATCGGCGGCGCCGTCTATCTGGCGGGCAAGCTGATCCAGGGCCGCAACTGGCTGGCGGGGGAGATAGGTCACTATCCGCTGCCGGCCACCATGCTGATGAAGTATCCCGACCTGCCTCGTCCTCGTTGTGGCTGTGGTCGCCTGGTCTGTTTTGAAACCTATGCATCCGGCACAGGGCTGGAGCGGCTCTATCACCATTTTCATGGCCAGCGTGCCAGCGGTCACCAGATAGTGGGGCGCTTCGAGGCCCATGAGCCCCATGCGGTGGCCACGGTCGACTGCTGGCTCGAGATCATGGCCGCGGGGCTCGCGACAGCCATCTCCGTGGTTGATCCCGAGGTGGTGGTGCTGGGAGGCGGCCTAAGCGGCCTGCCTGCCCTGTACCAACAGCTGCCGCTGCGCCTGCCCGGCCATCTGCTGCCCGGTGTCGCCCTGCCCGAGATCCGCCAGGCCCGCTTCGGTGGCGCCGGCGGGGTGCGGGGTGCGGCCTTGCTCAATTTATGAGATCAGATGTGCTGTCTGATCTCTCCAATAAAGGAGTCATCATGACCCGTCTTGAAATTTGTATCGACAACCTGGAATCCCTGTTCACCGCCCAGCAAGCCGGCGCGGATCGCATCGAGCTCTGCTCTGCGCTGGGGTTGGGTGGCCTGACCCCCTCTTATGGCTTCATGCAGCTGGCCGCGCGCCACGCCAGCGTCCCCGTCTACGCCATGATCCGCCCCCGCGCCGGGGATTTTTGCTTCAGCGCCGCCGAGTTTGAACTGATGCTGCTGGATATCGCCGCCGCCCGCGCCGCCGGGTTGCAGGGGGTGGTGATCGGCCTGCTGGATCAAGAGGGGCGGGTACCCGCCGACCTGCTGCGCCAGCTGGTGGACGCGGCCGGGCCGCTCGGCGTCACCTTCCATCGCGCCATCGACCTCTCCTCCGACTGGCGGCTGGATCTGGAGACCATAGTCGCGGCCGGCTGCGAGCGCATCCTGAGCTCGGGTCATGCGCCGACCGCGCTGGCGGGGCTGGAGACACTGCAGGCCATGCAGCAGGCCCTGGCGGGCCGTGCCAGCCTGATGCCGGGCGCCGGGGTCAATGCCGACAACGTGCGCACCATACTGGAGTTCACCGGGGTGAGCGAGGTGCACATGTCCGGCATGGGCTGGCGTGGCGGCATGGTGCCCCATGGCGTCAACATGGGCACCTCTGACGATGGCCGCGTCAATATCACCGACGGGGCCAAGGTAGCAGCGGTGCGGGCTTTGCTGGACAAGGCCTGATACGGGCCGCGCGGCGGCATGGTGTCTCTCCATACGGGGTCAACATGGGCACCATCGGACGATGGTCGCGTCAATATCACCGACGGGGCCAAGGTAGCTGCGGTGCGGGCCCTGCTGGATGGCGCTGATGCCACAGCAAGTGAGGTTTGAGTCCAAAGGTTCAGCGTGCCATTGTGCCTGACAGGATCCCCGCCGATGGGCGGCGATCCTGCTCTTCTTGTGTGAAGTTCCTCCCACAGGCGGGGAAATCAGGGTCGCCGTCGGCAGCACCTCGCCAAAAAGTCTGATATCATCCCGCCTCTTTATTACTTGGATCTGGAGCAACATCTCAATGTCCCAATACGACTCTATCGAACAGAAGGCCAGCTATGGCATCGGCCGCAACATGGGTGATCAGCTTGCGCAGCAAGCCTTCGCCGGTCTGGATATCCCGGCCCTGCAGCAAGGTCTGGCAGATGCCCTGAATGGTCTGGAGTTCGCGGTCAGCCGTGACGATATCAATGATGCCTTCCAGGTGATCACTGCGCGCATGCAGGAAGAGCAGGAAGCCGTTGCCAAGGCTGCCGCCGCCGATGGCGAAGCCTTCCTGGCTGACAACGCCAAGCGTGCCGACGTCAAGGTGACCGATTCCGGTCTGCAATACGAAGTCATGGTAGAAGGCAATGGCGCCGTGCCGGTGGCCGGTCAGTCCGTGCGCGTGCACTACCACGGTACCTTCACCCACGGTGGCGTGTTCGACAGCTCGGTCGCCCGTGGCGAGCCGGCTGAATTCCCGGTGACCGGCGTCATCGCCGGTTGGGTTGAAGCGCTGCAGCTGATGCCGGTTGGTTCCAAGTGGAAGCTCTACATTCCGCAGGATCTGGCCTATGGCGCCCGTGGTGCCGGTTCCATCCCGCCCTACTCAGCGCTGGTATTCGAAGTGGAGCTGCTGGACATTCTGTGATCCGGCTGGCTTGATGCAAACGGCGACCCCAGGGTCGCCGTTTCTGTTTGAGGCGCCCCTGTCTGGCGGGCCCTCGTCGATAGACAATGTGCCTTTGCGGGGGATTTGGATATAGTCAGGGCTTGGCGTTCCCGGTCACTCTGGAAAACACGCATGGCTGCCATCATAGAAGTCATTGACCTCATCAAGCACTTTCCCGGCGTCAAGGCGGTGGACGGGCTCAGCTTCGCCATTCCCACCGGTTGCTGTTTCGGCCTGCTCGGCCCGAACGGGGCGGGCAAGACCACAACCATAGAGCTGCTGGAGGGGATCCTCACCCCGGACCGCGGCCAGATCCTGTTTCATGGCGCCCCCCGCGGCCCCGATTACCGCTCCCGCATCGGCATCCAGTTTCAGCACACGGCGCTGCAGGATTTTCTGACGGTGCGCGATACCCTGCGCCTGTTTGCCAGCCTCTATCCCAATCCCTTGCCTCAGGCGCAGCTCATCGAACTGTGCGCCCTTGGCGAGTTCATCGACAGAGACAGCCGCAAGCTCTCCGGCGGCCAGCGTCAGCGCCTGCTGCTGGCGCTGGCCCTGCTCGGCGACCCCGAGCTGCTGTTTCTGGATGAGCCCACCACTGGGCTGGATCCCCAGGCGC
>Ga0172380_10005822_pt1 | contig 14675 bp, 12 predicted proteins | sample Leawe162metaG_FD_119747 | JGI IMG/M metagenome (GOLD analysis project Ga0172380, IMG submission 119747) | Leachate microbial communities from a municipal landfill in Southern Ontario, Canada - Leachate well 162 metaG | ecosystem: Engineered > Solid waste > Landfill > Unclassified | place...
GCCCTATAAACGCCCGCTGGATAATGAAACCGGAGGATGTCGAAGCTTTGGAAGCGGGCAACCTCTACGTCAACATCCATTCACAAGCTTTCCCGGGTGGCGAAATCCGCGGCAGGATCATGAATGCACGTGACGAAAACGCTGAGGGCGCTTCTGCAGAGCTCGAGCTAAGTGGCGCTCAAGCTAACGCAGGAAATGGCATCGAGACATTTGCGAATGGATATGGAATTTTAATCTTGCGCTACGACGAATATCCCTTTGTCTATGTCGCAGGAATGCAGACTGCGGCATTCCCGACCATGTCGCATATCCACCGCGGTCATGCCAACGAGAATGGCGCTGTCATGATGCCGTTGACGCTCAACCTGACTTCGTTCGACGGCCTCTATTTTCCTTCAGAAGATGACATTCGCGACTTCTTCGACGATAACACCTATGTGAATGTCCACACCTCAGCCAATCCGGCAGGTGAAATTCGTGGTAATATCGTTGTCGAAGAAAACGGCGTAGAATCGTCTGAGGCTACTGTCATCCCGGCGGAATACTCACTTTCCGCAGCCTACCCCAACCCGTTCAACAGTTCGGCAAGGCTGGTGGCTGCGCTTCCAGCATCAGGTGTCGTCGAACTCTCTGTTTACGACCTTGCCGGTCGTGAAGTCGGCAAACTGGTCGATGGCATGATGAACGCAGGTGTTCATGAGTTCGTCTGGGAGGCTGGCAACCTTCCCGCGGGGACTTACATCGCCAAGCTATCGGCTGGTAGCGTCTCGCACTCGACAAAACTAGTTTTGGTGAGATAACAAATCACAACGCCAGATGCTTCCAAGAGTCTGGCATTCTATTTGTGGCGGGGAGAGTATTATTTGCTCTCCCCGTCTTTTTTTTACTAACCTGCAAACAATTTCGTTTGGGTTCGTTAATCCATTGACTAAATCGAGTTAGTGTATTAATATGAAAGACTGAGGCAATCCGACAATTTGTCGCGTTTTTTTACACATGGATCGACTGACGCAGGTTCGTTGATTGATCCAATGTAATCCGTTACTAATAAATTCAGGAATAACTGAGGTCGCTGTGAAGGAAGCACACCCCGAAACTATCCGTAATATCGCCTTGATTTCGCATCAGGGAGCCGGTAAGACCACGCTTTCCGAGACAATGTTGCATCGCATGGGTGTTATTACACGTATGGGATCCATCGAAGAAGGCAACACCCAGAGTGACTATCACCACGACGAAATCTCCCGAAAGATTTCGATCACGACAACGTTACTGATTGGTCAACATAATGGCGTTAAGATAAATCTCCTCGATACGCCGGGATTCACCGACTTTCAAGGCGACGTAATCAGCGCGGTAAGGGCTGTTGATTGTGCCTGCGTCTTGATAAACGCCACATCCGGCATCGAAGTCGGCACCGAACTTGTGCTGGGGATTGCCAATGAGATTAAATTGCCGAGGTTCTTTTTTATCAATCACCTCGACAAGGAGCATGTTAATTTCGACAAACGCATCGATGAGCTTACCGAAGAGTTTGCCGGAGCTGTTCTGACGCAATTTCCGGTCAACCCGGGATCGGAAGCCTTCAATCAGGTCGTCGATCTGATCACAATGAAGCTGGTTACTTACAATTCGGATGGATCGGAGAAATCGCGTACCGATATTCCTGCCGATTTGAAGTCCAAAGCAGATACCTTGCGCACCAAGCTGGTGGAACGCTCTGCCGAGGCAGATGACTCCCTTATGGAGAAGTTTTTCGAGGAAGAGACCCTATCTCAGGAAGATATGCTCGGCGGCTTGAAAAAAGGTCTGCGCGAAGGGACTCTGAATCCGATTCTCTGTGGAGCGGCAAGAAAGCAGATCGGGACGACGTTACTCCTCGATTTCATCACGAATGTTGTGCCTAACCCTGCCGAAATGCCTCAGGTCAAGGCGACACTCGAAGGGACTGACAAAACCGTCATGCTTCCTTGCAGTGGCTCTGGCGTTCTCGCAGCCCTCGTATTTAAGACGATTTCCGAGCAGCACGTCGGTGACCTCTCTTTCTTCAGAGTCTTTTCTGGCTCTATTGCCGCAGGCTCTGACGCACACAACTCCACTCGAGGCAGTTCCGAAAAAATCGGGCAGATTTTTACAGTATCCTCCAAGACGCGCAAGGCGGCTGACGAAGTCCTCGCCGGGGATATAGGCGCGCTTGTGAAGCTGCGTGACACTCACTCGAGCGACACGCTCACCTCTGCAAAGGATGGTGTCATTCTTTCGCCGATCCATTACCCCGATCCGGTGACCCGTACGGCAATGGTTCCCCGTAATCGTGGTGACGAAGAGAAGATCTCGAACGGTCTCCATATTCTAACCGCCGAAGATCCGACGATAAAATTCCATTATGACGCCGAGCTTGCCCAGTTGATTGTTGAGGCTCAAGGTGAGTTGCACTTGAACAGCATGATCGACAAATTGAAAGAGCGTTTTGGCGTCGATGTCGATCAGATCGAACCTCGCATACCTTACCGTGAAGCTATCCGCGGGCAGGCTGAAGGTCAGGGCAAGTACAAGAAGCAGACCGGAGGTCGCGGTCAGTTCGGCGATTGCTGGCTACGACTTGAGTCGATCTCCCGTGATCACGAGTTCGAATTTGTCGATGCCATCGTCGGAGGCGTCATCCCCGGTAAATTTATCCCGGCTATCGAAAAGGGCGTTCGCGCCGCAATGGTTGACGGCGTCATTGCCGGATATACGGTTGTAGGCGTTCGCTGCACGGTCTATGACGGTTCGTTCCATACGGTTGACTCGTCGGAGAACTCGTTCAAGATAGCAGCCTCGATGGGATTTAAAAAAATCTTCAAAGAAGCCAAGCCTGTTGTCCTCGAACCGATCTACGACCTTGAAGTTCGCGTTCCCGAAGAGTTCATGGGGGATGTGATGGGTGATATTTCCTCGAAGCGCGGCAAGATAAGCGGTATGGATCGCGAAGGTCGGTTCCAGCTCATCAAGGCCAAGATCCCGCTTGGTGAATTGCACAAATACTCGAGCACCCTCCGCTCGCTGACTGGCGGGCGTGGCAACCATAGACAGTCATTCTCTCATTACGAAGAGACCCCGGGAGATATTCAGGCGAAACTGATGGCATCATACGAAGAACGTCGCGCCAAGGGTGGCGCAGAGGAGGAGTAGTCTGGAACGACTCTGGGCTCCCTGGAGGCTTAAATACATCGAATCGACACTAAAACCGTCAGCCGATTGTTTCATCTGTGATGCTTCTCCGCGACCTATTTCGGTCGAAGTCTTGAAGCTCTGGGAGGATGAACATACGATGGTGATGATGAACAAATTCCCGTACAACAACGGGCATTTACTGGTGGCTCCTCACCGGCATATCGGGGATATATCCCTGTTATCCGGTGAGGAGGGCGCCGCTTTGTTCGATGCATTGAAGCGGGCAACCGGATGGCTGAAGGAAGTTTATTCACCTCACGGTTTCAACGTCGGGATGAATTTGGGGCGTATCGCCGGAGCAGGCCTCCCCGACCATTTGCATATCCACATTGTACCGAGGTGGAATGGAGACGTAAACTTTATGACGGTTGTCGGTGAGACCAAGGTGATGTCGGAAAGCCTCGAAGCAAGCTGGGAACGTATCAGGCGAGCGGTTCTGACCACTCAAGGTCAGTAACCGATAGGAACGAAAAGCGTTGGCACCCCGTCCGGTTAACCAGGACGGGATGCGAACGCTTGAAAGTGACCATAATTTTCTATATGATGATATTCACGAATTATCACGCTTAAAAGACTGTCCGAGAATGGCGATTCTCTGCCGTAGGGTGTCCTCACCATACGGCTAAGTTGCTAATAATTAACGATGTTATTGCAGGGTGGGGACACCCTGCAATAACAAATTTGTGTTCTCGGACAACCTGTTTAGGAAATAGGTCGCACTTCTTTCACGAGGATTACATGACGATGCGAATTTTCATCGGTGTAATGATCTTTGTTTGCTTTCAGACAAGTACCTTTGCCGAGCCTGTTCTCTGGTTCGGTGACGGCGGGGCTGGATTGTACACGCCCTCCAATTCAAGCGGTATCATTCATGCGATCGATGGCGGGTCGCGTCTGATGCTGATCTGGAATGAAACTGCGCAAAGTTCAGGTGAAAACTCTATACTCTACCAGATCGTTACGCTCGATGGTGAGTATGAATTAGACTCGCCTGGTCGAATAAGTCCACCCGATACTCCGATTATTTTTGGCTCCGGGGGTACTCATGATAATTTGGGCAATTTTTTCCTTTTTTGGAAAGAGCCATCCGTCAACGATCCGCATTTCTCACGGGTCTTTTTTCAGAAAATTGATAGTAATGGTCAACTTGTCTGGGGCGAGGAAGGACTTTTCCTCGATGACTTCAACGACAACGCCTTTTGGCAGGCGACGATAGCTCCTAACAATTTGGGTGGATGCTATCTTTTAACCACTCTTAAAAGTTATGCTATGGATTCCGAGGGCGGGATCCGCGAAGACTGGCGATGGCATGGTCAACTCATCGAGGGTCAACGGGGACTGAACACAATTGACGACGGAGAAGGCGGATTCTGGATGGTTTTCAACGTCGAAGATGATGAATACGTTTGGGGGCATTTGGACTATTCGGGAGCACGTGTCGAAGACCAACCGGTGGCAGGTGGTGGTCGAGCAATTGCAGGCTATGAGGGTGGATTAATAGAAACATCCACATCGAGAAACCCTTGGCCAAGCTTTGATTCTTTAGGAGTGTTGAGAATAGATGAGCGCGGTCAATATATGGGAGGTGAATTCCACCATAAATTCCGTGTTGAGCGCAATATCGGATGGACGGACGACTATAAACTTCCCAGCGGTAAAATTATTTTGGTGTACGGTTATTACAATGTAATGCTGTACGATCCGATAAGTAACTCACTTCCATGGGGAATGGGTTTCAGAGTTGGCATTCGAGCGGCGGAACTTTTCAGCGCGATGGAACTCCAAGCTGGCATGGAAGAGCCAAATATTCTGCTGATATTTCACGCATTGGATCCCGAAGCTAATCCGGCCCAGCGATTTTACCTGCGAGTTGTTCGTCCCGATGGTGAGCTTGTTGGCAATGACTTCGATCATTTTGACGGCTTTGGAGACCGGGCGAGTGCATTACCTGACGGGGAGGGAGGTTTTTGGCTCTATGGAATGCAATCCTATGGTTACTTTGAAAGGCATCGCTATTTGCTGAACCGGTTCGACTCAGCCGGCAACCGACAATTTGAGCATGACATTGAGTCGCCATTTGAGTATAAGAACGGTTTAGATGGTACATACACATGGTTCGATGAACGCGGAGTCTTTCATACGCTTTTTTCGCAATATACCAAAGGTATCTACCATATTGGCTTGAATACAGATGGCGAAGTGGTTGGCGACCCTGATGGAAGGCTTGTTGTTCCGGCTGACTCGTTTGGACTTGAGGCGGTAGATCCACAAGGCTTGACACTCAACGAGCGGGTGCTCTACCTCTATCGACCTTCCCATCACGATACGCTGTTGCCTCCGAGATTGCTGTCGTTCTCCTTGTCAGGTCGGCTACAGTGGACAATAAATCTCGACAACGGTTTTCCCGATATTTGGGGGTATGCCGGAATGGCGGTCGATCCCGAGCAACAGACTGCTGCAGTCCTTCTCAGACATCGGGATCCCGAAGATATTTCGGTGACCAAAACCTATGTTGTTGGCGTAAATCTCGCCGATGGCAGGCGTATTTGGCAGAGAGACGGCTCTTTCCGATGGACTGAATGGAGCGATCGGCAACATCGGATTGTCTCGAGCGGGAACTCTTTCTATACAGTTGCCTGGCAGCTGTCTGACTCGATATATGTCGATAAATTTGACGCTGATGGAGCCACTGATTGGATAGAACCTTACGCAGAATCGTCTGAATGGCCTATCCGAGTGTTCGATGCTGCACCAGATGGGGAAGGTGGGCTTTGGGTCGGTAAATGGGCGACGGTGAGGGAGCTTGACAGCACCGTCGTCTGGCTCACAAGAATTGGCATAAACGGCGAGCGAGTGGGCAATGATCGCGCTGTTTATGCGTTGCCAGGACAACATAATGAGAACTATCCTCTCGACACCGAATCTCTCGCGCTAATCACTTCAGGTCGAAATCTCTGGATAGTGCCTTACTTCAGCACCTATTTGGGTTCAAATCTTGGTGTTCAATGTCTGAATCAAGATGGCGACATGCTTCTCGGTCCGCTCGGGTGGCAACCGCAAGTGATAGGTAGGTACAATAACTCGTTTTACGCTGACGGTGATCGTGAAGGTGGGCTTTGGTTCTTCTGGAACAATCAACTTGACATGGAGGTAATCCCACGCGCGATTCATCTTGGCGAGCAAGGTGAGGTGAAGCTCGGTTGGCCAGCCGAAGGATTGGTAGTTTCAGAGCAAAGTGGTTACCTTATCAATTCGATCCACCGGCTTTGGGATGGTAGTTACTCTGCCGTGCTGGCGGGTCTATCTCCGTCGGGAACTTCTTCGCAATATCGGTTCGAGTACATCGGTGAGCATGATCCCGCGGAGGTCAGTGAAGCGGAACCAAATCCATCAGAATTCCGCTTGACAGGGCTCTACCCTCAACCGTTCAATGATCGTCTACGAATTGAGTTCACAGTGCCTTCGGCCGGTAAAATGGATCTTAAGCTCTTCGATCTCCAGGGTCGTACGGTAATTGAAGAGTCGTTCACCGCAGATAAAATCGGTCACTACTCCCGGCCTTTGCAGCTTGCCGATCAAACGTCAGGCGTCTATTTCTTGAGATTACAGTTTGAAAACTATAAGATTTCCCGTAAGATAGTGTTGCTAAAATAGCACATTATTGAGTAAAGATATTCTGAATATCAAATTAAATAACACCCTAACATTCTATATAACAATGTCGAACGATATTATCGAAATTACACTTCCGTTGGCCGACGATACTGCCCGTGCATTAATCGCAGGTGATGTGGTCAGCCTCAATGGAGTCATCTACTCTGCCCGCGACGCAGCGCACAAGAAACTCGTCGATCTGCTCGATGCGGGGGAGCCTTTGCCTATCGAAATCGAAGGCGCGACGTTCTACTACATGGGGCCATCGCCTGCCAAACCCGGCGCAGTGATCGGCTCGGCAGGCCCAACGACCAGCTACCGGATGGACGCATATGCTCCCACCTTGATCTCTATTGGTCTCAATGGGATGATAGGCAAGGGCGAACGAGGCGCGAATGTCGTCGAGGCGATGCAACAGTATGGCGCTGTTTACTTCGCTGCCACCGGTGGGGCGGCGGCACTGATCTCACAATCGATCATAGAAGCCGAAATCGTCGCTTTCCCCGAGCTTGGCCCTGAGGCGATCCGCAGATTAGTTGTTAAAGACTTTCAGGTCATCGTCGCTCAAGATTCGCACGGCGGGAATCTTTACAAGGATGGCGTCGAGAGATACCAGATATCTCTCACTGCCTAACGATCATTTAGTTCTCCAAAGATAACAATTGAAAATAAAAGCACTTGGCCTTCTCTCCGGCGGTCTCGATTCGACTCTGGCACTCCGCTTGATTCACGATCAGGGCGTCGAAGTTACCGCACTAAACTTCCACACTGGATTCTGCTTCACCGACACCCGCCGGGCTACCCGGAAGCCTGCTCTCGTCCTCGAAGGGGACGAGCCGGTAGAGACGGGCGGGCCTTCTGACGCGCTCTCCGCCGCCGCCAGGCTCGGTATTCCCATCGAAGTGATAGACATTTCCAAAGGCTATCTCGAAGTACTGCATCACCCTCAGTATGGCTACGGCAAGAACGTGAATCCCTGTGTCGATTGCCGAATTCATATGTTCAAGCAGGCACGCGAGCTGATGCAGGAGATCGGCGCGGAGTTCATCTTCACCGGTGAAGTACTCGGTCAAAGACCCAAGTCACAACACCTCTCAGCGATGAACCTGATTGCCAATGAATCAGGCCTTCACGACCGGCTCCTGAGACCCCTGTCGGCTTTACTTTTACCACCGACTCTGCCGGAACGGGAAGGCTGGCTCGACCGGTCGAAACTGATGGGCTTTCACGGCAGAACACGAAAACCTCAAATGGCGCTTGCCGCCGAACTTGGGATATCCGGTTACCCACAGCCTGCCGGGGGGTGTTGCTTCCTGACCGATCCTCAATACGGGCACAAGGTGCGCGACATGTGGGAGCATTCCGACAAGGATGAGATGGAGTGGGAAGATTATTTACTGCTGAAAGTTGGCAGGCATGTACGTATTGGCAACCACGCCAAGGTCATCGTCGGGCGTGACGAAGGCGAGAACCTCTTTATCCAGCAATCCGCCGCTGATAATCCGTTGCTCGAAGTTGAGGGTTACCCTGGCCCATTAGCATTGTTCATTGGGGATCCTGACGATGTGATGCTCACCAAAGCAGCCCGGGTGGTTGGCAGGTACTCCGATGGGCGAGATCTGGGACTCGACCTTTCAGTCACAGTCAAACATGGCGAATCGGTCCGGACTATTGTCGTGCCGCCATTCGCTGCTTCAGAGGTGCAGGATTGGGTGATAAGCTAAATCGGCTCGAGCGTGACAAAGCGCTTTTTAACCCGAATGCCCGACGGAAACTGGTCGAGACAATCGGTCAAGTCAACCCTGAACTTGTTGCCCGGGTGATTGTCAAAGCTCTGGAACTTCAGATTGTTACTGAGGAATTCTGCCTTGCGAAAGGGGTCGAGTTAGACCCCGAAGAAATCAGCAGATTTCACAAGGCGAATTTCTACGAAATTGAGAGCCATCTGGAACGAGCCATTGGGGGGTTCGTCGGAAGCATTGTTTCGCAGGAAGGTTAAAGAACTACCCATGTCTGGTGTCGGGTTGCCGCGCCCGACCCTAATACTATTAACGGTTTTAATGATTTCACTACCAACTGCGGCGGTTCGGTAGCGGGTGATTGGTTACCTTCTGAAACTCACCAATTGATGAGTCATTGATGCACAAACTCCTCCTCCACATCTGCTGCGCACCTGATGCCACCGTCGCTATCGAACGCCTTAGGGAACGATACGACATCACCGGCTATTTCTACAATCCCAACATCGAACCCGTTACTGAATACGCTTTGCGTGAAGGAGAAGTCCGCCGTCTCGCAGGGTTGCAAGGCTTTAAGCACCGTGAGGAACCGTCCAGCCACGAAGAGTGGTATGAGGCATGCTCGCCGCTTGCCTCAGAACCCGAACGCGGGGCTCGCTGCCGAGTCTGCATCTCCCATAGACTGAAAGTCACCGCAATTCGCGCGGCGGATTATGGATGCACACACTTTACGACCACTTTGACGACCTCACCTCATAAAGATGTCGAATTTATCCATGCGATGGGCGATACGCTGGCGAAAGAGTTCGGTCTGATCTACCTGCCCGAAACCTTCCGGTCGCAGGACGGCTTTCGAAGGAGTCTTGCCTTGTCAAGGGAATTCGACCTTTACAGACAAAACTATTGTGGTTGCAGGTGGAGCCGACATACGCTCGACATGGCGGTACATAACGAACTCAAAAACCTTGCGAAAAAATAATGGGTGACAAACCAATCATTCTTGACGGTCGTCCTGCGCAACTCTCGGATGTAGTCACCAAGGCGGTGAAAGAGGCTGAAATTCAGGAGTCTAAGTGGCGTGCCGGGTTGATCGACCACGAGTTCCACGATGAGATCAGAGCCGACGCCTGTCAAGCCATCCATCAAGCCTTCCAACTACCTTCCGACTGCCGCATTCTCTTCACTTCATCTATAGAAGAGGCCCGCAACACCGCTATTAAAGGCTTGGCTTGGGGAGCATCCGACGGTCTGGACGAAATCGTCACTGTGGCGGGTGACCCGTATGGATTCCTCGAGTCATCCGTTTGGCTGGAGCGATTCGGCTTCAAGTCGGTCGTCCTTCCTTCCGGCAAAGTCGGCGGGATCGCGTTTCCATTGCTCGACAAGTCAGTCACCGGCAAGACGGCAATTGTGGCGCTCTCGACCGTGACGCCAGAAATGTATCGCTGGCGAATACCGGAGATTCGGAAGTTTATTGCAAATTGTGAGAAGCACCATGCCGAACTGGTCATCGACATCTCGACTGAGGTGCAAGGAAAGCGATTCGAGTACGACGGCAGCAAGGCGACGATACTCTGTGATGGAGTCGCACTCGGTGCGCCGGATGGGATTGCCTTTTTGGCGATCAGACCGGGAGCAAGGCTGGGGACGTTGATTTCGGGTGGAGTCGAGCAGAAAGGACTTCGAGGTGGCTGGATCGATCCGGCGCTCATGGCGGGATTGGGAGCGGCGGTGAAAGAGTATTCTGTAGCTCTCGCCTCTTCGCAGGTGACAAGTAACCAGGTTCCAAAGTACGGCATCGATCCCTATTTGTCTCTTCTGCGTGAAACAGCTTTGAAGGAGCTTCGCAAGCGCATTCCTTCGGCGCGTCTGGTTCACGGCGAGGCTCCGCTTCCGGTCGGGATAACGTTCATCAACCCGGGAGTGGAGGGCGAAGCGGTGGCGATGCTTTGCGCTCAGGAAGGTGTCCACGTTGCGACGGGCTCCGACTGCCTGCGCCGGACAGGGAAGGTTTCGCCCGTGCTGACTGCGGCAGGCTTCTCGGCTGAGGAAGCTGCCGGTTCGGTGCAGTTGTTCTTTCGAGGTGGGCAGAGCGTCGAGGATGTCAAGCGAGCGTTGGAAGTGATTGGGAAGGCGGTGGATAAGTTGAGGCAGATGAGATGATGATGGCGCGTAGGGGCCGTTCACGAGCCCCATATCGAGGGGGGGGGGGGGGGCAAAAATATCGTCACATCGTCACAGAATCGACGATATATGTTGATAATAAACAAGTTCTATGTGACGGAAATTTGTCTAAGCGGTGACGATTCCTGGCGGCGGTTGGTTGGTGAGCCGCTGAGCCAATCAAAATTATTCCTGTACCGGCGACTTCAGTCGCAGTCCTTGTCTTCCTGAAGAAACTGAAGGATATCTGTTTATGAATCAATCCCTAACTAAACGCCAATCGCCTGAGGAGCTTGAGCTTGACGCCAAGCGGGCGGAGTTGGCGGGACTGGCGGAAGATCTTGCCGATAAGGAACTTCAGTTCGAGGAATTGAATACAGAAAATGTCAAAGCTTTGCCTAAGATAGTTCTGTTAGAATCTATGGCAACTTTGATTGATTCCTCTCATGATAAACAAGACATGGCAGGTATTCGAAAGGGAATCAAAATTGGTGAGTTAATTTTATCCCGCGCCGATCTAGATGAATTAGAATTAGCAAAGGTTCATTATTACTTGGGAAATGCTTGGGGGGAGGTTGTTCAGGCATCAGAACCAACTAATCATTGGAATTGGCAAGGAAATGATGTTGAAAGAGAACTATTCCATTTTAGATCGAGTATTGCCTCAAATGGATTTGAGCAATTTGAACCTACATTACAAGCAGCGAATCTATGTAATATGTCGAATGCACTGGATTTTATGGGTAGATCATTCGAAAGTCTTGAACCACTTCGTCGTGGATATTCACTAATCCCTATATACGGAATGGTTTCAGGGTTATTGGGTAGTCATCTTCTATTAATGGCAAAGAAATTTCCCGTATCATATTATAAATACGTGTATTTTACATTTTCGCATGAATTCCTTTCGAAGGCGATAAGCAAGCCAAAGGGAATTCACCCGAATGACTTGCCAACTTTCAAGGAATCATTACTTGAGATAGAGCAGAAATTCGATATAAATAAACTATATGCAGCCCGCGATCAGCTTCTCGAGAAAGAGTCACATGAATATGTGTCCGAGTATCAAATCTGGTGCCTTAGACAGAATTTATGCCTCTGCCCGTTGAATGATTTACAAATATTTAATAAGCACTTCTGTGATTGTTTTGCGAGTAAGAACAATTTAAAGGTTGATTTCAAATTAGATTGGTTGCCAACTTTTTTTGAACAGATCTGCATGGAGTATCAATTCGCAAGACATTTGGTTTTTGTTGGTTCGACGAGTTTGAATGATGCAAGTTCTGTAAATGTAGTAAATAAAGTATTTTGCTTTGCAGATGCTGGTGAGAATCTAAAGACTTCATTTAGACTACTTTATTCTTTATTTGATAAGATCGCCTATTTTATCAATGCAAACCTTGATCTCCGGATTTCGATAGAAAAAGTTAATATGAAATCGGTTTGGTTTAAGAATGTTGAGAAACGCGAGTTAAGGGATTTATTTATTGGAAAGGAGAACCTTCCTCTTATGGGCTTATTTCGACTGACTTTAGATATTTACTCAAAAGATAATTCATTTCAAGAAGTTCTCGATCCAGACACAAGAAGATTAGCGGAACTTAGAAATGCACTCGAGCATCGAGCCATAAGATTGACAGTGTCCGAAGATGCAAGCGGGCAGTCGGGGAGTCAGGCAAATGGAAAGGAAGATTTATGTGAATTTGTGGTAACTTATGATGAGTTATTGGCTAAAACTCTTAAGCTTGCTTTCTTAGTTCGATGTGCAATTATGTATCTGAATCTTGCCGTCCATGCAGAGCATAACGAGGCTCAATAAAATTAGATTGCTTGTCTTGATCCCGGCCTACGCGGGGAAGACGCACCTTAAGCGCGTTCCAGCATTTTCAGATAGTCTGCAAAGCGGTGAACTCTAACCCGGACTAACGGAAGCTCTCAAACATTTTTTCGCCAACCGTCAGGTCACTGCTTCGCTAAAGACCTGACGGAACGGGCAAGATTGCTTCCCCCTACCTTCGTAGGGGTCGCAAAGACGTGAGGGGAGTCAGGTAGGATGCCCGCTTGCGCGGGGAGGGCGATGGCAAGCAGAGCCCGTACGGGCGAACCTCGCGTTCGCCCCGCCTTGCGTTCGTTGGTGTTCACTGGTTCGGGGTGGGTTGGGAAGGACAACGGATTGAACAGATTAAACGGATTTTCGAACCTCGCTAAAGTCGTGAACTCTAATCCGGACAAATGGACTCCAGCCAGCGTAGCCCGGCTTCCCCGAAGTCGGGGATTCCATGAAAGGCGAACCTTGTGTTCGTTCTGTTCAAGAAGACAGGCGGGGACGCCTGTCGTACGGGCAGGACACGCTAAAGCTGTGAACTATGAACTCAAGTGGAAAAATGACCCCCCCTTTGAACAACCAAGATCAATCAGGTCCTTTCGCGACTCCGTACCACGGAGTCGCACCTGCAATAGCAGGGGGGGATTTCCAAAACCTCGTCTGGAACGCCTGTCGTACGGGGAAAGAATAGCGGGACGCTTATCCTACGCGTCCTTTGCACTCCCCGCGTCGCCTCTTGTTATTTCCCTTTCATTATCTTATCTTATTTGTATGTCCATACCACACATAACATCCGACCCGAACATCATGTTCGGCAAACCAGTCGTTGCCGGAACGCGCATCACCGTCGAAATCATCCTCGACCGATTCGCCGCCGGTGAGAACGAAGATGATCTTTTGGCAAACTTTCCTCGCCTTACGCGCGAAGGAATCCGAGCCGCGCTGGCTTATGCCTCAAAATCACTTGGATAGGAGCCTCCCGTCAAATGGCAACGGTCATCTCTCCACCTAAACACTCATACTGCTTTTCTCACCTGTGTCGTGGCTACCTCATCCAAGCTAATGTCTGAATTCCGACCCACACTAAAGCCGTGAACTCAAATCCGGATACACTGAAGTTCTCAAACCTTCTATCACTAACCGTCAGGTCACCGCTTCGCTAAAGACCTGACGGAACGGAAACCGGCGTTTTAACCTTAGTCCGTCACCGACGGGGCGGTGACGGCGGAGATTGCTTCGCTACGCTCGCAAAGACGAGAGAAGAGACGGGCAGGACACCCAAACAAACTATCGCCTGAACTCTGAACACCTCCCAATCCGCTTGCAAGTCCCTCAACTCGGTATTAGTATTAATATCAGTATCTTTTATCAACATCATCACCCTTGATTTACTTCGACAATAACGACACCACGCCTCTGCACCCCGAGGCACTCGCGGCAATGATGCCCTACTTTACGGAAAAGTTCGGCAATCCGTCGTCGCTCCATTCACTCGGACTTGACGCTGAAATCGCTCTCGATGAGGCCCGCGAGACCATCGCCAACGCGATCTGCGCCTCACCCAAGGAGATCGTCTTCACCGCAGGCGCGACCGAAGCGAACAACCTCGCCATTTTCGGCGCGGCACAAGCTCGACCTGAACGCAAGCACCTCATCATCTCCAGCATCGAACATGTCTCCGTGCTGCAGATCGCCAAGCGACTCGAGGCTCACGGTTATCGCGTCACCCGTCTGCCCGTCGATGGGCAGGGTTTCGTCGATCCCGAAGCGCTCCGGCAAGCGATTGACGAGGATACCTTCCTCGTCAGCATCATCTACGCCAACCACGAGATCGGCACGATCCAGGACATTCGCGGACTCTCGTTTATCGCTCACGAGAAAGGCGCATGGTTTCACACCGACGCGGCTCAAGCACTGGGCAAGCTCCCCTTCGCGGCCAAAGAATCGGGCGTCGATCTGGCGAGTTTCAACGGGCATAAACTCCACGGGCCGAAAGGCGTCGGCGCGCTTTACTTCAACAAGAAGTGCCGCCCGAAACGCCTGATGGAAGGCGCGGCACAAGAATTCGATCTTCGACC
>Ga0172380_10005823_pt1 | contig 14675 bp, 12 predicted proteins | sample Leawe162metaG_FD_119747 | JGI IMG/M metagenome (GOLD analysis project Ga0172380, IMG submission 119747) | Leachate microbial communities from a municipal landfill in Southern Ontario, Canada - Leachate well 162 metaG | ecosystem: Engineered > Solid waste > Landfill > Unclassified | place...
CCAGCCGCCCTGCGCAAGGCGTGTCTCGATGCCGCAGCCCTCTATCTGGCGGTGGGGATCGATCCCGCCAAGAGTACCGTCTTCATCCAGTCTCACGTGCCGCAGCACGCCGAGCTGGGCTGGATCCTGAACTGCTACACCCAGATGGGTGAGCTGTCGCGCATGACCCAGTTCAAGGACAAGTCCGCCCGTTTCGAGAACAACGTCAACGTCGGCCTGTTCGGCTATCCGGTGCTGATGGCCGCAGATATCCTGCTCTATCAGGCCAATCAGGTGCCGGTCGGCAACGATCAGAAGCAGCATCTGGAGCTGACTCGCGACATATGTACCCGGTTCAACAACCTGCACGGCGAGGTGTTCACTCTGCCCGAGCCCTTCATCCCCACTGACGGGGCGCGGGTGATGAGCCTGCAGGATCCGACCAAGAAGATGTCCAAATCTGACGACAACGAGGCCAACTTCATCGGTCTGCTGGAAGATCCCAAGCAGATCGTCAAGAAGATCAAGCGTGCCGTGACCGACTCCGACGAGCCGGCAGTGGTGCGTTTTGATCCCGAGAACAAGCCGGGTGTCTCCAACCTGCTGACCCTGATGTCCGGGGTGACGGGGCGCTCCATCCCGGAGCTGGAGCAGCACTTCGAAGGCAAGATGTACGGTCACCTCAAGACCGAGACTGCCGAGGCGGTCGTTGCCTTGCTGGAACCCATCCAGGCGCGCTTCCGCGAGCTGCGTCAGGATGAGGCTCATCTGCAAACAATTTTGGCGGCAGGTGCACAAAAGGCACGTGAAAGGGCTGAAAAAACCCTGACCAGCGTATATGATGTAGTCGGCTTCGTTCCTCGAGCCTGACATACTGGGAAGGTGTAGTAGAAGAGAGCTGGGTATTTGCCTGGCTTTCTTTGTTTAACCCAACCTGCTATTCGTTAATCCATCTTCCAATTTCAAACGCGGGCTTCTGCCCCAAGAGTAAGCATGTCTGTCGAATCCAATACCATGATTGAAGAGCTGGGCGACAAGGGTCACTGGCTGCGTAAATTTCGCAAGGCCAAGAACCTCAATACCCTGCAGCTGATGGTCTCCAACGCCATCGACAAATACCACAAGACCCCTGCCATCGCCGCCGCCATCTATCTGGCCGAGTGTCAGCGCGAGCGCGAAATGGAACAGGGTCGTTATCTGGATCGTTGATTCTCTGTTTCTGGTTACCCCATGCTGTTGCTGATCGATAACTACGACTCCTTTACCTGGAACCTGGTGCAGTATTTTGGCGCCCTGGGGCAAGAGGTGGTGGTGAAGCGCAATGATGAACTGACGCTGGACGCGATAGCGCAGCTCTCCCCCCGTTATCTGGTGATCTCCCCCGGCCCCTGCACGCCCAATGAGGCGGGCATTTCCCTTGCTGCCATCAGCCGGTTTGCCGGCCAGCTTCCCATTCTGGGTGTCTGTCTCGGCCATCAATCCCTGGCGCAGGCCTTCGGGGCCCGGGTGGTGCGCGCCCGTCAGGTGATGCATGGCAAGACGTCGCTCATCCGCCATCAGGGGCAGGGTCTATTTCGCGGTCTGAACGACCCGCTGCGGGTCACCCGTTATCATTCGCTGATCGTGGATCAGGGCACATTGCCCGACTGTTTCGAGATCACCGCCTGGAGCGAGCACGCCGATGGCTCCTTTGACGAGATCATGGGTCTGCGCCACAAGCAGTTGAATATAGAGGGGGTTCAGTTCCATCCGGAGAGCATTTTGAGCGAACAGGGCCACCAATTGCTGGCCAATTTTTTAGCAAGTTCCTGAAGAGTTGTGATCGGCCTCCCAGAATCGAAATGAGGCCAAAAATATTTTCCCTGACACTTTATTCACCTCCCTCCCTGTCCAAATTATCTCTTGCCAATACCCCCTGAGCCGTTATGCAATGCGGTTGCCTAAAATCTCACAGGCAATCGAACATTGTTCCCTGTAACTCGCTTTGTTGCAGACTTTTAGCTTTTTTTCTGTGACAATGCCGATGTGTTTACATGGATTTAACTTTTGGGCGGTGGATTATTCTGTCGCCAGATCGAAGGAGAGCAATATGTCAGAGTTGTTGGCAGTGACACGTGAAGTGTTTGATGAAGTGATGGTTCCCAACTATGCGCCCGCCAAGATCATCCCGGTGCGTGGTGAAGGGTCACGTGTCTGGGATCAGGAAGGCCGTGAGTATGTGGATTTTGCCGGCGGGATTGCCGTCAATGGCCTTGGCCATTGCCATCCCAAGCTGGTCGAAGCCCTGAAAACCCAGGGCGAGAAGCTGTGGCACCTCTCCAACGTGATGACCAACGAGCCGGCTCTGCGTCTGGCCAGGAAGCTGGTTGCCGCCACCTTTGCCGACAAGGTCTATTTCTGCAACTCGGGCGCCGAAGCCAACGAGGCGGCCCTCAAGCTGGCCCGTCGTTACGCCATCGAGAAGTTCGGGGCGCACAAGACCCAGATCATCGCCTTCCATCAGGGTTTCCACGGTCGTACCTTCTTTACCGTCAGCGTCGGTGGCCAGGCCGCCTACTCCGATGGTTTCGGTCCCAAGCCCGCGGATATCACCCATGTGACTTACAACGATCTGGCGGAGCTGGCTGCCGTCATCTCCGACAATACCTGCGCCGTGGTGATGGAGCCGTTGCAAGGGGAGGGTGGCATCATTCGTCCGACCGACGAGTTTGCCAAGGGCGTGCGCGAGCTGTGCGACAAGCACAATGCCCTGCTGGTCTATGACGAGGTGCAATCCGGGGTCGGCCGTACCGGCGATCTGTTTGCCTACATGGGTCTGGGCGTCACGCCTGACATCCTCACCAGCGCCAAGGCGCTCGGCGGCGGCTTCCCCATCGGTGCCATGCTGACCACCAACGAGATCGCGGCTCACCTGAAAGTGGGTACTCACGGTTCCACCTACGGCGGCAACCCGCTGGCGTGCGCCGTGGCCGAGGCGGTGATCGACGTGGTCAACACCCCGGAAGTGCTGAGCGGCATCAAGCACCGCGAGCAGCTGTTCCGCGCCGGGCTCGATGCCATCAATGCCAAGTACCACTGCTTCAGCGAAGTGCGTGGCAAGGGCCTGCTGCTCGGCGCCGTGCTGAACGACGACTACAAGGGCCGTTCCCGTGACTTCCTGCTGGCCTCCATCGATCAGGGGCTGATGGCACTGGTCGCGGGTACCAACGTGGTGCGTTTCGCTCCCTCGCTGGTTATCCCGGAAGCGGACATCAAGGAAGGGCTGGCCCGGTTCGAAAAAGCGGTTGCCCAGGTGGTTAACGCCTGATCCAAATTGAGGTGGGGAGCCCTCCCGGCAGGAGCCGGGACCCCACCTGTCGTCAATGAAAGGGAGTTGTCATTTATGTTGGTTATCCGTCCCATCGAGCAAAAAGATTTTGCCGGTCTCAAGACCTGTGCCATCGAATCCGGCACCGGCATGACCTCGTTGCCCGTCAACGATGAACTGCTGCAGCGCAAGATAGATGCCTCGACCCAGACCTTCTCGGACAAACCGGCAGGTAAGGGTGATTGCCTCTACTTCTTCGTGGCTGAGGATCTGGAGACCGGCGAAATGGTCGGTACCTGTGCCATCGATGCGGCCGTGGGCCTGTCCCAGCCGTTCTACAACTATCACATCGGCAAGGTGGTCCACTCTTCCCCCAAGCTCGGCATCTACAACGTGGTCGAGACGCTCACCCTGTCCAATGACTACACCGGCAATTCCGAACTCTGCACCCTGTTTCTGCGTGAATGCGCCCGCGAGGGGCTCAACGGCCGCCTGCTCTCCAAGCATCGTTTCCTGTTCATGGCCGAGCATCCCGAGTTGTTCGACGATACCGTCTTTGCCGAGATGCGTGGCGTCTCCGATGGCAATGGTCACAGCCCCTTCTACGAGTGGCTGCAAAAGCATTTCTTCTCGATGGATTTCCCCACCGTCGACTATCTCACCGGCATCGGCAAGAAGCGCTTCATCGCCGAGCTGATGCCCAAGTACCCCATCTACGTCAACCTGCTGAGCAACGAGGCGCGCGCCGTCATCGGCCAGACCCACGAGAAGACCCGCCCGGCCATCAAGATGCTGCAGGATGAAGGCTTTGTGAACCGGGGCTACGTTGACATCTTCGATGCCGGCCCCACCGTCGAGTGTGACGTAAAGAATATCCGCAGCGTGCGCCGCAGCCAGAAGCTGCGGGTGCTGATCGGCGAACCCATAGGTGGCAAGATCCACTTGGTCTGCAATACCCGCTACGAGCACTACCGTGCCTGCTACGGCAATATCCGGGTCGATCTGGACAAGCACGAAGCCATCATCCCGCCCAAGATGGCGATGGCACTCAAGGTGCAAGATGGCGACATGGTACGGGCCGTCGATCTCGATTGAGCCATATCAGCAGTAAAACCGCATATGAAACAGGCAGCCAAGGCTGCTTGCGAACCACAGGGAGTGAATGGATGAGCCAGTTAGTACAACTGATAGACGGTCAATGGCTTGCCGGTGAAGGCAAGCCGTTCGAGTCAAGGGATCCGGCGAAGAACGAGGTGATCTGGCAAGGGGGCGCCGCCAGCGCCGCCCAGGTGGATGCCGCCGTCAAGGCCGCCCGCAGCGCCTTCTACCATTGGTCTGATATGAGCCTGGAGGCGCGTCTTGCCATAGTGCGCCGTTACGCCGAGCTGCTCGGCGAGCACAAGGAGGCGCTGGCGCTCACCATAGCCCGCGAAACCGGCAAACCGCTGTGGGAGACCCGCACCGAAGTGGCCGCCATGCAGGGCAAGATCGCCAGCTCCATCCGCGCCCATGACGAGCGCACCGGCACGGTCGAAAACCCCATGCCGGGCGCCAAGGCATTCGTGCGCCACAAGCCCCACGGTGTGGTCGCCGTGTTCGGCCCCTACAACTTCCCGGGCCATCTGCCGAACGGTCACATAGTGCCTGCACTGATCGCCGGCAATGCCGTGGTGTTCAAGCCTTCCGAACTGACCCCCATGGTGGCCGAGGCCATGCTGAAGATCTGGCAGGCGGCGGGGCTGCCCAAGGGCGTGCTCAACCTGGTGCAGGGCGAGGTGGAAACCGGCAAGGCGCTGGCGGGCAACCCGGACATCGACGGCCTCTTCTTCACCGGCTCGTCCCGTACCGGCCACTTCCTGCATCAGCAGTTTGCCGGTCAGCCCGGCAAGATCCTGGCGCTGGAGATGGGCGGCAACAACCCGCTCATCGTCAAGGATGTGAGCGACATCGACGGCGCAGTGCACGCCATAGTCCAGTCCGCCTTCATCACCTCCGGTCAGCGCTGCACCTGCTCGCGCCGCCTGTTTGTCGAGCGCGGCGCTCGGGGCGATGCCCTGGTCAAACGTCTGGTGGAGGTGGTCGGCCAGATCAGGGTCGGCTTCTATGACGCCGCCGAACAACCCTTTATGGGCGCCATGATCAGCGAGCGAGCTGCGCTCGGCATGGTCGAGGCGCAAGCCAAGCTGCAAGGGCTGGGTGGCGAGAGCCTGCTCTCCCTCAAGCATCTGGAAGCGGGCACCGGTTTCGTCTCCCCGGGCATCATAGATGTCACTGCAGTGAGCGCGCTGCCGGACGAAGAGTACTTCGGCCCGCTGCTGCAGCTCATTCGTTACGACGATTTCGATGCCGCCATCGACCAGGGCAACGCCACCAGCTTCGGCCTCTCGGCCGGCCTGCTGGGTGACAGCGAGGCGGACTGGCAGCACTTCTTCAAGCGGATCCGCGCCGGCATCGTCAACTGGAACAAGCCCATCACAGGCGCCTCCAGCGCCGCGCCGTTTGGCGGCATAGGTGCCTCCGGCAACCACAGGGCGAGCGCCTACTACGCCGCCGACTACTGTGCTTACCCGGTGGCTTCCGTCGAGGACAGCAAGGCCGCCATGCCGGATCAGCTGTCTCCGGGGTTGACCTTTTAACAAGGAAGAGGCCGGCAGCAAGGCCGCCACGGCTGACACTGTCCTCCTCTGCGCTGAGCGCTGATAACAAAAAATAAAAGGGGCACTGAACAGGTGCCCTTGTCTGTACCCGCAATCAAAGGAAAGAGAGATGCAAAAGGATATCGACACCCTGTTCGGTCACTTGTGGGATAACTACATTCAAGTCACCCCGAGTGCCCTCAAGGTCCACACCCTGCTGGGTGGCGGCGAGCCCATCGTCAACGATCACGTGGCGTTTCGCACCTACAACCTGCCCAAGCTGGGCCTCGAGAAGCTGGCCGCCCACTTCCTTGCGCTCGGCTACGAGCAGAAGGGCGAGTACGTGTTCAAGGCCAAGAAGCTCTACGCCAAGCACTTCGAGCATAAAGATCCGGATGCCCCCAAGGTGTTCATCAGCGAGCTGAAGGTGGAAGAACTCTCCGAGGCGGCCCAGGCCATCATTCACAAGCTGGCGGATCAGGTACCCGATCACCTGACCGACACCCAGGCATTCCTTTACACGGGCGCTCCCTGGCAGGTCTCCTGGGATGATTACCAGACCCTGCTGGCGGAGAGTGAGTATGCGGCCTGGATGGCGGCTTGGGGTTATCGTGCCAATCACTTCACGGTCAACATCAATCGCCTCAAGCAGTTTGATACCATCCAACAGGTCAACGCCGCCCTCAAGGCGGCCGGTTTCGTGCTCAATGGCGTGGGTGGCGAGGTGAAAGGGGACCCGCAGGTGATGCTGGAGCAATCCTCCACCATGGCCGACAAGGCGGATGTGCCCTTCAGCGATGGGGTACGCACCATTCCGAGCTGCTTCTACGAGTTCGCCCTGCGCTACCCGCAGGCCGACGGCGTGCTCTACCCGGGCTTCGTCGAAGCCTCGGCCGACAAGATCTTCGAATCCACCAACGCCATGTAACGGCGATGGTTGGAAAAAACGCCCCGCGAGGGGCGTTTTTTATGGATTTTACGAAGGCCTGACGCCCCCTTTACCACGCCTTGACCCTGCTTTTCCTGATTTTTCGCTAGCATGAAACCGCCCGCTTGAGCGGGCCATCGCCGCCCTCTGGCGGTGGATGTCGCGCGTTATTCGGAGTCATGCCATGAAGAGTGTTCTGCCGCTGTTGTTATTCCTCGCCACTGCCACCGCCATGGCGGCCGATCAGGGCAGCCGCACCCCGCCCAAGCCGCCTCGCGAGATGTCGGCCGAGATGAAGGCGGCCTTTGATAGCTGCAAGGAGAGCGGCAAACCGGGGGAGGCCGCATTTGACAGCTGCATGGCCGAGCTGGGTTTTGCCAGACCGACGGGCGCCGCCCCTGGCGGTGACAAGGGGGAGGATGAGGTGACGGCAAACTGAGAGTGAGCTGGCTACCCATTCGGGGTGAGCCAGTTTGCAACCGCCGGTGTAGAGTGGGGGTCCAATGCCTCGGAGCCCGCCATGTCTCGCTATCACTTCTTCAAACAAGGTCAGTCATTTACCTATCTCGATACCTGGGCGGTCGGTTATGACGATGAGCGTCGCCAACTGGTCGAGCAGGGGTTTGTGACTGTCGTTGCCCCCTCTTTTGCCGATACCCCGGCCGAGGCGCTGACACTGTTGCAGGATCATGAGGCGCTGGAAGAGGAGCGCAGGGTGCACAATCCGTGGTACACAGTCGCCGGCATTCTCGGCCTGCTGGGGATGAGCTGATGGCCCTGTCTGGCAAGGGGGCCGGCGTTGCCACGCTGCTGCGCTGGTCTGTCTTGAAAGGGCCGCTCTGTCGCGGCCTGTTCAGCGCCCTGTTTATCTATCTGGCGTCCCTGCCAGAGGATCTCTATTTCATTTTCCATTGGGAGATGGCCCTGGGCCTCTTCCTGCTCGCCTTCCTTGGCGGACTCTGGCAGCAGTGGCGGGCGCGTCGCTAACCCGGTCTCACACCCGCTGCAGTTCGCCTTCGGTGGCCAGCAGGGTGGTCATGCCGCCGGCCTTGCCTGCCTGAATGCCGATCTGGGTATCTTCGAACACCAGGCAGTTGGCGGGGTTGGCGCCGAGCAGCTCGGCCACTTTCAGGAAGGTGTCCGGGTGGGGCTTGTGGTTGTCGATGTCATCGGCACTGACCAGCACGGGAATATAGGCATCCAGACCGGTATTTTTCAAAATGCGCTGCGCATGATCCCGCGATGAGCCCGTGCCTATGCCCATGGGCACCTTGCCGTGGCAGCGCTTGACCAGCTCCCACATGGCGGGAAACACGCTGACCTTGTCGATATGCGCCAGATAGAGGGCCACCTTGCGTCGGGTGAAGGCATCCACATCGATCTCCAGCCCATGCTGCTCGGCCAGGATGGCGACTATCTTGCGGGTGGGAATGCCGCCAAATTCATTGAGCTGGGCGCGATCGAAGGGCAGACCGAACTCGGCGCTGGTTGCCTCCCAGGCATCCAGGTGCAGGGGCATGGAGTCCACCAGGGTACCGTCCATATCGAAAATCAGGGCGTCGTATTGATCAAACCGGAACTGCTCGGACATGGGGCTGCTTCCTCTTGGGGTGTGAACAGCCAGCCTAACAGAATGCAGGAGGCAGTGCCGCGACCGGGGTCATGCTTGCCGCTCAGGGGCGGTTTTGGCCATCGGCTGGTGATTTATGAGACAATAACAAGCTCTGCGCCGCAGATCTTGGCATTTCAAATTAGCGAGCCCCTATATGTCCCCAAAAACCATCTTCGCAAGCGTGGCCCTGGTGATCGCCCTGGGTTCACTGGAAAAGAGCATAGTCACCACCCCCTTGCCCATCATAGGCGCCGAGCTGAACGCCGGCGCCGCCCTCACCTGGGTAGTCACCGCCTACCTGCTGGCGGCCACCGCCGCCCTGCCCATTTACGGCAAGCTGAGCGACATGTTCGGCCGGGTGCGCATGCTCAACATCGGCATAGGCCTGTTTCTGGCAGGCTCTGTGGCCTGCGGCCTGGCCCAGGATCTGCCGACCCTGCTGGCGGCCCGCGTGCTGCAAGGGCTGGGGGGCGGCGGCCTGATTGCGCTCGCCTTCACCGTCATCGCCGACAGCATACCGCCGCGGGAGGTGGGCAAGTATCAGGGCTACATCTCGGCCGTCTATGCGGTCTCCAGCATCGCCGGGCCCCTGCTCGGTGGCTACTTCACCGAGCAGCTGAGCTGGCGCTGGATCTTCTGGATCAACCTGCCGCTCGGGGCGCTTGCGCTCTGGCTGGTGAACCGCAACCTGGGCCACCTCAATGTGCGTCGCCACAGTCGCTTCGACTGGAAGGGGGCGGCGCTGCTGATCACCGTCACCACGCTGAGCCTGCTGCTGCTCTCGCCCGAGACGGCGCTGCCCGCCATCTGGCTGGCGGCAGGACTGGCGATAGCCCTGCTGCTGCTGATCCTGGTGGAGCGGCGCGCCCATGACCCCATATTACCTGCCCATCTGGTCCGGCTGCCCGGCTATCTGGTGAGCGTGCTGCTGGCGCTGGCCTCCCAGCTGCTGATGTTTGCCGTGCTGGTCTATCTGCCGTTGCAGATGCAGTGGCAGAAGGGGATGGGAGCCAGCGAGAGCGGTCTCTACATGGTGATCTTCATGGTCTGCATCACGGCGGGAGCCTTCGTCGGCGGCAAGCTGATCGGCCGCACCGGTTACTACAAACGCTTCGTGGTGGTGGGCTTCGCCTTGTCGGCGCTGGCGCTGTGGCAGATCCATTTCGACGTCTGGGCCAATCTGGGGCTGGGCTTCGCCGGTCTGGGGCTGGGCCTGGTGCTGCCGGCGCTCTCCGTGGTGGTGCAAAATGCCCTGCCACGGGAAGATCGCGGCATCGGCATGTCGCTGTTCAACTTCGGCCGTGAGCTGGGGGGCGCAGTCGGAGTGGCCATCTGTTCCGTGCTGTTCCACTCAGCCCTGCCGGCGGGCACCAGCCACAACCTGGCCAGCCTGAGCCCGGCCGAGCTGGCTCCCGGTTTCAGTGCCACTTATATCGGCATGGCGCTGATCGCCACCGCGGCTTTCCTCATCACGCTGCTGGCGTTGAAACGCCAAGAGCTGGCCAGCATCCACGCCTGATTAACCGCTGGCATGCCATAGCAAGAGGGCTCCCCGCGGGGAGCCCTCTTTGTTATCCGGTTTCACTGGTCGCCGGCAGCTTGATCACTCCTGCGCCGGGGCCTCCTTGCCGGCGAGCTGGCTCAGCCAGGCGAAGCGGCGGTTCGCATCCAGCTCCGCCTCCCGGTAAAGCTGGGTGGCGATCTCCGGCAGCTGGCGCTCCAGCCGCTTGAAGCGGGGCTCCTGCTGCAGGGTCTCGGCCAGCGAGGCGTTGGGCGCCCGGGAGTCCAGCGCCAGCGGCGCCTTGCCCTCCTCGCTGCGACGAGGGTCGTAGCGGTAGAGCGGCCAGAAGCCGGTGGCGGTCAGCTGCTTCATCTGTTCGTGGCTCTGGGCCAGATCGTAGCCGTGCTCCTCGCAGGGGCTGTAGGCAATGATGAGGGATGGGCCCGGGTAGGCTTCCGCCTCCTGAATGGCCTTCACCGTCTGGTTCATCTGGGCGCCGAGGGAGATCTGCGCCACATAGACGTGGCCATACATCATGATGCTGGCCCCGAGATCCTTGCGCCCCTTGCGCTTGCCCTGCTCGCCGAACTTGGTGATGGCGCCGAGCGGCGTCGCCTTGGACTGCTGGCCGCCGGTGTTGGAGTAGCACTGGGTGTCGAGCACCAGCACATTGATGTTCTCCCCCAGACTCAGCACGTGGTCGAGCCCGCCGAAGCCGATGTCATAGGCCCAGCCATCGCCGCCGATGAGCCAGACCGACTTGTCCACCAGGTGATCCGCATCCTTCGCCAACTCAGCCGCGCCAGGCTCGGTGCGACCCTGCAGCAGGCTGCGCAGCTGCTCAATGTGGGCGCGCTGCTCCGAGACCGGCAGACTGGCATCTTGCAGCCCCTGTTGCAGCTCGGCCGGAACAGTGTCCCCCAGACCCGTCAACAGGCGGCGCACCCGATCACGGTGCTGATCGACGGTGAGCCTGAACCCCAGGCCAAACTCGGCGTTGTCCTCGAACAAGGAGTTGGCCCAGGCCGGGCCACGGCCCTCGGCGTTGGTGGTGTAGGGGGTGGTGGGCAGGTTGCCGCCATAGATGGAGGAGCAACCGGTGGCATTGGCGATCAGCAGCCTGTCGCCGTAGAGCTGGGTCAGCAGCTTGATGTAGGGGGTTTCGCCGCAGCCGGAGCAGGCGCCGGAGTATTCGAACAGCGGCGAGATGAGCTGGGAGGTGCGGATGTCGATGCGCTCCAACTGCTCTGCAGTGCGCTCAGGGAGATCCAGGAAGAAGTCATAGTTCGCCTTCTGGTCCTCTAGGTGGTCGAGTCTGGACGCCATGTTGATCGCCTTGTGGCTAGGGTCGGTGCGATCCTTGGCCGGGCAGACCTCGACGCAGAGGTTGCAGCCGGTGCAATCCTCAGGCGCCACCTGCAGCACATATTGCTGGCCGCGCATGTCGCGGGCTTTCACATTCAGCGCATCCAGGGTTGCGGGGGCACCCTCGAGCGCGTCCTTGTCCACCACCTTGGCGCGGATGGCCGAGTGCGGGCAGGCGGCCACACAGTAGTTGCACTGGGTGCAGAGATCCGCCTGCCAGATGGGCACCTCCTTGGCGATGTTGCGTTTCTCCCAGCGGGTGGTGCCCACCGGCCAGGTGCCGTCCGGCGGGAAGGCGGAGACCGGCAGGCTGTCGCCGAGCCCCGCCAGCATGGCGGCGGTGACGGTCTGGACGAAGTCGGGGGCCTTGGCGGACACCACGGGGGGGCGCTGGTGGCTGCGCGGATCCAGCGCCTGCAGCGGCACAGAGGTGAGCGCCTCGCAGGTGGCGGCCAGGGCCTGCCAGTTGCGCTCGACCAGCTCGGCGCTCTTGTTGCCATAGCTAGCTGCGATGGCCTGCTTGAGCAACCCGGTGGCCTCTGCCGGCGATATGATGGCGGTGAGCTGGAAGAAGGCCATCTGCATCACGGTATTGATGCGGCTGCCGAGCTGACATTCCCGGGCAATCCTGGCGGCGTTGATGGTGTAGAGGCGGGCGCGTTTCTCGCGCAGCACCTGTTGCACCTCTTGCGGCAGTCGCTGCCAGATCTGATCGGCGTCGTAGGGGCTATTGAGCAGGAAGATCCCGTTTGGTTTGAGCCGCTCCGCCATCTGGTACAGGTCGATGAACTGCCACTGGTGGCAGCCGATAAAGTCCGCCTCATCCACCAGGTAGGCCGATTGCAGCGGCCGCTCGCCGACCCTGAGGTGTGAGACGGTGAGGCCGCCCGCCTTCTTGGAGTCGTAGACGAAGTAGCCCTGTGGATAGAGCAGGGTGTGATTGCCGAAGATCTTGATGCTGTTCTTGGCCGCCGAGACGGTGCCATCGCTGCCAAGGCCGTAGAACAGCGCCTCCAGCTTGCTTTGACCGGGATAGTCGAGCACCGGCAGGGGCAGGGAGAGGCCGGTGACGTCGTCGAAGATGCCGACGGTGAAGCGCGGCCTTGGATTGTCCAGCATCAGCTCATCGAAGATGGCCTGCACACAGGCCGGATTGAACTCCTTGGAGGAGAGGCCGTAGCGACCGCCGATGACCCGTGGCAGGCTGGCGCGCTCGCCCCGGCTGACCGCCTCGGCCAGCGCGCTCATCACGTCCAGATAGAGCGGCTCGTCCTGGGCGCCCGGCTCCTTGGTGCGATCCAGCACCGCAATCTTGCGGGCACTCTCGGGAATGACAGCCAGCAGATGTGAGGCTGAGAAGGGGCGGTAGAGGCGCACCTTCACCAGCCCCACCTTCTCTCCTTGCTCAATCAGCCGTGCTATCACTTCCTCACAGGTGCCGATGGCGGAGCCCATCAGCACCAGCACCCGCTCGGCCTGCGGGTGACCCACATATTCAAACGGCTGGTAGTGGCGCCCGGTCTGTTCGCCGAAGGCTTGCATCGCCTCGCTCACGTGACGGTAGGCGTCGTCATACCAGGGGTTGGTGGCCTCACGGCACTGGAAATAGGTGTCCGGGTTGGCGGCGGTGCCGCGCACGACGGGGTGATCCGGGCTCAGGGCGCGATCGCGGTGGGCACGGATGGCCGCCTCCGGCAGCAGGGCACGCAGGGTGTCGTCCGCCAGCGGCACTATCTTGGTGATCTCGTGGGAGGTACGAAAACCGTCGAAGAAGTGGATGAAGGGCAGCCGGCTGTTGAGGCTGGCGACCTGGGAGATCAGGGCGAAATCCTGTGCCTCCTGCACATTGCTGGCACAGAGCATGGCGCAGCCGGTCTGGCGCACCGCCATCACGTCCGAGTGATCGCCGAAGATGGACAAGGCATGGGTCGCGACGGTACGCGCCGCCACGTGGAGCACGAAGGGAATGAGCTGACCCGCCAACTTGTAGAGGTTGGGGATCATCAGCAGCAGGCCCTGGGACGAGGTAAAGGAGGTCGCCAGTGCGCCTGTCTGCAAGGCGCCGTGGACGGTGGCGATGGCCCCGCCCTCCGACTGCATCTCGACCACGCGAGGCACGTCGCCCCACAGGTTCAGGCCCCGATCGCTCGACCAGGCCGACGCCTGCTCCGCCATGCTGGAGCTGGGCGTGATGGGGTAGATGGCGATGACTTCGCTGGTGCGGTACGCCACTGAGGCGACTGCGTTATTACCGTCTGTGGTGATCATGAGTTGTCCACTTGCTATGCCAGTTTGAAGGCCGGTTGCGGGCAACCGGCCATGGATAGGTCGTAGGCATAGTAAGAGGGTTGGAGAGAAGGCATCAAACGGGATAAATAATCAGTGAATACATCTTTTATTCATTGTCCGCACCCTGAACGCAATGGGATCTATTTGCCTCAACGCATTTGGCGGTGGATATGAGCAAGCTGAAATGCACTTTTTACGTCAGATAAATCAATAGATTAAGATACTTCATCGCGAGAGCTGACCCTGGTATGAGGGTCAGCGAACATGGTGTGAGTGGGAAGCGTGCGGGCTGGCAGTGCCGGCACAGTGAGATATGGGGTCGCCGATCCTGGCGGATGGGCGACCCATGTACGGGATGGGCGTGGGCCCGGAGTATGCGCTCCCTTTTTCAGCCGGCGGGCTTGACGGGGCGCAGCAGCGCAATGGCGCTGCCGAACAGCAGCATGGCCAGCAGCGCCATGGCCAGGGGCCCGGCGCTGTAGGCGAACCCGGCGATGGCAGACCAGAGCGCGACCCCGAGGTGCATCATGGTCATCGCCAGCGACATCAGCATGCCTCTGTGAGCACCGGAGAGCTGCGCAATATAGCCCTGCAGCGCGGGCGATCCTATGCCACCCGCCAGCGCCCACAGCAGCAGTATCGGCAGCATGAGTTGCCCGGCTGGAGCGAGATAGAAGCAGACGCTGACCAGCAGGCAGACCATCAAGGCCAGGCGCATCAGGGTGCGCCCGCTTTCGACCCGGCCAGAGAGGCGGGGCATCAGCAGGTTGCCGGCGACGCTGATGACGCCAAGCAGGGCGTACAAGCCCCCCACGGACCCGATGGACCACTCCTGGGTATCGCGCAGGTGCTGACCGACGAGATTGAACAGACCTATGCCGCCGCCAAGGCCCAGGCACATGGCCAGCAGGGCCCCGACCGCGCCCGGGATGGCCAGCAGGCGGGGGCCCTTGTCCTCCCGATGCGCAGCCGATTTTTCTGCCGGATCTTGACCTGCGGGCAGCAAGGCCAGCGCCGCCGCCACACCCCAGGCGCACACGCCGAGCAGGATGAAGGCA
>Ga0172380_10005824_pt1 | contig 14674 bp, 11 predicted proteins | sample Leawe162metaG_FD_119747 | JGI IMG/M metagenome (GOLD analysis project Ga0172380, IMG submission 119747) | Leachate microbial communities from a municipal landfill in Southern Ontario, Canada - Leachate well 162 metaG | ecosystem: Engineered > Solid waste > Landfill > Unclassified | place...
CGGCGTCGATCGCACCGAGCAATCCCTGCACCTGTCCCATGATGGCAGACTGGTTCCAACTCCTCGGGTCTCCCATGTCGCTCTCTATGGTCAGCGTGGGAATCCCCTTCTTTGCGAAGAGGTCCTTCATGTGCGCCTGGCCCCAGCTCGCTGCCCGGCAGGAGCGCGTGCGATGCTGGATTATCCCGTCGAGCTTGAACTTCTCGACCCAGCTCGTCATCATTCGTGTTCCCGCGTAGGACAGGTTGGAGGGCATGAGGTTGTCCGGATTGATCTCCGCGCCATTGGCACGGACCAGCTCAGAGCGTTTCCAGCTGCGCTGGACGAGGGCTTCCACGGGATCGCTCAAGTCGATCTCCACCGGTTGGCCTTGGAAATACCCCGATTCGACCGGAAATACGACGCCGAGTTCGTGCAGTCGGTTGAAGAAGCCCAGGTTGTACCAGGGGGGGATCCCCATGAACAGCAGCCGGTAGCGCTCGTTCGCTATCACGCCGATGCCGCGCGCCACCCGTTCGCGGACCTCGTCGCGCAGGATGCTCAGGAAATTGACCACCTCTGGCTCGCCCGCCATGAACATCATCGGCGCAACACAGGCGTAGAAGAAGTCTTCCGCCGACATCGGGCAGGGAACCGCGGCGCGCAGTTCGTGGATTTCCCAGGTCAACTCGCTCTGCTGCTGGGCCAAGGCGAGCGTGTTGCGCAGCTTCTCCAGATCGATCGGGCGGCCCAACTGCTTGGCGATGAAGTCGATCTGCTCGTGCAGCGTCTGCCGCAGCAAGTCGAGGTACTGCTCGGCGACGCGCGGATCCGAGGTGTCCGCATCGTGGGGCGGGCTCAAGGGATCGGAGTGAAACACGGGAATGTTGTCGAGGTACTGGGTCGACAGGGTTTGGAACCACTTGATGCGCGGATCGCACATGACGCCCGTTCCCAGGAGCATGGTCGGGGTCCCCATCCCGCCCTTGGGCGCTTCCGGTGGAATGCCGCCGACCTCCCGCGTCCGGCTCGAGTAGCCGATGCTATTGCGCACGTAGGCGCACAGGTCCGGAGAATAGCCTTCGGACTCCGCCTGCTCCATGAAGTGTACGGATGCTCCATTCGATGCGCAGAAGGATCCGAAGGCTTCGGGCCATTCGACCGGCAGATCGAAGGCACAGGGGATTTCCGGCGAGACGCCCGCCATGCACCAGGCGAGATGGCCACCCGGTACCCGCGGCGCCTGCTTGCGATAGAACGACGGAAGCAACTCGTGTACGCGCCGGATCGTGTCCAGCGACGGCTTCAATTTACTCATCTCGCTCATGTCTATCCTTTCCCCGGCTAAGCCCTGAATCAGTGAGGTTGCCGCCTGCGCTGTCGGCAGCTGCCGTCCACGCTCGATGGCGCTCTCTATCTACTCGATCACGCCAGCGTCTCCACGAACGCCTGGACGCGGGTGCGCATGGACTCGAGATTTCCCATCGTGTAGTCATCCTCGAGCACCAGGCTCGGCAGCCCGGCGGCCTCGAGGTAGCTGCGGACATCGACCACGTCTGTCTTGTGCGGATCGCAGAAGGACATGATGTACAGAATCACCCCCTGGGCCCCGGACTTCTTCGCCGCCTCGATCAGGTAATCGAAGCGCCCCAGTTCCGTGCCCCGGTAGGTGCGCGGGCACTGGAAGTTCCTGAAATAGTAGCGCGTGAGCGCGTCGTATATATCCCCACCGTTGCCGAGCCCACTCACCTCCCCGCGCATGCCGCGCGCGCCGATGCAGGTGTCGTCCGCGACCAAATGGGCCGAGCACTCCTCGATCAGGCGCACCATCGTCGTGTCGTCGTTGATGCAGCCGTAGAAAAGCAGCCGCGCCGCTTTGTTACCCGGTCGCTCGCGCCGCCCCAGCACCTCGGCCTTGACGTCGGAGAGCAGCGTCTCGAATTCGGCGCCCGGCAGGCCGGTGCCGGCGATCAGCACCTCGAGCATCTCCGTGCCGGTGAGCAACGGCGGGTTGGTTTGGCGCAGTTCGTAGAGTTCGCCGATCAGCTTGCGGTTGCGGTTGTAGAGATCGATGCTCGCGCGCAAGGCAGCTTCCTCAATCGGGCGGCCGGCGAAAGCTTCGATGCGCTCCTTGAACATCTGCAGCTCGCGCGTGTAGAAGCGCTCGGTGACGGGCGTGACGGTGTGCGGCACGTTGAACAGATAGGTGAATGCCTTCGGCCTGTGGTGGGTCCAGATCCCGTAGATGCGCTGCACGGAATCGCAGGCGTGGGACATAACGAGCCCGTCGAGGAAATCGTACTTGCCCTTCAGCGCCTGGTCGAAGGTGTTGCGCACGAACGGGCAGCCGTGAGGCTCGGCCAATTCGTCGGCTTCGGTGATGCGCTCCTGGGTGTCGCCGCGAATGCGGTAGGGAACGAGCCCGGCAGCCTCGATCATTTCCATCGGTGCGAAATTGCAGAGATAACCCACGACCTTGTGGCCCGCCGCCTTCAATTCGCGCGCCCGCTCGCCGCGGGATTCGTAAATCGCGTGAGCGCGGGCGAGCGCGCTCAGCGCCATGACGGCCTCGTCGCGTGGCATCCGCGCAGCTCAACAACCGCAGAACGGTAAAAGTACATCCTCATGATTGAATCTCCAATGTGGTAAGGCATTGTCGCATGGACCTAGGCATTCATCACCAGCCCACCGTCGACCCGAATGACGGTCCCGGTCACGTAGCTGCCGGCGCGGGAACAAAGATAGAGGGCGATGCCCGCCATGTCTTCGGGCTCGCCGAGTCGGCCGCGCGGCACCGCGGCGACCATCTCGTCGTGATGGGCGGCGATCGTTGCGGCCATCATCTTGCTTTCGAAGGGTCCCGGCGCCACCGCGTTGACGTTGATGTGATCCTTGGCCAGGCGGGCCGCCAACATGCGCGACAGATGAAGGATACCGGCCTTGCTGGCGGCGTAGGCGTAGGTATCTTGGTCGGGAACCTGGAGGCCGTCGATGGAGCCGATGTTGATGATCCGGGCAGGATCGGCGTGGGAGGCTGCGGCACGCAACTGCGGCAACAGTGCCTGCGTCAGGAAGAAGGGCGATTTGACGTCGAGGGCCATCACCTTGTCCCAGCCGTTCTCCGGATACTCGTCGATTGGCGCGCTCCAGGTAGCGCCGGCGTTGTTCACCAGGACGTGCAGCGCCTTCTCCCGTCCGGCGATCTGTGCCGCCAGCGAGGCGATGCCGGCCATCGAGGAGATGTCGCTCGGTAGCGCGATGCAGTTGCCCAAACGCGCCAACTCCTCGGCGGTGGCAGCGCAGGCATCGGCGTTGCGCGCGGTGATGTAGGTCCTGGCCCCATTTTCGACGAAACCACGGGCGATCATCTTGCCGATGCCACGCGATCCACCGGTGACCAGCACGACTTTGCCTTCCACCGAAAACAAGCTGTCGATCTTCATTCCCATTTCCACACGCCCTTTCGTCCATCAGTGCACCAGCCGCTGGCTGGTCGAGTCAAAACCATGGGCCAAATCGCCGGACCATCCACCGGCGATCGGCATCGCGTCGTTTGCTACGTCCTCGCGGCCGACGGGGCGGCGGATGAGGACTAGCACGCATATCCAAGTACTTGAAACTGGAAACAGTTTATCGCCAAACGCCGGTAAGTCAACAGTGCCACTGTAAATATCCGAAATGCAATTCAAGGCGCCGATCAGTTGGAGTGGAACTCCGTCTGATCGGTTGTTCGACCCATCGAAAACCTTTCAATTAGCCAAGGTGAACCCCGGCGGTCAAAGATCCATCGTACTCGCCGCAAACAGTTCCTCGAGCGCCATCGACCGCGGCGTCAGACCTTGGTGGCACGAATAGCGTGCCGCGGTCTCGAGCACTTTGCGGTTGGCCTTGATGCCGTAAGGCATGAGCGGTGTGCGCAGCGCCTGCGCGGCCTCGGGCGCGAGCAATCCCGAGCTTAGATGGTATTCGACGTGCTCGACGCGCTGCGCGTTGGCGATCTCGTTGGCGCGCTCCAAGGCCTTGTAGAGATTCAGCGCGACCCAGGGGTGTCGGTCTACGATTTCCTTTCGGATCACCATGCCGTGATTCATGGGGAAGATGCCAGTCTTCCTGTAGTAGCGGGCGCCTTCGACGAACGGGTCGGGAAAGAGCGGCCGGATGTCAGGATGGTTGCGCAGGTCGGCGGTGCTGCGGTCGAGGAGATTGGGATCCAGATAGAGCAGCGTCGCGTCGAGTTCGCCCGAGAGCATCATGGCACCGATGTTCTGCTGCGGCGGAATCTGGCGCACGGTAACGCCGGGCGGCGGCTTGAATCCGGTCGCGCCGCCATGACTGAGCGAGGGAACGCGCTCCATCCAGAACTCCATGTCTGTTGGCGCAACGCCCCACTCGTCCGCGAGGATGCCTCGCGACCAGAGGGCGGCGGTCTGCTGGTAATCGGGCACGCCAACGCGCTTGCCTTTCATGTCCGAGGGCGTCTCGATACCGGCGTCGCGCCGGACCAGGATCCAGGTATGAAAGAAATGCCGCGTCGTGAATACGGGCAGCCCGACCCAGCGTTCGTCGCCCTTCGACTTCGCGATCATGAAGGAGGATAGCGACAATTCCGAGACATCGAAGTCGGCAAACCTCAGTTGCCGCCAGAACATATCCGACGGATTGAGCGCGGACGGGATCAGATCGATGCCCTCGGCCGTCACCGTGCCGTCGAGAATCGGTCGCGTCCTCGGGTTCGGAGACAGGGCGATGCTGAGTTGCAGTTTCATCTCTTACCTTTCAGAGTTACCAAGCGCGCAATTGCACCCTGCGTCGCGTCGAGGCGACAGACCGGTACAGGCATCCGTCACGCTGTTTCCCCGGTTTGAAGTGCGGTCGCACTTTGGCCGAGACCAAACCATGCTCGCGTGTTCGGCGCATCACAATAGATCCCATGACGCAGGCACACGCCTTGAAACCGCCTGTAGCGGCTGCGAAACTCGCCGCGCACGTCAAACTGAACAGCCAGTGGATCATTCAGCACATCCACGGCCAGTTCCCAGGCGGCACGCTGATCGGAGGTCTCTATCGCAATCAGGCGGCGTGCGATTCGGTTCGAGTCGGAGGTCCTGATTTCCAGATGCTCGCCGCAATGGGCGTCATCAACATTCAGAAGCAGCATCTCTCTCGTCGTCAACCCAAATACTTTCCTCAACCTCATTCGCGCCGCCATCGCGGGATTGACGTCTTGCATGCTTGCAATGGCGTCGTCGGCACGCCGGCTTTCGGGCTGCGATAGCACTGGTGCGCGTTCGACAATCTCGTTCAGCAGCTTTTGCGCACCAAGGTGGCCTTGAGCAGCAGCCCTGCGCGCCCAGCTTGCCACTTCTGCCGTGGGCTTTCTCCGGCCCTGCAACCATAAGCTCCTCGCGAAACGATGCTGAGCTTCCGGGTGCCCCTGCTCTGCGGCGGCAGCGAGAAAATCGGCCGCAGCGGATGGGCTGCGTAGCGAAAACGTTCTGAGGGAATAGAGGAGATGGATTGCGAAACTGGCTTCGGCGAGACCCTGTCCCGAAGCCAGCATGTGCCAAGTCAACGCCGTCTTATAGTTGAGTGGCGCAAACTTCGTCTTCGAAGACGTGGACGCCGGGCTGCGCGGCGTCAAGGCGGGCCCCATGCTGAGCAATCCCCGCAAATACTGCGCTCTCGCGTGGCCAGCCTCGGCCGCACGGGTGATCCACTTGAGGCAGTCGGGCCGCTCGGCCGTCAGCAGCAGGACACCGTAGCGATAGCAGTTCTCCGGCGTACTTGCCGGGGCACTGTTCAAACGCGCATAGCAAGCGAGGACACGCGCACCGACATCGTCATATCCGCGCAGACAAATCTGTCCGGGCACGGCGCCAGAGAGCCAACCATCCCAATTGCCGCGGTCCCAGAGAAGTCTTGCCAGATCATGGACCGCGTCGCCGGCACCCGCGGCGGATGCCTGTTCCAAGAGGCCAAGCGCTTCCTCGATGGACTCCGTCGCATCGCTCGTCAAACTGAGGAGAGCCAGCTTCCGCTGTGCACTGGGTTCTCCGCTCGCAGCTGCTTCTTCCAGCAGGCGCCTGGCGACAGCCACATGCTCCGGACTCGGCCCCTGCGCAAGGTGTAGCTCGGCAAGAACCACTTTTGCCTTTGCCGATCCCGACGCGGCAGCGATCTCATACCAAGGTATCGCGCTGCGAGGTACATCGATGATCTCGGCAGGGATGTTGTCGCCGATCAGGCGACAGGCCTCGGCATTGCCATGACCAGCAGCCCGGGAGAGATATCGGTACGCGAGGCCGAGATGCTTTGGTAAGCCGTTGCCGCCGGACAGGTAGAGCCGTCCCACTTCCAGTAGAGCGGATTGGTCGTTCTTCCGCGCCGCACTCAGCAACTTTATCGCGTCATGACTAGCCAACAGCTGCTCCCGAATTCGAGTCTCATATCGGCATTTTCACCCAAATTGCCTATTCTCGCTCAGACCCAGCCGAGCATCCCGGCCACAGCGCCCGCGGCGATGAGCCACAGCGGGTTCAGTTTGCGGTAGAGAAAAACGCCCACGGTGACTGCTGTCAGCGCTGCGCTGCCCCAGCTGTGGTCGGCCGCCCTTGCCAGCGAGTAGCCTGTTGCGAGCATCAGGCCAACCGAGAGGGGCAGGACGGCGGCCTTGATCATGGACCCCCGCGTCGGGCTGACGCGGGCGGGGCTCGCCCGCAACACCGCCAGGGTCAGTATCGCCGGAGGGACGACGATGGCCGCGGTGGCGGTGACAGCGCCCAACAGGCCAGCGGCGTACCAACCGACCAGGGTGACGAAGAGCATATTGGGCCCCGGCGCTGCCTGGGCGATGGTGTAGGCCGCAAGAAACGCCTCGTTGCTGAGCCAATGGTTGACGTCTACGACGAAGCGCTGGATATCGGGCGCCAGGATGATGGCGCCGCCACCGAACGCCATCACGGACAATGCGGCAAGGTGGCCGCCAAGTACCCAGGCGACGTTGTCGTCAGCGTTTTCCATTGACGATCCGCGCGTGAACCAAAATGAGCAACGGCAACAGGGTCACCAGGACGAGCAGCAGAGGCAGGCGCAGCAAGCCAACCGCGATGAAGGCGAGCCCCGCAAACAGCAGATCGATCCAGTTCTTGCGCAACTCCCCGATCAGCTTCAACGGTATGGCGATGATCAGTCCCGCGGCAACCGAAGACATTCCGGCGAGCGCTTGGTGGACGAGAACGAGTTCCTGGCTACGCTGGTAAGCGATGCCGAGCATGATGACGATGACCATGGGCGCACCGACCATTCCCGCCACGGCGGCAGCGCCACCGGCGAAGCCGGCGTTGCGGTAACCTACGATGACTGACAGATTGCAGATCGTCGCCCCAGGTAAGAGCTGCGCGAATCCCAACAAGTCACCGAACTCTCTTATCGTGAACATCTTCCGCCGCTCTACCAGAAATCGATAGGCCATCGGCAGCACGCCGCCGAAGCCCATCAGCGACAGCTGGGTAAACAGCAGAAAGAGTTGTAGCGGACCCAGCCGCTCACCCGTGACGGCAGCTACGACATCTTCAGACATGTTCAGGGGGCGCCGGCAGGACCATCAAGCCCGGCCCGGGCGCCGTTCCGTTGCCGCGAGCACCCGGGCGTAGCAGCGGTGAGATCAAGGCCGCTGCGGAGGAAGAAACTTCGCCATCTGCGATTTGACCCCGGTCTTCTTCATCGCTTCTTCGAAGAGCTGCTGAATGCGCGGCGACTGGTCGGCGTACTCGATCTGATCGCCACCTTCCTTCACGCTGGTCCAAAATGCGCCCTGGAACGACCTGCGCTTGCTCTCCGTAAAGGGATAGCGCAGGCTGCCGTAGGCGGTCGCCAGATAGCGGGCGGGTTCGGCGCTGGTGTTGAAGTGCTGGTGGAACATCTGATCGGGCGGCGCGAACACCGTGCCGTGCTTCCAGTCCACGCGATTGAGGTCCTTATCGTCGTACCAGAGCAGGGAATACCCGGTGCCAGTGACGCACATCACGTGATAGTCCGCGGCGTGGCGATGGCCCTTCTTGTAGGTGCCTACCGGCATTTCCGAGATGTGCGCGTGCATGGTGCCGTCGGCGAGAATGAACTGGATGTTGGTTCCACCCGCACCGCGGTCGCCCAGGTCCTTGAGCTCGATGGTGGCAAGATCGGGAACGAAATTCGTCTCCCACATGTGATTGCCCTGGCGTACGGGAATGAAGTCGCCCTCGCCGGTGAAGTACTTGGAAGCGCCAACCCGTTCGTCGAACTGCCAGCCGTTCTTGAAAATGAAGTCCTCGTTGTGGAACATGTTCATGACCGCGGGCATGTTGGTCGTCGACACGAGCCGCGCCGACTCTACGCCGCTGCCGTTGAACAGCCTGTATTTGGCGTTGAGCGGAATGGCGAACATGCTCATCGGGCCCCACTCGAAGCTGTGCTTGCGGCCATCGGCGACCTCGATGGTCGTGCTGCCCCGTCCGGCAAGCACATAGACGACTTCTTCGTACAGGTGCTGTTGCGGCGCGGTGGCGGCCGACGGCGGGATTTCGAGCACGAACATGCTGATGAAGTCGCCCCGGCCCTTCAAATGCGCCGCCGCGCCGTTGACGCCAAAACGTGGCCACGGTTTGGTTTCCACTGCGAATAGGTCTATCCCCAAACCCTCGGCCACCGGAATGCCTTCCTTCTTCACCCAGTCCAGATAGCAATCGATCATCATCTTTGGTGCATTGGTGTTGTCCATGTCTCGCCTTTCCCTGATTAATGAAGTGAATACCGATATCGGCGTGCAACCCTCTTGTAACCGGCGCCATCGTTGCCGGTCGAGAACAGCAAAGACTTGATGACTATCGGAATCACATTGCTGGGTTCGATCAACTCGCCGATATCCACGTAGTCCAATTCCTTCAGCACGATGCCGTCAATCGACACCAAGTGACGCTCGATCTCCAACTCTCGCTCGAGAATGAGTCCGAGGGTCTTGCCGATATCGCCGTCAACCAGCAGGATCAGCGGCGCCGCGCGCTCCGGCCCGCTGTCGAGCGCCAGCGCGATGCCTTCGGCCAGAGCGCGCAGCCGGGGGTAGTCCGGGTCTCCCCGCCACGTGAGCGCCAGCGCCGCGGCTGCTCCTGCAAGAAGGTCGCTTCGGGCCAGCGCTGCAACGATTGCAGCGGCTACCGAACCTGGAGTGAAAATTTCGTCGAGCGCCAACTGCGGCAACAAGACCGGAAGGTTGCGGACGGGCAACTGCATCCCTGGCGAAATGTGTATGGTCTTGCCGCTGACCTGAACCGAAAATTGCGACGCACCGATGACGGTCGCGCGAATGCCCTGGCCCGGATCGCGCACGCGGGCTTCGATCCGACCGTCCGCGACAGCCTCGGCGAGCTTCTCGGCCAGGGACTTGGCGATGTCGCCGAAGACCTCTTGTTCGCGCCCGTAGATGTATTCGGAAACGCCGCCGGAGAAGGTAACGATATCGGGCGTAACGCCGAGCGCGGGCAACGGATCGGTCAACAGCAATTCCTTCGCCAAGCCGGCCGCCCCCTCCTGCCGAATCATTGATACGGCCGTGGCACAGAGCGCCTCGACCAAGCGGTCGAGATCCGCCGGGTCTGGCCGTTCCTGCAAGACAAATTCCAGACCGAGCATCTTCGCCGCACGCTGCGCCGCGCTGTCGATGCGCACGATTCGACCTTCGCCATCGTACGCGATCAGGCGACCGCCGACCGCAAACGCACAGGTGCCGAGGATTTCGCCGTTCACAATCAGAGCCAGTTTGGTGGTACCGCCGCCGACGTCGACGTTGAGGACCGCCGACGAAGACTCGCGCGACAGCGCCACCGCGCCCGAGCCGTGGGCGGCGAGCACGGATTCCAGATGGTGTCCGGCGGAGGCGCAAACGAATTTTCCGGAATCGGCGGCGAACAGTTCGGCAACCGCTTGCGCGTTGGTCCTCCTGATCGCCTCTCCGGTCAGAATCACCGCGCCGCTGTCTATATCCGCCGGCGTGAGCCCCGCCTGTTGGTACGCGTCCTCGATGAAGGCGCCCAACCGGGTGGCGTCTATGGTGTTGTCGGGAAGAAACGGCGTCAGCATGATGGGCGAACGCCACAAGGTCTTCCGTTCGACCACGACGAACTGGCTCGACAGCAATTGCGTCTTCCTCTGCAGGCGGATTCTGGAGAAAATGAGGTGGGAAGTCGAACTCCCTATGTCTATGCCCACGGTCGTCAGTTCGACGTTGTCGACCCTCCATATGAACTCGACCAGGGCGCCCCGCTCTCCTACAGTCATCTCATGGATGTGCCCGCCATCAAGGTCATGCATCTCCCAGGAGTTTCGCCACTCTCCAAGCGGAAACCCCTGTTTGCCTGAAAAGGCTGCGCTGCTCATGATCATCATTTCGCCCGCTTGGTGACGATTTCCTCGTACGCCTTGACCCACTTTGCCTGCATGTCCAGCGACTGGGCGGGATCGACGATCGTGAGCGGCACGTTCTTCATAAACGGCGAGTCGACCTTGTCGGTGGTGGGAATGTAATATATCGAGGCCAGGAGCCGCTGTCCCTCGTTGAGCATGAAATCGTAGAACAGCAGCGCCGCGTGGGGGTGGGGCGCCGTCTTCATGATCCCGACACCGACGAACAGAGCGATGGTCGGCGGTATCGTGAACCATTCGATCGGCTCTCCCTTCTTCCTCATCTCCTCGACCTTGTCGGAATACAGGGTCAGGCCGAGCGGGACCTCTCCCGCCACCAGCAGCTTGGCCAGCAGCGTATGCCCTTTGCGTACCGAGATGCCATTCGTGGCAACGATATTCCCGAACAATTTATGGGTCGTCTCCTCTCCGAGCTTGCCGGAGAGCGTGGCAAACCACGCCTGGTCGTTGGCTTCAATGCCCAGACGGCCCTTCCATCTTGGATCGAGCAGGTCTTGGTAGGACTTGGGGAGTTCTTCCTTCTTGACCAGCTTCGGATTGTAGCCTTGCACAATGGCCATGATGCCGTGTCCGGCCCACTCCCTGTGCGGTGGGACGGCCTGCGGCATCAGGTGCGCAAATTCGGGCGAGTTGACCGCCTGCAGCACTCTCTCACGGTGCAGCGCCTCCATTTCCGCCGCGGCGTTCTCCACCAGATCGATCTCGGAGCGTCCGGCGCGCTCTTCGCCAACGATGCGTGCCAGAACGTTTTCCGAGCTCGACCGCCAGATCTTGACCTTGATCCCGTACTTTTTCGTGAACGCATCTGAGGCCAACATGAAGTCGGCGTTTGTGATGCCTTCGTAGACGGTCAGTTCGCCTTCCTTCTTGGCGCCTTCGACCAGCCGCTGCATGCGGTCTGGCCCCTCGTACAGGGCAAGCTCGGCGACCGCCGTGGCCGCCTTCGCGGGCTGTTGTGCCAAGCCAGCCGCAGGGACCTGCAGCGCGAACAGAGGCAGGAATAAAATCAGTTTCCGCAAAACGGGGTTCATGCCCGGCTCCTTCTTCTGTTTGTCAATAACGCGCGGCGCCGGACTCGCCGCCGCCGAATCTCCGTCACCTGCATACTTTCGTCTATCCATTCGGGATGGCAACGCACTTCTCCGGCTCCATGCCGACATGCACGATCGTTCCCGTGGGAGGATTGAACGACGGATGGACGCGCGCGAGCAGCAGGGTGTCGCCGAGCTTGACCTGGAATTCGATGAATTCGCCGAGGAAAAGTTTTGCGTCGACCACCGCCTCGAACGCATTCCGGGTGTTCGGCCGCGCAGCTGCCACGACCACGTCTTCCGGTCGCAGCGAGATCACCACGCTCTCGCCCACCTTCAGCGGCTCGACCGAGACGCACGTGAGCGGGCCGATCGACGTTTGCACTCGGTACAGGTCCGCCTGGTTTTCAGCCGCGATCACGGTAGCGTCGACAAAATTCGTCGTGCCGACAAAATCGGCGACAAAGCGATTCTGCGGCCGCTCGTAGATATCGCGCGGCGTCCCGATCTGCATGATGCGCCCCTCGTTCATCACCGCGATCTCGTGCGATAGCGCCAGCGCTTCGCTCTGATCGTGCGTGACGTACACGGTCGTCAGCTGGAGTTCGCGTTGCATCCGCTTCAGTTCGAAACGCATGCGCTCGCGCAGCTTCGCATCGAGATTGGACAGAGGCTCGTCGAGCAGCAGCAGCCGCGGCTCCATGGTCAGCGCGCGTGCCAGCGCCAGCCGCTGCTGCTGGCCGCCGGAGAGCTTGGTGGCCTCCCGGTCGGCCACCTGATCGAGGCCCACGGTGGCGAGAACCCGCATCACTCTGTCCTTGATCTTTTGCCGGCTCAAGGTGCTGGTCTTGCCCACTTCCAACGGAAAGGCCGCGTTCTGGAACACGGTCATGTGCGGCCATATCGCGTAGGACTGGAATACCATGCCGAAACCGCGCTTGTTGGGAACGACGAAGGTCCTCTTCGCCGACGAGTAGACGACCCGTCCGTCCACCGTAATCTCGCCCGCCCGCGGCTTCTCCAGACCGGCGATGGAGCGCAGCGTGGTCGTCTTGCCGCATCCGCTAGGTCCGAGCAGCGTAAATAGCTTGCCCTCGGGCACCTCGAAGCTGACGTCCTGCGCAGCCCGGACGATCTCGCCCCGCTCGTTGGGGTATTCCGTGTACAAACCCTTGACGCTCAACATCTCTTCACTCCCGGCACGCGCTCAACGCACATCCGTCGGCCTCCCATTATTCTGCAATGACCGCTCACGCTTCCCTGATCCCAAACTTCTTGCCCACCATCTGAGCCAGCAGGACGAGCACGAACAGGGCGAGAATCAACATCACTCCCAACGCCGACAGTTCGACGTACTGCCCATTCTCCCATAGCTCCCAGATCATGATCGAGACCACCTCGGTGCCCGGGCTGTAGAGCAGGATAGAGGTCGACAGTTCGCGGATCGACACGATCATGATGAAGATCCATCCGGCGAGCAGGCCGGGCTTCAAGAGCGGCAGGATGACGCGCCAGAAGGTGGTTCCCCACGAGGCGCCGCTCATCTCCGCCGACTCTTCCAACTCCCTGTGGATCTGCAGCATCGAGATCGTGTTGTAACGCAGCCCATAGGGCAGGAAGCGCGTGACATAGGCGATCAACATGATCCAGATGGTGCCGTAGATCCCGATGTTGACGTTGAGATAGAAGAGCATGATCGCCAGACCGAGCACCAAGCCGGGGAACACCATGGGCAAGGATGCCACGCCGTCCAGCATCCACCGGCCGGGCAGCTTGGTCTTGACGACGATCCAGCAGATCACCGCGGTCACGAGCATGATCAACGTGGCGCTGCCGAAGGACAGCAGCAGGCTGTTCCACAGCGCGGGCATCAGCGTCGGGTGGCTGAAGACCGTCCGGTACGGTTCCAGGGTCAGGTTGGCGAGCGCTGCCATGGAGGGCACGCTGTAGAAGTTCTGGAACGACGACCAGAGCAGGACCAGGAAGGGCAGCACCACGATCATCAAAAAATAGAGGAGATAGACCGCCGCCGCCGGGTAGCGCCAGGCGCCCAGGTCGATGGTGCGGGGACGAAATCCCTTGCCGGTCATGGTCGAGTACTTGCTGCCCTTGCCGGACAGGCGCGACTGGAAATACACCCCCACCGCGGTGATGAGGAGCAGCGTCACCGCGTAGGAGGAGGCCAGCCCGATCTGCGCCGGATACTGATGGATGGCCTGGTAGATCGACGAGGTGAAGACCTCGATGCCCACCGGCAAGCCGAGCAATGTCGGAATCTCGAAGGTCTCCATCCCGACCACGAACAGGATCAGCATAGTCGCGAATATGGCCGGCCACGAGAGCTTGAGCGTCACCCGCCAGGCCGTCTGGAAGATATTGGCGCCGCTCATCATCGCCGACTCTTCCAGAGACGGATCCATGGCGCGGAAGGTCGACGTCATCAACAGGAAGGCCATCGGCGAGTAGTGCAGGCCGGCGACCCAGATCATGCCCCATATCGAATAGACGTTGATGAAGACTTGATCGGTGTGCAACCAGTCCTGCAGCACCAGGTTGACGATGCCGATCTTCGGGCTGCCCAGCAGAATCCACGCCACCACGAACAGAATGCCGGGAATGATCAGCGGGACGATCGACAGGGTAAAGAACAGCTTCTTGAACGGGGTATTGGTGCGCTCGTTCAGCCACGCCAGCAGCGTACCGACGAGGAAGGCAAACACGGCTGTGCCGGTCGCGAATTTCAACGAGTTGAAGAACAAGCGGAGGGTTTCCAGGCTCGAGTAGGCCTCCGCGTAGTTGCCGAAGGTGAACTCCGCCGCCTTGCTGGCCGTCTGCGGCGTGAAAAAGCTCTGCCACAGCAGGAATGCCAGAGGCATGATCGCCAGATACGCGACGACCGCCACCGAAACGCCGATGACGACCCATTTCGCGTCGATGCGCCGCCAAGCCGCCGGCTTGTGCGCCAATGCGGCCGACGATTGCCCCATGCCACTCATCAGACTGTACCCTCCTCCATCCGACGCGTCCGGGCGCCCCCGCGAGCCTTAGCGAATAGTCACACCGCCGCCAGCCGTTTGCCCTCGGGCTTCGGCGCGGCCAACTGGTGGATGGCGGAGGTGAAGTCGGCCTCGATCAACGGCGGCATCTCCTTGTAATCGGTGCGTTGCAGGGCGTTCATCCGCGCCTGCACGCACACCGCGTGGATGTCC
>Ga0172380_10005825_pt1 | contig 14673 bp, 19 predicted proteins | sample Leawe162metaG_FD_119747 | JGI IMG/M metagenome (GOLD analysis project Ga0172380, IMG submission 119747) | Leachate microbial communities from a municipal landfill in Southern Ontario, Canada - Leachate well 162 metaG | ecosystem: Engineered > Solid waste > Landfill > Unclassified | place...
CCGTTGCGGTCGGCAACTGCTGCGCCGAAGCGGCACCGGCGCCCTGATTGACAGTGATGATGCCGGCCCGGATTTCCGCAGCCGTCAGAGTCGCACTCACCGTCTTGGCGGTGGGAGCGCCCTGCGAGACGAGACGAGCGCCGCGCTGGATGATGGCACCAGCGATGCCAGAGCCATGCGCCGCGCCAGCGGTGATAACGGCATTGCCGCCATTGGCATTGCCTGCCGTGCCCGCGCCACCCGTAAGATTCGCCGCGCCGCCAGCGCCCGACGTGGCGCCACCGGCCCCGCCCGTTACGCTCGCGGCGCCGCCGACGCCCGTCGCGCCCGGCTGACCTCCGAGGAGGCTGGCGGCCCCGCCGGCATTGCCCGAAGTGCTGGATGTTCCGCCCTTGAGCTGAGCCGATCCGCCCTGCGCAGCCGCGAGGCCTTCAAGCACCCAAGGCGTTGCAGCCGCCGTGAGATCAAGGGAGGGCTCGCCGACAACCGGAGCGGCTCCAACCTCATAGAGGCCGGTCGCCGCAGTGGCTTCCACCTTGACGGTAGTCTCGTTGGTGAACGCCGCCGACGTGTAGGTTTCGCCCGGCTCGGTGGTCGTGATCAGATCCCAGGTCGAGGGATGATTCGGATATCCCACAAGCTGGTAGAGCGAGAGCGAGGAAAGCGAGAAGATCGCGATCTTTTCACTGGCGGGGACCGTAACTTCAACGGTGCCCTGAGAGTAGATGATCGAAGCCATGATTTCATTCCTTCATGAATGCGTGATGGGGCTCAGGGCTCCGATCAGGTCTGGCCAAAGAGGAGGATGCCCGACATTTCCGGCTGCTTGTTCACGACGCCGAAATGCGTATCGACGCGGAAGAAGGTCTTGGATGTCAGGATGTTGTATTGCTTCTGCATCACGATCTCGATGCCGTTCGAGGTCGTGCCGCGCATCACGGCGGCCCCCGCATCGGTCGGGACCGCAAGGCGGCCCGGCAGAATCTCCAGCGCGTCCTTCTGCCAGAACGGGTTGATGTTGGCCGCCGCGCTGTTCAGCCAGTCGAAATCAGCCGAAGCGTCCGGAGTGACGATGCAGTTCTGATACTGCAGCTCGGCATCCGTGCCGCCTTGCGCAGAGATGATCGGCGGGGAGATGACCAGCGTGGTGCTGGACGGAACCGAGATCACGCGGAACGTCTTGAGCTGCCCCGTCGACGCCTTGGTGATGTGATGCACCGCCTCGACGCCAACGATGGTGAAAGCATCACCAGCGGCAACCCCAACGCTGTTGTCGACCGTGATGGTCTGATAGCGGTTGTCGACGTTGGAAACCTCGCCGGTCGAAGCCGTCGAAGTGCCGCGCGGGACGTAATAGTTGCCCGCCGCCGCCTGCGTGTCGATGTTGGTGGCGCCGCCCCCAGCCGCCGCGATGCGGTTGGCATAGTCGAGCTTGTAGGTGTCGAAGCTCGCGACCATGCCGACATAGGACCGCTCATATGCCTTGTCCGACTTGTTGTTGCCGAACGAACGCGCGGTGCCGACAAGGTTGGAAGCCATGCCGTTATAGTCGCGGCTCGACAAAGCAAGGTAGCGATCGAACGGAACGACACCCTGCTCATTCATGAGACTGTCGCACAGCGCCACGTCGTCATAGTCGCCGGCAGCGGTAGCGACCGGAACAACGAGCGTGCCCTGAAGCGACGCCACGTTCATGATGGCGATGTTGATATCCGAGGCGAGCTTCTGCTTGGCGGAACTGCCGAGCCTCTTCTCCTGAAGAGCGTCGCACAGTTCGAGCGAATCCATGACCCACGGCACAGACTTGATGAAGCCGATCGTCGCCGGGACCGAAAGCTGCGTATAGTCGCCGAAGTTCGCGGTCTGGTCGAGACCGTCGTAGCTCTGCGAGATATAGGGCTGCGGACGCCAGATGACATCGTTGGTGCGCGCCATCGTGGTAGAGTCGGTCGTATATTTCGATACGTTGCGCGAGAGGACTTCCTGATCCTCAAAGCCCTCAAGGAGCTGATCGAACGCGACGATCTCTTCTTTGGAGAACGAATTGGCCACACTGGCCTCCTGTCAAGATTGATTGCCGAGGCTCGCGGTCCACGCGGTTCGGCGCCCAATCTCTCCAGTTTCGCTCGGAGGCAGCGGGGTGGCGCAGGCGGCACTATGCCTACTTTTTAAGCACATCGCAATACTGATGCTTAATTTTTGTGCAGATACGAAAAGGGGCCACCCGAAGGCAGCCCCTAATCGCTTTTCCCATCCTTACCGGCTAAACTACCCACCGACATCGGGTCCGGCTTGACGTTCCCGCAGGATGGGCCTCACACCGCCAGCGCGGCGGTGTCGAAAGGTCCCGCGTCGGTAACTCTATGCGGCCTGCTGCCGCTTCGCCTTCATGTGGTCGCGATAGGCCTGGAACTTGCTCGGGTCCTTCTCGGCCGCCGCGAGCAGCTTCGATTCCGTTTCGTCCTTGGGGACGCTCGACAGCCGCGCGCCACCCTTCAGCGGCTCGTCGATATTGGCGGGCTCCTTGCGTGCCATCATGCGGGCTCCTTCGATCCGTGCGACTTCCGCCGCCAGTTTGATGGGATTGGTTATCTCGGCGAGTTGAGCCAGCTTCAGCGGCGACTTGCCAAGCGCGTAGATGAACCGCGCCGGGTCTTTCGCTGCCATGACGATGGTGGATTGCTGCGCATCGGAGAGCGTCGATATGACGGTGGTTTCAGCCTCGGCGAAATCAGCCTTACCGAGCTTCGTGGCCTTGGCCTTGTAGGTCTGGAGATCGTTCTGCCATTCCTTTACCTGGCGCTCGCGGATGCCATCACCGGCATTGGCCACGCGATCGGCTGCATCAGCCTTCGTCTCATTGTCTTTCCATGCGAGAAGGGCGGCTTTAAACCTGTCGGGATCGCCTTCGCAATCATCCCAAAGGTCTGGCTCCTTGGTGCGCTCGACGCGGGGCGTTTCGAGACGGCGGCGTAGTTCAGCCTTCTCGCGCGCGTCCTGCTTGGCCTTCTCGCGAAGCTGCTTGATCAGCGGCGTCTCTTCGACCGGCTCATCGTCCAGCGTCTCGGGATAGTCGATCTCGTCAATGGCTTCGGCGCCAGTGGTGGTATCGTCGCCTTCCGCTACTTCGGTCAGCAGAAGCTCGTCATCGACTTGCGGTTCGCCTTCCGGCTGCTTGATCAGGTCAATTCCCATGTTCATCCCCTGTGCGCGCTCATTACGGCTGAGCGGTTGCCTCAATCATGTCCAAAATGCATCGCGCATCACCAGCGCCGATATCAGCCACGATAAAGCGCATGATGTCCGAATGCGTGTGGATGGAATCAATCACCTGCGCGCCATCTTCGCCCGCAGTGAATTGCTCACCGGGCCGGAGTTCGCGCAGTGGCGTCTTGATTTCGCTCACGCCGCCTCCTTTGGCTTCCGGAGATCCTCGATCCGCGCGATCGTGTGCTGCATGTCGAGCAGGCGTTCGGCATTATCGAGGCCGCTCGGAACTTCGGGCGCCGAAACGGGGCCGCCCAGTTCTGTCGCCTGCGCCAGCTTAAGAACCGTCGCGGCTTTCGACTGTCCGGTGTCAGCTTCGTATTTGCCGGCCATCGCGGCGTCTTTCCCGGCCTGCGCCTGAAGCGCGACGACCTGAGCCTCGGCAAGCTGCGCGGCGGGATCGGGTTTCTGGTTGGCCTTTGCCTCTTCCATCTGCGCTATCTCTTCTTCGTTCGGCTCAACCAGCCCCATCTGGAGCAACTGGCGCCGGGCAAACTTCTGCGCGATGTCGCCGCCTTCACCATCCATGTTCATCAGCGCGATCGTGAAACAGACGTTCGCAGCCTCGCCAGCGCCCACCGTGCCAGCAACCTCTGCCGCCTTGAGCATCGCCCGCACGGTCTTGTCGCGGACCGTGTTCGTCGCCTCGGCAACGTCCGATATGACCTTGTACTTGCCCTTCGAGAAATCGTTGTGAATCTCGAAAACCTTGGTGTTCTTGTCGACGATGCCCTCGGACAGCGTGGCGGTGCCGTCCTCGTCGTCTTCGTCGAGCGTATCGACTTCACGGCCGGGTTCGTAATAGATGTCTGCAAGCTGCGACTGGTATATCTCGCCCTCGCGCTGGACAGACTGGCGCATGTTGTCGATGTATATCTCGGACTTGGCGTCGATGCGGGTAGCGGCAAGCTCCATCGCCTCCGCAGACGTATTGGCCTTCACCTCGTCCGCGCCGTCCTGATTGTCTTCCTCAAGGTCGCTGCGCGCGATCTGAAGCAGCGCCGCAGTGACGGGCGGTAGCTGCGGTGGGGTAATATTGCCGATAGGCCCAATCGCAGCGAAGCCACCTGTTACGGGATCAATCAGGGGCTCAACGATGGCGTAGGGATGCCGCTCGATATTCTGATTAGCCCAAATATCGGCAATATGCTTGGGCATCTGCTGTGCAGCGAAGATCGGCACCTCACGCGGCGCCAGAGCATCGGTCTCGGCCAGCTTGGACACTCGCGCGTTGTAATTGCGCTGCATGTCCATCCGGTCCTGAACATAGCCGGTGACACGCTCGATATTGTCAACGAACTCGCGGTTGCCATAGACCGGAACAATCGGGATGCAGGTACCTGCGATATAGCCGTTGTCCTGTAATACCTCGTTGCCGCTCATCGTATATTTGTGGACCCGCCTGCGCTTCCATGTGCGGGTGCGAACAGTCCAGCCCAGCGCCTTCTTTTCGGCCATGTCGCCCGGCTGAAGCTGCGAAGCGTACCAACGCTCCTCATCACCGCTCATCGCCTGCGTGAAGATATAGAGCTTCTCGTCGATCTCCTCGACTTCGTAATATTCCGCCACGCGGATGATGTCGGGCTGATACCAGTCATAGAACGGCCGGATCAGATCATTGTCCCAGGTCGTGTTCTTGTCGGCGCCGAACTTCGCATGATAGGCTTGCGGCGTCATGGCGGTCAGCACCCATGCGAACATCGCATCGGACTTGTCATAGAGCTTGGCGTTGCCGTCGAAGAACACCGACTGATCCGCGTCGACGATCGTTGATGCCGGATTGATACGCTGCTGATCATTGTCGGGGTCGTAGGGGTCGGCCCACGCATTGACGAGGCGATAGGCACCGAAGCCGCCGCGCAATGCTTCACTGAACGCATTGTCTCGGGCCTGCTGTGATTTGAAATGGTAATTGTCGGCGCGGTAGATGCCGCCGATCGTGCGCGCGGTGACAGCCGATGCCTCGCCCGACGCGGCGCGGAAGTCGACCATCACCCGGTTGCTGCGATAGTCGCGCTCGATCTTCTGAAGGCCGCGCTTGATCAGCGGCATTTCGAGCTTGATCGTCTCGCCCCACTGCTCGCCGAACCATCCTTCCCACTGTGCGCCGGGGATGCTGACGAAGCGGCGTGCGGCAAGGGACTGGGCGCGCATGAGAAGCTGTGGAGGGACTACATCGTTGAAGCGCTGAATAGCGCGAGAGTGGACGGAGGTTAGGTCATTACCCTTCGCGCCCATCGTATTGGCGTCGGATTGCTCGTCGGTGTCGATGTCCCCCATGAGGGTAGTCTGATACCATTTGCCTGTTTTTTAGGCAATGCCTATTTTTTAGGCAGTGGATAACGCTTATCGAACTCCTCACGGGTCATATGGCGAAAAGGCGATATTATACTTGACGTACCCAGCTCTTGAGCCCATAGAGGGAACAAGGAGTTTACGTCATGTCTTTCGCCGCCGCCCATTTTCATAACGAAGAAGCCGCCTACGCCTTCGTTGAAGCGCGCCTTTGGCCGGAAGGCCCGGTTTGCCCGCATTGCGGCGGCGTTGAGCGCATTTCGAAGATGCAGGGCAAGAGCACCCGCGTCGGCACCTACAAGTGCTATCAGTGCCGCAAGCCGTTCACCGTGAAGATCAACACCATCTTCGAAGCGAGCCACGTCAAAATGCACCTGTGGTTGCAGGCCATGTACCTGATCGCTGGCAGCAAGAAGGGTATTTCGAGCAACCAGCTTCATCGGATATTGGGCGTCACCCTCAAGACCGCATGGTTCATGTCGCACCGCATCCGCGAAGCGATGCGCGCTGGCGATCTCGCCGTTCCCTTCGGTTCGGGCGGCGGCGCGGTCGAAGTGGACGAAACCTACATCGGCCACTTGAAGGGCCAGCCTGTCCGCCAGAGCGGCGCGCACAAGATGAAGGTCATCAGCCTCGTCGATCGCGACACTGGTGCTATCCGCTCCTATGCGTTCGATCAGATGATCTCGACCTACGTTGAGCCCATCTGCAAGGCGAACATAGCCAAGGAAGCCCGTCTCGTTACCGATGGTGCGCGCCTCTATCACTACATCGGCAAGTACTTTGGCAGCCATGAGAGCGTTGACCATTCCCGGGGCGAGTACGTCCGTGGCGATGTTTACACCAACACCGTCGAAGGCTCGTTCTCGATCTTCAAGCGCGGCATGAAGGGCGTCTATCAGCACTGTGGCGAGCAGCATCTGCACCGCTACCTTGCCGAGTTCGACTTCCGCTACAGTAACCGCGCCAAGCTTGGGGTAAACGATACCGAGCGCGCCGACCGTCTGCTCATGGGCGTGGTCGGCAAGCGCCTCACCTATCAAACGGCTCGTATCGGAGGGTAAGCCAGATGCCAAAGAAGAAGGCCCCGCCAGAGAGCCAGAAGGAGCAGAGCGAGCGGTTTCTGAAGGCCGTAAGCGACGCCGTAGCCGCTGGCGAACTAAACCCCACCGAGGCCAATAAGGCGCTTGATGGGCTGGTAAGGCGCGCGTCTTCGCCTAATACCTCACAAAAGGAGGCAGCATCGGAGGGATCAGGCACCTAGTCCCACACCAACAGCGAATGACTATGTCGGAAAACATCTTTGGGGGGCAGTTTTCAGCGACTGCCCTGAAACAGTTGGGACAGGCCAAAGTCGCCCCCGGACTGCTGCCAGAGAACGCAGTGAAATCTTCCTCGGGATGGATCTCAGCATATTTCACACCCGGTTTTGCCTTGGGGAGATAGTGCACCGTTTCTATCCTGTCCCTGCTCTCCCGCACGCTTTGAATCTTGGGCTCGCGGGGCGGATCACCGCATTGATCCGATATGTGGTGTGGGTGTCGAAGAAGGGCTCTCATGTCGAGACGTGCCAAGCTGGCCGTTGCGCGCTTTTTCGTGAAGTTGTGATACTGCCAAGCCAGAAGATCGGCAGCTTGTACACCAGGGTTTCCGAGTTTCGGCACAAAGGCGTGACCCGCATAGCGGTGCGCCGCGCTGCTTGCTGGGTCTTTAGCGATTTCGCCGAAATGGACTTCGGCTAATCCCTGGCCGCTGGCTCCGGCCTCAAAGAAATAGCCGATCTTGCCCGAGTACGCCGCCTTGTCCGCCCAATCCAAGGCAACCTTCACGGCTCCTTTCACACCCTCCAGATAAGATGCTCCAGCGTTATCCGGGACGTTAGTTATGTTGCAGACAATCCCATTGATTGCGTACCGCTTGATCAACGCCATAAGCTGCATTTGAAGCTTGATCCGGTTGATCTTGTCCAGCTTCTCGAACGGCTTTGCCCCGTGCGCGCAATCGACCATGTGGAAATAGGGAACGTCATACCTTGCCAATACCTCGTTCCACTGAGCGCCGAACGGGTCGATGCGCTCTGCCTCGAAAAGGTATCCGGCAAGCGTGATTTCGGCCGCGTCAGTGCCGCTCTCATCAAAATGAGCTTCAACGCGCAATACGCACCCCCATCCCGACCCATGCAATATTGAGTGGGCTATCCAGCCAAGGTCAGTCTGCGCGATCATAGCGCATCACTTCCGGCTTGGGTACGCGAAATATAACAACGCCGGCGAAAAGAATAGAAGCCGGAGCCCTGCAAATCGAGATTCGCCGCCGCCGTCAATTGCTCGTCCGTCAGTGGCTCAAGGATGCGCTGCTCGATCTCATCTTGCGGCGCATAGAAATCCACCACTCGGACATGCTTCCCACCCATGCTCGCTCCAGTGCCATGAGCAAGGGCGTCGGCTATCACCTTGTCGATTTCTTCGTCGCGCTCTGTCACCCTGCTCTCCTCTGCACTCTCGGGATCATGCTCGGCGGGGCGATGGGCGGCGCATTGGTATTACTCGCCAACCCTCGCCTCGCGCCTTCCACGGCATAGCGCAGCGCATCAATGCCGTGGTTGTTCTTGTCCTCCAGTACCGCCGTCACCAGCCCTGTAAGCGGGTCAACCTTGTAGCTGTAATGGGTTAGTTCGTCGATCAGGTGTGTGCAGCGCGGATGGATGATGAGATCGTAGCTCTTGAGCCATTCAATGCCCTCTTCAAGTGATCGGGCGCCCTTCAGGGCCGGTTGAATACGGGGGAAACCGTGCCCACGCAAATGGCTGATCGTTTCCGGGCGCGAGCTGTCTGCCGTCATCCAGAATTTCTCGGCGTCCGGTATCGACATGAACAGCGCCGGAAGATTGACGATCTCGACGCCAAGGCCCCAAGCCTCATGGTCGACATAGATCAGCCGGCCGTCGATCCAGCAACGGATGGCTATGCTCGGGTCGATGCTGAACCCGAAGTCGGCACCAAGGCGATAGGTGACATTGGCCGGGCTTTCGAATGCCTCAACGCGCCAGTTCTTAAACACCCGCGCCTCGCTATTACGGCGGTATTGGCCCAGCCAAATGTGGTTATATTTGTCGATGTCGCGGCCCCGTGTGTATTCCATTTCCTCGCGCAGCACGTCGGGGAAGAACGGGTTCTGATCGTAATTGACCGTCTTTAGGATGGTGCGCGGTGGTGGGCCATCGGGACCACAGAACATCACATCTACCGGATCTGTCTCCAGGTCAGGATTCCACGTCCAGATCAGGCGCGAGCCGGGCGCTCGGATTGTCGGTATCACCGTTTCGATCGATGCCTGGCTAATGGTGCTGGCTTCCTCGCCCCAAAAGTCCGTAACCCCCTCGATAGACTTAACGCCGGCTGCGTTTCCTTTGAGGCCGGTGAAAATGAATAGGCTCTCGTTCGGGCCGCGTATTTCGGTTTCGGTCGATGTGAACAGGTGGGAGAAACCGCAACGGGCTATCTCGTCGTCAAGGAGGCGCTTCACGCTGTCCTTGATGCTCCGCTGCACCTCGCGACCGCAAAGCACCCGACGATGCTCATCCGCAGCTTGCAGGATCAATGCGGAGCCAACCGACCGCGACTTGGCCGCGCCGCGCCCACCCTTCAGTGCGATGTGCCGCGCATGTCGGTCCCAAAGGCACTCGGACCATTCAGGGAGTTCGATGTTAACCGGGAACATCGGTGGCCTTGCGGAAAGTTATAGCAACCGCAGCGACAACCGGGCCGCCGCCCTCACCTGTTACCTGAAGCGGGAGCAGTTTGGGATATATTGTTGCCCAAAACGCGCGCTCGTTCGCATCGTTCTCCTTCGCCCATTCCACCAAGCGGTCAACGCCGCCAAGCTTTTCCGCCGCCTGCGCGATGGCATCCTTTGCGAGTGTGGTGATCTTGTTCGGCACACCTTTTGGCCGCCCCTTTCCGGCATTAGCCTTCAGGTTTGCAAGCGACGCCTCACTCGGCATTCGTTCGGTATTTTGCCGATTGCCCATAACGGTATCCTAATACCCCACTTGTGTTGATATGGAAATGCCCATCATGCCCGCGCGTTTGGCGAGTGGCTTGATCATCACTTCCCCTCCATCACGGCGCGGAGCATTGCGATGATGATGCCCTTGGCGCGAAAGTCAGCCATATCGTCATAGGGAGACAATGCCGCCGCCCCCGCCTCCACCATCGCGTCGTCCACATCCATAAGCTCGGTGAGGCAGGCGCGGGCGCGGTCGTAGAAAAGATCCTGGCCGTAGTCAGGCAAGCTTTCCCATAGGTCATGATTCTGCGTCCATTCGTTCGTCGTGTAGAACAGAGCCCGCGCGCATTTCTCAAGCTTCGTCATCGGTGCCTCCCTTGTCATGGTCGCCGCGCTCCAGTGAATCCGCCACAAGCCGGATTGTCTCGGCTCTGGCAGCGCTCATATGGGCGGTCAGGTAATTGCCGTTGTGGCCTTCCCAGTAGGCAATCGTCATGATTGCCTGACGCTCACCCCTCAGCCACTTCACCACCTTCTCACGCTCGGATGCGGTCGGGTCGGGAGGGGTCATGCTGGCTTAGCCTTGCCGCGAACCCATCCAGCTTCCGGGCCGCCACCGTTGATTGCCGCCACCAGATGCTCATCAAGCCAGATCCATTCTCGACGACCATGGGTTTCGCAGAACACCTTCGCCAAAAGCATGCCGCCATCACCGTCGCCGATGTCCAATATGCTGGAAGTGATCCAGTGGCGATCAGGGTCAGGCTCGGACGCGGGGGTTGAGAAGCTTGCGGCGCGTTGGGCGCGAGCCATGCGGGCTGGGCCCATGTCAGGCGATAGGTCGAAGCCTGTCGCAGCCGGGATTAGAACACGATCACTCTTCCCCTGATTACAATCAGCACAGGCCGCCCTGAGATTGTCTATGTCATCGGACCCGCCCTTCGCACGGGGCGTGAAGTGATCAATTTGCAGCACAGCACTGGCGGCGTCGGCGCCGCAATATCGGCAACGGAAACCATCCCTGGCGAGGACTTCGAACCGCACCGTTTTTGAAATCCTTCCGATCGTCATTCATCGTCTCCCCATTCGATTGGCGTGTAGTCGTCGTCTCGTTCTGCGATCGGCATATCGTCTCGCTCGAAGTCGGGGTTGAGTATGGGATTTTCCTTCCAAGCCTCGCGGGCCGAAGCCAAGCCGAGGGCCTCGCCCTCGCGCGTAGGCGCACGCGCCCGCGCTGGGGGGGTCTGGGGGGGTGTGTGGGGTGATAAGCTATCGGATGTTTTCGGCATGCTATCGGATATGCTATCGGTTTGATTTTGCACGGTTTCACCCGTTTCGACCCGATGGCTTTCGGCACCCATGCTATCGGTTTGATTTTGCACGGTTTCCGAAAGGTTCGGTTTTGGTGTTTTGATGTTTTCGGAGGTGCTTTCGGATGCTTTTGCAGGGGAAAATCCATCCACGGGGCGAAGCCCAAATGCGCTCTTTCCCTCCCCTTTATAGGTGAAGAGATATCCTCTCTCGATCGCACCAATCCGGAAAAGTCGGTCCATCGCCTTCTCTAAACGAGCGCGCCCAACACCCTTACTCTCTGCCATTTCGGCAAACTCTTTCGGGGCAAAATTACCGGCTTTTTTACTCTCCGAAACAGCCCTCTTTTGATTGTTGCGGGCCTCCATGCACCGCATGAATATTGCGTTGTCGGCGGATGCCTCGGCCGCCTTGCGCATCTCTGCGGAGTGGTCAGGGATATCCTCAGCAGTGCTGAAGGCCCATTCGTGCCAGCGGAAAAACACCTCCTCGCCCTTTTTGCCGTAGTTGGCCTTCGATTTGCGCAGCACCCGGTCATCATCATCGACAGGTGTGCCGTCGCCCGGATCGGCGCGATAATCGAGGAACAGGCGGTTGCGGACGTGAGCGCTCCAGCCAGTTGAGCCGCTATATTCATTGCCTTGGGTGTTGCCCTGCGCAAACTGCTTGTTTGGGTGCGCGAGAAGGATGACGGCGCCGTCTATGAGGATGGAAAGCTGCTCCAGCAAGCCGAGGAAGGCGGCCACATCATGGCGCGCATTTTCATTGCCTGTGAACATGTGGGCAGCGTTATCGAGGAAAACGAGGCCCGCGTTCATCGCCAGACAAACCGCTCTGATCTGGCGGAATCGCTTACTCGCGGTGAGGCGGCCGGCTTGATCGAATGTTCCTAGCTCGTTGCCCAACTCTCCCTTGAGAGACACCAGTTTCAGCTTCCCAGCGATGTCCTCCATAGTAATGCCGAGCGCCTTGTTGATTGACTCCTGGCGCCTCCAAAGCTCATCCATGTCGTCTTCGCAGGATATGTAGACTGCATTGACATGCTCCATTTCAAGGCCAAGAAACGACTTATACACAGCGGCGCACGTCGCCATTTGCTGGGCGATTAGAGACTTCCCGACACCCTCCATGCCGCTGAGAAGGCCAGCAGAACCGCGCACAATCCAGCCATCTATAATAAAACGGCGGTGCGGGGCATTGTGACCTATCCAATCGGAAGGGTCAGCACATCCCGGTAATGGATCGTCATCCTTCTCTTCATCATAAGGCGGGACATTGTCCATGTAGCCCGGCACCTCTTTGTTGAATGGATAGACGTTGTTCTTAGCGGCCTCGGCTTCCTCGGCGGCGAGATCGTCCCAAAGGCTGCTCATAGTGGCTCGATCCCTTCGAGTTCTTCGCAGCGCGTGGCGGCTTCAAGGAGGTTGAGGCAGGTAAAATAGGCCCGCCGCATCGCGACGCCCTGCGCGATCTTTTCGTCGGCGCTTGTCGCCGGGTAGGACGCGACCCGCTGGGCCATCTCGGCGACCATGACGAGAATTTCGCGCGTCCATCCGCCCGGCATCCTGTGAATCCGGTCAAGCGCTCTGTCGCGCAGCTCGTGCAGGTGGGCGCGGCCCCTTTTCAGGATGGTGTCGGCCTCCGGATGGCCGGTGATGGCGGCGGGGGCGTTCATGCGCGGATCGCCGGAACGGGCGCGCCGACGATCCGCAGCCAATCGACGGCGCGCTCCATCGTGCGGCACACCGCGACATGATGGCCCTGACGTGCGAGCCGGTTGAGAAAAGCAACCTGATGCTGCTCGGGCGCCGCCTTGCCGTTCTTCATCTCTATGAAGCCGGTCCCTCCGACCCATGTCAGGACGAGATCCGGCGCGCCATAGACGGCGCCTTCGCGTTGCTGGCGCAGCTTCGATTGTTCGGAACGCGTCGCGTTGGGGATGGCGAAGACGAATATCTTGGGGGCGTGACGGCGCAGGAAGTTGATCAGCTCGCGCTGGCGATCATATTCCGGGACCAGCAGGTTATCGCGCGGCTCGACCCATATCGCAGGATCAAGCACATCCTTTAGCGGCGCCTCGGGGATGGCGAGGAACTCTTCCATGCCCATCAGGCGGACGCCTCGGCCCGCAACCGCCGCTGCGCCCCGACCCAACATTCGACTTCGCGCGGATCGACACCACAGCGGCGGGCCAGCGCCGGGATGTTGAGCCGGTCGAGATCGACGCATCCGGCGATCAGCGATCGGACAGCCGCCTGATGCTCGATGCGCGTCGGCTGCTTGCTCCCGAAGTGCTGTTTGCGATGCCCCCCGAACGCCATCAGATCATACCCATCGACGCGAGATAGGTTTCGAGAAGCATTTGCTGCTCCTCATATTCGCCGGGCTTGAGCTTTCGGATCGCGATAAGTTTGCGGACGATCTTGGTGTCGTATCCGCGCCCCTTTATCTCGGCCATAATGTCCTTGATGTCGTCGGCGAGGCCCTTTTTCTCTTCCTCGAGCCGCTCCACCCGCTCTATGAACAGGCGAAGCTCCTGGGCCGCTATCCCGCCGACCTCGCTGGAATTGTGGCCGATCATGCGGCGAACTCCCGGCTATGTGCGCCATCCCGGAAGCCACGCGACTCGGCCATCGCGATCATTTCGGATTCGTGCATGAAGCCGCGCCCCGACACCGAATAATGGTGCCTGCCCTCGGCGGGCAGGTGGACGCGGGCCGCCCGGTCGAGAACGGTCGCGCGATAGACGTTGGTGAAGCCGATCCGGCGCAGGTGGTTGGCCGCCGCGTGCGCGATCGATCCGTCCCCCGTCGCGCCGAAGCTGATAGGCTGTCGGGCGCCCCAGTTGACTGACTTCCCGTTACGGGCGCGCGGGGGCTGCACATAGACGGCGGGCGCGATGCCGGCCTGCTCGTACCACCGCTTGATGGTGGCGAAGCTGCGCTTGTAATGCTCGCCGCACCGGGTGACGGTCATCCTGGGCGCGACCTCGGCGAAGTCATCAGGCGGCGGAAGGTGGCGCGGCCCGATGTTGAGAACCGCGACGCCATACTGGTCGCGCAACCGCTGGGCGATCTTGCTACCGACGACGAGCCGCCTGCGAATATCACCGAGCGACTTGCCCTGCACCCATTCCGCGAAGTCGGCCGGAATCTCGGGCTCCACATATTTCGTGACGAGCCCCATCTTGAACCGCTGCCCCTTCACGCCCCTGATCGGGCGATCGAGGATGCGCGCGATCTCCTTGTCGGACTTCCCTTCCCGGTAGAGCGCGGTGAGGCGGTCGCGCTGGTCCTGCGGCCATGCGCGGCGGCTGTGATGACCGACACCCATCAGCTTGCCGCCTTGATTTCGGCGATGCGGCCCTGTTGCGCATTGGCGACCCGCTCGCGATCGACCTCACTGAACCCCGCGATGGCGTCCGACCAACTGGCGACCATGCTGTTCACGTCCATAGCAGTCACCTTGGCGTCGATGTGGCGGATCAGTTCGTCGGGGCTGATGCTGTGTGCCTCGCCCATGTCTTCGTCGGGGCGGCCTTCGTCGGTGTCGGGCAGACCGAACGGGTCATCCTCGGCGGCGGTGGCATCGACCGGCTGCATCTTGAGCGCAACGGCGGCATCGACCTGGGCGGCCAGTTCGGGGCGATTGGCGGCCAGCCACGCGCGCTGCTTCACGACGGCGGGATCGTCGATCACGTTGCCGACATTGGCGACATCAGCCGAACCGATGCGCGCGATCAGCGTCCGCACCCCATCGGCCACCTTGTCCGTCTTCTGCTCGACTTCCAAC
>Ga0172380_10005827_pt1 | contig 14669 bp, 11 predicted proteins | sample Leawe162metaG_FD_119747 | JGI IMG/M metagenome (GOLD analysis project Ga0172380, IMG submission 119747) | Leachate microbial communities from a municipal landfill in Southern Ontario, Canada - Leachate well 162 metaG | ecosystem: Engineered > Solid waste > Landfill > Unclassified | place...
CACGATGGCCGAGACGCTGGCGAAAAAAGTGTAGCCCGGAAGGATAACCTCGTCCCCCGGCCCGACGCCCGCGGCCACCATGGCGGATATGAGCGCGCTCGTGCCGGAGTTGACGGCCAGGGAATACTTGCAGCCTATTTTTTTCGAAAATTCCTTTTCAAGCTTTTCCACGCGGCTGTTCGTGCCGTAATAGCGGAAAAGCCACGCCGCGGGCAGCTTGGGCTCCTTCTTCAGGATCCCGCGGATTGCCTTCTGGCCCTTCGGCGTGATATTGAACAGGTCCACCAGCTCCATCAGCTCTCCGGTTGAAAACTTAGCATATTCCTTTGCCATGTCCGTTACCTCCTGTTTGTGTTAAATAAACAGGTCAAAACATGCCTCAAATATCCGAAATTAACAATGGATGGAATTGCAATTGTTTTGTATATTCTTGCAACGGTTTATTACAGAGAGATGTTCGCGGTTCGCCCCCCGCCGCCGGGGCGTCTTTGGGGGACAAACTACAAATGATTTGTTATGAGTTGGAAGTTGAAAGTTCAAGGTTGAATGTTTCCGGAATGCCGGCTTAATTGGTTATATGTTACAGTCAACATCATACGGGTTTGTCTGGGAAAACGGTTACCGTGGCAGCCCGATGCTGGTAAACGCCACCTCGCGCACCGCGCTGACCGGGTGGGTGTCCAAAAAAAATATCAATAAATGCTGGGTGTTTGACTACAGCATTTCGCACTACGGCCGTTACAAGGTCGGATCGCGCTCGCAGCCCTGGCGCGAGCGGCCGCCGCGCATCGGCCACCTCTATCCGCCCGGGGTGCCCTACACCGAGGATCTTGCGGGGATTTCCGGCCCGATCGAGGATGCCTGGGTCATCTTCACCGGCGGCGAGCAGGCCGGCCTGGACAGGCTTGTGCCCCGCGGCCACATCTACGCCCGCTTCGTGGACCCGGGGGGAGCCTGCCAGCTTCTGCTGCAAAAAACCGTCCTGATCGCGAAAACGGAAGGACAGGCCGGTTTCTGGAGGGCCCAGGCGGCGTTCTGCGAGCTGCTAAGCCTGCTGCTGGCAGCCAAACACGTTGCGCATGCGAGCTACGAAATTGTCAGCCCTGATGCCAGGCCGGCCCATTCCCCCTGGGCCGAGGCCGTGCACGAATTCCTGCGCGCCCAGTGCGCCCGCCCCATGCGCCTGGAAGAAATCGCCCGCAAGTTCAACGTGAGCGTTTCAACCCTTTGTCACCGCTACCAGTCCGAAACCGGCGAATCGCCCATGGGCGCGCGCATGCGCCTGCGCATCGCGCAGGCTAAAAATCTGCTTTTGAAAGGGCAAACCCTGAAAGCCGTCGCCGCGGAAACCGGCTTTTGCGACCCTTACCACCTTTCAAAAGCCTTCAAGCAGGTCGCGGGTCTTTCGCCGCGGCAATTCATCGGGTCGCTTGCGGGAAAGCCGGGCCGGCTGGCAGACAATGCCGGGAAGTTCGGATAGAGGAGTCAGTTTCAAAACTTTTTTTTGCCACAAAAATGCACAAGAAACACAATGATTACATGAAACCGCCTGCAACGCCCATGGCGCCCGCCCGCAACAATTCGCGCAGCGATGTGGGCAGGCAGCCATTGCAGGCAGGTTTTGTGCCTCTTTGTGGCTGCTTTTGAAATTACCTCAGAGGTATAGGAATATCCGAAGATAGGGCCGGAATGCCAGTCTGGCCGCGCAATATGGAGCAACGGCGGACTATGCCGATGGCATGGCAGGCATGGCTGTTCACCATGCTTAGAGCGTGGTCACGCCCTGCCCCGTAAAAAAAATCGGGCAACGGCCTAGAAATGATACCTGCCGCTGAGGTTCACGGTTACGCCGTCGTAGTACTGCACCGCCGCGCCGACCGAAAGGTTGTGGGAGATGTAGAGGTCGGCCCCGCCGATGATGCCGAACAGGTGCTCCTCGTGAAAATCAACTTTCCGGCTTGAATCCATGTTGGCGTAATAATTGCCGTCAAGCCACGACAGCGCCGGCCCCGCGAAAAAGGCAAGGCTGTAAGGATATTTATCCAGGGCGCCCTTGCGCTCGGTATAAACCTCGTAATTGGCGAGCAGGGCGGCCATGGTTTCGTTCCAGTCGATTTTTTCGCCGCCCGATCCGGAATTATACATCGAAAACTCGAGATGGGTTTTCAAGCTCAGCTCGCCCTCGATGAAAGCCGGATCGGTTATTTCAAGGCGCCACCAGTTCACGTCGAACCCGGCCGACCATTTGAACTTTGAGTCGTTGTAGGCCCCGGACTCCCCGACTTGGGCGGCCGACCCGCCGAAGGTGGCAAAAATCATGAGCCACTTGAAAGGATCCACGCCTATATAGCCGTCAATGGTCTGCGTCTTGAGCCGCATTTTACCCTGCGACGACGCGCTTACATCGCGCGACTGGTATTGGTAATCGGCGCCGATGGTCAGGAAATCGAGGTAATCCTGCTCGATCAAGGTCTCGCGCGTGCCCGCGCCGGACAAAGTTGCCGCGCCGGAAACAGTAACAAATACAGCAAGGACCACAAACAGAAAGCAAACATTAAATATTGATTTCATTATCCCTGACCTCCTAGATTCAGTCACCTCATGTCCAGCGAAAATTACATCTTCGAACATTGTTATGGAAACAGCGTTTTTTCCATCTGACACACTGAAAGCTGGATGTTGAATCCCGCTTTAGCGGGACAAGAGCTTGCCCCGCGAATCGCGGGGTTCAACGTTTCCGCATTCGGTTTTCCTCTTTATCGCGCCATCCCCCAGTTGGCCGAAACCGGCCAGTAGACGAAAAACGCAGGCCCGACAAGGTTCTGGCGCGGAACCGGCCCCCAGAAGCGGCTGTCGAGGCTGTTGCGCTGGTTGTCGCCGCAGGCAAAATACTGGTCCGGACCGAGCTTTAGCGCCTCCACCCCGCCGGTCAGGATTCCGGCCGGGATATAGCCGTTGTAACCGCCGGAGCACTGCTGGATTGTATCCATCATCCCCATGCCGGCCACGGGCCGGCCGTTGATATAAAGGCGCGGGGCGGCGATGCCGATCGTTTCATCTGGCAGCCCGACCATGCGCTTTACGTAATGCTCGTTGGCCTTGATCTGCGGGTGAAGGATGTTGTCGGTCTTGAATACCATTATCTCGCCGCGGGCCGGCCTGACAAAGTTCCATTTGACCTTGTTGACAAAGATGTGGTCCCCCGCCACCTTGAGCCCGGAGGCCAGGGGCTGGCCGCGGATGACCGGGTCGCCCTGGGCCGCGCGCAGGCTCATGCCGGGCGCGACCCGGTGGACGATGCCCGCCACATCCACCTGCCACCCCCCGTCCTGCACCTGAGCGATTTTTGCCGTTCCGGTTGACTGCGACCGCACTTCCGTGTAATAGCAGCCGAAAACCGCCCACTTGAGAAAACTGAAGGGCGGGTAGTCGGTGAAATCCTTCCTGATTTTTTCAACGTGATGGATACCGGCCAGGGTCGGGTACATGGAGGAAGTCGGTATTTTGAAGGGCTGGATGAAATATGTCCGGAAGGCCATCGCCACCGCCAGCGCCACCACGATTACCTCGATATTCTCGCGCCAAAAAGCGTGCGGCCGGGGCGGGTTGACCTTGAGGATTGTTTCGGCCAGGCGGTCGCCGGCAACCTCCATCGCGCCGCAGTCGCCGGCGCTCAGGGCCCCGGCAAGATCCCGCGCCTGTTCCTCCAGGCGCTGCATGTCGGCGGCGGCGGCAAGGTCCTCGCGCATGTTGCGCACGTGGCGCGCGCTGCGCAGGATGTGCTGCGCCTGCTTCCGGATTCTTCTCCGGCCGAAAAAAGAAGTTGTTTCTGAGGACTTCATGTGCGGCTGGCCTTTATTCATTTGGAATCGAGGCGCTGGAGCACCTCCACGCAATACATAAGCGAGCGCGGCAGGTGGAAGGGATCCTTCACCGGCAGTGCCACGACCTCTTTGAACTTGCGCCCGCGCCTGTCCAGGTTCTGCGTCCACTCGCCATGATCCGGCACGGGAAAATGGCTGAAGGCGTACTTGTGGACCTTGTCGTAGGCCTTGAGAAACCAGTCGTCCCGCGTGTGCTCGAAGGCCAGCAAGAGGGCATACATCGCCTCGGTGTGCGACCACCAGAGCTTGGAATCCGCGAACCGCCAGCCGACCCCGGGCTTGCCTTCGGCGTCTACCGCAAGGAGTATTCCGCCGTATTCGCGGTCCCACCCGGCCTCTAAATGACGCCTGATAAGGCGCGCGGCCTCGGAGAGGCGCTTGCGGCGGCAGCTTTCGCGGGCGATGTGCATCTGGAACCACATGTCCTCGATCACGTGCCCCGGCACCACCACAGTCCCTTCCGGGTGCGTACCCTCGGTGCGGTCGGCACGGATCCGCTCGAGCAGCAGGTCCCGGCCGGGGCGGTAAAAATGGCCGAATATCTCGTCGCTCATCGCCAGGGCGGCGCGGCGGTATCGGTTGTCGTCAAGCCACTGCCCCAGCTCCCAGAAAACCAGCGAGAAAATCATGGGCAGGCCGTGCACGCGGTAGCCGGCCGGGATCGGGTAAGGAAAATGCGGGATGGTGTCGTGCGGCCGCCCCAGCGCCGAGAGGGTCAGGTCGGCCGTTTTGCGCGCCAGTTCGGCATAGCGCCTTTCGCCGGTCGCGCGCCCGAGCTCAGTCAGGCCGTAGATTGCAAAGCCGTTCACATAAATGCTTTCGCAGCCCTTGAGCACCTTGCCGTCGCCCGAAAGCAAAAGCGCCCAGCCGCCGCTTTTTTCGTTCCAGCCGTATTTTTCCGAAAAGGCCGCGATGCGCTTCGCCAGCTCCAGCCACTCGGGTCTGCGCTCGAAGCGGTTGTAAAGCCGGCTGAATACCCAGACCGCCCGCCACTGGCTCCAGAGCCACTTGTCGCGGCTGACGACGGAGCCGTCGTCTCGGATGCAGGTGTTCAGGCCGCCGGCCGGGTCAACGGCGTGGCGCATCCAGAAAGGCACTATGTTACCGAAGAGGTGCGCCGCAAGCAGGTTGCGCAGTTTTTTAAAATCAAATTTACGAGCGCTTTTCCTTATGGTCGCCACTTTGATCCCCGCTTATGCCGCCGGTTGAAGATTATTACAAAATAAATGACTTCTTTTTTAGCGGATATCGAAATCCCTGACAAGCTTTTCCAGTTTTTTCCAGTCCCCGGGCGAAAGCACGCGGCCGGGCTTGCGCGGCACGCCGATATCCATCCCCCTTATCTTCAGGACGCTGAAATAGCCGCGGTTGCCGAACTTCTTGACCTCGTAGACAAACCGGTTGATTTTCACCTGCAGGCTCCGCGCCCTGTCTATTTCCCCGGCGCGGAAGGCGCGGTACATTTCCACGAACATCCCCGGGACCATGTTGAAGGTCGATCCTATGAGCGCCTGTGCGCCCGCCGCGAGGAAGCAGATCCCCATCTGGTCGAAGCCGCCGAAGAGCGCCAGCGGCCTCGGGCTCAAGGCCGCAACCATCATCAGCTTGTTCAGGTCGGAATCGGTGTATTTCAGCCCGGCCACGCCCGGGATGGCCGCGAGGCTGCCGCAGAACTGCTCGACCGAGATCACCTTGTTCGTGTTGCCAGGCAGGTAGTACAAAATCAGCGGCAACCCGCTCGCATCACTTATGCGGCGGTAATACCACTCGATTTCGTCGAGGGCGTAGTCATAGTAAAACGGGATGACGGAGGAGACTGCCGCCACCCCCAGCCGCGCGCCTTCTTCCGCGAGGCGGAAGGCCTCGGACGGGTTCATGGCCCCCACGTGCAGTATGACAGGCACCCTGTTCCGGACAATCTGCATCACGGCGCGCGCAAAGCGCGCGCGCTCCTCCACCGTCTGCAAAAAACCCTCGCCGGTGCTGCCGCCTACAAAAAAACCGCTGCATCCGGCCTTAAGGAGGAACTCGATGAAATCCGGCAGGACCTTGAAATTGATTTTACCATCCCGGGCAATGGGCGTCATCAGGGCCGGCATGATGCCGCTCCAGTTAACGGAACCGTCCCCCCCTCCGTCCAGCGTCTTCCGTTGCTGCTGCTTGCTTTTATTTTTTTCAGGTTTCATTTTGTGCTTCAATTTATCCAGCTGCAGTTAAACCGGGCCTTCAGAAACTTTATCACGCTTTGAGGCGTGATTTGCCGTTCTGACGAACGGCCTCTGCAAATGATGCTGGCGTAGCGGCGGTTCGCCCGCCTGCAACGCTATGCGTAGCATTGCGGGCAGGCCGGAACCGCCATGAATCGAATTGCTATGCATCAAATTATTACTTTTATGACCCCGATTTCAGGACGGAAATGAAGGCCTCCTGGGGAACGTTCACCTGGCCGACCTGCTTCATCCTCTTCTTGCCTTCCTTCTGGCGCTCGAGCAGCTTGCGCTTGCGGGTGATGTCGCCGCCGTAACACTTGGCGGTGACGTCCTTGCGGAAGGCCCGGATCGTTTCGCGGGCGATGATGGTCTTGCCTATCGCGGCCTGGACCGGGATCGTAAACTGGTGGGAAGGAATAACTTCCTTCAGCGCCGCGCACATCTGCCGGCCGCGCCCTTCGGCCTTGGAGCGGTGTATCAGGCATGAAAAAGCGTCCACCGGCTCGCTGTTCAGCAGTATGTCCAGGCGGACAAGATCGGCGGCCATGAAGCCGTTGTGCTCGTAATCCATCGATGCGTAGCCGTGGCTGATGCTCTTGAGGAAGTCGTAAAAATCCACGAGAATTTCGTTCAGGGGCATCGTGCAGGTCAGCATCACCCGCATGGTGTCAATCGAGTCGGTCTTGTCGAGCGCGCCGCGCCGCTCCATGATGAGCTTCATGATATCGCTTATCTGCTCGTTGCGGCAAATGATGAAGGCCCTGATCATCGGCTCCTCGATCCTTTCAATGAGAGTCTGGTCCGGCATGCGGATGGGGTTATCTATCTTTACCATGGTGCCGTCGCGCAAATAGACGTTGTAGACCACGGCCGGGTAGGTACTGATGATGTCCAGGTCGTACTCGCGCCGCAGGCGCTCCTGCACGATTTCCAGGTGCAGGAGGCCGAGGAAGCCGCAGCGGAATCCGAAGCCAAGGGCCACCGAGGATTCCGCCTGGTAAGTAAAGGAGCTGTCGTTCAAGGCCAGGCGGTCCAGGCTTAATTTAAGCTTCTCGTAGTCGGCGGTGTTGACCGGGTAAACGCCGCTGAACACCATCGGCAGGATGTTCTTGAATCCCGGCAGGGGCTCTTTGGCCGGGCGCGAGGCGGCGGTCACGGTATCGCCGACGCGTATTTCTCGCGGCGACTTGATCGTGCCGACAAAGTAGCCCACCTGGCCCGCGCGCAGGATCTTGACCGGCGTCATCTTCGGCGAAAATATCCCGACCTCCTTGACCTCGGAGCTGCACCCCGTTCCCATCAATACTACCCGGTCGCCGGCCTTGATTTCGCCTTCCATGACGCGCACGTAGGGCACCACCCCGCGGTAGGGGTCGTACATCGAGTCGAAGATCAGGGCCCGCGGCGATTCAGCTGCGTTCTTGATCTCCGGCGGCGGGATCCTGGCGGCGATCATTTCCATGATGCCCTTAACCCCCTCGCCCGTCTTGGCGCTCACCATGCAGCCTTCCTCGAGGCTCAGACCGAGCAGATCCTCGATCTGCCGCGAAACCTCGGCGGCGTTGGCGGTGGGCAGATCAATCTTGTTGAGGACCGGGATTATTTTCAGGTTGTTTTCCATGGCCAGGAAGGCGTTGGCCACGGTCTGGGCCTCTACCCCCTGGGCGGCGTCCACCAGCAGCACGGCGCCCTCGCAGGCCGCCATGGAGCGCGAGACCTCGTAGGTGAAATCCACGTGGCCGGGTGTGTCCAGCAGGTTGTACTCGTAAACCCTGCCGTCGTCGGCCTTGTAGCGCATGGTGACCGGGTGGCATTTGATGGTTATGCCGCGCTCCCGCTCCAAATCCATGCTGTCCAGGAACTGATCCTGGAAATCGCGGTCCTCGATGGTCCGTGTCATCTGGAGCATGCGGTCGGCCAGGGTGGACTTGCCGTGGTCGATGTGGGCGATGATGCAAAAATTTCGAATTAAAGAAGAATAATTTTCCATTTAGTCAAAATCATCTCTCACCCGCTCGTCTAACTTGCTTGAGTTCACAGAGTTCACGGAGAATAATATTGGTTTGATTTTTTGCGAAGCAAAAAAAATCAAACCAATGCTTAAACTCTGTGCGCTCTGTGTTCTCTGTGAGAAACACTCCCCTGTTTTAATCTTTCATCCAGCGCCGCTTCCGCCTTTTCCCGCATCAGCTTGACGTCGGCGGCCATGTCTTTTGCCTTGTAAAGCGAGCTGCCGGCCACGATCGCGTTCGCCCCCGCCCCGGCCACCAGCGCGACGGTCTTGAGGTCAATCCCGCCGTCCACGGCGATGTTCACGGCACTGTTCATCTGCCGCAGCTCCCTGATTTTCGGCAGCGCTTCCGGCATGAAAGACTGTCCGCCGAAGCCCGGGTGAACCGTCATGCAAAGCACCTCGTCAACTTCGCCAAGGAACGGCACAGCCGCCGCGGCCGGCGTCTCCGGGTTGAGCACTATCCCCGGCCTGACTCCCAGCCTGCGGATATGCGCCAGGGTTGCGAAAACGTCGCAGGCCGACTCGACCTGTATAAGGAGCGTCGCCGCGCCGGCCTCGCAGAAGCTTTTCACGTGCCAGTCGGGGCGGACCATCATCAGGTGCACGTTAAGGGGAATGCGCACGGCGCGCCGGGCCATTTTGACCACGTCCGGCCCCATGCTGAGGTTCGGCACGAAGCACCCGTCCATGATGTCCAGGTGGAGGCAGTCGCCGCCGGAGGCCTCGGCTTTTTTGGCCGAGGCTTCAAGGTTGCCGAAATCTCCGGCCAGCAGCGAGGGCATGATCCTGATTTCCAGATTGCGTGTTGTCATAGGGCACTGACGCTAACAGAATATTGCCCCGCGCGCAACCGGAATAACGATCATTTGCAGCCGGCCGGGAGCCAGGCCTCGCATCCGCGCATGCCGGCGATCACGTCCGCGATGAGGCTTTCGAGCCCGACCCCCAGCATCTGCGCGCCCTTCTCGATCACGGCGCGGTCCACGCCGGCGGCAAAGCCCTTCTGCTTCCACTTCTTGCGCACCGAAGAGACCTCCAGGTCCATCACGCTTTTGGAGGGGCGCACGAGCGCGCAGGCGGTGACGAACCCCACCAGCTCGTCGACGGCGTAAAGCGTTTTCTCCAGGGGCGAGCGCGGCTCCACCTCCGAGCATATGCCCCACCCGTGGGATACCGCGGCGGCAATGTATTCCTCGGGCCAGCCGCGCTCTTTCAAGATCGCGGCGGTTTTGGCGCAGTGCTGCTCCGGGAACTTCTCGTAGTCCAGGTCGTGGATGAGGCCGATGATCCCCCACTCATCCGCGTCCGCGCCCTGCCTGGCGGCCATGTGGCGCATGACGCTCTCGACCCCCAGGGCATGCTTGACAAGCGACTCGCTTGAGTTGAACTCCTTCAGCAATGCCAGCGCTTCTTCGCGCCCCGGCTTGTGTGTTTCCATGTTTTCTACCTCCGCCTGAACGAATTATTATCGGGACGTTAATTGGCTGAACATAACACCTTAATTTTGCACAAACAAAAGCAGGTTTTATATGGAAAAACTGACAAACAAGAAATTATAAGATATTTGGCATGATAATATTTTTAACCAAATGGTTTAAATACATATTGCTCAGAAATTGCTTTTGTTTGCGAAGAACAGGTCGCATGATTTTGACGCATCTGCTTCGTTGCGAACGGCTTGCAGTATGCTTATACAGCGGCGCCCTTCGCGCCTCGCATCTGCGGCAAACTTATGCGATGCAAAATTAAGGTAACACAGGCGTCGCGCTGAAACAAACGGCTTACGGAAAAATCTCACTCACTCCCTGCCGGCCAGGCGGTATGGCGGGCTGAAGGCGGATATGACGGACATGATCAACCTCGCCGGCGCGGGGATCATTTTCTCCATCGTCACCGGCGAGAGCGCGCCGGAAAGAATTGCCCGGCTCATGCTTTCGCCAAGGGAGCGCGCCCGCCTCTTCTGCCGCGCGCTCAGCCGCCGCAGAAAGTAAATCCGTTTCCAGTCTTCCTCGCTTTCAGGCATGCGCTCGAGGTCCGCGCCGGCGTAAACATCCCCCACCCAATGGCCGTGAAGAAGCAAAGCGGCATTGCTTTTAAGCCAGGGCGTGCCGTCGTCGCAGGCCTTCCGCAGCCTTTCCGGCATTCCGCCGGCGCTGGCGATCGAGCCCAGGGCCCGGGCCTTGCCGCCGATGCGCGTCCTGATGCCCATGAATTGCGCAAAGGCTCCGGCGGGCTTTGCCACCCGCCATGAGAGGCGTTCCCAGAAAACGGTCATCAGCCCCGTCACGAACCCGTTGTGCACCGGCGAGGCAAAAAGGATGCCGTCGGCATCAGCGATTTTCGGTATGATTTCATCCATGTCGTCCTTGAGGCTGCAGGGGGCGATGCCGGCGTCCTGAAAAGCGTAACACTTGAGGCAGTTGGTGCAATACCCGATCTTCATGTCGCGCAGCATGATCATTTCTGTTTCCGCGCCTGCGGCGGCGGCGCCTTCCATGAACTCGCGCGCCAGCGCAGTTGTAGTGCCATCGGGGCGATAGGTGCCGTTCAATACCAGGATTTTCATGCTCCGGCCTCCTTCATCATGCGCATTCAGTTCATGCCGCCAACCTGCAAGTTCCCTGCCAGCTTCTTAAGAACGCGCGCATCGGACTGGAAGGATTCGACCGCGTTGTCCTTCACGAACTCAATGAGGGCGTGGCGGTCACCGGGGACTTGCCGGGCAACGTTGAAATACTCGCGCCACTCCGCCTGCCCCTGCTCCAGCCTCAGGCGCTCCGGCGGGCTGCCGGCCCAGTGAAAAACGTGGATGTGCAGGAGAAACGGCAGAACTTTCCGAAGCCCGTCCAGGGCCTCCCGGCCGGCCATGCCGACCGGCGGCTGCCAGTAGGTGCCGAGGTTTGGGCTTGCCGCCTCCTCCATAAGCTTGAGGGTCTCCGCGGGACCGTCGTTCAGGGTGTTGCGGTGGAACTCCAGCCCTATTTTAACCTCCGCATCAGCTGCCAGCGCGCAAATCCGCCTTAAATCCTCCACGATCGCCCTGCGCTGCGCCGGCAGACACTCGCGCGAGCCGATCTTTCCCGCCCAAACCCGTATGATCGGCGCTTTCAAGGCCACGGCTGTTTCCAGAACTTTGCCGAAATCAAGCTTCGGCTCGTCCATGCCGCAGCGGTAATACGATCCGTATGAACTGACCTCCAGGCCGGCCCCGGAGGTAATGCGCGCCGCTTCCACGGCCTTGGCAACTTCGCCGTGCAGCACGTGCACGTCCCCGCCCCACTCGATGCTCTTCAAGCCGGCAGCCCTGGCAAGCCCGGCTATTTCGGCGCAGGAAAGATTGCGGAATGTTATTGAAGTCAGACCGGGAATTATCACGGGAGATATCCTTTTAAAAGTGCTCCAAGTATATGATACTCCTGCCGCGAAAGCCATTATTTTTTGTTTTCCCCGGGACAATTTATTAATTGTTTTTTTGAAGGCAATTGCTAATCTTCCGCAAGTTATACCAGCTTGTTCTTAACCATGAAAACAAAAATAAAAATAAATAAACCCGAAAAAAAAATCGCCCACAAGCTTAAAAGCAAGGCACCGGAAAATAAAGATTCCGCCATTGAAGCCGGCGCCGACAAGAAGGAGCCGGCGAAACCCGCCGGCAAGGAAGCGTCGGGCTTCGCCACCGCCGAATCCATGGCATCGAGCCAGCGCGAAATATCGGTGTCGGAATTTTTCCTCAAAAACCGCCATCTGCTCGGTTTCGACAACTCCCGCAAGGCGCTGCTGACCGCGGTGAAGGAAGCCGTCGACAACTCCCTCGACGCCTGCGACGAGGCCGGAATCCTCCCCGAAATCAGCGTTGAGATCAAGCAGGTCGCCGCCAGGCGTTTTATCGTTTCCATAACCGACAACGGCCCGGGAATCGTCCGCAGCCAGATCCCTAAGATTTTCGCCAAGCTCCTCTACGGTTCCAAGTTTCACCGCCTGCGCATGTCGCGCGGCCAGCAGGGCATCGGCATAAGCGCCGCCGGCATGTACGGCCAGCTGACCACCGGCAAGCCGACCATCATCAAGTCCAGGATCAAGCACGCAAAATGCGGCCACCACATCGAGGTGCAGATCGACACCCGCCAGAACAAGCCGGTCATCCTGAAGGACCAGGAAATTGAATGGCTGCCGGAGTTCACCACCTCCTCGGCCGATGGCAAGCGCAGCACGGTCTCCAACTCCCGCAATGGCACCTGCGTGACGATCGAGATGGAGGCGGCCTACGCGCGCGGCAAGCTCTCAGTGGATGAGTACCTCAAGCAGTGCGCGATCGTCAACCCCCACCTCCAGCTGCACTACCGCATCATCGCCACCGAGGCAGAGAAGGAAAACGGCAAGGCCGATGAAAAGGCAAAAGAAGAAGAGAAGCCCGGGCAGCCCGCCGCGGCGGAGCAGGCCGACGAGCCATGGATAACCTTCGAGCGCGGCACGAACAAAACCCCGGTCCAGCCCTTCGAGATCAAGCCCCACCCCCACGGCGTGGAGCTGGGCATGCTGATCCAGATGCTCAAGGACACCTCCGCCAAGACCGTGAAGTCCGCGCTCCAGAATGACTTTTCGCGCGTGAGCGACAAGGTCGCCAGGGAGATATGCGTTAAGGCCGGGCTTAACCCCAAGGATCGTCCGGCCCAGATCGCCCACCGCGAGAGCGAGGCCTTGTTCAAGGCCATTAACGACACCAAGCTCATGCGCCCGCCCACCGACTGCCTCTCGCCGATCGGCGAGGCGGAAATAATCGCGGGGCTCCGGAAGGAAGTGAAAGCCGATTTCTACACCTCGGTTACGCGCAGCCCCGAGGTTTACCGCGGCAACCCGTTCCAGATCGAGGCGGGCGTGGCCTACGCCAAGCCCGGCGAGGACGCCGCCCCTGGCGCGGCCAACGGCGATGAAGGCAAGCTCGGCTCCGATGAGCCGGCACGCGTCCTGCGCTTCGCCAACAAGGTGCCGCTGCTTTACATGGGCGGCGCCTGCGCGATAAGCAAGGCCGTCGCCAACATCAACTGGAAGAGCTACCACCTGGCCCAGCCCTCCGGATCCCTGCCGCTGGGGCCGCTGGTTATACTGGTCCACATCGCCAGCGTCTGGGTCCCGTTCACCAGCGAAAGCAAGGAGGCCATTGCGCATTACCCGGAAATAATCCGCGAGATAACCTTCGCCCTCCAGGAATGCGGCCGGCGCCTGGCGGTGTTCCTGAGCCGCCGGCGGCATCAGATGGAGCTGGAGCGCAAGCGCAACTACATCGAGCTCTACCTGCCCCACCTCGCGCTCGGCCTGAAGCAGATCTTGAAATTCGACGACCGCCAGGAAAAGCAGGTCGTCAACAAGCTCCACAAGATGCTGGAAAGGACGCACCTGGAAGACTGACTGAAGAAGTCAGCAATCAGCTGTCATTTTACCGGAAAAGAGGAATCCTGCCGATAAGAACGGCCTTTACATTACTGCTCAGCCGCGAAGCATAGGAATAAAACATGGCAAAGAAACAAGAACCCGAAAAAAAACATAAAGCCGAAATGGTGGTGGTCTCCAAGAAGGATGCCTCGGCGAAAATCACGCATACCGCCGGCGACATCTACTCCGACATCATGAAGAAGAGCATGCGGCCAAAAATGCGCTTCCCGATACGCTCTCTCAGCAACGTCAAATACGACCCGAAGAAAGGCCATTTCGAGATTTTAAACAAGGTGGCCACGCGCACGCTCTCCTACAACACCGTCAAGACCTTCGCCCAGTCCATGCGCCTGCTGGCGACGACCAAGAACGACCTCCTGGACAAGAAGGACATCGCGGGCAAGCGCGAGATTTACTACAACAGCAAGAGCTGGGGCGAATGCCGCTTCAACGAGCAGCCCGAGAGCGACACCCTGCTCGACGACATGGAAGCCATGCTCAACATCAACCGCGAGCAGCTCGGATACATTCCAGAGGAAAGAGGCGGCGAGGTGACCGGCCCCCTGACGGTCATCGACATAGATCCGGGCACAAAGAACGACATCAGGATAGACTGCGAAAAGCTCGGTACCGGCGCCTGGAGCATTCCCTCCCAGGTCGAGCACCTGCGCTTCGAGACCAAGGCCAAGTTCGTCCTGGCGATAGAGACCTCATCGCTCTTCCAGCGCCTCGTCCACCACCGCTACTACGAAACCGCCAACTGCATCCTCATTTCCATGAGCGGCGTGCCGACGCGCGCCTGCCGCCGCTTCATCCGGCGCCTCTGCGACGACCGCCGCCTGCCCGTGCTGGCCTTTACCGACGGCGACCCTTACGGCTACTGCAACATCTACCGCACGCTCAAGGTCGGCTCGGGCCAGGCCGCGCACATCAACCAGTACTTCTGCGTGCCCCAGGTCCACTACCTGGGAGTGACGCCGCAGGACATTATTGATTTCGACCTGAAGGATGCCACCCACCCGCTCGAGGAGGCCGATATCAAGCGCGCCAGGGACGCGCTTAAGAACGATCCCTTCATCAGGCACCACAAGGAATGGCAGGCCACCCTGGAGCAGATGCTTTCCATGGGAG
>Ga0172380_10005828_pt1 | contig 14668 bp, 12 predicted proteins | sample Leawe162metaG_FD_119747 | JGI IMG/M metagenome (GOLD analysis project Ga0172380, IMG submission 119747) | Leachate microbial communities from a municipal landfill in Southern Ontario, Canada - Leachate well 162 metaG | ecosystem: Engineered > Solid waste > Landfill > Unclassified | place...
GAACATCGAGTTGATCGACGGCCTGGAGGCGAAGGTCCTCGAACGAACCGTTGCTCTCGCCGAAGCGAACCGGAAACTCAGCGATCTCTCACTGACCGATGACCTGACAGGACTCAACAACCGACGGGGTTTCTTCGAGTTCGCTGCCCACCAACGCGGTATCGCCCGCCACGAAGGTCACGCCAGCCACATCGCATTCTTCGACGTCGACGGCCTCAAGAAGATCAATGATTCGCTCGGCCACAACGTCGGCGACGCAGCGATCTCCGAGTTCGCCGAAATTCTTAAGACAGCAAGCACCGCGCAAATGGTTATTGCTCGGCTCGGCGGCGACGAGTTCGTCGCCCTCATCAGTGAACCCGACGATACTGATGCTGCCATTGAACGCGTCCGTGAACTTCTACGGATTCGCAATGCAGACCCATCGCGCAGCTACCAGCTTGAGGTCTCCGTTGGCGTCGCCGCATGCGATCAGGAGCCGATCGAACGGACCATGAGCCGAGCGGACGATGCGATGTACATCGCGAAACAGTCTCGCGGCAGCGCGCAGATTACTGCTCGCTGAACTGCTGCCCCGCCTTCGTCAACGACTAGATCCGACGCATGTCCTGAAACGCCATCTTGGGTCCTCTGCGCGGCCGCTTGTGGCCGGACAACTCCACCAGCCGCTGAACTCGGTACCGATGCCCCGCAAAGGGCAGCAGAAGTTGAGCCATCTGTTGGTCGGTGCCTTCACGTTCACCGGTGAACACATAGACCACTTCCTTCGCGAGGTGGTAGTCGCGATACGAGACCGCGTCCGGATCACCCAACGCACGTTGGGTCGTTTCAGCCGCCGTCCAAATCCCCACCCCATCAATGGCTCGTAGGCGGTGGTGCGCCTCGATCGCCGGACCGGCCGCAAGCGCCTCAAGCACCTCGGCTTGTTCGACTGCTCGCAAGACCGCAGCAGTTCGCTTCGAATCCACCGATGCCTTGTGCCACGCCCACGACGGAATCTGGCGCCACACCGCAGGTTCTGGAAACACCCACAACTCCGTCGGCGCGGCATCGCTGGCCGGTCCCGGCTCACCGAACTCGCGCACGAGCGTGCGCCAGCCCAGCCACGCTTCCTTTCCCGTCACCTTCTGTTCCAGAATCGCGGCGATCAGCGCCTCCAACACTCGATCAGTGCGCCCGGCTCGCCAGCCATCGTGTGCCTTCGCCGTCGCTGCTAGCACTGCGGGCGCCTCGAAACCGGCGCGATTATCCTGCGCCCCAAGGAGGGTAGGAAGTCGCTCAGCTAGCCAGTCCGCTCCAGGCCCCCAGGCCTGTTGCACAACCTCACCTGACCCGCGATCAACGGCGAGCCGTTCAAGACCGGGCCCAACCGGAGTCAAGGTTGTGCGCCAGACTGCGTGATCAGCAGCGGTGTGCCACGTGGGATCGCCGCGGCCGCGGCGCAACGGCCCAAGCTCAGCGAACAAGTCGATCTGCCGTGGAGTGCGCCAGCGTCGGGCTATTACAGGTTCAGTCACCGCAAGACTCAGATGTCACGCAAGCGTCGCGCGAACGCCCAGGTGACCGCGAGTCCAATTCCGTTCAACGCGGCGTGCAGCACCATCGGAGGGAAGAGACTTCCGCTCAGACCACGCAGGACGCAGAAGCCCACACCCGCTGCGCCGGTGCCGAGTACCGTCAATACAACACTTGTTGCTTGTGCGCGCCAGCCCTCGCCTAGCACCCCCGCCGCTGCTTCGTTGTTCTCATGGAACTCAAATGCTGGCAGTACGTGCCAGAATCCGAATACCACGGAGCTCACCACCACGCCCCACGTCCAGCCCCAGCCATCGGCTACGACCGCTAGCAGCACAGCCCGAAACGCCGTCTCTTCTAGTAGCGCGGTCCCAAACGGGATCCGGATCGTGGACTCGTAGAGCACACTCGTCCAGCCTTGTTCGGCCGCGCGCTTGTCGGAGAAACCCTTTCGGGTGAATGGCACACTCGCGGCGATCGCATAGAACAATGCAACGGCCCCAAAGAGCGCGATGGACCAGTACACGCCAACCAGCCAAGTCTCCCGCGCGAGTCCGAGCTGACTCCAAGAGATCCCGGCGAATCGGGCGATTGCCAGTAGCAATGCAGTCGCGATGAAGCAGATCATTAAGTAGTGGCGCGTTGCCCACTTGTTGTTGAGCAAGTTCACCACGATCAACACGGCGATGACTGCCGCGGTGACGAGCACGTGCTGTTGCATTAGGCCACTCTAGAACGCGCTCTCAGGACTGGTCAGAGGAGTTGCGAATCGCGTCATCGCCGATGACCGCCGAAGGGAACACGCGCACCCCAACGAGGAGCTCGTTGTCGCTACCGATGACTGCTGCGTCACCCACCACGACTCCAGTCAAAATCGTGCGTTGACCGATCACGGCACCCTTACCAATGACGGAATCGGTAATGATTGCGTCTTCGGCGATCTGGGCGCTGTCAAACACGACGGTGCCGCAAACCTGCGCTCCCGCTGCGATCTGGGCATCTCGACCAACGACCGTCCCGCCCGACAACTTTGCGTCCGGCGCGACTTGCGCGCCGGGTAATGCAAGTGCCTCCCCCGTCTGCCCCGGCACCGCCGGGGACGGTGCGATTCCTTGCACGAGATCCTTGGAACCTTGCACAAATGCCAGGGGCGTCCCGAGATCGAGCCAGTAGCCGTCGTCGACGAACCCTATGACCTTGGCACCGGCCTCAAGCAGTTGCGGAAACGTTTCACGCTCAACTGAAACCGGTCGATCGGCGGGGATTTGGTCGATGAGCGACCTGCGAAACACGTAACAACCGGCGTTGATCTGATCTGTAACGATTTCTTCGGGAGTTTGCGGCTTCTCAAGGAACGCCGTGACGTTGCCCGCTGAATCTGTGGGAACCAAGCCGAATGCCCGCGGGTCTTCCACCCGCGTCAAATACAGCGCAACGTCAGCGTCCGCATCCCGCCAAGCCTGCACGAGGGCCGCAATGTCGAGTCCAGCAAGAACATCACCATTGAAAATGATCACCGGGTCATCCGGACCAGAATCAAGCGCGGAAGCCACGTTTCGGATCGCACCGCCGGTTCCTAGCGGAACCTTCTCTACGACGTACTTCAACTCAACGCCGAAGCCTGCACCGTCGCCGAAATACTCCGCGAAGACCTCCGCGCGGTATGACGTACCCAGCACGATGCGCGTCACTCCGGCTTCACGCGCTCGAGCAATCTGATGTTCGGTCACGGGCACGCCTGCGACCGGCAGCATCGGCTTTGGAGCCGAGATTGTTAAAGGCCGCAGCCGCGTCCCCTTGCCTCCAACGAGCATCACAGCTTCCAGCACGGGGACACCTTGCCAGATCGCAGTCACAGATCACCGCATTCGATGGCCGAAGCCTGCACTTAGGCGCCCAGGTGACACAGTGGACTGGTGGTAAGCCTGCGCACAACAAGAGAAGCCGCTCAGCCCTTCGTCACGTACTACGACGGCGAAACGGGCGAACGGACGGAGCTATCAGCAACAAGTCTGCTGAACTGGCAAGCGAAGACCGCAAACTACTTACGCGACGGGCTTGCCCTGGATGCGGGCGAGTCAATCTCGCTGTCCGTGCCGCCGCACTGGGTGGTGCCCGTCTGGGTGGGGGCGGCGCAACTTGTGGGCGCACATCTGCGCCTCGGCGGCGGAATTTCAGACGAAACCGCAGACATCGCGGTCATCGGCCCCAACGACGTTTCGGACCCGCCAAAGGCCCACACGTTGGTTGCTTGCTCTTTGCTACCCCTAGCGCAGCCCTTCCCCAGCGAGCTACCTGCCGCGATTGAGGACTACTTCGGTGAGGTCCGTCAGCACGGGGATTTCTTTGCCAGCGACACCTCGGCCCAGTCTGCCGCCACCGATCTACAGACCCGCGAACTGGTTGACACATGGGGCCTGTCACGAGGGGCACGCATCATGGTGGTCGCGACCTCGCGGCTCTCCGCAGCAGGCCTTGCAGCCCTGTACGACGTGCCACGTGCGATCGACGGTTCAGTCGTGATCGTGGCGAATTCAACCTCCAATCAGCTCGCATCAATCCGCACTCAAGAGCAAATCGACACGACTGTTCCTGTCTGATCAGGCACAAAGTGGAACGAAACCGAGTTGCAGGACGTCGGAAGTTGCTGGAAGTTCTTACGCAACTTTGACGATAGAACTGCCTAGGATGCGCTCCATCGCGTGCGATCATTGGCGGCACGCTTGTGTTGAAGGCGTAAACACTTCGATGTACCAGAGTTGAGAGATCGGACGAGAAACGTGACCGAAACTGCACAGCGCAGACGCTGGCCTCGGGTGATGGCTGGCGTCCTATCCTGTGCGGTCCTGGCCGCAACCGGCGCTGCGGCGGCCGGAAACTACGTGCTGACAGACCTCACTGGCAATATCAAATCTGGCGACGACGGCAACTTCGTTGCGAAGTCGGAAGGCCCAACCCCGGGCGAACCGATCAACATCTTGCTCATGGGATCCGATACGCGCGTCGGGAACAAGGGCTACGGCAACGTCGCGACGATTGCCGGCGCACGAAGCGACACCACGATCCTGCTCCACGTCTCCGGTGATCGGACGCGCGCGACTGCGGTCAGCATCCCTCGCGACACCAAAATGCTCCTCCCCACGTGCAAAGCAAAAGATGGCACAACCAAGGGCGGAACAGTCACTAGGTTCAACGAAGCGTTCGACAATGGTGGCCCTGGCTGCACCGTGCGCGCTGTGGAACAGATGAGCGGCCTGTCGATCGACCACTACGTGGTTGTCGACTTCAGCGGGTTCAAAGACGTCGTGAATGCGCTAGACGGCGTCGATATCTGCCTCAAGAAGGACGTGTACGACGAGGATGCCAAGCTGAATCTTAAGGCCGGCAACCACACGGTAAAGGGCGAGCAAGCGCTCGCATTCGTTCGCGCCCGCAAGAGCATCGGTGACGGCAGCGATCTCTCGCGCATTGAACGTCAACAGGAGTTCTTGTCGTCCGCGATCCGCAAGGCGACTTCGCTGGGGGTCATCACGAACCCGGCCACGCTGCTTGCTGTCCTGAACGCGGGCACCAAGTCCTTGACCACTGATCCTGGCCTAGCCAACGTTCCAGCCCTTAAGGATCTGGCAGTGAACTTGTCCGGCGTCCAACCGTCAGAGATCACCTTCGCGACGGTCCCCTGGCAGTACAACGACGATTTTGCAACAGTCTCCATCATTCCTAGCCAAGCCCAGGAACTGTGGAACGCAATTCGCACGGACACGCCATGGCCTCCTCCACCCACCAACGGCACCGATGGCGAACCACTGATCGCTGCCCCCGCCGACATCACGATCAACTTCCAGAATGTGTCCGGCGTGAACGGAGCAGCACTGGCGACGGCGGAATTACTGCGTGAAGAGGGCTACCAGATCGGGACGCTGAAGACTGGGAAGGTCGATGGCCCTTCGGCGATCCTGTACAACCCGGAAGTTCCCGCCCAGGTGGAAGCGGCTCGTACACTTAGCTACGCAACCGGCGTCGAAATGACGGGAACTTCAAAGGCGAAGGGTGAGTCGATCGTGCTTCAAGTAGGCGCCGACTTCCCAACAATCTTCAAGCCGGTCGCGGTTGCCGCAGCGCCAACAGCGGCGGCAGCGACCGCCAAGCCACGGACCGCGGACAAGTCAATCTGCGCGAAGTAGCGCAAATCTGCCGCAAAGCCCTCGCGACCCCACGCAACGCTGCCACGCAAGTCGGGTAAGCCACGGTAGCCTCAACCTGCTTATGCACCATGCAAAGGTTGCATATCTGCGCCGAGAGGACCTTTAGTGAAGAGTCACATGCATCTGCGACCACGAGTGCTCGTCACCGGGGGTGCGGGCTTCCTCGGCAGTCACTTGTGCGAACGCCTCCTCGACGAAGGCGCCGAGGTCTTGTGCGTCGACAACTTCTTTTCCTCCACTCGCGAGAACGTCGAGCATCTGCTGCCCAATCCGCGATTCGAACTCATGCGCCACGACGTGACCTTCCCGCTTTTCGTAGAGGTGGACGAGATCTATCACCTCGCGTGCCCGGCATCGCCAATCCACTATCAACGTGATCCAGTGCAGACCACGAAGACGTCTGTCCACGGTTCGATCAATATGTTGGGCCTGGCAAAGCGAACTGGCGCACGCATCTTGCTCGCATCCACCTCTGAGGTCTATGGAGATCCTGAGGTGCATCCGCAGGTCGAGGAGTACTGGGGGCACGTGAACCCGAACGGAATCCGATCGTGCTACGACGAAGGCAAGCGGTGCGCCGAGACACTCTTCTTCGACTACCACCGCCAAAACGGAGTCGACATCAAGGTCGCGCGGATATTCAACACCTACGGCCCACGAATGCACCCCAACGATGGTCGAGTTGTCTCGAACTTCATTGTCCAAACGCTGCGAGGGGAGTCGATCACCCTGTACGGCGACGGTCAGCAGACTCGATCATTCTGTTATGTCGATGACCAGATCGACGGACTCATGCGCCTCATGGCGAGCCCAGATGGCGTGACCGGTCCAATCAATATTGGAAATCCCAACGAAATCACGGTTCGACAGCTAGCCGAACGGGTCACTGCACTCACCGGCGCAGCCACCGAAATCTCATTTGAACCACTCCCGTCTGATGACCCCACGCGCCGCTGCCCCGACATCACCAAGGCACGCGAAGTCCTCCAGTGGGAACCACAAACGGACCTCGACACCGGGCTAGCAGCAACCATCGACTACTTCCAAAATCACCCGGAGCGCGTGAAGTGGTGACCGTCGGGTGAGCGACACAGCCGCGCGACCCAAGAACCCGACCATCGCGCAAATCCGTGAGGTGTGCCAACCGGTCACGATCACGGGCCGGACGAACTCAGAGCATTGGGTTGGGGACCTCTACCACCGACCCATATCGCCATACATCACGCGCGTATTCCTGCGATTCGGATTCAGCGCCAATGCGGTAACCGGCGTGATGATCTTCATTGGTTGGGCAGCGGCAGCCAGTTTGCTGATCCCCGGACTCCCGGGTGGCTTTCTCGCTGCAGTTCTTGGCCAACTGCAGATGCTCATCGACTGCACCGACGGCGAAGTCGCGCGATGGAATCGTTCGCAGAGTCCGACCGGTGTTTTCCTCGACAAGATTGCGCATTACACAACCGAGGCGTTTATCGCGATCGCGTTGGGGTTCCGCGCAGCCGGGAACTTCGACACCAGCAGCGGCTGGGTTCTGATCGGCGCCCTTCTCGCTGTGGTCCTCCTACTCAACAAGAGTTTGAATGACTTCGTTCACGTTGCTCGTGCCTACGCCGGACTTCCTCGCCTGGTTGAGTCAGCGGCGGTTTCTGCGCCGCGGCCTGGCCTCATTGCGAAGGCTCGTCGACTTGCACGATTTGTGCCATTCCACAAACTCTTCCATTCCATCGAGATGACGTTGATGGCGTTTGTTGCCGCGATTATTGATGCGTTTGTCGGCGACCTCGTCGCCACCCGAATCCTCGTTGGCGCGCTATTCGTCTTCGCAATTTTGGCAACGATTGGACACACCATGGCAATCCTGTCCAGTAACCGATTGAAGGCACCTGACAATGGTTGATGTTGGTGTAGTCGTCCTGACTATGGGGAACCGGCCAGCGGAATTGATGCGCGGTCTGGAGTCGTTGCTCGCCCAACAGGGCGTGGCGCTCGACATCGTCTGTGTCGGAAATGGCTGGGATCCCGTGAACCTGCCGGCCGGAGTTCGCCCCGTCTACCTGCCGGAAAATCTTGGCGCTTGCGGTGGGCGCAACGCTGGCGCGGCAGCCGTTGCAGGCGAGGTGTTGTTCTTCTTCGACGACGACGCGTGGCTGACTGATCCTGAGTTCGTCAGACGAGCAGCGAACGCGTTTGCTAACTGGCCCGAACTGGGAATGTTGCAGCCGCGGGTTCACGACCCGCTCTCCGCCGGGGACGCCACCCGCTGGATTCCACGCATCCACAAGGGCGATCCGCGCGAGTCCAGCGCGGCGTTCTCCGTCTGGGAGGGTGCCCTCCTCGTACGCCGCACAACGTTCGACAAGGCGGGGGGATTCGGCGACGAACTGTTCTACTACCACGAAGGAATTGAGCTCGCGTGGCGCTGCTGGGACGGCGGCGACGTCGCGTGGTACGCCGGGGACCTCGAAGCTCATCACCCGGCAGCCAGCCCAACCAGGCACGACATGTTCTATCGAATGCACGGCCGCAACCGGGTCTGGGTTGCGCGCCGCAACCTGCCCACACCGCTGGTTCCGATATACGTCGGGACCTGGACAGCACTGCATCTCGTCAAGTCACGCGGAGATCGCGCAGGCCTCAAACCCTGGTTTGACGGGTGGCGGGAAGGGTGGCGCGAGAACCCCGGACCGAGGCGCCCCCTACGGTGGCGAACGGTGACAAAGATGGCGTTGCGCGGGCGCCCACCCGTGATCTAGCAGCGTTACCATTGCGCCCGATGAGTCCCCGAATCCCCGCCTCCCTGCGGTCCTACCTGTCGCCAGATAGGACGTGGCTACCGTTTGCTTTCCTCGCCGTCGCGATCGTTCCCGCGGTCGCAGGCTGGGCGCTGGTCTGCCTCGTTCTCCTCACCTGCTCGGCAGCGTCATCCGCCCTCACCCGGCAAGCAACAAGCCCGCTGCGAAACCTCCTGAAGCTCGGCGGGTTCTTCCCTGTCGCCGTCCGCGCGTTACGACTGGCGGTCTTACTCCTCCTCGGTAGTCAGATCTGGACCACGACCGGAATCGCCGTCGCCGTCGCAGTTGGCGGAATCGCGATGGTACTTGCCTCGGCTTTGTCGGACATCACGGTCGATCGCCTCGAAGCTCGCCTCATCCCGGCAATCTTGACTCGCAACCTGACCATCAGCACTACACCCTTGCCTCGATCCGCCCGCCTCTTGGCCGATGGGTTCGCACTGCTCATCCCTGAGATCATCTTGATCGCGGTCGGCTGCCTCATCACCACCTCCACTGGGTTGGCCTGGGTCGGAGTTGGCCTCGCCTTCATTTCCTTAGCCGCTCTGACACTCGTGACTGACCGCGTGTTGCGCAGTTTTGGCAACGCCTACCGGGATCAAGTCCTCGCGGCCGTCCAGACCTCGCTGGCGACGTTAAAGCCAGAGGTTGCGATCTATCTCGGCTCGAATGATCCAAGCACGGTTTACCAACTCGACAGCTGGCTAGCAACGGCCGAAGGACTAGAAGAACCCACCATCATTGTCGTCCGGTCCGTGGAGATCTTTGAGGCGCTCGGCCAGACAAGCATTCCGGTGATCGCACTCGTCACCGCCAAGGACGTTTTGGCGCTCGACTTCTCGAACTTGCGCGCCGCGCTCTTCGTGGCAAATACGGGCGACGTCATTCACCTCATCCGCGAACAGAACCCGATGTCGGCCTTCATCGGCCACGGCGATAGCGACAAGAATTCGTCATTCAACCCTTTTACCAAGGTGTATGACGAGGTTTGGGTCGCGGGCAAAGCGGGGGAAGACAGATACAGCCGCGCACAGATCGGGATCCGCGCTGACCAGTTTGTTTCCGTCGGTCGGCCCCAACTAGCGGCAATTGATCTAGAACTCTTAGACCAATCCTCGCCGAACCACATCCCGACAATCCTGTATGCCCCTACGTGGGAAGGGTGGAACAAAGAGCAGGAATACTGTTCGCTGCTTGCCCAAGGGGTCGATGTGGTGGAACAGATTCTGAACGATGAGGCGAACTTCAGGCTGATTTTCAAGCCTCACCCCTTCACGGGGCTGCGTAATCCCAAGGCGCGCGCCAACGCGAACAAGATTGCCAGCTTGATCCGGGCATCCAACGCCGCCCGGGGAATCACCGACCTTCCCGCGGCACCTCGCAAGATCCGTTCGGTGTCGTCGGCTCAGGAAGCGAATCACCGTGCGACGGCCGCGGGCAGCGAGTACTTCCGGGCGCTTGACGCGCGGGCGAGCTTGGTGGTGCAACCGCATGCCGGCCTCGGGATCTTCCAGTGTTTCGAACACAGTGACGCACTCGTTACCGACGTTTCCAGTGTCCTGAGCGACTTCATCGCGACTGACCGGCCCTTCGCAGTCTGTAATCCGCAGACGACGTCACATGAAGACTTCATTGCCGAGTTCCCCTCAGCAGCGGGTGGCTACATTGTTGACCGGCAAGCGCACAATGCGTCGCAGTTCCTGAACGTCGTTGCGCGCCGCGCGCCAGATTCCCTGGCGGCAACCCGGAGGCAGACACGGGAGTACCTCATCGGACCCGCCACCCCGGACGCCACCGTTGGCTTCAACAAGGCGGTCACTGCCCTCATCGCGCGGGCGAACGAACGAATCGCTGCCCGCGGCTAACGTTGTGCCAGAAGTGCATCGCGAAGGTCAGCAACCTCAGAGATGGCGTTAACGAACGCCGCAGTTGCGACACCCTTAGTCGTATCGCCAAAGCAGTACTCACGGATGCCGTCGATCGCCAAAGCAGCTTCACCGGCAACCGCATCGGTCAACCAGTCCGCGACGTCAGGTGCCTTCGCTGCCGGAAGTAGCGTGAATGAGGACATCACAGAGTCTTCCCGAACGATCGCCTTCGGTTCGGCGGGCTCGGTAACCACCACTGGCTTGCCCGCAGCAACTGCATCCAGCGCTACCGCTGAGACGTCAGCGATGACGATGTCTGCACTAGCCAGGCAGAGCCCAAAGTTTGGCGTCGAAGAGACCTCATGGCCTGCACCTGGATTCTGCTTAGCCGCACTTAACACGACCTCCGAGACCTCTGCGCAGGCATTTGCGTAACTTGCATCGCGATGACCCGACAGCGGATGTGGCCTAAACACAACTTGGTACGAGCCATCTGACAACAGCGCGCGAACCAAAGCGACCCCGTGCGATCGGGCCGATCCGTAGGAGTTGGCGACGCGATCGCCTTCCCAACTCGGGGCGTAGAGCACTGTGGTCAATTGGCCCGAACTTGAGACGACGGAGAACTCTGTATCGACCTGTGGCCGACCGACAACAAGCAACCTTGCGGCGGAGTCAAAGTTGATGAGACGTCGATCGATGCGGTCGATTGCCGCCTGGCCTGCAACGAAGGTGAAGTCGTAGGCCTTGAGCTGATTCGACGCGGAAATTCCGATTTTGTCGGACTCGCCATGGCCGATGTAGATGTGCAAAGGGCTCGGGTGCCACAGCATCGCAAAGTTTGCCCGGTGGTGATTGACGTACAACACCACTTTCGGATCGTGCTCTGCCACAAACGGGTCGATCGCACTGTGCCGTGATGCCACAACCACCGGGAACGGGTTGGTGGCATCCTCGCGCAGCGCAAGTGCGGTATCCGCCGACCGCGTCAAGATTAGTACGCGGTGCTGGGAATCAACCGCCTTCAACACGTCGAACCACTGCCGCAATTGATACAAATTGGCGACGGTGTCAGCGAAGTACACCAACACATCGAATTGACCGTGAGGTGCTGGAGTGGACGACTTCGCGAGCAGTTTGCTCGCCTTTCGGACTGCTAAGCGGTGTCGGGCCGTCCGGGCAATTCCGACTAGCTCAGAGCTGATCGACATCGCTGGTGAGTTCCTTTGCTGACAACGGATCCACCCGGCGCACGTCGACGATGTGGCCCGTTTGCGGGGCGAGCAATACGTCGATCGATGCGGCTGCAACTACCTCAGATTCCAACAGGCTTCCGGGCGGTTCGGCACCGAACGCATTGGTCCTCATCGGAGTTCCAGTGCGCTCGGGGTTGATGCAGTTCACCCTCACTCCGACATCGGCCCATTCGTCAGCAAGCGCTTGAGTCAAGTTCACCAACCCAGCCTTCGCCGACGAATAGAGGCTGTAGCCGGAGCGTCCGCGGGTGTACGAACTCGAGGTGAACAGCAGCAGTGAGCCTTTGGTCTTCGCCAAGTGTGGGTAGAACTCTTGCGCAATGAAGATCGGCGCCAAGTAGTTAACACCGGTCGCGTGGTAGATCGTGTCTTCACTCTCGTCTGCAAGTTCACCGCGCGGCAATACACCCGCGGTGTTCACGACGTAGTCAACCCGGCCGGTTTCGGCGAGCACTTGTGCGCAGGCCGCCCGAACGTCATCACGACGATCCACATGCGTATTTGTCGACGACCGCGAGAACGACTTGACCACTGCACCGTGCTTTGACGCTAGGTCAGCGATGTCGGCACCGATTCCATACGAACCGCCGAAGATCACGATCGTCTTGCCGTTGAGCCGTTCGCGATACTCGTCAGGGCTCATCGATGCGGGGCGGTCATGGCTGCCGAGTTGGAAGAGTTTGTCGGCGACGAACACGTCGATCGGCTCGGTGACCTTCATGTTCTGGTCATCACCGAGAACAACACCGATTGGCACCTCCGGCAGGTACCTCAGCACGACGGTGCAGTCGTCGGTGGCAACAAAGTTGGGGTCGTTCTCGGCATTCACGTATGCCTGGCGAATCGTGTCGAGTTTGAAGGCCTGCGGGGTCTGCCCTCGTCGCAGCAGGTGGCGCGGCAAGACGTCCACGAGTTGTTCGAGCTTTTGATCACTGCCCTGTACAGGTGGGCCATCAACCTGAATGATCGTATCGGCCGACGGGATCGCCGTGTCTACAGCCGAGTACGAGTCGAGCGCAGCAACAAGGTCCCGGATAATCCGGTCGGCCAGGAGTGGGCGGACCGCGTCGTGGAACAACACATTGCAGTTCTGATCACCGAGCGCCTTGATTGCCAGCGCTGTCGTGGCGTTGCGTGTGGCAGCACCCTCAAGGATCTGAGTGACTTTGGAGTAGCCGCCCTTGCGAACGATTTCGCGGATCGCATCGAGGTGACCTGGCACCATCATGATGAGGATCTCGTCGACGGCGCTCGACTCCTCGAACAACGCGATCGTGTGCTCGATGATCGGCCGCCCGGCGACTTTAATGAGCTGCTTGGGAATCTGCAAGCCAACGCGTGCACCGACGCCACCGGCAAGTACCACAGCGACCGTTTTAGTGTTGCCGTTGTTGCCGACAGCCTCATCGGTTGTTGCCGTCATAGGTGCAAGATCCTCACTCAGTGTTGCTTTGGGCACCGCCGGAAGGCTCGATGCTTAACTCCCCCACTCTAACGCGATCTAGCCCTTGAGTAGATTACGCGCGACGACAATCCGCTGAATCTGATTCGTGCCTTCGTAGATCTGCGTGATCTTGGCGTCGCGCATGAAACGCTCCACTGGGTAATCCTTCACGTAGCCATAACCACCGAAGACCTGCACGGCGTCGGTGGTGACCTTCATCGCGACATCTGATGCGAAGCACTTCGCCGAGGCGCCAAAGTAGGTGGCTGTCGGCTCACCACGTTCGCTAACAGCGGCCGCGTGGTACACGAGTTGGCGTGCCGCCTCGACCTCGATCGCCATATCGGCGAGCATGAACTGAATACCCTGGAAGTCCGCGATTGCCTTACCGAACTGTGATCGCTCTTTGGCGTATTCGACGGCGGCGTCTAGCGCACCTTGGGCCAGTCCGACTGCTTGTGCGCCAATCCCGACACGGGTTACGTCGAGCGCCTTCATCGCGGTGGTCCACCCTGTGCCCGGTTCACCGATCATGCGATCGGCCGGGAGCCGGACGTTGTCGAAGTAGAGTTCGCGCGTCGGTGATCCCTTGATCCCAAGCTTGCGCTCGAGCGCACCGAGCGAGAAGCCCTCGTCATCGGCGTGGACGACGAATGCCGAGATGCCTTTGGGGCCCTTTTCCGGATCCGTGCTGGCCATCACCGTGTAGTACTTCGAGACTCCAGCGTTCGTGATCCACCGCTTGTTGCCATTGAGGATCCAGTCATCGCCGTCTCGCACCGCTCGACTTCGCATGCTGGCAGCGTCACTACCCGCCTCTGGTTCGCTCAGTGCGTAAGAGAACATCGCCTCGCCGCGAGCAACCTCTGGCAGGTATCGCGCCTTGATGGCCTCATCGCCCCCGACCAGGATCGGGGTGGTTCCGAGCTTGTTCACCGCCGGAATCAACGAACTCGATCCGCACACGCGAGCGACTTCCTCGACGACGATGCAGGCCGCCAGGTTGTCGCCGCCGGATCCTTCGTATTCCTCCGGGATTGAAATGGCGTGGAAGCCTGATGCCGCCAGCGCCTCGTACACGTCCCACGGGAACTCACCGGTCTCATCGATCTCCGCTGCCCGCGGCGCGATCTTGTCGAGCGCGAGCGCACGAACTGCGGCGCGTAATTCAAGATGCTCAGGCGAGAGTTGGTACAGGTCGAAGTCTGGGTTTCCAGCCATGAGAGGTCATCCTTTGTCGCGAGTTTTTGCTGGACGACTGGCTGAGGTGATGTCGCAGCCAGTGCGTGAGGACATGTCGCGGCGAGTATACGAAGTCACTCGTCACGGCCCTCGACTAACCTGACGCCATGACTTCTGCAACTCGCCCGAGATTGAGTGTCGTCGGCACCGGCTATCTCGGCGCCGTCCACGCCGCGTGTATGGCGAACTTTGGATTCGACGTCATCGGGGTTGATGTTGATCAGCGCAAGATTGATCAACTCCGTAAGGGTGCGCCGCCGTTCTACGAACCCGAATTGCCCGAGATCCTCAACGCCGCGCTGGAGTCTGGCCGCCTAACTTTCACAACTGACCTCGCTGAGGCCGCAGC
>Ga0172380_10005829_pt1 | contig 14668 bp, 14 predicted proteins | sample Leawe162metaG_FD_119747 | JGI IMG/M metagenome (GOLD analysis project Ga0172380, IMG submission 119747) | Leachate microbial communities from a municipal landfill in Southern Ontario, Canada - Leachate well 162 metaG | ecosystem: Engineered > Solid waste > Landfill > Unclassified | place...
ATCCTCAAAAAAACTGGCTGAAGAAGGCGATGATCCATTTTGAGACGGACGATAAACTTGCCGCAGTCGGCGGTCCTGCTGTCACTCCGGAGAGCGATGGAGTTTTGCAGAAGGTTTCGGGCGCAGTCTTTGAGTCCTATCTTGGCGGAGCCAGTGCCAGAAATCGCTATCTCTCGGTTGGTCCTAAAATGGAGGTGGATGATTGGCCGACGGTCAATCTGATCGTTCGACGTGATGTTTTCGAAAAGATCGGGGGCTTTGATAACTCTTTTTGGCCGGGCGAGGATACTAAGCTTTGCCTTGATATTATCAACGCCGGCTATAAAATCATCTATGAGCCAGATGCCATTGTCTTTCATCACCGTAGGAGTGATATGCTCAAACACTTTAAACAGGTCGGCAATTATGCGCTTCATCGCGGCTATTTTGCCAAGATTTACCCCAAAACTTCCAGAAAGCTGTTCTATTTTGTGCCCTCTCTTTTCGACCTTTATTTAATCGTTCTGATCACCCTTTCTTTTGTCCATAATCCAGGCCTGATTGGTCAATTTATTGCTTTTCCGATCATCGGATATTTTCTGTTTCTAATAGTCGACGGCATCATTATCTCCTGGCGTTGGCAAAATTCAATTGTCGGTTTTCTATCAATCATCCTAATTTTCCTAACCCATTTATGGTACGGAATTCGGTTTGTTCAAGGTTTGATCGTGCCGAAATTACTTCGATAATCATTTTTAATTCATGAAAATTGCTTTTTTTGATATTGGTGACGAAGATGTCAGTTACTTTAAGAAGATTTTCCCAAAAGATAATCTGGCTTTTTTTAAGTTCCCGCTAACAAGTGATTCAATTCTTTTAAAAAAAGATTTCGAGGTCATCTCGGTCCGGATTTATTCAAAGCTGACAGCTAAGGTCTTATCCAAGTTCCCAAAATTAAAATTTATCACCGCTCGGACGACCGGTTTTGATAATGTTGATCTGTCTTATTGCAAAGAAAGGGGGATTATTGTCTCCAATGTTCCTGCTTATGGCGACAATACTGTCGCTGAGCACACATTTGCTATCTTGCTAGCGCTGATAAAACAAATTCCAAAATCCATTGATTTTGCCAGAAGAGAAAGTTTTAATTTTAAAGATATCATTGGCAGCGATCTATACGGCAAGACTCTTGGGGTGATGGGGACAGGCAAAATTGGTTCAAACGTAGTCAGAATTGCCAGGGGCTTCGGTATGAAAGTGGTCTGCTATGACCTGTTCAAGAATGAAAAGGTGACCAAAGATTATGGGGCGAGCTACGTTTCTTTTGATCAATTATTGGAAACCTCTGATATTATCTCCCTGCATCTGCCGCTAAATAAGGGGACGGCGCACCTGATCGACGAAGTGGTAATCAAAAAGATGAAAAAGGGAGCAATAGTTGTTAATACCGGCCGGGGTGGATTGATCAATACGGTCGATCTGGCTAAGGCCATTGAGAATAACTATCTAGCCGGAGCAGCACTCGATGTTTTTGAATGCGAAACATATAAAGGCGAGGTTCCTGAATCCAAAGAGTTAGCCCTCGCTCAAGAGTTTCTTTTTAGTTCTGACCGGGTGATCGCAACACCGCATAATGCATTTAATACTCATGAAGCTTACGGTCGGATTTTGGACACGACAGCACAAAATATCAAAGCGTTTACCGAAAATAAACCAATCAATATTGTTTCTAGCTAAGAACTATGACAATGGCTGAAGCGATAATCAAAATACTGCCAAGGGTTCTAATGATATAGACCTTGACGGGGTGTTGCTCGAGCCAGTTCGGGAAAAGGGCTGACCCGAAAGCCGTAATCAGAAGCGTAAAGAAAGAGCCGAACATTGCCAAGGTCTGCGAGATGGTGACATTGGTTAGAAATGCATAATACACGGCAAGATGAGCCAGGACGAGAAAAAGGTTATTAAAGAAGAGAGGCGAGAGCTGATTGACAGAGATTTTGATCTCTTTTTTTGCCAGGAAATAGCAGGGTGAAAAAACAAGGGCAAAGGCAATTAGCGACCATGCTTTGAAGTTCCAGAGATCAAGCCCCTCGGTTAAGGATTTTTTAACTAAAATATCAGACAGAGCATAAAAAATTATTGCTAAAAACATGACAAGAGTGTTCTTGTTTAAAAATGATTTAACTTTCTCATTTTCGTTATATGAAACCATCAAACAGCCGACCACGGCTAAACCGATAGCCATGTAAGTGATAATAGGGAACTTTTCGCCAAGAAGAAAAAAGGCCAGAACGGTAACAAAAATAGTTTGCGTATTAAAGAGCGATTGGTAGACGGAGACGTCTAATTTGTACAAAACTTTCCAGGTCAGAAGGGAAGCGATTGAAAAAACAATTACAAAAAGAAAAAACGCCGGATTGAACTGGGTTTGTATATGGCCGGATTTCAACCACAAGAGAGGCACAAAGATTAACGCTGTAATATTCGACCAGAAGAGCAGTGCCGGCAGATTTTTGACCTTGTGCTTGGTTGCAATTTTGCCGCTGATGCCGGAAAAAGCGTAAAGTAGCGCGGCAAGCAGAGCGAAAAAGAGGTATGACATAGTCCAATTTTAACAGAGACTAATTAGCTTTGCTAACGGACACCTGTTTGCCTTGCGGATCAAGATTTCTTTTGATATTCTGAAGACATCGTTTTCTAAAGTTAAAACTAATTTTTATATAAAAAAACTAACCTAAGAGGAGTGCAATGGCTGACATAAAACATATTATAAATCCAACAGCGGAGCAGAGGGCAAAGAACAGTAAATATAAGATTTCAATCTCTTATCCACCTTTTCCAAATGAGAAGGGCGTACCATGCCTTGGGCAAAACCGACAGTTTCAATGGTTCAACAACCCGACTTATATTTACCCGATGGTTCCATCCTATGGTGCTTCGCTTCTTCAGGACAAGGGCTACTCTGTAATGTGGGACGACGGGATCGCTGAAGAGCTGACACAGGAAGATTGGCTGGAGCGATTGAAAAAGTTTAAGCCTAATTTGATTGTCTTTGAAACAAAAACGCCCGTAGTCAAGAGACATTGGAAGGTGATCGACGCTGTTAAGGCGGAAATACCCTCCGCTACTATTGTCTTGGTAGGCGACCATGTTACCGCTATGCCGGAGGAATCGATGAAGAACTCCAAGGTTGATTATATCGCAACCGGCGGGGACTATGATTTTCTGTCTTTGAACATCGCCAACCATATCAATCACAATGAGCCCCTGGAAGCCGGTATCTGGTATCGAGAAAATGGGGTAATCAAAAACACCGGCCACTTCCTCTTAAACCATGATCTTGATGATCTACCAGTCATTGATCGCGACCTGACGAAATGGCACCTGTATGCTTACAAAAATGGCAACTACAAGGCTACCCCCGGAACATACACTTATGCCGCTCGCGACTGCTGGTGGGGCAAGTGCACTTTCTGTTCATGGACAACTATTTATCCGGGCAAGGATTACCGAAAGCACAGCGCCAAGAGAGTTCTTGATGAGATCGGGATGCTGATTGAGAAGTACCATGTCAAAGAGATCATGGATGATTCCGGCTCTTTTCCAATCGGATCATGGCTCAAGGAGTTTTGCGACGGCATGATCGAGCGTGGATATAACAAAAAGATAAAGATCGATTGCAATATGCGTTTAAAAGCTCTCAGCCCGGAGGAATACAAGTTAATGGGCAGAGCCGGCTTTCGTTTCATTTTGTACGGGCTTGAGTCAGCTAATCAAAAGACGTTAGACAGAATCAACAAAAACCTTAAAGTTGAAGAGATCGAAAAAGGTGTGAAGATGGCCAAAGAGGGCGGGCTTGAGCCTCACATCACGACTATGATGGGCTATCCTTGGGAAACAAAAGAGGACGCAAAGAGGACGATAGATCTCTCGGCCCATTTATTTGACAAGGGCTATGTCGATACTCTTCAGGCGACTATCGTCATCCCATATCCGGGAACTCCGCTTTTCAAAGAATGTCAGGAAAACAAATGGCTGGCTACTGAAGACTGGGACAAGTATGATCAGCGTATGGCCATCATGAAATCGCCGCTGACAGAAGAGGATATTAAAGAGTTGACTCAGGGTCTCTACAAATCCTTTATGACTCCTAAATTCATTTTGCGAAAAGTTGCGAGTGTCAGAAGCTGGAGCGATGTAAAATTTCTCTTTCGCGCGGGTGGCAAAGTGTTAGGGCATCTGATGGATTTTTCTCCCAAAAAGCATGTTGAACGAGAAGAAAAGTGCGAACATGGTTGCGATCAATGCTAAGTGAAGTAATTCATCTAGTTCTCTCCCTGCTCGTCGGCCTGGTAATTGGCCAAATCTCCGGTGATTTTTTTAGATCGATTACTTTTGCTTTAATCTCGGGTTTTTTTCTGGACCTGGACCATTTGGTCGATTACATAATCATCAAACGGGGTAAAAGTTTTAGCTTCAAAGAGTTTTCGTCCGGCCGGTATTTTAAACTTGTCGGGAAGATTCGCCTCTTTGCTCACGGGTATGAATATATTGTGTTGTTCCTCCTGCTGGCGCTTTTATTCCCGGCAAATTCAGTAGTCTTTTACGCCCTGGCTGCTTCGTTGTTTTTCCATCTAGCATTTGATATTATCCATAATAAATGTAAATTCAGTGCTTACTCCCTGTTCTATCGTTTGGTAAATCATTTTGATATAAGAGTTTTTGGATGCAAGCACAACTAAAACAAAATTTGCCGACAATCTCTGTCATCATTCCCACCCTCAATGCTGAGGGTCCGCTGCCTGAGTGCTTAAAGAAGATCAGAGAACAAGATTATCCCAAGGACAAGATCGAGATAATTATACCTGACGGAGGCTCGACGGATAGGACAAGGGAAATAGCACAGAAGTATGGGGCCATCGTAATAGAGAATCCTTTAAAAACGGCAGAGGCAGGTAAAGCTGCCGGGTTAAAAGCGGCCAAAAATGAAATTGTCGCTCTCATTGACTCGGATAATTACTTGCCCGGAACGGATTGGCTAATCCGAATGACTGAACCATTTTCAGATCATGATATTATCGGTTCGGAGCCAATTGAATATACCTATCGCAAAGAAGACGGCTATATCACGCGGTATTGCGCGTTGATCGGGATGAATGATCCGATCTGCATGTACCTTGGGAATTACGACCGAAAGAACTATCTGACCGGTCGCTGGACTGGCATGGATATCAAATCTGAGGACAAGGGTAATTTTCTTAAATTGACGCTTGAGAAGTTTAAAGTTCCGACGATCGGTGCCAACGGCACCTTGATTCGGCGGGCATTAATAACTGGCCAGATCGGAGATTACCTTTTTGATATTGATGAAATTCATGAACTGATTTCCAAAGGAAAAAATAAGTTTGCGAAGGTAAAAATCGGTATTATTCATGTCTTTTCCGGGAATATCAGCACCTTCATCAGAAAACAAAAAAGACGGATTCGCGACTATGGCTACTATCAGAAATTAGGAGTGCGAAAATATCCATGGAGCAAGATTAATAAGGGTGGATTCGTAAAGTTTGTTCTTTTTTCAGCTCTTTGGGTACCAACTATCATTGAGGCTTGTCTTGGCTATTCCAAAAAGAGAGATAAAGCCTGGTTCTTCCATCCCCTGGCTTGTTGGCTGACACTCTTTGTCTACGGGTTCGGATTTATCGAAAAAGCACTTTTTGGTGTTAAGGAAATGAGTCGGACCGGTTGGAAACAATAATAAGGTAACCGTATGAAAAAAAGCGCCCAAGAAAAACTTCTATCAATTTCAATCATTATCGTCAATCGAAATGGTGGGAAAAAACTCTGCAAGTGCTTGGAACAAATTAGCCGGCAGGATTATACGAAAGAATTGATCGAGATACTTATCATAGATGGTGGCTCGACTGATGATAGTAAAAAACTGGCTGAAAAATTTGGCGCCAGATTTATCGATGGCGGTTTTCCGGAGAATATGGAAGCAAGGCGACACGTCGGAGTAATACAAGCCAAAAATGAGATTATCGCTTTTATCGATACTGATAATTATCTCCCTGCCGCTGATTGGCTACGTCGCATGGTGCAACCATTAATTGCGAACAAGAAGATTATGGCTGCAGAAACGCTGCATTATCAATACAATAAAAGCGATGTTCTCTTTAATCGCTACTGTGCCCTTTTCGGTATTAATGATCCAGTTGCTTTCTATTTGGGAAAAGCCGATCGTATGCCTCATTATTACAATTCATGGCATCAATCAGGCAAGGCGACGGATCATGGAAATTACGTTGAGGTTGAATTTGGCCAGGACCTTCCAACAGTCGGATGCAATGGATTTTTGATTAGAAGAGAGATACTCCTGAAAGTTCTGACTCGTCCTGAAGCTTTCTTCCATATTGATATTATCTACGATCTAGTGATGAAAGGTTACAATAGAATAGCGTTTGTCAAAACAGCGATTACTCATGATACTAGTGATAGTTTTAAAAACTTAGTAGACAAAAGGATAAACTACTATTCTAACCATGGGCTCGCTTTGAATATGGAAAGACGGTACAAAGTTTTCGACCCTGCTAAACCCAAAGATGTTATTTCCATCCTTATCTACGTTATTGGCAGTATCACTATTATCAGGCCCTTATTTGATTCGTTTCGCGGATTCATCAAGAAACCGGATGTTGCCTGGTTTCTTCATCCGGTCGTTTGCCTGGTTTTTGCTTATGCCTATGGCATGGTGGTTGTAAATTTAGTAACAAAAAGATTTAGCAAAGTGAGGTCAACATGAAAGTAGTTATATTGGCAGGAGGGCTCGGTACAAGATTGAGTGAAGAAACCGGTCTTAAACCAAAACCAATGGTCGAGATTGGCGGGAAACCGATTCTTTGGCATATTATGAAAATCTACTCAAAGTATGGTTTCAATGATTTTGTCGTGTGCTTAGGGTACAAAGGCCACTATATCAAAGAGTGGTTTTCTCAGTATTATCTGCATAACGCTGATGTCAGCTTTGATTTTTCAAAGAACAGCAAAGACTATTTCAACTGCAAGAGCGAAAAATGGCGAGTCACTCTGATCGATACCGGGGACAACACGATGACCGGCGGACGGATCAAGAGGATCAAAGAATATGTGGGCGGCGAGACATTCATGGCCACATATGGCGACGGAGTGTCTAATGTTGATATCAAAAAGCTGTTAGAATTTCACAAAAAAAATGGCAAACTGGCGACTCTGACCGCTGTTTATCCTGAGGGCCGCTTTGGTGTTCTAAAGATAGATGAACAGGACAACGTGATCAATTTTAGCGAGAAGACTGACAATAAAGGACGGATCAACGGCGGCTTCTTCGTCCTGGAACCTGAGGTCTTTGATTATATTGAAGGAGATGCGACAACTTTTGAAAAAGAGCCGCTAGAGAACCTGGCAAGGGACGGCCAATTGAATGCCTTCCCGCACGATGGTTTCTGGAAGCCGATGGATACATTGAGCGACAAGACAAAACTGGAAGCAATGTGGGAGGCGGATGCTCCCTGGCGGGTCTGGAAGGATTAATGAAAACTCCTGAGCTTCAAAAGTTTTATAAGGACAAACGAATTCTGATAACCGGTCATACTGGTTTTAAGGGGGCCTGGCTAACCCAAATTCTTTTGGAATTTGGTGCCGATGTTATTGGCTATTCGTTAGAATCAGAGACCGATCCCAACCTTTTCTCTCTTTTAAAACTGAAGGATAAGATCGAGCACCACATTGATGATATCCGGGATTTCAAAACTCTAAATGCGGTGGTAGCAAAAAGTAAACCTGATATTATCTTCCATTTGGCTGCCCAGCCTTTGGTTCGCTACTCTTATGACCATCCTATTTATACCTATGAAACCAATGTCATCGGCACATTGAATGTGCTTGAAGCAATCAGGCTGAATAATATCAAAGCGGGCGTTATTATTACCACTGATAAGGTTTATAAGAATATCGAGCAGGATATTACTTATAATGAGGAGGATCCTCTTGGTGGCCATGATCCCTACAGTAACAGTAAGGCCTGTGCTGATCTTATAGTCAGCTCTCATATCAAATCTTATTTTTCCAAAAATGACGGTCTGGGTTCTCCCTTAGTTGCTTCAGTCAGAGCCGGAAATGTTATCGGAGGCGGGGACTGGGCAAAGGACCGACTTATTCCTGATGCAATGCGGTCATTTCTTCTATCGAATGAAGATTTGGTTATTAGAAAACCGAACGCTATAAGGCCATGGCAACATGTCTTCGAACCGTTATATGGCTATCTTTTAGTCGGAATGCATCTTTATCTAAGGGATCGTTGGGCGGTCGGCGCCTGGAATTTTGGTCCGAGAGATCAAGATATGCAAAGCGTCAGTGTAGTTCTGGGGCAAATTATTACCCATCTTAAAAAGGGTAAATATATCGTAAAGGAAGACGAAACGAAGCATGAAGCCGGAAACCTAAAGTTGTCTAATAAAAAAGCCGTCAAATACCTTGGCTGGACACCACAATATGATCTTAATGAAGCAATTAGATTAACATGCATGTGGTACGCCAAATTCTATTCAAAAGATGCTGACATCGCCGCCTTTTCCCAAGAACAAATCAACAATTATTTTGGATTGGAGAGCAAATGACTGATGAGATAAAGCAATTCGTCGAGAAAAATTATAAAGAAAGAGGATATTCAGGTGTACCAGTATCCGGCAAAATTTTTGGCAAAGAGGAGATGGAAAACCTGATTGCCGCTTCGATGGAAGGATGGTGGACGGAGGGTCATTGGACAGCGACCTTTGAGGAGAAGATTAAAAATTTTCTCGGGGTAGAATTTGTTCATTCCTGCAATTCTGGCTCATCAGCTAATCTCTTAGCTTTTGCTGCTCTTTACTCTTCGCAATTAGGGGATCGAAGAATCAGAAGGGGAGACGAAGTGATCACCGTTGCCGCTGGTTTCCCCACAACAATCAATCCTATAATTCAATTTGGCTGTGTTCCTGTTTTCATAGATGTCAACCAGGAAACATATGATATTAATGTCGAGAAGCTGGATGAAGCGCTTTCTCCCAAAACCAAAGCTTTGATGATCGCCCATACTCTGGGAAACCCCTTTAATTTGAAGAAAGTCCAGGAATTTTGCAAGAAGCATAACCTATGGCTGATTGAGGATAACTGCGATGCCTTTGGTTCCAAATACGAGGGCCGATTCACTGGCACGTTTGGCGATGTGGCGACGCTCTCCTTTTACCCAGCACATCACATCACCACCGCGGAGGGAGGGGCAGTACTAACAAATGATCCCAAGATTTCCAAAATAGTGCGTTCGATCAGGGACTGGGGGCGTCATTGCTGGTGTCCAACCGGAAAAGATAACAGCTGTAAAAACAGATTTAGCTGGAAATTAGGAGATCTGCCGGAGGGATATGACCACAAATATGTTTACGGCGAGCTCGGCTATAACTTAAAGATGAGCGATCTTCATGCTGCCATCGGAGTAGCACAAATGGATCGATTACCGGGATTTATCCAAAAGAGGCAGGAAAATTTTAAGAAAATTTACCAACGACTTTCTAAATTCAACGACTTTCTAATCTTGCCAAGAGCAACAGAAAACGCAGAGCCGTCGTGGTTTGGGTTTTTACTAAGCATCAGGGGCAATAAGACCAATCGTGAAGACATGATGCGTTTCATGGAGAAAAAAGGAGTTGGAACCAGGTTGCTTTTTGCCGGTAATATTACTAAACAGCCCTATTTCTTTGAAAACAAAGAGATTGAATATCGAATAGTCGGTACGCTTGAAAATACTGATTTTGTCATGGCAAACACCTTTTGGATTGGAGTATTTCCCGGTATTACAGACCAGATGATAGATGAGATGGCCAAAGCTTTCGATGAATATTTTGGGAGGCTAAAGTGAAGCGAACAATTTTAATTGCAGGGGCAACTGGGTTTATCGGTTCGCATCTGGTCGAACGACTTCTAGATGATAATCATAGCCTTATTATTCTAAAAAGATCCTTTGATCAGATTGATCGAATCAAAAAGTTCTCCGAAAAGTTAAAGTTTTATGATACCGATAAGATCGGCCTGGATGAGATTTTTAAGGAAAATAAGATTGATCTCGTGATCAATCTGGTGACCAATTTCGGTCGCGGCCAGGACAGCATGCCAAGCTCAATTGTTGACACAAACCTTACCTACGGCTTAAGGTTAGTCGAGGCAGCTATCAAGGGAAAAGCCGGTTATTTTTTGAGTGTCGATTCGTCACTTGACCCAAAGGTTAATCTGTACGCTTATACTAAGAAGATTTTTAAAAGTATTCTCAAAGACTTTATGAAGGGCCAGATAAAAATTTTAAACCTGCAACTGGAGTATGTTTATGGCGAAAACGACGATCTTTCGAAATTTATTCCGATGGCCATATCCAAATTAGAGCAAGGGCTTGATTTGGAAATGTCAGGGGGTGAACAAAATCTGGATTTTGTTTATGTCCGGGATTGTGTCGACGGCTTTGCCTATCTTATAAATAATCTTTCCGAAAATCAGCCGGATTTTTCTGAGTATGAGATTGGAAGCGGTGAGACAATTATGCTCAAAGATTTTATTGAAAAGATAAAAAATAAATTAAACTCTAACTCAAAAATCACTCTTGGCGCAGTCCCTTATCGCCAAAATGAGCAAATGTATTCAAGGGCTGATATTAAAACCTTGGGTGGCTGGCGGCCAAAATTTACTATGGATCAAGCTCTTAATAACGTTCTAAAATTAAAGTAAAAAATTATGACAAACCAACCAACTTTTTCAATTCTTCTGCCGGCCTATAAATCAGCAGGAATTATCGGAGAAACAATCGAGAGTATTTTAAATCAAACTATCAAGGATTTTGAACTGATAGTGGTAGATGATAAATCCCCAGACGACACAGTCAGAGTAGTAGAGGGATATCAGAAAAAAGACCCTCGGATTAAACTTTTTCGAAACGAGGAAAATCTAGGTTACTCGAAAAATCTCGAGAAGTGTCGTAATCTGGCGATCGGTGAGTATATTTATCTGATGGGAAACGACGATATTTTATCCAGGCATGCTTTAGAGAGAACACTTGAAGCTTTTAACCTGGACAAAGATGTTGGCGCGGTAGTTCGTCCATTTTTCTGTTTTGAAAATAAAGATATGACTAAGCCGGTGCGAGAATTCGGCCATCCCTTCGATGAGACGAAAGATCGGATAATATCAATAAATGAGAGCCGCGAGCTATTCCTGAGTGTTTATTGCTCGATCGGCCAGCTTTCAGGTTTGGCGATGCGTCGTGAGTGGGTTGAAACCCCGGTCCATCCTGATATCTTTCCGGCGCATGCCTACCCATTCTTCTCTGTTTTTCGTAAGCACAAAGTAGTTCATCTCAAGGATTATATCGTTGCTGTTCGGATTTTTTCCAGTCAGACCCGAACTCTCTCAACAATCTATGATCCGCCGCCGACCCTGACCTGGATCTGGATGTTCCAGCGAATGCTTCCCGGCAAAAAATATGAGAAAGCCAGAAATTGGGGCATTGATTTTATTGCCTCTGATTATGTCGGTCTTGTTCAGATCAAGAATTATGCCAGTACTGCGAAGTTCTTTCGGGAGGTGGGAGTTCTTGTAAAATACCGCCCGAAAAATCTTATCAGCCCTCGTTTTTGGGTTTACTTTCTTGTTATTGCGATATTACCAAGATCTATTCTTATTCCCCTCGCTGATTGGTATAAAAGAGCAATTCTCTCGAGAAATCTCCGTGGCATCCGCCTCTATAACTAAGGACTAGAGTATGAAAGTTGGCATTATTTATTATCAATATCCTTTGTACAACAAGGGCTCATATATACAGGAGCAGGTTGATGAAGTTGCCAAGCAAGTCGAAAAAGTCGTGCTTCTAGCGACTCATTATCCCAAAAGGTCGCAATTTGAAAAGCCTGAGAACTTGGAGGTAATCTGGCTCCCTCGGATTGAGATTCCGATTTTATCAGATATTCTTTTCAATTTATGTATTCTATCTAAAGCGCTTTTTTCCAAGAGCATCAGAGAATTGGACATAATAAATGTCGTTTGCGCCAGAGGCGGTCCGGCAGCCTTCTTTCTTCGGGCAATTTTACGAAAACCAGTCGTGTTGACGATTGAAATGATCAACGAGGATAACGGCAGTTTTGTCGAAAAGGCGATTTATCTTTTTCAGCGCTGGACTTACCGGCTAAATTTTGACCGGATTATCTGCTGGTCGACTTATTACCAAAAATATCTTGAAAAGTGGGGGATTGATCCAAAAAAAGTCTCAATCATCCCCGGAGGTATTAATCTTGATCGATACAGTCTCTCGGTTAGCGGGGAAGAGATCAGGAAGAAATTTCCTGCTGATTGCTGTTTGATTGTCTTTGCCAAACCGCTCTACACTTACAATCGGAAGATGGCGCAGCTGCTTCTCAGGGCAATTTCTTTAGTTAAATCCGATGTCAGGCTACTGGTCGGGGATGGTGAAGAAAGACCGCTTCTTGAGAAGACGATTGAGGAATTGAACCTTCAGAAGCAAGTTACTTTCATGCCAGTTGTACCGATAACCGAGATCCCGAAATATATCGCTGCCTCTGACATCATTGTCCTGCCATATACCTATTCTGCTACCACCTCGCGGTCCCTCTTGGAAAGTTTAGCGATGGGTAAGCCCATAATTACTACCTTCGCCGGGGAAGTTTCCAAAGTTGTCGTTGATCAAAAGAATGCTCTTCTGGTTCAGCCGGAACCAGCAGAGATCGCCAAAGCAATCGCCAGTTTATCCAAAGATAAAAACCTAAGGCAAAAACTGGGAAGGGAAGCCAGGATCCTTGTGGAAAAGGATTATTCGATTCAGAAGACCGCCGAGAAGACTATTGATCAATTTAAGCTAGCTATAACCAACTATGAAAACAGCAAGTAAATCATTGCCCAAACTATCCGTCATCATTCCGACAATGAACCGGTATCCCGAGATACTTGAATGTATTAATTCTGTCCTAGCCTGCTCGTATCCTGATTTTGAGGTCATTGTGGTAGACAACGGGTCAACTGATGGGACCTACCAAAATCTTAAAAAGATATTTTCGGGAAATGAGAGAGTAATAATCTTTCATTCGAAAAAAAACCTTGGCGCAGGAGGAGGGAGAAACAAGGGCGCAGCATTAGCTAGTGGTGAACTTTTTTTCTTTGTTGATGATGATAACGTTTTAAATAAGCAAACACTTGAAACTCTGGTCCGCTCCATGGTCTCCCATGAAGAATGCGGGTTATCAGCGCCGCTCATGCTCTACAAAGAAAGACCTGATCTCATCTGGCTTTACTTTGCTGATATTAATATGTACACGAGCAAGGCATTCTATCGGGGCACGAATGAAAAAGCCTCCGGCAGTCATCCCTCGATGGTCGAAGTAGGCCATCTTCCGAACTGTTTTATGGTTTGGGCGAACGACTTTCGCTCGGTTGGAGGATTTGATGAAAAGTATGTTATTATGTACGAAGAAGCTGATTTTGCAGAAAAGATTAAACGCAAACTATCCAAAAAAATCTGTCTCTTTACCAAACCCCTCATCTACCACAATATTAAATTACCTGAAACAGGACAAAAAGAGGGAGAACTTTTCCGGTCAAAAGAGCGAGCGTTCTTAACTGCTAGAAACCGTATCTACTTTATGAAAAGAAATGCCAATTTGCTTCAGCTGGCAACATTTTTCATAATTTTCAATCCGCTTTTTTTTCTATTTTATGAAGCAAAATTACTGGCAAAAAGAGATTTTAGTAAAGCATTTTATTATTTTAAGGGTGTGATTGCTGGTTTATTAATGTAAGGATAACTATGGCCAAAGAGGAACATGACTACTCAGTCAATGCGGATAAATATGGCGGATACAATGGTGATATCGTTGAAATGACGCCATCTGGCTCTCTGGTTCTAGACCTTGGCTGTTCTACTGGCCGTCTTGCCAAGGAGTTACGGGCAAAAGGCTGCAAGGTGTTAGGGACTGATATCGATCCAAATTCTCTCAAGAAAGCCAGAGATTATTGCTCACAAGTTTTTTTAGCTGATCTTGACCACCCCGAGGAAGCATTTGAAAAAATACTTGCCAAAAAGTCACTTGACGTTATTACGATGGGTGATCTTCTGGAACATATCAAGTATCCAAAAACTCTATTGCTCCAGCTTTTTCCCTATTTAAAGGAGGGAGGTCAGCTTATTGCATCTATCCCCAATGCGGCCTTTGCTCTCAATCGCTTAAAATTTTTGTTTGGGGACTTTTCTTACAGCGAGAATGGCGGCTTAATGGATGCGGACCATTTGCGTTTTTTTACATTCAAGACTGTGTGTCGTTTATTTGAAGAATCTGGTTTCAAGATAGAACGAATCTACGGCATCAGTGAAGTAAAAAGCCACTTCTGGTTCCTTCGCCCGCTAGCCAAGTTGATGCCAACTTTATTTGCGATCCATATTATGATTAAAGCAAAGCGATAGCTTCAAGCCAATGTCTGAAAAATACTTAGCAAAAAGGGCCGAGGTGAAGGATCTTTTCCAAGCTGCAATGGCGGCTAAATTTTTGGCGCTTCTGGACCGGAACTACGGGCAGGTTCTTGAGGTCGGTTGCGGTAAAGGTTTTTGGAGCTATATCGGGGCGAAGGCCGG
>Ga0172380_10005831_pt1 | contig 14668 bp, 15 predicted proteins | sample Leawe162metaG_FD_119747 | JGI IMG/M metagenome (GOLD analysis project Ga0172380, IMG submission 119747) | Leachate microbial communities from a municipal landfill in Southern Ontario, Canada - Leachate well 162 metaG | ecosystem: Engineered > Solid waste > Landfill > Unclassified | place...
AGGTAGTCAGAATAAGGAACCCGTATAGGCCAAGCGCATACGAAGAGAATCGGCGCTAAACACAAGGCCTTGGCGGAATGTCTGTCGCGTTCTTCCGATTCTTACGTATTTTATTCTGTATCCCGAATTCTGACTCCCGCAGGCCTGAGTGGTTCCGTTTATTTATTGCCAGCGCCTAAGCATCCGACTTGCGCGCCAGCAAAAATATCCGGATATTGATATCCCGGATTGTGGCCGGCAAATGCGCGCGGATAGCTTGGAGCCAGGCGGGTTCGGCAATATCCGGAAGGTGGCGGCTTAAGGCGCCCAGCAGGGCGATGTTCAGGCTGCGATGATGCAGCAGAACCTTTTTGTCGATTTGTTCGGGTGTGATCGATATGCCGTCTTTGCGCAGGACCGGCCGGTTGATATCCACTTGGGTCGCTTCCAAAACCATCAGGAAATCGGCTTGCCCCTGGGGAACCATCGGGCTGAATATCCGGCGGCCAAAGCGGACATCGCTGCTCACGGAAGCGCCGCGCTGGCTCATGCCGTGGAGTTCGCTTTTTTTGACATCCAGGCCGGTGATGAAAGCCGCTTCAGCCAAAATGTCGGAGGACGTCAAAACGCCTTGCCCGCCAAGTCCCGCGATGACGATGTTGGTCGTTTTCATGGCTTCTTTGACGCGGATGAAGCCGGCGGGCGCCCGCCCTGTTCCCGAATGAGTTTGGCCGACAGCACGCAGGGGCGCCGGACAACGATTAAAACCAGTTCGCGGCCGGTCAGGCTTGCGCTCAGTATTTTTTTGAAGGCCCCCCGATCGGCGGTGGGGTCCGTGACGTGGACACGCCGGATGCCTATGGCTTTGGCCAGATCTTCCGGAATAATTTTCTCCGTGGGTTTGCGAGCGAGGGTGCGGCCCGTGCCGGGGTGTTCCTGGAGGCCGGTCATGGCGGTCGTGCCGTTGTCCAGGATAATGACCACATGGCCCGAGGCCGGCGGATTATAAACCATTTCGACCAAGCCGGTGATGCCGCTGTGCATGAACGTGCTGTCGCCAATGACGCTGACAACCCGTTGTGCCTGTTCCGCGGGGAGGACGTGGCGCAGGCCAAGCCCGGTGCCGATGCTGGCGCCCATGCAGACAAAACTGTCCAGGGCTTCGAAAGGCGGCAATGCGCCCAGGGTGTAACATCCGATATCGCCCGCCACAATGCAGTCCAGGTCGCGTAAGGTCTCGAAAACGGCGCGGTGCGGACAGCCTGGGCACAACTGCGGAGGTTTGCCCGCCGGACGAACCGGTTCAGGCGAAGAATCCCGGGCGAGGATGCGCCGGACGCGATCGACATTTAATTCGCCAAAGCGATACATTTCCGCTTTGCCTTCCACGGAAATTCCCGCGGCCCGAATGGCCTCAACCAGCCATGGGTCGCCTTCCTCGATGACCACGGCGCGCTTTGCCTGGTTGACAAAGGAACGGATGGTTTCCACCGGCAGCGGATAAGCCATCCCGATTTTCAGGAAACCGGCTCTGGGCGCCGCTTCGCGCGCGTGCATATAGGCGATCCCGGAAGCGACGATCCCCAGGGATGGATCGCCCGGGATGCGAATATTCAATCCCGAGTTTTCGTTCCAGGCGGCAATGGCGTTCAATTTGGCGCGCAGTTTCCGGTGGCCGCCGCCGGCATTGGCCGGAATCATGACGCGCCCTTTGATATCTCTTTGGAAGAAAGGCGCGGCCGCGGGGTGGGGCGGACTCCCTCGCAGGATTATGGATTTGGAATGACACACGCGCGTGGTGAGCCGGAGTAAGACGGGAATACGCCAGCGCTCGGAAACTGCGATGGCTTTGGCGGTAAAATCATAGGCCTCCTGGGAGTCGGCCGGTTCCAGCAGGGGAATGCCGGCGGCTTTGGCATAGTGCCGGTTGTCCTGCTCGTTCTGGCTGGAGGACATGCCGGGGTCGTCGGCCGAAACGACAATCAGCGCGCCGGTGACATCGATGTAAGCGACGGAGAAAAAAGGGTCGGCGGCGACATTCAAGCCCACATGTTTCATTGTGGCGATGGCCCGGCCGCCGCCGAAGGCCGCGCCAATGGCCGTCTCCAGGGCGACTTTTTCATTGGGCGCCCATTGGGCTTTGCCGCCCAAGGCGGAGAAATGTTCGAGGATTTCCGTGGAAGGCGTGCCGGGGTAACCCGTCCCGAGCATGACGCCGGCATCGTAAGCGGCACAGGCCACGGCTTCGTTACCACTTAAAAACAGGCGCGCATCAGTCATGGCGCGAAGTTAGAACGCCGGCGTGAAAATTACAAGCAGATTTCATTAACATCCCATAGGATGCGCAGACTGTAGGCTGAAGGCTGTAGGCAAATCCGGCCGGGCCGTGTTCCAAGAAGGTCAAGCCTCCGGCGGCGTTTTTTCCATGCAGAAGGACTCCGCTTGGTCAATGGTGTCGAACTGCGACAGGATGCCGGCGATATGCGTCTGCTCAATCAATTCCCGGCAATAGGGGTTAAGACCGACCAGCGCCAGGGCGCCCTTGCGGCCCTCGGTTTCCTTGGCGGCGATCAGGAGCACGCGGATGCCGGCGCTGCTCATAAAGTCCACGTTTGCCATATCCATGACGATGAACTTCGGGTGTTGGTTGAAATGAGCGTCCAGGATTTGCTGGACCGGGCCCGCGCCAAAGGTGTCGAACCGCCCGTTGAGGGTCAACTTGAGAATGCCGTCTTTCAGGATGGGGGTGATAGTCATAGGGCGGATTCCTTTGCGGCAATTCGCGGCGGACTTGCGGATTAAATTTCAGTCACTCCGTCCGGCAATTCGATTTTGTTCCACGCGTCTGACAACTGCCGTTGGCGAATCTGTTCTCTGAGGACGGCATAATCGATGGCGGGTTGCGATACTTCCAGAATCCCCCGGATGTCCAACAGATGTTTTTCAGACCCGCCTTCCCGAAAATATTCCAATTTTCGAATGATGACATACTCCGGCGGGGCCAGCCAAACCCATTCGCCGCTCATGGCGAGACGTCGCCGCAGGGACATTCCCCAGCGCTGCAAACTGTCGTTGCCCATTAAATAACAATCCGCCTTCATGCCGGATTCATGATGAATAATGTTGAAATGCCCTCGCATGGCGCGCGCGGCTTCAACCGCGACGCTTTCTTCGGGAGGGCAATAAAAGTCGCTCGGCGGAAAAGCGGACGCCAGGGCCGGAATATGCCGCTGGTCAAGCTCAAGCACAATGTCAACATCATGCGTTAAACGGGGCTGACCGTATGCGATGCAAGCCATTGCGCCTGTAATCATATAAGGCGCGCCAAACTTATTCAGCGGCTTGATAAAAAGCAGAATGGGGTCAAGTGTGGGCATAAAGAAAAGCCTTGCGGACTTCTTTCCGCACGGTCGCCTCGTTCCACTCCGGATGAAAAGATTTCAACGCCGCCGCCTTTAACTCGCGGGCGGAAGCATACAGCCGCAGGGCTTCCTGCCAGCGCCGGTCCGGCGTCATGCGCTTGTATATCGCAATCTGTTTGTGGGCCGCATCCATTAAATCGACGCTCCGACTTGGTGATGACATGCCGTTTCCTTTTCGGATTCGATTAAACCATATCCATGCCAAAACACAAGCGCGAAGCCGCCGGCGGACGCTCGTTAATCGTTCTATCGGCGGGGCGTTTTTTCTTCTTTATTACGCAGGGGAATGTGGTAACGTATAAATGTTTTTGCGCGGATCGTTGGCCGATAAAACAGTGAGATCAGGCCGAGAGTGAGATCAGGGTCGCGTCTCGACATTCGACAAATTTAAAATAAAGATACACGAGAACGATACAAACGAGACGGCAGTTAAATCGAAAATATCGTTTGTCGAGACGTGACCCTGATTTGCCTTCATATTCTATTTACCTCTCTCATGTCGAACGGGAAACGTGGCGCCCTTATCGCAAAAATGCCCTGTTTATATTCCGAATAAAACTGTTTGCAACTCATTGTATTCAAAACTGTTGACGGAAACGTTTTCGCCACACTCCCGCCGGATGTCCTGTTCTTGCCAAGAATGTAATGCGCTTCTCGACCGGTGGATCCTGCCGGTGTAACTGCTCTGGATTTGGCCGGTTAATCTCTCGCCTGATATATGTGTCGGCGCCGTCCAATCGCTCCGAACATCTCATTGACTTCATCCCACGCGACCTGATTCGCTGTTTTATGCTTTGTTTTCTTGTTTGCCGCCAAGGCAAGTGGGGGCGTAAATTTGTTGGATTTTTTATCCGCCGATCACTTTCGGGCTTTTACTGAAACTGTTTTACAAAGTCGCGGAATTGGGCTTGCAAACGCTCCATTTCGTCCCCAAGGGTTGCGACGCGGGTTTCCATGCGGGCGATTCGTTCGTTCTCGGATATTACAGCCTGGCGCGCCGGTTCAATCGACGGTTGCGCCCCTGTTGTCTCATCGGGGGACGCGCCGCACAAATTATGTCCATATCGTTCTTCCCGCTGGCCAATCTGGCGCGGGAACTTTGATATTAAAGGGCCGCCTTCCCAGGCAGCCAGTTCGTTCAGGACACTCTGGACTTCGTTAGTGTCCGTAAATGGGGTCATGCGGGCGGCATGGGTGCGCAGTTCGCCGGTTGTCTGCGGGCCGCGCAAGATAAGTTCGCAGAGCAAAGCCAATTGCTGTGGCGTTAAAGCAAGTACATCCAATATGTTGTGCCGGTATTTCGGCGCACGACTATTGGCCAGCGCAATGGACGAGGCTAATTTATTTTCACGGAGATTGTCCAGTGCCCGGACAACGTCCTTTTCATCTGCCTGCATTATGGGGTCGCGGTTTGACTTCTGGTTGCAGGCGGCGGTTAACGCCGAGAGCGTCAGCGGATAATATTCCGGCGTGGTAATGGCTTTTTCGATCAGACAGCCCAGTACGCGTGCTTCCATCGGACTCAATAGCGCATTCATGCGACCTCCAATTAAGATTTTCAGTGAGCTTGCTCGGCGCCAATACATTCTTAAGATTTGATCTGAAAATCGAATTAACTTTGTGAGCTTCGGGGCTTCGCGTGAAAATATGATCGATCCGAACCAGCGGGTCGAGCCTACCGCCTGACGGCGGCGGCTCACCCGCCCCGTTAGCGCGCGCTCAACGGGGCGGCATCGAACCAGAGTCCTTCATCCACCTTGCCGTTGTGCTCGTCCAGCCCGAAGTAAAACGTATAATCCCCGGCCGGCAAGGACGCGCTTCGCAAAACCGCCGTTGAGTTCAGATCGCCGAGTGCGCCCTGGTAAACCTTCCGAATGCCGGGCAGGTATATCCCACATACGCCGCCAGGGCGGAGGCCAGCGGATTCGCCGCCAGGGACCGGTTTTGGGCCATGCCGTCGGTTCCGTGCCAGCGCACGGAATACAGGGCCGGCCAAGCGATCGCCGCTGTTAATGTACATCGCCGCACTGCAACTCATGTCGAACGGATACCAGTTTTCATATCCGGCCATGACCCAGCTGCAGAGCGGGCGGAACACGTCGTTCAAAAAATACATGGTTGTACCCCAGCGCAGCGAAGTGGAAACCAGCGAATAATGTTCCGGCATGCTCGGGGTCGCCTTGATTCTCAACATTACCACCTCGCCTGTGGTCGAGCAGCCGGACAGGGAAAAGCCGCGATAGGCCTGATAATTGTCGCGGTCCCGCAGCAGGTTCATGCGATAGGTGTCGCCGTACCCGTTGGTCATGACCAGCGACCAGGCCGCCTGGGCGCGCGGCGCGAAGGCCAACAGCGCCAGCACGAGTAACACCTTTTGCTTGCGGATCGACGTGCGCGCAACGGCGCGCAATATCAGGATAAGCTTAGATGAATTGGCAATCATGATCATCTCCTTTATTGAATTTTATAATTTAAAATATGCCGGATGGCGGGTCGAATGTCAAGTTTTAAGAGGTCGTTTTACAAGCGTGGCATGGATCGCGAACAAGGTAATTATGCGGCATTCATTGGGCGCGGGGTATGACCAACACCTCGGCGCGGGGAATATCCGCTTCCAGATTGCGCTTGATGGCGTCGGTGATTTTCTGGACTTCCGCCAGCGGCCGTTGGGGGGCGAAGCCCAGAAAGATTTCGATAAACACGTTTTGGCCGGAATAGCGCGAACGCACGCTGTCCAAGGAGGTGTATTCGTCGAAAAACCGGAATAACTGCTTGTTGATCAGGGTCTGCAAAGGTTCGTCCAGCGAGCGATCCAGCAGATCGTGAATGGAATGCCGGATGAGTTTCCAGGTGCTCTGGCTCATAAACCCCACTGTGATGCAGGAGGCCAGGGGGTCCAAGTACAGGACCCAGCGGTAATCCAGGGAAAGACTGAGTGCGAACGTTAAAAACATGCAGGTGTTGCCCACGGTTTTGACCGTGAAAAGCCGGCATTGTGCATCCACGATCGGCGAAGGCGCGGCGCGCTTATGGCGCCGGCTCTTCACCCACAGGATGGCGTTGAGCGTGCCGAAAACCAGGGTGCAGGCAATGCCCAGCCAGACCCCAAAACCGTGAATGCGCACAAGGTGCAGCAGGCGGTATCCGATCAGGAGCGCCATGATTCCAGGAAGGAATTGAACAAGTCCGCCATCTGCGCCAGCGAGTTGGAAAAAATGACGGAAATAACGATGAGCAACAGGCCGAACCCGCAGGTGATAACCCCGGTGAAGGCGGTCCGTTCCGTTCGCTCTCTTTCGGTAAGTGCCATTCAGTCCTGCGAGTCAGAAGTCCCGCGAATGACGCATAAGCCTATTTTGGGGCCGGCGCGCCCGGCATTGTGTCCGGCGCTTTCGAGGGTGGCAGGGCGATCTTCAGGTGTAATTCGCGAAGCTGTTTTTCGGTCACGCCGGCGGGCGCGCCCATCATCAAGTCCTGCGCCTTTTGATTCATCGGGAAGGCGATGACTTCACGAATATTCTGCTCGTTGGCCAACAGCATGACGATGCGGTCGATGCCCGGGGCAATGCCGCCGTGCGGGGGCGCGCCCAGTTGGAAGGCGTTGATCATCCCCGAGAAGCGCTCGTCCACGGCCTGTTTGTCGTACCCGGCCAGCGCGAAGGCCCGATACATGATCTCGGGATTATGGTTCCGGATCGCGCCGCTGGAAAGCTCCACGCCGTTGCAGACAATGTCGTATTGATAGGCTGTGATCGCGAGCGGGTCCTGTTCCTGCAGGGCTTGCATTCCGCCTTGCGGCATCGAAAAGGGGTTGTGCGAAAAGACGATCTGCCCGGTTTCCTCGTCGCGCTCGTACATTGGGAAATCGGTGATCCAGCAAAACCGGAAAATCCGGTCGTCGATCAACTTCAGGTCCTGCCCCAGTTTCACGCGCAAGTCGGCCGTGATACGGTTGACTTCGCGCGGCCGGTCGCACACGAAAAACACCACGTCGCCGGTTCCAACCCCGCACTCTTTTGCGATGGTCGCCAATTGCTCGGGAGTCAGGAATTTGGCGATGGGCCCCTTGACGCCGGGCTCCGCCGGAGCGCCACGCCCAGGCGAGCCGGCATCGGTCCAGACCAAGTAAGCCAGGCCCTTGGCGCCCAGGGTCTTGGCATAGTCCGTCAGCTTGTCGAAGAAACTCCGTGGCTGGGCGGCGGCGGCCTTGACGGGCAAGGCCCGCACAACCCCGCCCTGTTCGACGACCGAGCGGAAGGCGTTGAAACCGGATTCCTTGAAAAGGCCGGTCAGGTCGCGCATTTCGATCGGGATGCGCAGGTCGGGCTTGTCGGTCCCATATTTCAGCATGGCTTCCGCATAGGGGATGCGCGGAAACGGCGGCGCATTAAACGGTTTTTTGGAAAACGTTTTGAAAACGTTGGTCAGCATGTCTTCCACGACGGCAAAGACGTCATCCTGGGTCACGAACGACATTTCGATATCCAATTGGTAAAATTCGCCGGGCGAGCGGTCGGCGCGCGCATCCTCGTCCCGGAAACAGGGGGCAATCTGAAAGTAACGGTCGAATCCGGCGACCATCAGCAATTGTTTGAATTGCTGGGGGGCCTGGGGCAGGGCATAGAACTTGCCGGGATGCACCCGGCTGGGCACCAGGTAGTCGCGCGCGCCTTCGGGCGAACTGCTGGTCAGGATCGGCGTTTGGAATTCCTGGAAGCCCAGGGCCTGCATACGCTGGCGGATAAAGGCGATCACCTTGGCGCGCTGCAGGATGTTGCCGTGAATCCGGTCGCGGCGCAGATCCAGGTAGCGGTAGCGCAGGCGCGTGTCTTCCGGCCCGTCCTCATCGGTGTCGATCTGGAGCGGGAGCTTGCCGCAGGACGCTTCCAGTGCCGCGGCTTCGGCCACCAATTCGATTTCGCCCGTGGCCAGGTTGGGGTTGACCGTGTCGGGTGAGCGCGCCACCACGGCGCCGGTGACGGTGATCACGCTCTCCATATGGAGGCGTTTGCACAGCTCAAAAAATTCGCGGCCGGGTTGTATGACGATCTGCGTCAGGCCGTAATGATCCCGCAGGTCGATGAACAGCAACTGGCCATGGTCGCGTTTGCGAAAGACCCAGCCGGAGAGACGGACGGTTTTGGATATATCGGTGTGGCGTAATTCGCCGCAAGTGTGAGTGCGATAGGGATGCATGATAAGGAATTTCGGATTATTGATTTTCGATTGCGGATTGTGGAAGATTGAACTGGAAATTATTAAGACGGCAACTGAAATCCTGGATTCCCGATCTGGTCGGGAATGACAAACAACGTCCACCCATCCTGCCTGTCCTGCGTAGTCTCCCGGCAAAACGGGGTCATTCCCGCGAAAGCAGGAATCCAGAACGGAACGATCAATGCTTCAATCACTTACTCACTGAATCACTCAATCACTCAATCACTGAATCACTCAATCACTGAATCACTCAATTTCTTTAAAAACGCCCATGGCGCGGAATTTGTCGTAGCGCCCGCGCAACAATGCATCCGTGGGGATGGCTTTCAGCTCGCGCAGATTGGTCAACAGGCGCTGTTTCAGCGTTGCGGCCATGGCCTTGTGGTCCGTGTGGGCGCCGCCCAGCGGTTCGGGAACGATCTCGTCAACCAAGCGGGCCTTTAACAGATCCTTGGAAGTCAGTTTGAGCGCCGTAGCCGCCTGGCTGGCGAAGGCCCGGTCTTTCCACAGGATCGCGGCGCAGCCCTCGGGCGAAATCACCGAGTAATAAGCGTGCTCCAGGATCAGGATGCGATCCCCCACGCCGATGCCCAGCGCGCCGCCGCTGCCGCCCTCGCCGATCACGGTGACGACGATCGGGACCGGCAGTAGAAATAATTCCCGGAGATTGACGGCAATCGCTTCGGCCACATGGCGTTCCTCGCCGCCCACGCCGGGATAGGCGCCGGCCGTGTCGATCAGCGTCAGGATGGGACAGCCATGTTTGGCCGCCAATTTCATCAGGCGCAATGCCTTGCGATAACCTTCCGGATAGGCCATGCCGAAATTGTGGAGAATATTGCTTTTTACATCCCGCCCTTTCTGTGTGCCCAGGATCATGACGGGCTCATTGTCGATCCGCGCGAATCCTCCGACCATGGCCTGGTCGTCGGCATAATGCCGGTCGCCGTGCAACTCGATAAAATCCGCGCAGATGGCTGACACATAATCCAAGGTATAAGGGCGCTGGGGATGGCGGGCCAGTTGAATTTCATCCCAGGGGGTCAGGTTCTGAAAGATATTGCGCTTGGTCTCGGCGATTTTTTTTTCCAGCTCCGCCAGTTCCGCCGAGACGTCGATGTTTTGCGCCTCGCTGAACGCGCGGAGTTCCTGCAGTTTGTTCTCCAGCTCCACGATGGGCTTTTCGAATGCTAACGAATGATTGGCCATGCGCTGAAATCCACAATGTGGCTATGCCCGCAACCAAATAAAATTGACTGCGGATTACACTGATTTCACGAATCGAGATTATTTTTTATCCGGGCTGGCGTCTGTCGTCCGTCGTCTGGCGTCTATCCTCTACTATTCGGCGATCGTCACGCTTGTTCTCATGGGAATCAGCAGGAACAGTTCTTCCACCTCGTTGTTCACCAGGCGGATGCATCCGGCGCTGGCCTGATGGCCGATCGTTTCCGGCTCCCACGTGCCGTGCAGGCCGTATCCGCGCACGGCGCTCGTTGTGCCTGTGGCCTGGATCGACATCCAGCGCGTTCCCAGGACGTTTTCCTTGTCGCCGAAAGGCACCATCCTGCCGTCCGGCCGCCACCAGGGCGGCTGTTCGATCTTGTCGGCGATCACAAAGGTTCCCACCGGCGTCGTGCCGAATTTGCCCGTGCCAACGCGGTAACGCTTGAAAAAGCGGTCGTTGACTTTAACCACCAGATCGTTCCGGCTCTTGCTGACGTCTATGGTGAACGTGCCTTTAAAGACGCGCAATCGGTCGCCGGGGTGCAGGACGGGGCGTTGGAGCGCGTTGCTTTTCTTGATGAGGTCCACGGTGGTCTTGAATTTTCGTGCGATGCGCTCCAGGCTGTCGCCGGCTTGCACGACATATTCCTCTTTTTCCGGCATGGCGGCCTGCGACATGATCAGCTCGATATTGAGTTGCCCCAGCAAGGTTTCCAGGGAGGCCGTCAGGGCCGGGTCGTTGGTTTGCGCCAGCAGGACGTATCCCTTTTGCCGGGCTTCCTCAAGGGATTTATTGCTTGCCAGCGCGCAAATCGTCTGGAATGCCTCTTGGCCGGGGACATGGGTTGTCTGCGCGAGGGCCTGACGGGATGGTTGCGAGGCGCGGCTTAAATGTTTTGCCCACCAGGGACGGATGAAAACGACGGCGGCAATTCCGGCAACGATCGACAGAATAATCAGCAAAATTGGAGTCAGCCGCCTTTGGCCTGCCGGTCCCTGATTCAATAAATTTTTCAAATCGTCAGCCATGGTGAAATCCCCGGATAACAGGATCAACTCCGTCTTGACCGCCAAAGCGGAATTAACATAATCCATTGCCCTGCGGTTAGCAAGCGCATTTCCCGGCATGTTTCCCGGCGGCCATTTCCCGGCGAAGTTGATAACGAGCATTGATTGGTCGGTAAATAGAGGATAAACTTAGAGCATAAGAGTTTGAGACATGGTTCACGGTTCAGCGGTTGGGTTATTTGCCCAAAATCCGAAAACCATTGAGCCATTGAACTGCTGAACCCCGCAACCTTGCAAACAGTTGTCTGGGATGAACCCCATCTTAAATGCCTTTATGGATGTCATCTTTCCGCGAACCTGTGCCGGGTGCGGGGGCGGGATTGGCGAGTCTTCCGGGTATCTATGCTGGGACTGCCTGAGACGGTTGGAGTGGATTCATCCGCCTTTTTGCCAGATTTGCGGGGATCCCATGGATGGCGATGTGCCGCTTCCGGTTGTTTGCGCGGGATGTGCGGGGCGCCTGCCCGCCTTCGAGCGGGCCCGATCGGTTGCGCGGTTCCGGGGCGTTTTACGGACAGTCCTGCATGATTTCAAGTACCGTGGCGCCACTTGGTTGAGCCGCGACCTGGCGGCTCTCCTGCGGGCTTGCTATGAAATCTACTTTGCGCGGGCCGGGTTGGATACCGTGACCTATGTGCCCCTGTATCCGACGCGCGAGCGGGAACGCTCCTATAACCAGGCGCTTCTGCTGGCGCAGGGACTGGCCGCCGCCTGCCCGTCCCTGGCTTTGCGCGCGTGTCTGCGCCGTGTCCGCCCCACGCCTTCGCAAACTCATTTGACAGCCGGGAAGCGACTTGCTAACGTTCAAGCCGTGTTTGCAGTCCGAATGCCGCGGGACACGGCTGGTCGGCGCATTCTTCTGGTTGACGATGTCATGACCACCGGGGCGACGGTCAATGAATGCGCTCGCATGCTCAAACAGGCCGGAGCGGCCCTGGTGGGCGTGCTGACTGTGGGGCGCGGGTAGGGGGTTTATGCGTTTATTTAACCGTAAGAAATATACCTCGATCAAAGTCCAGCGCAAGGATTTGCCCAGCGGCTTATGGGTGAAATGCCCGGATTGCAACGAGATTGTCTATAAGCACGAGATCGAGGAGGGCAAGGGGGTTTGCCCGAAGTGCGCGTTTCATTTTCAGATTTCCTCGCAGGAACGGCTGGCGCTCTTGATTAACGCGGGCACGTTCCAGGAATGGGATGCCGACCTGGTCAGCGCGGATCCCCTGCAATTCACCGGCCAGGTTTCCTATGCGGCCAAGCTGGCCGAAAACCGCAAGAAAAGCGCAATCAAAGATGCGGTGTTGTGCGGCCAGGGTCGGATGGGACCGTTTACCGTGGCGATAGGCGTCATGAATTTTAATTTCCTGGGCGGCAGCATGGGATCCGTGGTGGGCGAAAAAATCACGCGCCTGTTCGAACGGGCGACCGCCGGCCGCCTGCCTGCCGTTGTTGTCACCGCCACGGGTGGGGCCCGGATGTACGAGGGGCTTTTCAGCCTCATGCAGATGGCCAAAACCAGCGCCGCCGTGGCGCGCCATACCCAGGCGGGCCTGCCTTTCATCTCGGTGCTGACGCATCCCTCCACGGCCGGGGTCATGGCGAGTTTTGCCACGCTGGGCGATATCATTATGGCCGAGCCGAAGGCTCTAATCGGGTTTGCAGGTCCGCGAGTCATCAAGGAAACGACGCGCGAAGATATTCCCAAGGGATTTCAGCGCTCCGAGTTCGTGCTCAAGCATGGATTGATCGATATGATTGTCCATCGCAATGACATGCCCCGCATCATCATCAGCCTCCTGGGGTACATGACGCCGTCGGCGGAAGAAAAAGAAAACATCCAACATCCAACATCGAACATCGAACGTTGAACGTTGAATTAAGATCAATCATTGGGTGTTCGAACCGCTATTTGCTTCTGTTTTATCGTTCGGTGTTGGGCGTTCGATGTTCGACGTTTGCTTCAATTCCTTATCCAAATGACCTCAACCGTCACCGAATCCCTCTCCCGCCTCTACCGCCTGCATGCCGCCGGCATTAAATTCGGCCTGGAAACCGAGCGGGCGCTCTTGGAGCGCCTGGGGCATCCGGAACAGGGCCTTGCGATCGTCCACGTGGCGGGCACCAACGGCAAGGGCTCGGTCTGCAGTATGCTGGAAGCGGTCTTGCGCCGGGCCGGCCTGAAAACCGGTCTCTATACCTCCCCGCATTTGATCCGGTTTAACGAGCGAATCCGGATTGACGGGCGCTGTATTTCGGACGAGGCGCTGGCCGCTCTCATTCCTCAAGTGGATGAACAGGCCAGGGCGGCCGCCACCCGGCCGGGAGGGCAGGAAGTCACCTTTTTCGAGTTCGCCACCGCCCTGGCCTTTGATTATTTCAAACGGGAACACGTGGATATCGTCGTGCTGGAAACCGGCATGGGTGGACGGTTGGACGCCACGAATGTCATCACCCCGCTTGTTTCCGTGATTACCGGCGTCAGTCTGGAACATACCGACTATCTGGGCAAGGATCTCCCAAGCATTGCGGCGGAGAAGGGGGGCATTATCAAACCGGGCCGGCCGGTGGTCATCGGGCCTATGGCGGAAGAAGCCCTGCCGATAATCCAACGCTTGGCGCAGGAGCGCCGGGCGCGCCTGATCCAGGCCGGGGACGTCGTTGCGGTCAAGCGCAAATCGCAAAATCTGGATGGACAGCAGGTCGGCGTCGAATCGGACAACACATCGTATGGAAGTCTGCGCTGTCCGCTGATCGGCCGGCATCAACTTGAAAATATGGGCATTGCCGTGGCCGCCCTCGAAGTCTTGCGGGACGAATGCGGTCTGAAGGTGGCGCCCCAAGCCGTGAAAGAAGGTTTGGAGACGGTGCGCTGGCCGGGCCGCTGTCAGGTGCTGTCGAAAGATCCCGTGACGATCCTGGATGGCGCCCATAATCCCGAGGGGGCGCATATCTTGAGTCAGGTACTGCATGAGTTGGTCAAGGGCCGGCCGGTGGGTCTGGTGGCGGGCATGTGCGCGGACAAGGATCTTGTTGGGTTTTTGCGGGCGTTGGCGGGCAGGATCAAACGGGTTTGGGCCGTGCCGCTTAAAACCGAGCGCAGTCTGCCGCCCGGGACAATAGCCGCCCGGGCGCAAGTCATGGGTTGTCCGGTGACGATTTCTTCCGTGCCGGATGCCTTGCGCGAAGCCTCCGCCTGGGCCGCGGCCAATTGCGGCGCAGTGTGCATTGCGGGCTCGCTGTATCTGGCCGGCGAAGTGCTGGAATTAAGCGGAAAGACGGAAAGCCTGTTTGAGTAAGCAGGAAGGTTGTTGGGTTCACGGTTCAGCGGTTCAACGGTTGGTGCAACTTCCATAAAAAATAATTTTGATTACGATCTTCAACCGCTGACCCGTGAACCTCTGAACCCTGAACCTAAAAAATCACCGATTTTTCTTTATCAAACCGTGGTTCGCGATTATCTTATCCGTCGTGACCTTAAGCCGGGGTGACGAAATGGCAGACGCACTGGACTCCCAGCCTTTGGCTGGTCCGCCTCTGGCGGAAAAATCTTTTTTGTAAGGTCTTTAATTGCCGGGGTGGCGAAATGGCAGACGCACTGGACTCAAAATCCAGCGGTGGCAACACCATGAGGGTTCAACTCCCTCCCCCGGCACTCAGTTTGCGAAATGGGAATGGTCCCGGCTCTCCGTGAGGTCGGGACACTGGACTCCCAGCCCTTGGCTGGTCCGCCTCTGGCGGAAAAATCCAGCGGTGGCAAC
>Ga0172380_10005832_pt1 | contig 14667 bp, 16 predicted proteins | sample Leawe162metaG_FD_119747 | JGI IMG/M metagenome (GOLD analysis project Ga0172380, IMG submission 119747) | Leachate microbial communities from a municipal landfill in Southern Ontario, Canada - Leachate well 162 metaG | ecosystem: Engineered > Solid waste > Landfill > Unclassified | place...
ATACTTAATGAGCGAAGTACGGCGAGGCCATCTGAGGTTATTGAAGAAACGGAAAATGAATTTCGTATAGCAACCATTGATTATGACATTATACTTTATAAAGACCTGCTTGAGTTGTTGTTCTCGGCCTGCCGGAATGCAGCTCCGGAGGATGTGATTATGAGGCTTATCAGCAACCCGATAGATTTGAACACAAAAAATGCGAATGGATGGTCTGTATTAATGGTTGCCGCATATAATTATCATAAAGTGGCTGTTGAGTTGCTTGTGAAAAATGGCGCAAATGTCAACCAGTCGAATTATAAAGGAACGACGATATTGATGTATGCCAAAAGCGCTCCGTCAAGAGGGAGAGATTTATCAATGATTAAGTGGTTGATTGAAAAGGGTGCAGATATAAATGCGAGGGATAAAAGCGGACGGACTATTTTAAGTTATGCACGAAGCGATGGAGATTTTGATTTGGCTGGTCTCCTAATCGGATACGGGGGATGTGAATGAAGCAGTTAGAAAAAGTACGAATTGTTAATCTGCCAAAAATTTCTGATCCACGGGGTAATTTAACTTTTGTAGAAGGCGGCTTCCATATCCCTTTCGCTATTGAACGCGTTTATTATCTTTACGATGTTCCTGGAGGAGCCGAACGCGGCGGGCATGCACATAAGGAATTACAACAACTTATTATTGCCATGTCGGGCAGTTTTGATGTCGTGCTAGATGACGGAACGGAAAAGAAGCGCTTTCACCTGAACCGTTCATATTATGGTCTTTATGTCCCGACAATGCTGTGGAGAGAATTGGATAATTTTTCATCCGGGGCGGTTTGTATGGTACTGGCTTCCAACCAGTATGATGAAGAAGACTATTACCGAAACTACAGTAAATACTTAAGCGCAGTGAAGAACTGATATGAATGTTCCGTTTCTTGATCTAAAGGCGACGTACGAGGAACTCAAGCCGGAGTTTGATGCGGCTTATCAAAGGGTAATGAATTCGGGGTGGTATCTGCTTGGACCGGAACTTGAGGCTTTTGAATCGGAATACGCCGCTTATTGTAAGACAAAATACTGTCTTGGCGTAGCCAACGGGCTGGATGCTCTGCACTTGATTTTGCGGGCGTATGACATCGGGCCGGGGGATGAAGTGATTGTTCCTGCACACACCTTTATTGCCACTTGGCTGGCGGTCAGTTATGCGGGCGCGACGCCGGTGCCAGTCGAGGTTGATCCAAAAACATACAATATAGATACTGACCGGATTGAAGCGGCGCTTACTTCGCGAACTAAAGCGGTTATGCCCGTTCATCTGTATGGCCAGTCTGCCGATATGGATCCGATTCTTGCCATTGCGAACAAGCACGGACTTAAAGTGATCGAAGACAGCGCACAGGCACAAGGTGCACGATACAAAGGTCGTCGGACGGGCAGTTTGGGCGATGCCGCCGGGCATAGTTTTTATCCCGGGAAAAATTTGGGAGCCTTTGCCGATGCCGGTGCGGTAACCACCAGCGACCTTCCCGTTTACGAGAAGATTAAAAAGCTTAGGAACTATGGCGCGGCAGTGAAATACCAGCACGAAATGCAAGGTGTAAACTCCCGGATAGACGAACTGACGGCCGCCTTTTTGCGTATAAAACTTCGCAAATTGGACGAATGGAATGCCCGCCGCCGGGATATTGCTGAAAAATATTTGGCTGGTCTTCGTACTTTGTCTTCTGTCCTTTCTCTTCCCTCTGTTCCGGAATGGGCTGACTCATCCTGGCATCTTTTTGTGATCCGTCACCCGAAACGTGATTTGCTGCAGCAGAAACTGGTCGAAAAGGGTGTCAGTACGCTTATTCATTATCCGGTGTCTTGTAGCTGTTCAGGTGCTTATGCCACCACGCACGGCCACTTGAATTTGTCAGTTGCGGAATTTCTGTCGAAGTCTGTTTTGAGTTTGCCAATGGGGCCGCACTTGTCGACTCCGCAACAGCAACGTGTCGTGGATGTAATCTGTAAATGGAACGAAGCATCGTGAAACTACCCCTGATCTCCGTGTGCGTTCCCGCTTACAACCACGAACAATACGTCGTGCAAATGCTCAATAGTGTTTTGGCTCAGGATTATCCGCAAAAAGAATTGATCATTATCAATGATGGTTCAAAGGATTCGACTGCCCGTGAAATTGAGGCATGGATTGCGGTTAATAGCACAAAAATTCCGGTTTTTTATCAAGACCGAGAGAACCGAGGGCTGGTACGAACTTTTAACGATTTAGTGCAAGCCGCGCACGGGGAGTACATGGCGCTGACAGCAAGTGATGATTATTTGTTGCCAAGCAGCCTTTCTCGTCGTTTGAACTATCTTCAGTCACATCCGGAAAAAAAAGCAGTGTTTGGCGATTTTCAAGTGATTGATGGAGATGGAAATTCAGTTTATCAAAGCGGCCTGACAGAATTGCATAAAGGCAGGAAAGAGAACTTTAATGACGCAGAGTTGCTGAAACATGAAATGCTCCATCGGTTTTGTGTTGCAGGGCCAGTTTTAATGATTGAGCGGGATGCTTTGTCGTCGATTGGCGCTTATGATGAATCACTGATGTATGACGATTGGGATATGTATTTGCGTTTGGCAGGTCTTGGAGTGCTTGGCTTTATTGATGAACCGGTCGCTGCATACCGTTGGCACGGTTCTAACACATGTCGGAATAAAGTCAAAAATTTGCGGGCCTGTCAGTATGAACGTAAAGTGCTGGAAAATAACCGCCGGTTTTTTGACGGTGAAGATTTGGATTACATTAACAAACGAATTCGAACCAGACGCCGCAAGGAGATCGAATTTTTAATCCGGCATGGATATAAAAATCTGCTTCGCTCGTTAGGAGCGGGCGGATGATGCGGCGGTGCGGGCAACTTTATTCTTTATGTGCCCGGTCACTGCCGGGTGTGTCCAGAAAAAGATCAATCCGGCGCTCCACATGGATTTCAACGACAAAATCCGGATGAAACTCTGCAATCAGGGCATCCAGCGCTTCCGGGCTTGAATAAATCCAAAAAAAGGCCGTTTGCTCGAAGTTTGAAGGGATAAATCTCATCAGAGGTTCCCCGAAGGAATCATGAAAAATCAGCAACCGGCCGCGGCCCGCCGGGTTGGTAAACAGTTGCGGCGGCGCGACGTTTTTCGGCCAGATATGCCAGTTCTGAGCCGGCCGGACCGGATAATCGGTTACGGATATTTTTTGAGATTCATTTAAGTTCAGGCACTCTGCAGGGATCGGTTTCCCGCTGCCATTCATGGCAACCAAGTCTCCCTCATGGCTTATTGCGGTGATGTTGAGTGAATCCAGAGGGAGCGCTTTCAGGTCAGGTCGCCACGTTTGCATCCTCCGGATGGTCTCCCGGTATCCGATGTAGGCTCCATAGTCGGTCCAGTGGGTATCGTTGGCATAATAAGTTTCTTTTTCCGCCCGCGCGGCTTTGAGGGCATCGCACAGATACAGCAGGTTTGTTTTGAAAGACTCCGGTAAAGCGGATTTCAACTGGTCGATGCGGCGGATGGTGTTGGTTGCGGGATTCAGTTCCGGTTTTTTGTCCGGATAGATTTTGATTTTGTCCGGTGCGATGACGAGCAGATAGGGAATGCCTTTAAGGGCGAGCTGCTCTTTTCGGGAAAGCAGCGTGTCGCTTAGTTTTTTTACAGTGGTTTCCGGCCATTTCCGGAATCCCATATAATCTTTGAGCGTTGTGTCCAGAAACATCCAGTTGTCCGAACCAAGCACAACGTCTTTCTTGCCGGACTTCAGAAGTTGTTTTGACAGCCGGGTGTAACGGCGGAGGAATGTATTGCGGAATCCGAAGTGGTCATTGCAGTAAGCGTCGAAAGCTTCCGGGAGTTCGGCCAGAGACAGAGTTTTGAAATCCGGAAATTCAGCCAGCTTCCGGTTTTCACCCTGGTAGGGATAAAAGTCCCAATGGAATACCGTTCCAACAAACGGCAGAGATATTATTCCGCAGAACAGAACGATGATGAGAATTTCCGTGATGGCTTGGCAACGTGACTTTTTCATGAGGATTAGAATCGAAAGTAGATGAAAGGATTATGGGTTCCCGATGCCAGAAACATACAGCACAGCAGCAGGAGGATCAGAATTCCGGCAGGCCGGAGCAGGCTCCACCCCGCAATGCCTGCCGGATGCCGGTGGCAAAACGTTTTCAAGGCGGGCCAGGTCGGCAGACTGAGTATGATTCCGGCAAGAAGGGCGAGCTGAATATCACGGGAAAAGTACCCTTCCACATAAAGCGGGGCTTTTGACGGGGCGAATCCCCAGAGTGATCGGAAGAGGTTCGCTGATTTTGCGAAGGATTCCGTGGCGAAAAGGAGCCAGCCTGTCATGACGACGAGCAGGGTATAAAAATGCTGCAGTGCAACCGGAAGCCGCTTGAGCAGTTTATCCAGACCCATACGTTCGATCACCAGGAAGAACCCGTGGTAGAGACCCCAGATTACAAAGGCCCAGTTGGCTCCGTGCCAGAGACCGCACAGAAAGAACACAATGATCAGATTGAGATAGGTTCGTTTGTTTGATTTCCGGCTGCCGCCGAGCGGAATATAGAGATAGTCGCGGAACCATGTGGACAGCGAAATATGCCAACGCCGCCAGAAATCCTGAATGGAACGGGCAACATAGGGGTAGTTGAAGTTTTCAAGGAACTCGAAGCCGAACATGCGGCCCAGTCCGATGGCCATGTCACTGTATCCCGAAAAGTCATAATAAATCTGCAGCGAGTAGCAGATCATGCCGATCCAGGCCAGCGGAGCGGTCATCTGTTCCGGCGGCAGTTGAAAAATTCCTTCACACGCTTTGGCGACGGTATTGGCAATTAAAACCTTTTTTGCCAGACCGGTTGTGAAGCGGCTGATACCGGAAACGAACATAGCTCGCGACATGGTGCGATGCATCATCTGGTAAGCGACATCGCAGTACCGTACAATCGGTCCGGCAACCAGTTGCGGGAAGAGCGTTACATAACAGGCAAAGTCGATCAGGTTTCGGGTGGCTTTAACATGTCCGCGATAGACATCGATGGTATAGCTCATGGATTGAAAGGTGTAAAAGCTGATGCCTAGCGGCAGGGTGACCCGCATGACATCGGTAAGTCGCCACGCTTCAGGCAATACGGCGTTCAGGCTGTCGACGCCGAAGTTGAAATATTTAAAGAACCCCAGCAGGGCAAGATTGGCACTGAGCGATAGAACTATTCCGGCTCTTTGCAGCCGGGTGCGCGGGCCGCCTTCTTCCAGCTGTTCAATCCGGCCTTTGTGAAATGCGCCCGAAATCAGCAGTGCGCTGAGATAGTCGATCATCATGGATACTATCATGATCCAGATCAGCCAGGCTTCGCCCCAGAAATAGAACAGCAGGCTGACAGCGAGCAGGAAAAAATTTGCCAGATGCCGCCAAACCGTTGCTGACCGGTGTCCGGCGGAAACCGGCAGGAACAGCAGGTGGTAAACGGCCAGCGTGAGCGGCAGAAAGAAGAAGAGGAAGATGATCGAACTGAAAACCATAATTACGCACCTGTCAGTTTTTCATAGAGAGATTCGGTGAAACAAACCGCGCTTTTATGCGAAAAAGTTTCAAAAACGGCAAGTGCGGCTTCACTTTGTTTTTTCAACTGTTCCGGCGGCGCTTTCAGGATCCTGAGCATCGCGGAAGTCATTTGCTTTTCATCGGCGGGTTGGACGAGCGTTCCGAACATCGGAGAGGAGAGGATGTTCCGGACTCCGCCGGAGTCTGCGGCAATGACGGGGCATCGGGCGGCGATAGCTTCCAGGACGACAAGCCCGAAGGGTTCTTTGAGCGATGACAGAACAAAGCAATCAGCGGCATGCAGCAGGTTGGGCGCGTCTTTGCGGAATCCGGCCAGAAAAACTGCGGACTGAAGTTCCAGAGTCTGGATGAGTTCCGTCAGCCGGTTCCGCTCCGGGCCTTCACCGGCGATGAGCAGCCGGGCGTTCGGATGCTGCTCGTAAACCGGTTTGAAGGCGCGGATCAAGCAGTCGAAACCCTTTTCTTCTGCAAGACGGCCAAGACCCAGAAAAACAAAATGTTCAGGCGCGAAATTCCACTCGGCCCGGACGGTCTGCCGTTCGGCGGTCGGGGTGCTGTACCGTTCGATGTTAATGGAGTTAGGTATGGTGGTGAATTTTTCAGGGGCAATACCGGAGATTTTTGTTTTGACGGAGGTGGTTACAGAGTCCGAGCAGCCCGCCAGACAGTCAATTCGCCGGCCGAGCAGGCGGTAAAAGAGTTTCCGTTTGGGTTTCCTGACCAGATTAAAGCTGTGAACGTGCGCCAGCACTTTGACATGAGTCAAAAAGACAGCGGCCCAGACGGCGCAGACGATGCAGACGCGGTTGTGGGCATGAATCAAATCAACCCGATTCTCCTTCAGTATCTTTAACAGCTTGAATACGGCAGAGATCAGACGGACTTTCTGATGTTTTTGGAAAAGGTAGAAGCAAGGGAACCCGTCCGTCTCCATCTGGTTGGGCAAGTCCGACTTCTGCTGGAGATAGATCAGGATGAACCGGTATTTGCTCCGGTCATGCATCCTGATTTTTTCGAACGTGAAATAGTCGTATTCATGGTCGAAATGAGCCGGCGTCAGATTTGCTATGACTTTTGTGTTCAAACGTAATCCTTTTCAAGTCAGCCTTGTGCAGATGGCTGAAAAATGATGTGTTTATCCCCATGTACCGTCAATGCAATACTCCGGCGGTTTTGGAAAACAGCAGATAAAAGCGCGTATGAGTTCTCCTTTGGTAAGCGTATTGATTCCGACCTATGAATATGCCCGGTTTCTGCCGGAAGCGATTGAATCGGTATTGGCGCAGGATTTTAAGGATTTCGAACTGATCATTGCGGACGACGCCTCGCAGGATAACACGGCGGAAATCTGCCGGAAATACGCCGGACAGGATGTCCGGGTTGTGTTTGTTCAACACCCGGAAAACCTTGGACTGGTTGAGAATTTGAACTGGTGTTTGCGAAAAGCCCGCGGGAAATATATCAAATATCTGCTGGCCGACGACCGGTTGAATCATCCTTCTGCGCTGAGGAAAATGGTCGGTGTTTTGGAGCAGCATCCGGCGGTGGCTTTGGTGTCTTCCTCCCGGCTGATTATTAATGAAGCATCCTGTCCGGTTCGTCTGAAAAACGAGCTGGGACGCAAAGACCGGATGTTTGACAAGGAACAGATGCTCCGGCGCTGTTTTTCGATTGAGGGGCATAACAATCTGATCGGCGAGCCTTCCGCAGTTCTTTTCCGGCGGGAGCAGGCCTCGCGGGGATTTGATCCGGATTACCGCCAGCTGGTGGATCTGGAGATGTGGTTTTATCTTTTGCAAAACGGAGCGCTTTATTACATCAGCGATCCGCTTTGCTGTTTTAGAAAGCATTCCCGGCAGCAGACCGAGGTGAACCGCCGGCAGGGTGTTTATTTGCTGGAATCAGTTGCTTTGTTTGCAACCCACGGCGGCGACGACAAAAGTGTTTTATTCAGACAATTGCATATCATCAACAAAAAGAAGGGGGCTCAGGATCTGCCGTTTATTACGCAGCTTAAACAGCGGTTCACGCCGGCCGAATATGCTGCGGAGTATTTGCAGTACCGGTTGATGCGCCCGTTTTTCAATGCACGGCGGTCTGTGCGCACCCGGATTCGTGCCGCCGGTATCTGTCTCGATGCGTTGCTGTGGAAAATAATATGAACCAGCCAGCCGTCAGCATATTGATTCCGACATACAACTACGCCCGGTTTCTGCCGGAGGCAATTGAGTCGGTTCTGGCTCAGGATTTCATAGATTTTGAATTGCTCATCGCGGATGACGCTTCGACGGATAATACGGCGGAAGTCTGCATGAGGTATACGGAAAAGGATCGGCGGATCCGTTTTGTCCGGCATGAACACAATTTGGGGATGGTTGAGAACTGGAACTGGTGTCTTCGGGCAGCCCGAGGCCGATACATCAAATATCTGCTGGCTGATGACAGGTTCGACCAGCCGTATGCTTTGCGGCGATTAGTTGAAGCTATCGGGCTGCCCGGTGTCTCGCTGGTCACTTCTGCCCGGAATTTAATTGATGACACATCGCGAACAACGGGGCTTTGGAATCCGCTGGGAACGGAAGACCTCCGCATATCCGGGAAGCAATTGGTGTCCCGATGTCTGCACGACGATGAAAATCTGATCGGGGAACCGACGGCCGTTTTGTTCCGGGCCGCCGATGCCGTCTGCGGGTTTGACTTGGGATACCGGCAGCTGGTTGATCTGGAAATGTGGTTTTATCTGCTGCAACAGGGCGATTTGGCCTACATCAGCACGCCTCTTTGCTGTTTCAGGAGACACCCGGCACAGCAGACGGAAGCCAACCGGAAAACCGGAATACATTGGTATGAAATGGCCGCCTTATGCCGGCGTTATTTGCGCGGCAGTGCCGGAAAGACGACGCTTTTTTGTCAGCTGTGTCGTATAAGAAAACGAAAACATTCGGAACTTGCCCGTTTAGAAGCGGAGTTGCGGGCGGATTTTACATCTGTTGAATACCCGCTGTATTACTTCCAATATAAATTCTTACGTTTAATACGCAGAATTAAAAGGTCAGCTGTGCGGCGTCTTCAAGGGTGCCGCGAAGGCGGGTTGCGGAGATGCGGAGCCGCCGGACCGGCAGGGTATGCAACCGGTTCCGGCAAAGAAACCTGGAAAACACGGAAATAAAAACATGGGATTACGCAGAAGACTAAAGAAAATTTTCCGCGCCGGGCCGCGTCCCGTTTTTGCTGACGAACCGTATGAAAATCAGCAGAAATTCTCCGGGCGCTGTACAGACATCAAAGCGGTGTGCTTTTATCTGCCGCAGTTTCACCGGATTCCAGAAAATGATTTCTGGAGGGGTGAAGGATTTACGGAATGGACCAATACACGCAAGGCAAAACCTTTGTATAAAGGGCATTATCAGCCCAGGAAACCGCACAGTGATATTGGTGAATATGATTTAACGGATGTTTCTGTCCTGGAAAAACAGGCGGCAATGGCAAAAAACCACGGGATTTCCGGTTTTTGTTTTTATCATTATTATTTTAACGGGAAAAAACTGCTGGAAAAACCGCTTAAACTTTTTCTGGAGCATCCCGGAATTGATATAAAATTCTGTTTGTGCTGGGCTAACGGACATTGGACCAGGGCGTGGGACGGACGCAATCGCGAATTGCTCATTGAGCAGCGACACAGTGCAATCGATGATATCGAATTTATAAAAGATATCGCCGTATGTTTAAAAGATGCCCGTTATATTCGAATTGGCGGGAACCCCTTGCTGCTCGTATACGACACAAAACTGCTGCCTGACCCGGCGGCGACGGCTGAACGCTGGCGAACGTGGTGCAGAGAAAACGGTATCGGTGAGATTTGTCTGGCAACGGTCGCTGAGTCCGGAATTTTTATAAATCCGGCCGACATCGGGTTTGACTGGTTGGTTGAGTTTCCTCCGCATCCGATAGCGAGACATGCGGTTCTTGATACCGTCTCTAAAGGATTTCACGGAAAAATTATGGATTATAAATATCTGGTGAATGAGGTCTTTTGCGGCCGCACAAAGCTGGATGCTGTTTCTGTTAAAAACTGTTTCCGCGGGGCGATGCTGCATTGGGATAACAGCGCGAGAACCGGCAACAAGGCCCAGATTTGGGAGAATTTTTCATATAAACTTTATTATAAGTGGCTGAGGTTTTTGATTCAGGATGCCCGTGTGAGACATGCTGATGACCGGCGGTATATTTTTATCAATGCCTGGAATGAATGGGCTGAAGGAACCTATTTGGAGCCGGATCAAAAACATGGATACAAAGCACTGAACACGACATCCAAAGCACTGTTCGATCTCGATTTTGAAACCGGACTCAAAATAGATCCGAAGCAGGATGTGAACAGTTCCCGCAGCTCCCGCTATGATCAGCAATACAGCACCGTAAGAGATTTGATTGCCGGGAAGGATGCAAACAACAGCTGGAGTCTGCTTGCGAATAAAATCCGTCCCGGCTGCCGGGTGCTGGAGTTCGGCCCGGCATCGGGTTACATGACCCGCTATCTCAAGGAAGAGTTGGGTTGTGAGGTTTATGTCGTTGAAATTGATCCGGGGTGTGCCGACAGAGCAAAACCGTATGCAGCCAAGTCGTTTGTCGGGGATATCGAAACCTTCGGTTGGGCGGAGCAATGGGGAAATGAGCGGTTTGACATCATTCTGTTTGCCGATGTTCTGGAACACCTGAGGGATCCGTGGAAAGCATTGCATGTTGCGACGCGGTTTCTTAAGTCCCACGGGCGGCTTTTGGCCAGTATTCCTAATCTTGCGCACAACAGTGTTCTGATTGAACTCTGGGCAAACCGGTTCACATATCGCCACGTCGGACTTCTCGACAACACACATTTGCGTTTTTTTTCAGAGGCCTCGGTAAAAGAGATGTTCGTATCCGCCGGACTCGATATCCGTTCGCTCGGACACACTCACTATAGGCCGCGAAAAACGGAGTTTGAAAATTCGCTGAAAGCGCTGCCGTGGATTGTGCGGCGGGCTTTCGCAAAAAGACCTCTGGCAAACGCGTATCAATTTATTATTGAGGCGGCATTTTCACCCGCAACAAATCAGATCTTGAAATCGACAAATGAAATCCGGTTTTTATCGCGGGACAATGAGCGGGAAACGCTCAGATAACCGTGTGCATGTCGGCACAGGGCGGACAGCGCCGGACAAGCTGAGAAGGAATTAATGATCTATCAGTGTTACTTCGTCCCGGAACAGAAACAGGAGCTGTTTAACAGCACTGTTTATTGCGGATTCGGACTGGAGCCGGAGGTTAATCCGTGTGTTACCGCGAATTGTCCTGAACTTGAAGATTCCTCTGTACGATTGGCGTTGAGCGAATATGCCGCATTTTTATACCTGTGGCGGAACCCGCCTTGTGACGGCGATAACTGGATCGGATTCACTTCATATCGCCAGTCAGCTAAGACACCGTTTGTGTTCCGCTCGAAACAACAGGTTCGCCGGGCATTATGGCTGCATGATGCAGCCGGCTGGGGCTTTCGCAAAGTCAGCAGGCTCCGGGCAGAGCCCTGGTGCGGTGCCGCCGCCCAGTCCGAAAAAGCACACCCCGGGATTATGAAATTCCTTGAAATTCTTGCGGCTGAATTTGACTTCGAATTGCCTCAAAGATTTTTCACAGACCGGTATATTCTCTATGCGAACTACTGGGTAATGCGCAAAACCCTTTTCACCCGGTACATGGAGTGGTCATGGCCGAAAATTCGATGGTGCTTGGAGCATCGGAACGACTATGATTATCTCCGGGATCCTTTATTTGAACAGGCAAACAGTTTTGAGAGTTCCGGTTCTTCCGGAAAAACGAGGAATATCGGGTGTGTTATGGAACGGTTGTTTATTGTTTGGTATATGGATCAGAATTTAAAAATCAGGGTGCTTGGGCCGTGCCCCCGCGTTTGAGTGGCCGTTACCGGATAGGTTTTAGATGAAAATTTTAATTACAGGGAATAGAGGACAATTGGGTGCTGACTGCACGTCTGTCATCCCGGTGGCGCAGGGCGTTGATCTGCCGGAGATTGATATCACGGATCGTTTCCAATGCTTGAAAACGCTGGATTCTCTGCGGCCATCCGTGATCATCAACTGCGCGGCCTATACGGCGGTGGACGCCTGCGAGACCGATTCCAACTGCTGGAAGGTCAATGCCGCCGGGCCGGAAAATCTGGCCGGATGGGCGGCGGCGAACGGCGCATTTCTGGTGCAGATTTCGACCGATTATGTTTTCGACGGAAAAAGACCGCTGTTTGAAAGTTACAGCGAACAGGATGCGCCTGCACCGGTTTCCGAATACGGGAAGTCCAAGCTGGCCGGTGAGCAGGCGGTTCTCGCCGGCGGGGCGGATGCCGCCGTTTTGCGGACGGCCTGGCTGTACGGCGCGCACGGCAGGAATTTTCTGAAGACCATGCTGCGGCTGGCCTTGCAAAATCCCGGGCGCGAAATCCGCGTGGTGAATGACCAGTTCGGCTCGCCGACCTGGTCTCATACGCTGGCGCGGCAGATTGAGGCCGTGATGAATGCGCGGGCGACCGGTGTTTTTCACGCGACATCGGAAGGATACTGTTCCTGGTTTGAGCTGGCGGCCCGTTTCTTGAACTTAATGGACGTGCCGCACCGGATTGCGCCCTGCACAACGGCGGAATATCCGACTCCGGCGCGCCGCCCGGCGAATTCGATTCTGGAAAATGCGGCGCTCAAGCAAAAGGGAATCAATCTTTTCGAAAACTGGGAAACCGGGCTGGAGCGCTTTGTTGCGGAGCATCGCGCCGCTTTAATCACAGAGATAAAAAGAATGTTGAAATGAAAATACTGGTGACGGGCGGAGCCGGGTTTGTTGGATCAGCGGTTTGCCGCTATCTGTGAGGAGAGAAATCAATACGGACAATATTTTCTGCGCCTGCCGGCAGAGAACAATGGATAAACTATGGAAATTACAAGTTTAGCGATACCGGAAGTTAAGTTGATTAAACCGCGGGTTTTTCCCGATGTCCGCGGATTTTTTCAGCAGACGTGGCACGAAGATCAGTACCGCCGGGCGGGAATTGATGTGCGGTTTGTTCAGGATAACTGGTCCCGTTCCGCCAAAGGCGCCTTGCGCGGTCTGCACTATCAGCTTGTGCATGCGCAGGACAAGCTGGTTTCCGTTGTGCGGGGCAGCGTGTTTGATGCGGCGGTCGACATCCGCAAGGGATCTCCGACCTTCGGAAAATGGGCCGGCGGAATTCTGTCGGATGAAAATCATCACCAGATGTTTATTCCCAAAGGCTTTGCCCACGGGTTTTGCGTACTGAGTGATGAGGCGGACTTTGTTTACAAATGCAGCGACTTTTACACGCCGGGCGATGAATACGGCCTTTCCTGGAACGATCCGGATATTGGAATTCAATGGCCGGGTAAGGAATTTATCATCTCGCCGAAAGACGGAACGTGTCCTTTGCTGAAAGGAATTCCCGGCGGCCGTCTGCCGGAATTTTGCCGTTAAAACCGGCGGAGCATTTCCTGAGCGCCGCGGGAAATGTGCCTCGACAATCCGGCGGGGTATAGCTATACAAAACGGCTGATTACACAGGTCAGGAGCGCTATGAATGGTTGGTTGATTCTCGGTTTTTTTGCGCAGGCGCTGTTTGCGTCGCGGTTTATCGTCCAGTGGATTGCCAGCGAGCGGGCCGGCGAGAGTGTAATGCCGGAAGTCTTCTGGATGATCAGTCTGGCCGGATCCACCTTGCTGCTGGTGTACGCCATCTATAAACAGGATCCGGTTTTCATTGTCGGACAGGCCAGCGGGCTCTTTGTCTACTTCCGGAATATTCATCTCATCGAACGAAAGAAAAAATGCGCGAAGAAATAGAACTCTCAATTATTGCGCCGGCATTCAATGAACAGGACTGCCTGCCTCTGCTGGTGCGGGCCGTTTATGCCGCCTTGGCGCCGCTGAACCGCCCGTTTGAAATTCTGCTGGTGGACGATGCCAGCACCGACGGCACGGCGGAAGTGATCCGGAGTCTGGCTAAGGAATATTCTGCCGTGCGTCCGGTGACCCACCTGTTCAACTGCGGACAAAGCGCCGCGGTCGCCTCCGGATTTCGTGCGGCATGCGGATGTGTTGTGATTACAATGGATGCGGATATGCAAAACCCGCCGTCTGAAATTCCGCGGCTTCTTGCCGAACTGACGCCCGGAACCGATGCGGTCTGCGGTGTACGGCGGAAAAGAAATGATCAATTCGTCCGCCGGCTTTCCTCCCGCGTCGCCAACAGCAGCCGCGACTGGATTACCGGTGTGCCGGTGAGGGATGCCGGCTGCGGATTCCGTGTGATCCGTAAAGAAGCGCTCCGTGAGATTCCTGTATTTAACGGAATGCACCGCTTTCTGACCACGATTTTGAAACTTCAGGGTTTTGCTGTTAAGGAAGTGGAAATCGCCCACGCCCCGCGTCCTGCCGGAAAATCGAAATATGGAATTCACAACCGGCTCTGGCGGGGCATTGCCGACTGTTTTGCGATGCGCTGGTATGCCAAACGCGTCGTGCCCGCAAAACGCTGCGAACATGTAAATGAATGCTGATCAGTCCGCCATGTTTCGAATGATTCCGTTTTGCTTTGGCGGACGGCGGCTTGCGATTTTAATCATCTCATGGCTTTCCCTGTTCGCGGGCATCAATTCGATTCCCGTGGAGGATCACGAAGCGTTCGTGCTGCAGACGGCGCGTGAAATGAACGCAAACGGCGACTGGGTTCTCCCGTATTTCAATCAGGCGCCGAGGCTGAATAAACCGCCGCTTAACTACTGGCTTACTTTGGCGATTTCCCGGATGGATACCCTCAGTGCCGATGTAGAACCGTGGCATGGGCGAGCCTGTTCAATGTTTGCCGGATTAATGCTGCTGCTTCTGGCCGCGTATGCCGGAGAAAAATTATACGGCGGACAGGCCGGTTTTCTGGCCGCGGTGCTGCTGCTTTCCGCCAAAGGGTTTTCTGATTTCTCAAATAATGCGCGGCCCGACTTTCTTTACGGAGTTCTCTGTGTG
>Ga0172380_10005834_pt1 | contig 14663 bp, 14 predicted proteins | sample Leawe162metaG_FD_119747 | JGI IMG/M metagenome (GOLD analysis project Ga0172380, IMG submission 119747) | Leachate microbial communities from a municipal landfill in Southern Ontario, Canada - Leachate well 162 metaG | ecosystem: Engineered > Solid waste > Landfill > Unclassified | place...
ACCCGAGCCGAACTCCCAACCGTGACGGCCTACATCAACGCTCTCGGTGGGTCAGTAAAGATCGTCGCCGATTTCGGAGACAGCCAGTACCGAATCGCATAACCGCTGCTCCGCTGTCCCATTATTGTGAACGGCTCCAAGTTCCCCGCCACTGGAATGCGGATCGCCCGCCGCAGGCGGTAGGCCCAGGGGAAGTGTGATGTGGGCCTCAAGGGGTCCCTCGGGTGGGTGAGTGTCCGATATGTGCAGGCGTAGACCGGGCAGGACTTCAGCGCAACCCACGGCGGACCTGGCCGCGGCCCAGCAGTTCACATCGCGAGGCCACCAAAAGAGCACGACGGACAGGTAGCGGCGAGCAGCGCGAGAGACCAGAACCCGCGCCGCGCAGACCCCCACCGTGAATCGCCAAAGTGCGAAGCGCAACAGACCCCGATGACCTCCATCGCTGCGGTGTTGACGCGAGTGACACGCACTCCATTCATCCTTGGAGTTTTGATGAATACCTCAACTGTCCGCGTCGTAATCCCAGTGCTTGGTGCTGCGGTCCTTAGCGGTGGAATCCTCGCCGCGGGAGCGGCCCCGGCGAGCGCCGCACAACCAACCGCGGCACAATCCGCCGCCGCCGCACCAGCCAGCGTCGTATCAACCGTCGTGAGTCCCCGCCAGGTCACCAAGTACCACCTGAGTAAGAAGCAGGTCCGCGACATTGAGAAGGCGAAGAAGTTCGCGAACACGAAGAAGGCCAAGCAGGTTCGCTTCCGCGAGAGCCGCCACCACTACAAGGCACGCAGCGGGCAGTACACGGGCGCATGGCAATTCGACAGCGGAACGTGGAAGTCCAACGGTGGACGGCAGTTCAGCAAGGAGGCCTACAAGGCTCCCAAGTGGGCGCAGGACTACGTCATGTGGCGTACGCACAAGGCCCGCGGCTGGCAGCCCTGGGGTGGCTAGTCCACGGAGTGTGACGCCGACGAGGACCGATCCGAAAGATCGATTTCAACGTGGCGGCGCATTGCGGGAACCGGCGGCTTCATCGACGGCGGTTCGGCTGCACCGAAGAGCCAACCCTGCCCGCAGTGCCAACCAAGCGAACGCAGCAACTGTTCCTGTTGAGCAGTCTCGATGCCTTCGGCGATTCCCCGCAAGGAGAGTCTTTCCGTGAGATCTAGCAGGCCCGAGACGAGGTGACTCGTCGGCCCGGTCGGGTCTTTTGCCAGGCGCTGCGCGAAGTCGCGATCGAGCTTCAGGCCAGTGACCGGATAGTCGAGCAATGTGGCTAGCGACGAGTACCCAGTGCCGAAGTCGTCGATGTAGATCCCGACGCCCAAGTCGGTCAACGCCGTCAGGCCTGCCTGCGCTTGGTCGTCCAGCTCCAACAGTGAGTGTTCGGTGATCTCGATGACAAGTTGGGCAGGTGTTGCGTCGGTCGCACGCAGCTGTTCGAGGACGTACGGGCCAAACGCAGCATTGCCGAGCTGTGATGCGGATGCGTTGATGCACATCGTTTGGTGGGCCGGTAGGAACGGAATCCTCGCGATTGACTCTGCAATCACGAGGTTGCCGAGCTCGGTGATCATGCCAGAGTCCTCGGCTGCGGCAATGAACTCGCTTGCCGCGACAACACCATCTGGTGTAATCCAGCGGGCGAGGGCCTCGTAGCCAAGGATCTTCCGATCAGCGAGATCAACGATCGGCTGGTACCAGGCATGGAATTGACCGCCGTCTAGCCCGCTACGAATTCGTCGATTCAGGCCGAGCCGGTGCGCAGCGGCAGAACGAATTGACTCGTCGGCTAGCACCCACCGGTTTCCGCCAGTCTGCTTCGCTTCCCGGAGCGCGGCGTCGGCATCACTCAGCACTGAATGTGCGTGCTGGTCGAGTTCTGCTGCGACCACCCCGATGCTTGCTGTGACGCTGACTGGTTGCGCCTGGGCGAAGAATGTTGCCGCCGAGATCGACTCGACTAGGCGCCTCGCGCACTCCACCAGCTCGGCGCTTCCTTCGACGCTCTCAAGGATCACCACGAATTCATCGCCTCCGAGCCTGCCCACCGAATCCCGCTCGGACAGCGCGGAGCGCAAGATCCCTGCGACGCGCGCCAAGATGTCATCGCCGACAGAGTGTGAAACCCCGTCGTTGACCTCCTTGAAGCGATCGACATCGATCAACAGAACCCCGACCTCGCCGTGCCGTGGTTGCGCGGCCAGCGCGTGTGCGAGGTATTCGATGGCCGCGTCGCGGTTCATCAGGCCGGTGAGGGCATCGTGATGCGCGCGGTAGGAAAGGTCAGCAATTGCCGACTCCGCTAACTGCCGTGCCATGACCTCGTCGTTGATGCAGCGCAATGCCTCGATGTGGCTGCCGTCGATCAGCGTCCTCGACTTCCTGGAGACCCACACCCAACGGCCGTCACCGTGCTTGATCCGGAACTCAGGAGCGGTGTCGATGAGGTCGCTTGGAAGCTCGCCACCGAAGTGTTCATTGGGCTGATCATCTGGGTGGATCAAGGAGTTTAGGGGGAGAGCGAGGAACGACTCCGGATCCCATCCGAGCAGGTCGCGCACGGACGCCGAAACCCAACGTCGGACGTGCTGCTCATCGAAGCGGATCACGACGTCGGCAGCGTTCTCGGCGAGGAGCTTGAACTCGCGCTCGCTTTGGCGAAGCTCGGCCTCGGTGGCAACCTGTGCAGATACATCGCGAATGACTGAAACGGTGCCGTCGACTTCGCCATGCTCGTTGGTATGCGGCGACGTGTGCGCCTCGACCCAGCGATATCCGCCGCTGCCAGTTGTGAAGCGGAATCGCAGACGGATCGCTTCTGACTCGATGTCGCGGCTCTCCTTCGCTGCCTGCGAGAGGTAGCGATCGTCGCGATGAACCAGTTCAATCGCGCGGAGTCCGACTAATTCGGTAGGTGACCACCCGAACTGCTCACACGCCGAAGACGCCCAAATGACCACGCCGTCTCGGACCCAAACCACCAGGTCGCGACAATTGTTTACGAGCCGCTCGAAAGGCCGATCGTCGGTCGGATGCTCAGGCGGCATCGACGCCGAAGCGTGTGAGTTGGTCATCCGGTCGGTCACGTCGCGACCTCGAAGTCCGCGTCGGCGAATCCCGAGCGCACGCAGGTGCATGCGCTATCCGGAGCCGACAGGTGTGCCACAAGACAGCAGAGTACCTGCGAAAATCATTATGCGATCGCGATCTGAAAATCTTGCGAAGGCGCATTTCTGTGTCTAGCAAGATTCGTGCCGTAGGCCGAACACTATCGACGTTCGAGCACCCACAAACCCACTGCTGCGGTGACGTCGCGTGGGGTCGCAGTCAGCATCACCTGAGCCCGAAGTTCTTCCCTGTCGACGTGCCACGCATTCGGTCCCATGAGGATGAGGTCCGCCACCTGCGGCGGCTGCAGCGTCATCACAAACTCGAGCTCGTTCACCTCGGTGACCGCCATTCCAACCTGTTCGGCCGGCACCGAGACCCGATCGGTGTTCTTGGTCGCAATCCCTAGCAATTCGAACTCTTCCCGGAGTTGATGGATGTGCGCTGGTTTGGCCGAGGCGAGAACGAGACGTCCGCCGGGTCGAAGGATGCGGGCAATTTCGGCGAGGTTCCGGGGTGCGAACGCCACGATGACGGCGTCGGCAACTCCGTCGGCAATCGGAAGTGGCGCCCAAGAGTCGGAGACGAGTGCGGTCGCGCGCGGGTGTGATCGAGCGGCGCGAATAGTTGCCGGAACTGAGAGGTCCACGGCGATTCCGTGCGCGCTGGGGGCCGTCTCGAGCGCGGCCGCGAGGTACGCAGCTGTCCCGGCTCCCAACTCCACGAACAGCTGCGAAGCCTGCTCGGAGGTCGCCTGCGGCATGCGAGAAGCGACGGCATGCAGGATTGGATCGAACGCGCCGGTTGCAAGAAATCGCTGACGGGCAGTGACCATCGCCAGGTCATCGCTTCGAAGGTTCGCGGACTTTTCTCCGGCAACGGTGACGTTGACGTACCCCTGTTTAGCGATGTCAAAGCTGTGCCCGGAGCGACACACCAAGCGCCCCGGGGCGGTAGTGAAATCGGCGTGGTCAAGCGGACACCGCATCGCCTGTACCGCTGCCGAATCCACGGCCCAAACGTAGCGTGGATCGGCAGTCGGTTCTGCTCGGGTGTCGGGCCTTGCCTCAATCTCGCACTCGCGCCCGGTCCTCATCGCCGAACAATCGGTGGGCCCGTCGATCACGCCGACGGGCCCACCGATTGTTTTGATGATGAAGTTGCGAGACGTCTTGCCCAAGCGGCCCCAACGAGTCCGCCTGCGTTGGTCAGGAGTTCCAGAACGCTGTCAATTCCTCGACGTCGTCTTGGGCCTGTTCCACCCCGAGCGCAATTGCTTCCGGCACGGCCTCGGGATCCATCAGGCGACTCAAGTCGACCTTCTTAGGTCCGCGCGCAATAGCCTCGGTGCCCGCCTTTGCGAGTTCGTCCATTTCATCCTTGAAGCTTGTTGGCGACAGCGTCATCGTTCCGAAATCCGATTCGACGACGGCACCGAGCGAGATCACGAAGGCCTTCTTTGAACCTGCGATGAGATCGCAGTGCGTACCGGTGCCGCTCACGCCACCATCCATGCACCACCGGTCGTGAAGTCGCTGTGGCGAGAAGATTCCCGGAACCGCGCTACTAGCTGCAGCGGCCCGGATTGCCGATGTCTGGGCCTCTTGCGTCACGACCAAACGCTCGCCGGTATAGGCGTCGACAGCGGTGATGTGAAGTGCGGGGGAGGGCCATCCTCGGGCCGCGATTGCGAAGCCGGTGCTCCGACGCATCTCGGCGGCGGTGGGGGTGTTCGCGCTCAACGCTGCGTGGCCGATTGCCTTCACGGTCTCCGGATCGGCGTTGTCGGCGTCGCGGAATAGTTCAAGAGCGCGCACCTGGCTCTCGTGGAAGTGCGAAGCGGGCGCAAGCAAATTGACTAACGCCGGCACCTTCGCAATCCAGTCAACCTGCTTACCGAAGCGCTTGAGGCCGCGGCTGGCGAGAATTGATGAGACGAGTGAACCTGCAGATGTGCCGACAATCCGATCTGCATCTTCGAGTTGAACGCCGCTACGAATGAGTTCGTTGAGGTAGGCGACCTGCCAAGCGACGAAGTAGACCCCGCCACCTCCGAGTACGAGTGAACGGCTGATGCCATCGCCGTATCGGGCGTCAAAGGAGATCGGTTTGGGTAGAACCGAATCCAGCGGATCTGGTTCAGCGGCCGGGATGGGATTCAGTTCTGCAGCAGTGTGTCCTGTGCTCGTATCAGTCGTCATGGCGGTCATGGTAGGGCGGCCAAGAGGGACGTGTCGCGGTTCGTTGATCCGTTTGCTGCCCCGTCTTGACGCGATGTGGGGGTCCGTTTCTCAAATCGGACCTGAGGTTGCTCTAGGCTCGTTTTGTGCATACGAAAACCTTCGAAGTTCGCTGGGATGAAGTTGACCCCAACCAGCACATGCGTCACACCGTGTACCTGACGTACGGCGCGGATGCCCGGGTCGCCATCTTCAACAACAACGGCATCGAGTTCGGAGTGAACGGAATCCCGGACGTCGCGCCGGTCCTGTTTCGCGAAGAAGCGATCTATCGCCGTGAAGTCCGGTTTGGCGACACTGTCGAGGTTCGCACGACCATTACCAAACTCAGCGACGACGCTGGCCGCTGGTCGATGAAGCACGAGGTGCTGCGCCCCGATGGCGAACTCGCCGCGACGATCGAAGCCGACGGTGCCTGGATCGATATGACAACGCGCAAGCTGGCAGTGCCACCGCCGGATATCGCATCCGCGTTCCGGGCGCTCTTTGACGAGGCAAGCGACTAGTCGAACGCACTGTTCCTAACGAGTGAAGACGGCGACGGACTCGACGTGTTTCGTCATGGGGAACATGTCGAAACACCGAAGTCCAGCCAGCGAGTACCCACGTGCGCCGAGGTACTTGGTGTCGCGCGCGAGCGCTACCGCATCACATGCGACGTAGACAATCGCGCGAGGTTTGCGGCGAGTGATCGCCGTGGTGACGTCCTTGCCAGCGCCGGACCTCGGCGGATCGAGCACGACGACGTCAGCATGCGAACGATGTCCTGCTGCTAGCCACCGTTCAACGGGTGCCTGATGGTGATGCACCCACGGCAGATCGGCGAGGTTTCGGCGTCCAAGGTGGCTTGCCGCTCGGTCTCCCTCGACGGCATCGACCCGCCCGGTCACGGTGACGGCCTCGCCCAGGAAAGCAGCAAATAGCCCAACGCCGCTGTACAGGTCGAGCACGCGTTCGCCGGGTTGCAGCTCCGCAAACGCAAGGACGGTGGACACCAGAGTTTGTGGAGCCCGCGGATGTACTTGCCAAAAGCCTGTCGCTGCGACGCTGAAATCGCGGGTGCCTACCCGTTCGGTCAAGAGTTGCTTGGACCGAGGATCAACGATTGCCAATTCGCCGGTGTTGGCGTACGCCGCGACCAGCGCTTCCGGTCGGTCGTCGGCGGGAACGTGCGGCGCGATCGCGGTACTAATTTCGGTGACTGCCAGCGGGCAGTCGCTGGCCGGAATGATCTGGTGGGAGCGGCCCGCGCGAAGCCCGACAGTGCCGTCATCATCGACTGCGTACCGCATCCTCGAGCGCCAGTGGAGTCCGTTGCCATCGTCGAGGGCTTCGACGGTGATTGCTTCCTCCAGCGGCGTCGCGCCGATGACGTCAACTCCGCCCGTTCTGCGCATCGCGTCGACGACAACTCGCGCTTTGAGGTCGCGCTGAAAATCGACGGAAACATGTTGCCAATCGCACCCGCCGCACTCGTGCGTCAGTGCACACGGTGGTTCGACCCGGTGGTCGGATGGCTGTTCGACGTCAACGACGTCTGCACGCAAAAATGCCCCCTTCTTGCCAGTGCCGGTCACGACTGCCCGCACACGCTCACCGGGAATCGCGTCGCGCACGAACACGACTTGACCGTCGAGGCGAGCGATACATTGACCTCCGGCAACCGGGTCGCCTACATCAATCGTGACGACGTCGCCGATGGCAGGTGGGCGTGCTTCGGGATTCGCGGTGAGCTCACTTGGTGACGTCATCAGGGGGCAAGTCTGTCAGGCGATGGTGACGTCGAGGCGCGCATGGGGGAGTTTGGGATCGGCCGCGCGGGTGGCGTCCCACCCGTGGCCGCGCAACAGGTCCACCGCATCGTCGGGAGTGCTCGGCGCGGACGGCGAACTCGCGAGGATCCGGGCCACCTCTCCTTTTGTGGACTTGTTGTGGTGGCTCACTGCCGTGCGGCTTCCGCCTGGCCCGATTTGCCAGATCTTGATGGTGGCAGCGTGAGGTGCCAGCAGTGTGGGAATTGGCCAGAATTTCACATACGTCCCGGATCGCATATCGACGACGAGTTGGTCGCCGACCAGTTCTGGCATGGTGCGTTCGAGGTGGCGTCGCCAGAACGTATCGACGCGCCCGATCCGCGGCAAGGTGGTGCTTCCGGGAAGTCGGTAGGCAGGGATCAGATCGTCGGGCTTCACGATCCCGAACAGCGACGACACGACGAGGAGCCGCTCGTTCGCGCGGCCTTGCTGTGCGGTCGTCAAGCTCGGATAGTCGAGTGCCGCGAACAGGACGCCGGTGTACACCCTCAGTGCGTGGTCCGCGGGTGCAGTCGTGAGCTCGGCGTTCGCTGTGACCGCGTCGCGTTGGTTCGTTGACAACCCGAGGACCTTTAGGGCCTTGTGTTGAGTGTTCGTGCACATCCGGGTCAGCGAATCCAGCACCTTCGCGCGCGCCGGATTCAGCTGCGCGTTGGCGAGCGCGCCTGGGTCGAATGTGACCCCGGATGCCGGTGCCGTCTTGCCCTCGGATGGCGGGAGTAGCACGATCATGCGAAGGTTCCTTCCAGCAAGCTCATTTGGTGTTCCCAGACTTCCCTGGAGGATTGTGTGACCAGCTTTGCCGTGATCGGCTCCGGTGCCGTCGGTGGATTCTATGGATCGAAGTTGGCGCAGGCCGGCCACGACGTGCACTTCTTGTTCCGGCAGTCAGCGGCACATGTCCGCGAGCACGGTCTGCATGTGCGATCGATTGATGGCGACTATCACCTGGCCGACGTCTCTGCGCACGAGATGCACGACACGATTCCGCGATGTGACGTTGTCATCGTGGCAGTGAAGTCGAATGTGAACCCTGATGTCACTGACGTCGTTGCATCCGTTGTGAAGCCCGGCGGTGTGGTGGTCCTGATTCAGAACGGCCTCGGCGGTGAACCGCTGTTCGCTGATGCGTTGCCCTCCGACGTCGAGGTCATAGGCGGCCTTGCCTTCCTCAACTCTCAGCGCACAGGTGCCAATGAAGTCACCCACATGGGCAACGGCGGGCTGACGATCGCGGGCTACCGGCCTGGGTATGAACCCGCCGGAGTCACCTCGGGTATGGAGCTCATTTCCGCCGCCTACGAGGGAACCACGGTTCCGGTCACGCTTGACCCGGAACTCATTCGCGCTCGGTGGACGAAGGGGATGTGGAACATTCCGTACAACAGCTTGTCGGTAGTGCTGGCAGCGGACACGTCCGAGTTGATGAACGAACCCGCGAGTGAAGCTCTAGTCCGATCGATCATGGAAGAAGTGTCTGCCGCCGCCGCGGCCGATGGCTGCGAGCTGATGGACGGACTGATGGACCTCATGCTCGAAGCGACAAGAGCCATGGAGCCGTACGCAACGAGCATGAAGGTCGACTATGACGCCGGTCGAGCGCTCGAAGTCGAGTCAATCGTGGGCGAGCCTCTGCGTCGCGGCCAGCGCCTTGGAGTCTCGATGCCGGTCATCGAAGCGGTGTATCGCCAGCTGACGTTCATCAATGCTCGGATCGTCGCGGTCTAGGACTGGGACGGCTCGGTTAGGCGGGCCGGGTCACGGTGAACACCTTGGAGATGTAGGGCACCTCGAACGTGTCCTTGCCCGCGAGGTCGGGATGGGTTTGGGTTAGTTGTCTGACCCCAGCGAGGGTCTCGTCGCGGTTCTCGCTCGTGGCGACGTGCGAGAAGGTTCCGACAAGGCCGACGAGGCCGTCGGCAGTGCTCGTGTGGGTGAACGCGAATTCCGTGAGGGCCATCTCGCCGAACGGTTCGGTCAGTGGCGGGGCGTCGTTGCCGCGGAACCACTTGTAGGAGTCGGGGAGTTCAACGACCGACTCCATCGCCTTCAGCCAATCCGCGTTGTCGTCGCGCAGGCTCCAAATGATCGCGAAGACTCCGCCTGGGCGCAGCACGCGCGCAACTTCCTTGACCGCACGGATTGGGTCGACCCAGTGCCACATCTGGGCACCCGTCACTAGGTCGGCACACGCATCGGGTAGGGGGATTTGTTCGGCGCTGCCAGCCAATGCGGTCGCACCCGCAATTCGTTCCGCAAGCGCGGCCCGCATGCGGTCATCTGGTTCCACCGCCGTCACCGCGCATCCGCGCTCGACGAAGCCCGCGGTAAGTTGCCCCGTTCCGGCGCCGAGGTCAACGACATCGACGTCGTTTGGAGGTTTGTCGATGAGGCCCAAGAGATGGGTGAAGACCTCGGGTGGGTAGCCCGGGCGGTACTCGGTGTAGGAGTTGGCTTGGGCGCCGAAGGAAGTGCGCCGCGATTCGACGTCGTCGTTCACGCGGCTGCGGTCTCGGCATCCCACGTGCGGGCGAATGCTTCGTCGGAGGCTGCCAGGCCCTGCATCACGGCGCTGATGACGGACGGGTGATACATCAATCCGTAGTGCCCAAGTCCGCGGTATTCGACCTGCTGAATGTCAAGGAGCGGATGGCGCAGCTGGCCGTAGTGCATAGGCACAACCTCATCGGACACCGAATACATGCTGATCCAGCGCGTCGCCCCAGCGACGGTTTCGTCGTGGATCTGGGTGAGCGTCGCACTGCCTGGGCGGAGCTCCCGAACGAGGTGTCCGACAAGCGGAACGACGGCTCCTGGCCCGTACGCCCACGGGGTTCCTCCATGCGGAGTTCCGATGGTGACGCCGGTGGCTACGTAGTCTTGGATTTCAGGATGTCGATTGATCGCCGCACGCAAAACCAACCCACCGATGGAGTGAGCCACCACGTGAACGGCGGGTGCTGCGGATCGGCCGGTGTATTCCCAGATGTGCTCGGCGACGAGGTCCGCGCATTCGTTGAGGCTGCGGCTGAACGTGTGGTAGTTGACCGACCGTGAGGCGAAACCGTCGCGGCACAGACTGCGCTGCAGCTTGTAGCTCCAGCTCTGGTTGTGGCCGAGGCCGTGAAGCATGAGGACCGGTAAACGGCGGTCGACGGGCTGATCGCAACTACGATCCCGACGCAGGAAGCGCGGCAACGGCTTCGCCAGGACACTGCTGACGGCGTCTGAGGCACCGGAGATGTAGAGCGATCCGGCGCTTGCTGCGTAGAGCAACTCGCGCGTCGCTAGTCGTACCGGTCGGCTCAATGGCGTGACGTCAATGACCTGATCAGCATCAGCCATCCAACGTCTCCATTCCAGGTACGAAATCCGGTGGATCGAATGGTGGACTCATTTGGCGACATTGGCCAACTGCGTTCACCCGATTGCCCCATCACGAGATTTGAACTTAACGCGATCTTCATCGCCGAAGCGATTCCGTGGAGCGGGACCCGTTGGTGCTGCTAGCGAATCTACCTCTCGGGTACGACCTGTTCGAGCCACGCGAAGACCCGCTCGTTGTACACGGAGCGGTTCTCGGTCTCACAGTGGCCGCCGACTCCGTCAGCCGCGGTGAACTCGATGAGGTCCTTCTTCGTTGCCCCGATGGCGTCGAACAACCGGCGAGCATTCGCACCCAGCGGATCTCCCTCGGCTTGGGTAATCGCCGTCGGGCAGGTGATGTTTGCCGCCCGATCGGAGAGCGTGTACTCACACATACTCACCGCGTACTCGGCGAAGTTGTTCACCCCGTTGACCCAGAATCCTCGTCCGACGATTCGCCAGCGCATCGTCGGATCAGCTTTGTCCGAGGTAAGCCATTCTTGGACGGGATCAAGCTTCGTCAGGTCGACGTTGGGGAATGCCTTCTTCTCATCGTCGGTCAGCGGAAGGATCGCGACAACCGAGTCACGTTGATCCCACGCGCCGGGATCTGCCACGAGTGCTGCCAACTTGTCGGCGTGGGTCGCGGCGGCGCGTGGCGCCAGCCAGCCACCCAGGCTCCACCCGCAGAGCACAAGTGCATCCGTGCGGACGTCGGGACGTGCAGCCGCGGTCTCGAGTACGGGTGCGACGACGTTCTCCCAGTCGGGGCGCAGATGCACGCCGTCACGGATCAAGCATCGGCCTTGGCCGGGACCGTCGAACAGCAGCACGTTCCACCCTCGTTCCAACGCAGGTAGCGCGTGCGCGAAGTACATCTCGTGGATATTCGAGTCGTACCCGTTGGTGTTGATGATGGTTCGTCGGGCAGTGCCAGCGGAATCGGGTGAGAAGAACCACGCAGGCATTAGGAGTCCGTCGAGCTCGATTTCGAGGTATTCGGCGTGGTGGCTGACGTTGGCCATCGCCTTGGTGAAGGCGACGTCGCTTGCCGCCGCGGTTGCAGCGAGCCGCGGATCGACGGGGGCTCCGAAGAGTGGCCAGCCGGCAAGGTCGTAGTAGGTCGACGCGCGCAGGTAGGCATTGCGTGCCGTTGTGCGTTCGCCGCGGGAGACCGCTGCGTCGCCAACACCTGCCAACTTGTCGGCAAGGTCAGTGAACGAGGCTGCCCAGGCGTGATCACCGCCGTCAAGCACAGTAGAAATTGCGTGGGTCAGCTCACCGATTTCAACGCCACCTCCGCGCGCCCGAATCAGCGAGCGTTGTGCGAACGAATCCAGCAGTTGATCGTCGATGAACATCGGGCCAGTCTGCCTGCTGCTGGTTCCGAGCGGCAAGCCACCGGCCCGTCATGCTGGGGTGTTGGTCCGCTCGCGCCATTGCGACGCAGCTGCTCCGGTTGTGGATCGATCCGGATTAGTCGACGTCCTCGCAGGCGGCATGACACGGCATCAGCGGCGACACTCGCGTAGCGTCAGTCGCCAATCCTGGCATCTAGCCGAACACGAAGGAGTTGCCATGGCAGAACTAAAGACCAAACCGAACAGGGACGATGTTGAGGCCTTTTTGGAATCTGTCAATGGTGAGCAGAGACGAGCTGACGCGAAAGATCTGTGTGCCCTGATGACCCGCGTGACAGGTGAACCGCCGGTGATGTGGGGGCCGTCAATCGTCGGCTTTGGCCACGACCATCTGGTGTATGCCAGCGGGCGTGAACTCGACTGGATGTCAATCGGCTTCTCTCCACGCAAGGCTGCCCTCACGTTGTACCTCACGTGCGACTTGGATCGCCTTGCCGAGCCGCTGGCGGGCCTCGGTAAGTACACCCACGGCAAGGGGTGTCTCTACATCAAGAAGCTTGCCGACGTTGATCAGGTGGTGTTGGAGAACCTCATCGAGATCGCCTTCGCCAACTCCGGCAAGGCCGCCGACGAGTAACGCTGACACGTTTGTGTGTGACTAGCGCACACGTCCCCGTGTCTCTGACGCTGCATGCCTCAGGCCGAACGCGTGCCGAGCTTACGCGTTCGGGTTGAGCACGAGTTTGCCTGTGGTGCCGCGCGAGCGGATGTCCTCATGCGCCCGGCGTGCATCGGCGAGGTCGTACTCCCCACCAGCGATGACGCGAACCTGGCCGTCAATCACAAGGTCGAACAGTTCGGACATCGCTTGCCCGACGACGTTTCCGGGAAGTCGGAAGGCGTGCGGTAGCCACATGCCGGCGATCGTCGTGGAGTGGACGAGCAAGTTGGTTGGCGCTATCGGCTTGGGTGCTTCCCGGCTGGCTTGGCCGAAGAAGCCAAGGCGTCCGAACGGCGCGAGCGCGGCGACGCTTTCGTCGGTTACGCGTCCGCCCGTCATATCGAGGATCACGTCGACACGCGTGCCGTTGTTGGCCTCGATGATTGCGGCCGTCATGTCCTCGGCGCGGGAATCGATGGCAACGTCCGCGCCAAGTTCCACGGTGAGCGCGCGCTTCTCAGGTGAGCTCGCTGTAGCAATGACCCGGCCCGCTCCCCAGGCTTTCGCTAACTGGATGGCGATGGTTCCCACGCCGCCTGCACCCGCGTGCACAACCACCGATTCACCTGCTGCCATGTGCGTGGAACGGCGAAGCAAGAGCCACGCGGTTGTCCCCTGCACAATCATGGCGAGCGCCGTCACATCGTCAATCGATGGCGGCACATCGTAGGAAGTGAATGGACTTGCTGCTGCGCGCTCGGCGTAGCCGCCGCTGGCAATCAGGGAGACAACCCGGCGACCATCGGACGTCGTGCCGACGACCTCGCCGCCAGGCACGATCGGCAGGGTCGTTGCCGAGAGATAGGAGTTTTCGGCTTGGTGAGTGTCGGCGTAGTTGATTCCCGCGCGGCTGACGTTGACCAACAGTTCGCCGTCTTTGAGCTCTGGATCGGGCACATCGGTCAGTGTGAGGACCTCGGGTCCACCGAATTCGGTGATCTGAATGGCTCGCATGAGTGACGCTCCTGAGCTAGGTGACGGCGAGTACGCAAGACTGCGATGACTCACCCTAGAGGTCGCTCACGAAAGCTAGCTAGTGCAGCCCGGTAGGGGTGGTCGTGCAAGTCCCGCGCACCTCGAGCAGTTGGATTGGATACCTGTAGATGGGCACCTGGAGCGAAGAAGCAATTGGCGATCTGAGCGGCAAGCGAGCGATCGTCACCGGTGCGAATTCCGGCGTCGGCTACTACACCGCGAAGGTGTTGGCTCAACACGGAGCGGACGTCGTGATGGCGTGCCGGGATCAGGAGCGTTCGAAGAAGCCCTTTGATGAGATCTGTGAAGTCTCGACAGGCACTGTCGTGCTCCGGCAACTTGACCTTGCCGATTTGGATTCGGTATCGGAGTTTGCCGACGGATGTCGAACCGACTTCACGTCGCTGGACTACCTCGTCAACAACGCGGGAATCATGGGCGGCCCGCAGCGAACAACGGCGCAGGGTTTTGAGCTGCAGATGGGAACAAACCACCTCGGGCACTTTGCCCTCACGACGAGGCTCTGGCCGCTGCTCGCTGCGACTGACAACGCGAGGGTTGTCTCCTTGTCGAGCCTTGCCGCGCGCGATGGTCGGCTATCCGCGGCGATGACGCGTGAGACGCTCGTCGACCCTTCGCCGTACAGCACTTTCAAGGTGTACTCCAACACCAAGCAGGCGACGTTGTTGTTCGCACAGGAACTGCATCGCCGCTCGCAGAAGGCGGGGACGGGCGTGGCGTCTCTGGCCGCTCACCCGGGTGTGAGTTCGACCGGTCTCTTCAATCGGCAGTTGCGCGAACGCCACCTTGGCGCGTTGGTTCCGATCGTCGGAACCCTTGGTCGGATCACCCTTGCCTCGCCGCGAGCGAGCGCGAATCCCTCGATCCGCGCCGTGACCGACCCGACGATTCGCAGCGGCGAGTTCGTCGGACCGAGTCAGCTCGGCCAGTTTCGAGGCAAGCCCGAGGTCATCAAGGTGTTCCGGGAGGGCAGTGACCCAGCCACCGCCGCCCGCCTCTGGGACCTGTCGGAAGAAATCACCGGCCAACCCTTCACCCCCTGACCCCTGACCCC
>Ga0172380_10005835_pt1 | contig 14662 bp, 16 predicted proteins | sample Leawe162metaG_FD_119747 | JGI IMG/M metagenome (GOLD analysis project Ga0172380, IMG submission 119747) | Leachate microbial communities from a municipal landfill in Southern Ontario, Canada - Leachate well 162 metaG | ecosystem: Engineered > Solid waste > Landfill > Unclassified | place...
ATGAAAACTAAAGAAAAGATAAGAGTAATCATTATTGATGATGAGAGACTCGGGCGGGAAATAATAAAGAGTTATCTGAAAAAATTTGGCAATATCGATCTGATAGCTGAATGTTCTGACGGATTTGAGGGGATAAAAGAGATAAATGAGCGGAAGCCCGATCTCGTTTTTCTGGATATTCAGATGCCTAAGCTTACCGGTTTTGAGATGCTTGAAATTCTGGAGAATCCTCCCGTTATAATTTTTACTACCGCGTTCGATCAATACGCACTTAAAGCTTTTGAAGTTAATGCCACGGATTATCTGCTAAAACCTTTCTCGGAGGAACGATTCGGAGAAGCTCTGAACAAAGCTGTAAAGCTGATAACTCAGACTGCCGGCGGAAAGCAGGAGTTTTCCGGATTGGTTAAAACGATGGAAAAACGGAATGAATTTTTAGACCGGGTTGTGATAAAAAATGGCCACAAAATTTTGATCGTTCCAATCGAAGAATTAAGGTACATCGAAGCTCAGGATGATTATACGATGCTTTATACAGAGAAAGGAAATTTCCTAAAGCAGAAAACAATGAAATATTTCGATGAGAATTTAAATCCGTCGGAATTTATCAGAATCCACCGCTCCTATTTTGTGAAACTTACCGCCGTTAAACAGATCGAATTATTTGAGAAGGAAACATACCGTGTAGTGCTGCATGACGGTGTCAAATTACCAGTTAGTAAAAGCGGTTACCAGAATTTGAAAGAGATAATCAAATAAGCCGATGAAAGAGTATAAGCATAAATACTTATCTGCTATTTATCTTGGCTCTATCATACTAATATTCATATCACATTTTAATTTTCCAATCATTTTATTCTTCAAAAGGCCATACACTTTGATCGGCTCACTGATAATTTTATTCAGCGCTGCCCCTATTCTATTGGCCGGCCGTGAACTTAGGAAGAATGGAATAACTACCAAATCGTTCACTGATTCGGAGGTGTTAATTGCCTCGGGGATTTTTAGAATAACCAGAAATCCGGCGTATGTAAGCATGGTCTTATTCCTGGCAGGCGAATCAATTTTTCTGGGATCATTAACCCCGCTAATCGTGACGATGATATTTGGAGCCGTAATCAATTACTTTTTTATCCCGATAGAAGAAAAAATCTTATCAAAAAGATTTGGAACTGAATATTTCATTTACACGAAAGAAGTAAGACGCTGGATATAGAAACAACTGAATAAAGGGGAATTATTATGTGGATTTTAATAGTCATTTTTAATTTCCTGATAGGAGCCTGGTTTTATTCGTCGGCTAAAGAAGTCGGAAAAAGTAAATTCCTCTGGTTTTGTTTAGGATTAATTACATCAATAGTTTTAGGTTCATTATTCATAAAATTCGGCGAGATATATATTTTGCCGAAACAGGATAATATTGCGGAAGTGTTCAGGAACCGGAATAGTAAAATATATCTTCAAATTGTGACAATGGGATTAGTATCAGGATATGCATATATGGTTCAAAATCTATTTTTGCGCAAGAAATAGCCCTTAAATCATTCCCGTTTTATTACTCGTAACTTCAAATTGAAGTTTGTCCCCTCTTGCTTTATATTTAACGATAAAAATAACAGGTTAACCGATGAATTTTGACAAAGATCTTCAATCCATTCAGGAGGCCAGAACTCTGGCGGCAACCGCTAAGGAAGCCCAGCATGAGTTCAAGCATTACAATCAGGAACAGGTAGATAAAATTGTGAAGGCAATGGCCGATGCGGGCTTTAATGAAGCTGAACGATTGGCGAAGATGGCTCACGAGGAGACGGGCTTTGGCAATGTATCGGACAAGATAATCAAGAATCAGTTCGGCACAAGAAATGTTTGGGAATCTATTAAAGATTTAAAATCCGTCGGTGTGATTGAAATTCTTAAGGATGGAAAGGTTTTAAAGATCGCGGAACCGATGGGAGTCGTAGCAGCACTGGTTCCATCCACAAATCCGACCTCAACAGCAATGTTCAAGGCAATAATTTCGCTGAAATGCAGGAATGGAATTGTTGTATCAGCCCATCCCAAAGCCCTGAAGTGTACCACAGAGGCATTAAAAGTTGTTTCGGATGCGGCAGAAAAAGCAGGCGCGCCGAAAGGATTGATTCAGTGCTTATCGATTCCAACACTCGAGGGCACCAATGCATTAATGAAAGATAAAAACATTGCGGTAATTCTTGCCACCGGGGGGATGCCGATGGTTTATGCGGCATACAGCTCGGGAACTCCGGCATATGGCGTTGGGTCCGGAAACGTACCTGCTTTCATTGAGAAGAGCGCGAACTATCAGAAAGCGGTTGCCGATATAGTGTATGGAACTACGTTTGATAATGGTACTTTATGCTCGTCAGAGCAGGCCATGATTGTTGACCGTTCAATAAGAGAAAAAGTAATAGACGAGGCAAAACGGGCCGGCTGTTATTTTGTTAATGAAGAGGAGAAGCGAAAATTAGAAAATAAAGTTGCCCGCGGCGCAAAGTTAAATGCCGATATTGTGGGTAAATCTGCAGTCTGGATTGCGAACTATGCGGGTTTCAAGGTACCTGACACAACAAAAGTTTTAGTTGCCGAGTGCGCTACGGTGGGAAAAGAGGAACCGTTATCAATCGAAAAGCTTTCACCTATGCTTGCATTCTACACGGTAGATGGATGGCTCGAGGGCTGTCATAAATGCATTGAGCTTCTCCAATTTGGAGGAATCGGACATACTATGGCGATACATTCAAGCGATAAAGAGATAATTATGAAATTCGCGCTTGAAAAACCGGCATTCAGAATAGTCGTGAATACTCCTTCATCTGTTGGCGCGGTCGGATATACAACCGGATTGATGCCTTCTCTCACCCTGGGACCCGGAACCTGGGGCGGCTCGATAATTTCAGAAAATGTTTCCGCGAAGCACTTGATGAATATAAAAACTCTGGCATTCGAGATTAATCCCGTTAACTCGGGTAATTGCGTCACTTCATTCGATCTTCCCGCAAGCGTAAATGTGAAGAGCGGATACAACGAAGGTAATTTTACAAAACAGATCGAAGAGAGATTAAGAGCCCGCGCCGGCAATCCGTCCGCAGTATATTCGGGGAAAAGTGTCCAGCAGAAAATTGGCGCGGCAGAGAAAACTGTTCTCGGGAGCGGTATAACCGAGGATGAAATTCAAAAAATTATTCGAGAGTTCAATAAGTAATCTGGTTTCCGTTTATCAGCCGGAAATCGGGGATAGCATTTTTTTCATTTCAAAACAGATTTAACGGAAGAGCCCGGAATCGTGCACAAGGTAAATGAACATAATTATTACAAATGGTCGGTTGGCAAAGGTGATTATAAACGAGATGATGACGCAACCACCTCATATGTTAAAAAAAGAATGATAAGGAAGAGACTGAAACAATCATTGATAATTATTCTCTACCTTTCGGCTGTGATAGTCATTTCATTTCTGCTATTCGGCAATTATTAAGAATATCTGTCTAATTTAAATTTCTCACCAAGGTATAATTTTCTTACATCTGAATCCTCAGCAAGATCGTTTGCGGTCCCATCTTTGTATATATGTCCGCCGATCAATATATATGCCCGGTCAACAATGCTTAACGTTTCATGCACATTATGATCGGTTATCAGAATTCCGATTCCCTTATTCTTCAGGTTGGCTACTATATTCATAATATCTTCGACCGCAATGGGGTCCACGCCCGCGAAAGGTTCATCCAGCAGGATAAATTTAGGATCAGTGGCTAGCGCCCGTGCAATCTCGCATCGTCTTCTCTCGCCGCCGCTCAACTGGAATCCCATATTTTTTCTGACGTGAGCTATGCCCAGCTCATTCAATAATTTTTCCTGCTTCTCTTTCTTTTCATCATTAGTAAGATTCATCATCTGAAGAACAGCCATCAGATTGTCCTCTACGCTCAGTCTTCTGAAGATTGAAGCCTCCTGGGGCAGATAACCTATTCCCATCTTAGCGCGTTTGTACATCGGCTCATCGGTAATCTCTTTTTCCTGCAGATACACCTTTCCCCCATTCGGTTTTATCATCCCGACGATCATATAAAATGTAGTTGTTTTTCCGGCACCGTTCGGACCCAGCAATCCAACCACTTCCCCCTGCTGCACCTGAACGGACACATTATTTACAACCGTTCTTTTTTTATAAACCTTTTGAAGATTTTCACTTCTTAGAATCAGGTTTTCCGCCATAATATTCCGCATCCTTCATTAAATATAAAAGTAGATCTCTCCTGCCGGATAGGAGCTCTTTTTGAGTGGGTTTTCCTGAATAGAGTCTGAAAGTAGGAATAGTAAAATCTTTTTCTTTTCCTTTAATAATATTTTCCGGATGAAATTCGGTTACAGGCTTTCCGTAAAAACGAACTTCCGAAACACTTTTATTTTGAAAAACTATTTTGGCTCTTTCCGCGCTCGATTTAATTAATCCGTTTGGTTCATCATCCTCATATTGATAATAGATACTTAGCGCATTTCCGTCAATCTCGGTCTTTTCCAATCCATCCTTATTAAAAAGCATTCTTATCTTCTTGCCCGACATCTGGTCGTACCTGTTTACAGAGTCTTTATCGGCTGTAATTATTGATGCGTTCGAATTCAGATTAATTAACTCAAGCCTGTTATTCTTCATTAACATAGTAATCGAATCCGCTGACATCTGAGTATTATCATTCCACATTACAGGGGGCAGATAATCCGATTCCCTCCGGACAGTTTCAATCCGGTCCCCATCTTCAAAATACCATGTTTTTTCATTTAGGGAAGCAAAATTAGTGCGGACAATTTTAACCGAATCTGTAGCGATTAGCTTTTTGGTGCTGTCATCGAATGATTCGAGCGTGCCGGCAGAGATCATCAGTGTATCCAATTCGCCGGCGTCGGTAGTGTCTATTCTGATCAAAAACGGACGATCTGTAATTTTGGAATATTTTTTACTGCCGGAATCTTCCAGTTTATTTCCGAAAATCGCGAGGCGGTTAGACGGATTGTAAATGCGGATATTGTTAAATGCCAGCGATTCGTCCGTATTTCTGTAATGAATCAGGCTATCGGCAAAAATTGTAGATGCCGTATCGGTGGCCTGAACATTCCCCACAGCTACAGCTTTATCCTCATCGTCATAATAATTCAGCCGGTCGGTTTTCAACTTAGATAATTTATCAGTAAGAAAAACCTCGCCATAAAAATTTGAACGCTTTTCATCGAAGTAGTAATACCCGTTTTTTGACTGCAGCTCAATGTGTCCATCGGTCAATTTAACTCCGCTATTTGAGAACGCCACCTTTTTATTTCCATAATAGTAACCGCGGTCAGTTCTTATTATTATGCTGTCCTGAGTGACCACAACCTTTCCGATGAGTTCAGCTTCATTGCGTTCAACGTACTGAATTGCCCTATCGCACGTAATTCTGACAGCGCCCTGGACAATTACCACTTCGCCTTCAAATTCGCGTAACGATTCCCCGTTAACAATTTTTCCTGAAAATGTAAACCCTGTTATCTGGAGCGGTTCTCCCGACTGAGCCGATAATATGGATGCTATCAGCATAAACACTATGGAGATCCGTTTAGAAATCATTTATCGCTGTTCACTTTATTTTTAGTATAGGTGACATTAAAAATCCTGTAATTTTCAAGATGCTGGTCCGACTCGAGCCCATAACCCTGAATCACCTCTTTAGGAGAAGTAATTGTTACAAATTTATCCGTTATAATCTTCTGATCGCTGTTCCGCCACATCAATTCGGTTGTCTTAAGCACAGTTCCGCTGTCATTTTCAGCAACCACATTATCTACGGCATACATATCCCTTGTTACATCATTCACCTTTCCCCTTAATGAAGTCAGCCAGCTTGTGCTTTTCTGTTCAGTATTGTAAAAATTTATTTTTACCCCGTCCAGTAGTGTAATCTTCTGTACATCATACATTTTAAAATGATCGGAGTAGAGAACAGCTTTTATCTTTCCTTCATCAGTGAACATCACAGTAGAGTTCCAGCTTTCATTTGACGGAATTTCCCCAAGGGCAACCGCCTTATCAACCTGAGGCTGGATTTTCTTTTCGGAACAGGCCACGGCAATTGATATAACTAAAAGGAGAATAGAAAGCTTTTTCATCTTGACTGCAATCCAAGTTTTACAAGATCGTGAAGATGTAGAATTCCTTCCGGTCTGTTGCTGCTGTCCGCGACGATCAAAGAAGTAATATTAAATTTTTCCATCTGCTGAATTGCGAACGACGCTAAAAATTCCTTACTGATGGTTTTGGGATTACGGGTCATAATATTCAGCGCGGTTAAATTTTTTATCTCGATATTCTTCTCAAGCAATCTGCGCAGATCTCCGTCGGTTATGATTCCGATCAGAACTCCATCGTCATCCACAACGCAGGTAGCGCCAAGTCTTTTTGACGTAATTTCGAGAATGGAATCTTTCAATGAAGCATTTTTACTTACTACCGGGACATCCTTTCCCTGGATCATTATTTCCGATATTTTAAGAGAAAGGCGCTTACCCAGGCTCCCGCCCGGATGAAGAAGGGCAAAATCCTCTTTAGTAAAACCGCGCATCTCCAGAAGAGCAATTGCAAGCGCGTCTCCCATAACTAGTGAAGCGGTTGTAGAGGCGGTTGGAGCCAGATCATACGGACAGGCTTCTTCTTTGACGCTGACATTCAGAACTATATCGCAATCCCTTCCTATTTTAGAATGGGATTCGCCGAGCATTCCTATTATTGTCACACCTATCCGTTTTAACATCGGGACCAGCTGGTGAAGCTCTTCCGTGCTTCCGCTCTTAGATAGAAGTATTACGGTATCATCTTTGCGGACCATCCCAAGGTCTCCGTGAAGCGCGTCAGTGGGATGCATGTAGATTGAAGCTGTACCGGTTGAGTTCATTGTTGCAACGATTTTACGCGCGATTATACCGGACTTTCCCATCCCGGTAAAAACGACTCTCCCTTTCGAGTTGAAAATCTGATAAACCGTTTTAGTAAAATTTTCATCTATACTATCAATCAGATTCAGAACAGCCTGACCCTCTATCCTTACTACTTCCTTCCCTTTGGAAATTATTTTCTCTTCAGTCACTTAAACCTCTGTCTTCTTTTGGATTGATCCCGATAAGAGGATAGAATGAAATATTTTTTTATCTATTTTTTTTCTCGAACTGACTATAGTCCAATTCAACTCTCTGCCAGTATTTATTATAAACCAAAAATCCCTGAGCCAGCTGCTCGTCTGTGAATTCATCGAGATTTGTGAAAAGTCTTCCCGGATTGAGCGCGGTATTAGAGTCTTTATTGCCGATGAGTATCATCATTTCATTATAATAATTAGTTACCGGGATAAAATGATTGATGCCGCTTTCTGAATTATATACCCAGACTTTTTTATGCACGGGAGCAATTGCAAGAACTATCTGATTTTTAATAAGGTGGACTTCACGGACGATCGATTTATCGAACGGAGCTTTCTCTCCCGGCATCCATCCCGAATACGTCCAGACCTTAGCCTGACTCAGGTCATCCGGTATAGTGTCCATCGCGGTCCCTTTAATATCAACCTCAATCTGATTATCAAGTTCCTCATGAATTGTCACATAAATTTTACCGACGTCGAAGGTGATTGTTGCGACAGCAAGAATTGGAGATGAAGATATTTCGAGATCGATTGTGTCTCCTTCTTCCCCTAAAATCAGATTACCCTCTCCAAATCTTCCGTATCCTAATACTAACAGGTTTTCAATGATATCTCTGTACTGTTTATATCCCAGTTTATCAACAGGGAGAGCGGTATAGAGCCAATTTTTTTCTTTCGAGCTGAGCTCACGCGGAAATTTTTCTTTAATGTTTTGTTGCACGGCTTGCCGGCTCCTTAGATTTTTTAAAATGATTGAATATTTCTTTCAAAACATCCTCACAACGGTCTGAAGAGGATGTGAACGAAACTACACGTTTCACTTCCCTTCTGGCCCGTTTTGGGGCGCAGGATAAACCGCACTTCTGAAGAAGCGGAACATCCAGAAGTTCGTCGCCCATATAAAAAACATTATCATAATCAATTGAAATGGATTTCAAAAATTTATCCGTCCTGGATACTTTTGCCACGGAACCTGAAATCACAAAACAGCCTTTAACCGCCTTAAGGCTTCTGATAAGCTCATCATCCTCTCTTGCCGTAACAATGCCGAATCCTGCTCCAAGCCGATTAAAATTCTGGCAGTATTTTTCTATAGCTCCGACACATTTTTCATGTGGCGAATTATCATTTAGCAGGACTCCTTCAAGATCGAAAAAAAATATCTTTATATCACGAAATTTCAGCAGAGTTTCAATTTTCATTTTTGACTATTTCATCTATCCGTTTAATTGTGACCAACAGCTTTTTAAGCATATGAAGGGGTAGCTGGCTTGCAGCATCGCTTAATGCCCTGGATGGATCCGGATGCACTTCCAGAAACAATCCGTCTATTCCTACTGCCGCCGCTGCTTTGGCAAGTGCCGGAATGAAGCGTGCCTCTCCTCCGGATACGCTGCTATTACTGGGCAGTTGAACAGCATGAGTGGCATCCATAATAACAGGGTAACCCAATTCTCTCATTATCTGAAGGGAACGCATATCTACAACAAGATTATGATAACCGAAAGTCGTACCCCGTTCGGTAAGCAGTATTCTTTTATTCCTGACTGATTCAATTTTTTGGATTACATGCCGCATATCCTGCGGGGCAAGGAACTGACCTTTTTTAACATTAATCACTTTTCCCGTCCTAGCGGCAGCTATCAGCAAATCCGTCTGCCTGCATAGGAACGCGGGAATCTGAAGTATGTCGGCTACTTTAGCGACCGGTTCAATTTCCTGTTCACTGTGAATATCAGTCAGAATAGGAACGGAGAATTCTTTCTTCACTTTTTGAAGAATCTGCAGCGCTTTTTCGAAATGAATTCCGCTGAATGAATTGATATTTGTACGGTTGGCTTTTTTGTAGCTGGCCTTAAAGATGAAAGGGATGTTCAGTTCGCCTGCGATCCTCTTAATTTCCTGAGCCGTATACATTGTTATCTTTTCATTTTCAATTACACACGGTCCGGCAATTAGAACAAAACTCGAATCACCGCCGATATTGATTTTGTTAATTTTAATCATGATAGTCCGGTATTTTATTCAAAAAGATTTTCCTGTGTTTTTACTGATCCGCGCTTCCTGTTGAAGCGGAGATATGCCAGATCGGTTGCCTCTCTTCCGCGCGGTGTCCTCTGGATAAAGCCCTGTTGTATTAAAAACGGTTCATATACTTCCTCAATTGTTCCGGGGTCTTCGTTAACCGCAACTGAAACAGTACTTAATCCGACCGGTCCCCCATTAAATTTTTCGATAATCGTAAGTATTATCTCTTTATCCATCTCATCGAGTCCGAATTCATCGACTTCAAGAGAATTGAGCGCTTTTTTTGCAACCGCCAAATCAATTGTTTTTTTCTTTTCGAAATCCGCAAAATCGCGGGTTCTTCTCAGGAGACGGTTGGCAATCCGGGGTGTTCCTCTTGATCTCTTTGATAATTCGTAAGCGGCATCCTCATCAATTTTTATTTTGAGGAGTTCGGCTGAACGGTTTATTATTTTTTTTATCAGATCGCTTTCATAATAATCAAGCCGGGATTTAATTCCAAATCTGTCGCGCAGGGGCGCTGTCAATAAACCGGCGCGTGTGGTTGCACCAATTAGAGTGTAGTGGGGAAGCTTTATCTGAACGGTGCGAGCGTTTGGACCGCTATCAATCATTATATCGAGTTTATAATCTTCCATTGCGGAATAAAGATATTCCTCAACAACAGGGCTAAGTCTGTGAATTTCATCGATGAAGAGGACGGATTTCTCTTCAAGATTAGTTAGTATTCCCGCAAGGTCACCCGGCTTCTCAAGAACCGGTCCCGAGGAAACTTTAATTTTTACACCGAGTTCATTGGCTATTATATGCGCGAGAGTAGTTTTGCCTAATCCGGGTGGCCCGGTCAGGAGCACGTGATCGAGCCCTTCATTTCTGATTTTAGCGGCGCCGATAAAAACTTTAAGATTATCCGTAATTTTGGATTGACCGGAGAATTCTTCGAATTTCTGAGGGCGAAGCGAATATTCAACTTTTTCATCATCATTCAAAAGTGGATCCAGATTTTCAGATTTTCGTTTCAATTAAATCTCCCTCTTAGTTCGTCCCAACTGCTGCCAGCTTTCTACTTCTGTTAATTTTCCATTTCTCCACAAAAGAAACCATTCCAAACATAAGTACAATAAGAAGAATTGCCGCAAGAATCGAGAGAGGAATATTCAATGTTTTTGAATAAAACATCCCGAAACCTGGTATCCAGATGCTTCCATAAAGAATTATAACATGAACAACATAGACAAGCAGTGTGTTCTTTCCAACCTGCTGAACAATCTCGGGAATCGTCTTGATTCTCAGCGCGATATAAGCCATAGCGCTGTTGAGCAGCAGAATCATTCCAAGCCGGTAAAAGATGAGCGCCAGGTTATCTGTCCAGAAAACTTTTACTCCGTAAAAAGAATCTTCAAAAAGATGGACTGAATAACAAATTATCAATGACGCAACTCCGAATGCGAACAACTTAATACTGAATTTTTCCAAAAGAAATGCCTTCGGATTTTTTGCCAGATATAGGCCCAAAATTCCGCCGCTAATCAGATAACCTGCCCAGGGAAAGAACGGAAATAAGGAACCGGTACCGTGATATAGATATGCCGCGAATGGAATCGGCAGGTAATTAGCCCAGTTAATTTTATCCATTATTAAATAAAGGAAGAAAAAGAATGAAGCTCCCAATGAAAAAGTGAGATAGTGGCTGAGTCTGAATTTTTCCGAGATGTATGAGAGACATAATACAAATAAAAGACCAAAACCGATAAGATGAAGCGCATCAACGGTAAAGAAAACCAGCCACTGTTCGTGCGTAACATCGGAGAAGTCGAAAATGAGATGTGTCGGAAAACGGAGCAGGTAACCCGTTAATACTAATATTACAAAGCGATGGACTCCTTTAATTACCCGCGGATTCTGATTGAATGGATTCGGATTCAGCCGCAGCAGATATGTAAATGCAACACCAGAGGTGAACATGAAGATTGGGGCAGTGAAACCCCTTATGGTATACCAGATATTGAATAGCGTGGAATCGAAAGATCTGTATTCATCTCCAAGAAAAGTATCTATTGTGTGCCCTTGCACCATCATCAGCACGGCAAAAGCCCGCATAAGATCGAGAAAAATGATCCGATTTTTTGTATTTATAGCCATTTATGATTTTTTGAATATTATAAGGATAAAAATAACTAAAGAATTGCACTTAAAAAATGTGAGAAATGGTATTGAGAGTCTGCCTCATCAATTTGAGGCAGGCTCAAACGGCGGGCGTGTTTTCAATTTCGGGGATGATTTTCAACCCACGATTTCAAAAATTTAATAATATCCTGAGTTGATGTGCCGGGTGTAAATAGTTCTCCAACTCCGAGTGATTTAAGTTTTAAAAGATCTTCATCCGGAATTATTCCGCCGCCGAATAGGAGGATATCATTCACCTCTTTTTCCTTCATTAAATTTAATATTCTCGGGAAGAGGGTCATATGAGCTCCCGAAAGAATACTAATTCCGATAGCGTCAACATCTTCCTGGATAGCCGCTTCTACTATCATTTCCGGTGTCTGCCTCAGTCCAGTATAAATTACTTCCATTCCGGCATCCCGGAGCGCGGCAGCAACAACTTTTGCGCCTCTATCGTGCCCATCTAATCCCGCTTTGGCTACAAGAACTCTGATCTTCCTTTCCATCAAAAAGTCTCCTTAGAATTTACATAGAGAGATTTTCTCTCTCATCAAAAATAATACAGCTCAGGTGAAAAGACAATCGGAAGGGATTACCTTCTCGAGTTTTTATCCTGCTGTTTGTAGTGCTTATCATAGAAACGGCGCGCAAGTTCAAGATCCTTTTGCGTATCGACAGAGAGACTATCGTAATCAGTAATGACAATCTTCATTTTATAACCGTGTTCCAGATATCGCAGCTGTTCAAGTTTTTCGATCTGCTCGAGGTCTGTAGGCCGGAGCGTGGAAAACTTAAAGAGGACTTCCCGCCTGTAAACATACAGACCGATATGTTTATATATCTCCGCGGTCTGAATGCGCGCCAGATTTGTTCTCGCCTCGCGGACAAATGGAATGGGAGACCTTGAAAAGTAGAGCGCAAAATTCTTATAGTCGAAAACCACTTTTACCACCGATGGCGATTTCATCTCCTCAACATTCGTAATTCTTCTGGCGAGAGTGGATAGATTGACTTTCTTATCGAACAGGAGTGGTTCTATAGCCTCATCTATCATTTTTCCTTTAATAAAGGGCTCGTCCCCCTGAATGTTAACGATGATTGTTGCATCAGGGATCTGTTCTGCCACCAGGGCTATTCTATCCGATCCGCTCTGGCAATTCTGGGGCGTCATATAGGCTTCGGCACCGAAACTTTTGACTACTTTAAAGACTTTTTCATCATCGACAGCAATTATAACTTTATCCAGCAATTTGGATTTTTTTGCGCTGTTGTAAGTATGCTGAATCATCGGCTTGCCGCCGATCTCAGCAAGCGGTTTCCCCATCAATCTGGTTGACGCAAATCGCGCCGGAATTATTCCAATTATCATTGTGTATTATGGTCTTGATTAATCACTTTGGGAACCTTAAAAAAATCGTCCGTCCTGCCCGGAGCATTTTTCAATGCTTCCTCCCTCTCAGCCGAGATCCTTAATTCATCTTCGCGGAAAATATTAGTCTCCTCAAACGGGTGTGAGAGCGGTTCAACATTATCGGTATTTAGTTCATTCAATTTATCCACGTATCCAAGGATCTCATTAAGCTGATGAGTGAAATTATCAAGTTCTTCATCCTTAAATCTGAGGCGTGCAAGCTGCGCTATATATTCGACATCCTTTCTTGAGACCGGCATACTTTAATTATTACCTCTTTTGGAAAAAAAACCGGACGAACTGTAACTGCCGAGAATATAAGAATCATTGCCGTTGTATGTATTTCCTTTAACTCGTATAGTGAGAGTATATTCCCCGCCGCCCCGCCGCGGACTCTTATAATTTAACTGATAAAAGCTGTTAGCGTAATCATAAATTGTTTTTTGGATCAGTGTAAACTGGCTCTCCAGCTGGTCGGCAAAATTTATTCCGTAAAAACCCGCAGTGCCCAGGCGCATTAGAGTCTCCTCGTCAAGCGGATCCTTACCGCGCAATCCGATAGTGAATACAAATTTATTGCTCACCGCGGAAAGAGCTTCAGATAGAGCTTCTGTAGTGGGTCTTGATGTTTCATTGCCGTCCGTAAAAATAATCATCGTTCCCTGCAGTGCATCATTGACCGAATACTTGTCCTGCCAGAGCGACGCCCCTTTAACTGCAGCGGAGTAAAGTCCCGTAGTACTTTTCCCGGATCTATACCGGTTTATTGAGTTGTAGAGAGAGTCCTTTAAATTAGTAAAGTCCGAAAGAATTTCCACCGATTCCGAAAATTGATAGATGGCCACTTCCTGATTTGGTTTTATCTTCCCTATGAAAGAAGTAACCGCATTTCTCACATTACCAAGTTCAGTATCGGTTAGACTAGTACTGTTATCCAGCATCAGGACGGTTCTAATCTTGTAGGGAAGCTGATCCTGCTTCTTAATCTCTATCAGGGACTCGGACTGAATCGGGAATCCGTCCTCAAAAAATTCAAAATCACCCGTCTGCAATGAAGGTACAGTATTATTATTAAGATCTACAACCTGAAATAAAAAATGGACTAAATTCGGCAACTCCGTACTCTTACTTTTGAGATACAGAGCATAACCTGAAGATGCGGGATTGAAATTTGCCGTCGTTCTGAAAATCTGCACGGGTGAAACTTTTTTTGTGCCGTCGGGATAATTTGCCCCGACCCGCCAATAATAAGTAGAGTTGTATTCAAGTGGAAAAGGATACACATAAGATTTGGAAGGGATCCCGGATGCCACAATCTTTAAAGGGGGGTTAACTTTATCAAGATACAAATCATACGAAAGAACATTTTCGGATTCCCACTTAAAAGTCTGAATCACGGATTGATCTATCGAATTATTCAGCGGGAAAGCGGGTTTGAGATATATGGCGCCTGCTGTTGAAGAATTTGCGACCTGATCGTCAAATGTGCATCTGGCAACGAGGAGCGGGATTAGAATTATCCATAATAAGCGGTATACCGGTCTTATCATTTCTTCTTAATTTTATTGTTGATCCGATACAAATATAACTAATAAAATCATTTTTGTAAGCGGGAAGTTGGTGACAGGATCGAGGCTATTCTTTTTTTAATTGAAGGGTGGCTGTAGAAGTACCATTCTATCAGCGGATGCGGCTCCCGGTCACCCAAATTCTGATCAGTAAGTTTTTCAAGTGCCGTTATAAACGCATCACTCTTGCCGGTTGAACTGACGGCATACTCATCTGCATCGTATTCAAATTTTCTAGAGATAAAATTTGAAACCGGACTCCGGATCAGTCCTATCAGGGTTCCCCATAATACCAGGAGGGGAAG
>Ga0172380_10005836_pt1 | contig 14662 bp, 14 predicted proteins | sample Leawe162metaG_FD_119747 | JGI IMG/M metagenome (GOLD analysis project Ga0172380, IMG submission 119747) | Leachate microbial communities from a municipal landfill in Southern Ontario, Canada - Leachate well 162 metaG | ecosystem: Engineered > Solid waste > Landfill > Unclassified | place...
CTTCTACAACACCGGTGAGCAAGCCAACTTCTTCTGTGGAATTACTTAAAAAAAGTAGTGCCGCATTAGAGAAATTTTCCTCAGCTAAAGTTGAGGAAAAGACCTCTTCGAAAACGAATACTAAGCCGGCAGTGAAAACGAATGAGAAGCCGGCAGTGAATGTACCGCCCATTACTCAAGAAGCGAAAAAAGATACTTTGATTAAATTGTCAGACCAGCCAAATCTTAATGATGCGGTGAATGCTAATTTTACTATTCAAGCAGGCGCATTCCTAAATCAAGATAATGCAAAAAAACTTTCTGATCGTTTTAAAAAAGATGGCTATTACTCAAAGCTAGGGACTAAGAATGTTGGCGGTGCTGATTTTTCTATCGTATTTATCGGAAGATTCAGAACTGAAGAAGACGGAAAAATAATTTTAGATTACCTAAAAGATAATCATAGAATCTATGGAAGAATTATTCCAATAGAAGAATAAAATGACAGTATCAGAATTTCAAAAAAAATTTAATATCGTAGGAAAATCCAAAGAGATTAAAGACCTTGTGGATATTGCTATGCAAGTAGCTCAATCCGGTATCTCCGTTCTCCTTACAGGCGAGAGCGGAACAGGCAAGGAAGTTTTTGCCCGCGCTATCCATGGCTCAAGCCATAGAGCGAATAAAGAATTAGTAAGCGTTAATTGCGGTGCTATACCCGAAACACTTTTAGAGAGCGAGCTCTTCGGTCATAAAAAAGGTTCTTATACCGGTGCGCATGAAGACCGCAAAGGTTATTTTGAAATTGCAGATGGAGGTACACTATTCTTAGATGAAATTGCGGAACTGCCACTTACTACGCAAGTAAAACTACTTCGCGTACTCGAGACAAAAGAATTTATGAGAATCGGCAGCGAGACACTTACTAAAGTGGACGTAAGGATTATTACCGCAACAAATAAAGATCTGCAAAGAGAAGTGGATGCACGCAGATTCAGGAATGACCTTTATTTCCGGCTCAAAGCTGTTACTCTTACTATCCCCCCTCTCAGAAATCGCAAAGAAGATATTATTGAATTGATACATCTCTTCTTGAATAATTATGCTAATCAAAATAAAATGACTCCTCCTGAAATTTCAGAAGATGGAATCGATATATTATATAACTATTCATTTCCGGGTAATGTAAGAGAGCTAAAAAATATAATTGAGACAGCAATAGCTTTATCCAAGAGCGGTAAGCTTGATAGAAATTCTTTTATTCCATTATTCACTAATTTTGAAAATCACGATGACCGCAATCTACCGGTCTTTCTTCAGAAGCCATCTGAATCAGTGGATAGAGAATTAATCTTTAGAGCACTACTCGAGATAAAAAAAGATTTGCTGGAATTAAAATCGTTCGCAGAAAAAAACAACACCGAATTTTCTCCGTTAAATAATTTTCATTCGCAGGATATAAATGAGATTATTCCTTTGGAAACATTAGAAAAACAAGCTATTATAAATGCTCTCAATTTTACAAAAAATAATAAACGGAAAGCCGCTATGCTATTAAAAATTAATGAGCGCACTCTTTACCGGAAAATTAAAGATTATGATCTTTCTTAAATATATATTTTCGTTTGCATTGGTAATCAGCATTACTGCATGCAGCTATTCGTTTACGGGTGCATCTGTTCCTTCGCATCTAAAGACTATTGCAATACCTGTATTCAAAGACCAAAGCGGATCGGGTGAACCGGAAATGAGCGATCTCTTTACGCGCAAAACAGTTCAAAAATTTGTAGAAGATAATACACTTAGAGTTACAGATAGGAATAATGCTGATGCTATTATCGATTGCACTATTCAATCACTTAATGATGCACCGGCAATCGTATCAGGGAATGAGACCGTTACTCAAAGAAGACTTACAATTACTGTAAAAGTAATTTATAGAGATATGGTAAAAAAGGTTCAAATATTCGATCGCTCTTTTTCTAACTATGGAGATTATCCTGTCGGCGGAGATATCACAATAGTGAGGCGTAAAGCATTCGAAGATGCTATCGATAAAATAAGCGAAGATATTCTTCTAGGTGTTGTTTCTAATTGGTAATAATTTTAATGCACAAAAGTTTTTATAAGGTTAAATAAATATCATGGTTTTTGATCAAATTATATTATACGTTTATATTTTTTCGATGATTGTTCTTTTTACTTTCGGAAGCCACGGATTCGTAATGGTTTTCTATCATTGGAAGTATATAAAAAATCATCCCAAGAATAATCCCGATTATGAATTTAAAGATATCGTTACAATCCAGCTTCCGATGTATAATGAAATGGATGTATCGGAAAGATTAATTGATGCCGTTTGTAAGTTTGACTATCCGAAAGAACTCCTTGAGATTCAGGTGCTGGATGATTCTACTGATGCGACTGTGGATCACGTAGCCGAAGTAGTAAAAAGAAAGCAAGAGGAAGGATACGATATTAAACATATCCATCGTACTAATAGATCGGGCTATAAAGCCGGTGCGCTTAAAGAAGGGCTAGCAGTAGCTAAAGGTAAATATATTGGTATCTTCGATGCTGATTTTATCCCGCCGACAGATTTTCTTATGACTACACTTCCATATTTTAAAGATGATAATATTGGTTTGGTTCAATCCCGTTGGGAGCATATGAACGAAGACTATTCAATTCTTACACGCATTCAAGCTCTTGCTCTTGATGGGCATTTTGTAATCGAACAAACCGTACGTAATAGAGCAGGCTTCTTTATTAATTTTAATGGTACTGGCGGAGTATGGCGAAAAGACTGTATAGAAGATGCGGGCAATTGGCACTCAGATACACTCACAGAAGATCTCGATCTCAGTTACCGTGCACAGTTGAAGGGTTGGAAATTTGTTTATCTACGCGATTACACTACTCCGGCTGAACTTCCCGCAGATATGAATGCCCTTAAAGCTCAACAATTTAGATGGACTAAAGGTGCTATCGAAACGGGTAAAAAAATTCTTCCGCTCGTTTGGAAATCTGATGTTTCGATTAGAATTAAATTACAATCAACATTCCATTTAACGAATAATATTGTATTCCCATTTATTCTCCTTGCAGGGATATTAAATGTGCCGCTTATATTTATAAAAAACGCAGGTCCTTATTGGTCGTTTTTTAATTTAATGGCGGTCTTTGTTGTTGCTTTCGTTAGTTCATTTACATTTTATTTTTATTCGCAAAGAGATGTTTATGAAGATTGGCGGAAAAGGATTGCCCTCTTCCCTCTCTTTATGGCAGGCAGTATGGGTCTTTCGCTTAATAATACACGTGCAGTAGTTGAAGGTTTGCGCGGTAATAAAAGTGAGTTCGTAAGGACACCTAAATTCAAAGTGCAGGATAAAAATGATAAGATGAAAAAATCTACTTACGGGAAAAATATAAAAGTTGAACGCTCCGCTTATGTCGAGATGTTTCTCGCAGTTTATTGTTTTATTGGTGTTGTTGCTTCAATCTATTTTATGGAGTTCGGTTCGCTTCCATTTCAGTTGATGTTTTTTGTCGGATTTTTCAGTATAAGTTTTCTATCATTTAGACAAGCAGCACAAAGTAAGAAAGCGTGAATTTTAATACCAAAGATATTGCGATAGATAAAGTAAAATTAATTTTTGAATACAAAAATTCATCTCCCTTATTTTGTTGCGCCGCCGCTTGTGAAGTAGATTGCGGTAATTATCTTAAAGCTATTGAACTACTCGAAGCGGGAATAAAAAACTATCCGCAATACGCTACTGCATATTTAGTTTATTCAATTGCTCTTGCTAATACGGGAAACGCAATTAAGGCAAAAGATAATGCGGCAAAGGGAGCAAGACTTCTTGGCTCGGATAAAGTTCTTGAGTATTATAATGCGGCTATCGATTCGATTATTAAATCTGCCCCGCCTCAGCCAACTTTAAAAGGACCTACCTTTGTCGATGAATTTGAGATTGATAATAATCTCGATGAATTAGCTAAACAACTTAGCAATGCAAAAATAAAATACTCCGATGATAAAGATATTTCCACTAACGGAGATTATTCAGATTCATATTCAGCAAGCGGACTCTATTCCGAAACACTCGCCGAGATTTTCTATTCACAAAAAAATTATCTCGAATCGATTAATCATTATAAAAAATTAATCGAGCAGAAACCGGAGAATGCAGAGAAATATTTCGCACGTATAAATGAAATAAAGAAACTGATTTTGTAATGCCCGGACTAAATATATTAATAACGCGAACCGATAGAATCGGTGATCTTGTTTTAACTCTCCCGCTTGCCTCGATAATTAAAAAATATCTTCCTGATTCAAAAATTGCTTTCTTAGTAAGCGAATATACTCGTGCAATAGCAGAGAACTGTTCTGCAATTGATGAAGTTATTATTTATCAGGGTGCAAGTAAGAAAAAACTTACCCTCTCGAAAAAATTTGATATCGTAATCTGCGGCTATCCCACATTTGATTTAGCGTGGTTACTATTTCTTTCTCATATTCCGATACGTATCGGAACGGGCTACCGCTGGTATTCATTACTATTTAATAAAAGAGTTTACGAACATCGCAAGTATGGCTTAAAAAATGAACTCGAATATAATGCCGGATTATTGAGACCGCTTGGTATAAATGAAATGCCTACTCATCAAAACGTATCATTTAATCTACAACCCGACCTAAAAAGCAAACAGATTATTGATGAATACCTCGTATCGCTCGGAATTGATGCCTCGAAGAAAATCATAATTATACATCCGGGAAGCGGTGGAAGTGCTTCTGACCTGCCGAAATCGCACCTTAAAGAATTAGTAAATCAATTGGCACATAAATTGGACTGTACTATATTGATAACAGGTTCACCCGTTGAAAAGGAACTTGCATCTTATTTCGTTGTAAGAAATAATGTACATAATGCGGCGGGTCTTTTTAACCTTAGTTCTTTAATAGCATTGATAGATAGAGCTTTTCTATTGATAGCGAACTCTACCGGTCCACTACATATTGCTGCTGCACTCGGAAAGTTCGTTGTAGGTTTCTATCCAAAAGCACAAGCCACATCCCCTATCCGTTGGGGACCATATACTGAGCGGAAACTGATTTTTACTCCTCCCGGCGAATGCTTAGACTGCATGAAAACTATCGATATCAATCACGTATTCGAGGAGATAAATTCAAAATGGGAAAATATATAAAGAAATTTTTTATCGTATTAACATTAATACCACTTCTGATTTCAGCACAGAAAACTGATTTTAGAACAATTAAAAATAATGCTTTCAAAGTGGGCGAGAAGCTTACTTTTGAAGTGAAGTATGGATTCATTACCGCGGGTATTGCTGAAATGGCGATTCCAAGAATGACCAAACTTTCCGGACGCGATGTTTATAATATTACGTTTACTGTTAATTCGGTTTCAGGTTTCGATCCATTATATAAAGTGCGCGACCGATACGAAACATATCTTGATAAAGAGGGATTATTTCCTTGGAGATTCGAGCAGCATATTCGTGAGGGTGGATTTTCACGTGATTTCTCTGCCTATTTCGATCATAGAAAAGGAAAAGCAAAAACCTCCGAAGGTACTTATGAAATACCTCTTTACGTGAATGATATAATTTCAGCATTCTATCTTGCACGTACTTTTGATTTTGATAAAATGAAACCGGGAGAAGTTTTTAAGTTACAGAATTTTTATAAAGATAAAGTATATCCTTTAGATGTAGTCTATAGAGGTAAAGAAAAAATTGAAGTAGCCGCCGGAACGTTTAATTGTATTATAGTTGAACCGATTATTGTGGAAGGTGGTTTGTTCAAGAGCGAAGGCAATATACTTGTATGGCTAAGTGATGATGAAAATAGAATACCCGTTAAAGTACAGACTAAGATTTTAATCGGTTCTATCGATGCCGAACTGATTAAAGCCGAAGGACTAACGAATAAGAAATGAATCGCATAAAATTATGTGTGTAATTGAATTAGATAGTTTAGTGTTAATATGGAAAGCTATTGATTTGCCCTCAGTAATAATGTTAGATATCGATTTACTTTGAAATTCTCGTAATACAAGTAGGTAGTAAATAAGGGTGCACTCCCAGCACCCTTCTGCACCCATTCGCTCCCGCTGCACCTTTTAGTATTTTTTAACACTTTTCTGCCTTTTACACATTATTTCGCTCTACATTTATGCACCTTATGGCACTCATTTGCTCATTACTTTCTGCCTCTGCATTTTATTGCACCATACAAAAAGTATCATTAAATGATACTGCAAATCTTTACTCCTCTCCCATATTTCATAAAATATTTTTTTATTTCTGGAAAAATTTAAGATTCACTGCTCTATAATAGTAGAATAAAATACTTTGTTATCATTTTATTTTTTAAGTTTAATGACTCAATCCGTTTTTCTAAAAAAATTATTTATGGAGAATTATGCGACTTCATCTGGCTTTAGAAATTCAAAATAGTAATTCATTTCCTCTGAATTATAATTATCAATTAGCATCAGCTATCTATAAGAAATTACAATTAAGCACTCCCGAATTTGCGGCGTTCCTTCACGATAAAGGTTACGTTTCGCAGGGAAGAGCATTTAAGTTTTTCACTTTCGCACTTAAATTCAATGTCGATCGTGTTGTTAATAATTCATTTATGCTTCGCTCGCGCGATATGGATCTTTATATCTCCTCCCCATTAATGAACGATTTTATTAGCCATTTATTGGCGGGGATTCAGCAAGACCCACTAATTCAGATCAGTTTTAATCAAATGTATATAACGGCAAAAATTAAAGATGCCGAAGCACTTCCTCCTCCTCAATTTTCTAAAAATATGAAATTTAATTTCCTCTCCCCATTAGTCTTAACCAGAACTGACGGTCTTAATGAAAACAAAAAATTGAAACAGCATTACCTTCGTTATAACGAAGATATGAATGATATCAATCGGGCATTCAATAATAACTTGATAAAGAAATATGAAACCTTGACTGAATTGAAATATGATGGTGAGGGAGTATCGCTCGAATGGGATTGGAATTATATAAAAGAAAAAGAAAAGAATGGAAAAAGAATTACACAAAAGATATCAATACCAAAACCGAATGAACGCGATATCGATATTATCGGCAATTGTGCTCCGGTTACAATCAAAGGTGATCCGTTTTTAATAGTTACAGGTTATGAAGCGGGATTTGGCGAAAAGAACAGTATGGGCTTCGGTCTCGCTACAGAAGTAATAAGAAATAATTAAGCAAAAAGGAATAATTAATTAACGAGGGAATTATGAATTTATTTTGCTGGACAGGTAATCCATTTGTCGATTCGGGTATCTCTGCTATTATGGTTTATAATAATAGGACAAAACCCGAAGAGATAACTCGTGATGACCTGAGTAATACTAAAGAGCTGCTCTTAAATCTTTTCCTCCAAGAGCAATGGGTAAAAGGCTTAAATACCATTTTTACGAGTAATTCGCATGTAACTCATGCTTCTGCCTCGAGCAGAGAAAAGAAAAAAGAACGACTGGAAAAATTTCTCGATCCGCTTTTAGAAATATCAGATGAGGATTTATCGGGAGATAATTGCATCTCTTGCGGCAAGCATAAAGCAACTACATTATTAAGCCGGACTTCGCTGCCATTAATCGGTTATGAAAATTCAAATTATTTTTCACATTTTTCTTTCGGAGCAGATTACTGCGCAATGTGTGCTTTTGCAGCCCAATGCTCCCCTCTGGTTACTTATAAAGTAGGAAAATTCTTTGGAATTATTCATTCTAATAATCCTAGGGTACTCCTTATCTGGGCTAAGAAATCTATCGATAATATTCTCAGACAAATAAGTATTGCAAATTATGATGGAATATATAACGAGAAATATTCCAATTCTTATAATGCTCTTTTTCATTTAACTAATGAAATAATTTTATCATATGAAGAAAGGTGGAAGGAAACAAATACTTCTCTGAGACTATATTTATTTAATAATTACACTCAGCCGCCTAAGCCGCCAGATAATGTAGTCGAGATTCATGATCTGCCGGCGTCTGTTTTTCGTTTTCTTCTCGAAGTAAAAGCTTCTTCTGAATTTAGTGATTGGCAGTTTGTAGTAGGAAGAGCTTATTACAAATCGAAAAAAGAGATTGAAGAACCTTATAAAAAACTATCAAATACTGTCTATCAAAAACTAATGAGATATGAATCTATTCTTCAAAACTTTTTTAGCATGAAAAATAGACTAACATTTTGTAAATGGAATTTAGTAACAATTTATTTAAAGGAGATATTAGATATGTCCACTACACGAATCAATTCAATCAAAAAAATTGCAGATGATATTGCGGAAATTATTCGTAATCATCCTAATGGTAAAAAAAGACTCACACAATTAGAAACAGCAAAATATTATGATCACTTTAGGAATGTACTATTCCGACTTGTAAAAGAAAATATTGTGCAAAAAGCTGATTCACCTTTAATCACTTTTGATGATTATGTGGAAAATCTTTTCCCTGAAGGTTATAAAGGGTGGACTGAAACAAGGGATTTAATTCTATTTCGCCTTTATGAAACACTTCATCAATGGTTCAAAGATGAAAATCTCGTTACTGAAATAGAAGAAGAAATCGAAGAAGAATCAAATGAATTAATAAATGAAAATATCAATTCGGAGGAAGTACAATGACAAAAAATATTATTGGATTCGTATTAATTGATGCCCCTCATTCGGCTCTTAATAATGCAGGCGCAAACCCAAGCGAAAGAACAGAAAATACTATCGCAGTCAAAGCTATTCACAAAGGAAAAGATCTATATCCTTATGTATCAGCTCAAGCTTGGAGATACTGGTGGAGAAATACTTTAGCTGAAAAATTTAATTGGGTTCTATCGCCAATTACACGCGAAACTAAAATCGCTCTTACAGCAGCAAATCCATTCAAGTATAAGGATGACGATCTTTTTGGTTATATGCGTGCTGTAAAGAAAAGTGAAGGTGGCACTCTTACTCGTCTTTCTCCATTGAAGACATCCCCATTAATCTCCGTATCCCCGCAAAAACCTACTAATGATTTTGGCGTAATGGCTCGTCATGAAGGCGATCCCGTTCCTTACGAACATCAGTTTTATTCTGTTATTCTTAAAGGTATTTTCGCATTGGACCTTACTAATATCGGTCTCTTTTCGCAATTGAGCAAAACCGGATTCTTAAACCTCACTCCTGAATATGTTAATAGTAGTTTAACCGATTCTGTTACAGAGTCTCAAGCTGCTTTAGAGGGTAGCGAATATAAACTTCATGATAATGAAAGACTTTCTCGAATTCAAGATGCCATTAAAGCTCTTCCTTTCTTATCCGGCGGTGCTAAGCAAGCTCTTCATCATACCGATGTTACTCCTAAATTTATTATCCTTGCCGAAATCGAAGGCGGAAATAATATTTTTATGAACATCGCTTCTTCCGATAAAAGTTCTATCATTAATAGCGCTGCAATTAAAGAAGTATTATCCGACTATAAAGAGATAATTAAGGGCAAAGTTTATATCGGTTTACATGAAGGATTTTTACCCGGTTTAATGGATGAATTGCAGAATCTTAAAAATGATTTAAGCAATGTAATAGAGATAGAAATATCTTCTCCTAAACAGGCTGCAGAAAATTTTGCAGAAAATATTACTTTATAACCGGAGGCAATTATGAATGACTTTCTTAGGATTCATATTAGGGGTTGGACTGCTTCATTCCGTTATCCCGGAATGATGTTTCAATATCAGCCGACTTTACCCGTACCTCCACTTTCGACTATTTACGGACTAATTTCGGCAGCAAAAGGCGAACCGGTGAAGCCGGATCAGCTCTCAATCGGGTATGTATTTCTCTCGAATGGAAAAGCAATTGATCTTGAATCAATTTATGAAACTAAAAAACAGGATATAAATAAAAATGTAGTTAAAAGAGAAATACTTTTTGAACCGGAATTGTTTTTATATATAAACGATCTTTCGTTTAAAGAATATTTCCTTAAGCCGCATTATCCTCTCCTGCTTGGCAGATCAACTGAATTAGCTATGGTTTGTGATATTAAAGAAATACAGATGGAGAAAGAGAGTAATATTCTTATTGGAGGCTCTATCTTTGAATTTAACGACCCTAATATATATGGTATGATTCATGCATTACCAAAATATATTACGCCTGATATTCCTCGAAAGACCGAAGGAGTTGGGCAGTACTGCTTAGTCGATACCGATTTCAGCGGAAAGGATCGCTCTAAAAAACCGATTAGGACCTCTATCCCTTACTTTTATGATAGAGAAAAAGAATGGGGAATTGCATTCCATGGCGGTTGATATCCTTGCTAAAAAAGATCCTGCTGAATCTCTAATTAAGCATACAGAAAATTTACTTTCTATTTTTTCTGATCTTAAAGCTACATATAACGGGGCACCGGATATCACCGGTGTCCCAAATTTTTATGATCATCTTTTTTATTCTATTTGTCTGCATGATCTGGGCAAAGCAGCTTCCGGTTTTCAAAATCGATGGGGTAAATGGGGTTATCGTCATGAAATTCTTTCCGCCTGTTTCGTAGATTATATTTCTCCTCTCTCAGAAGAAGAAAAATTCGCAGTCGGTATTGCTATTATCACTCATCATAAAAATATTACCGAATTAAGAGAGAAATACCCCACTACAATTAATTCAGGTAAAGAAAGATTTATTGAAAAGAAAAATGAATTGATTGATTCATTCGATTATATAAAGATGTTTCTTACCGGATTAATTCCTGAATGGTCATTAAAATATAACGGGAAAAAAGTATTAATAAATTCCTTTCCTTTATCTCCCGATGAACTGGAAGATACATATAGGAAATACACTTTAAAATATTATAATAAATGCGAAGATGGGGAACCGGCTTTTGAAAATAAAAATTATGGAATATTATTAAAAGGATTTTTAACCGCCTGCGATCACTCAGCCTCTGCCGGAAATAAAAAAATATTAAAAATTGAAAAGCCCGTTCGCGACCTGCTTAATATTAGGTCTTACCATGCCTTTCAAGAAAAGGCATTTAGAACTCAAGGTTCTGTAATATTAAAAGCCCCCACAGGATCGGGGAAAACCGAAGCTGCATTGCTTTGGGCAGATGAAAAAATTACTCAAGGAAAAAGATTATTCTATATCCTTCCTTATACTGCAAGCATAAACGCAATGAATAAAAGATTTTCAAATTACTTCGGAAATGATAATTGCGCAATGCTTCATGGCAAATCAGAATATTTTATTTATGCCGATCTTTTAAATAGCGAATCTATATCATGGCAGGAAGCTCAAGAAAGAGCCAAACTTATTAATAATCTTTCAAAGAAATTATATCATCCAATTAAAATCCTTACTCCATTCCAGATTATTAAACATTTCTTCGGAGCAAAAGGTTGGGAAACTTTTTATTCTGAACTCGCTCAAAGCGCAATAGTCTTCGATGAAATACATGTTTATAATTCTAATGTTACATCACTTATAATGGTAATTATTTCTAAACTGATCGATCTCAAGTGCGATATTTTTTTCATGTCGGCTACTTTCCCTGCTTTTATAGAAAATTATATTAAAGAGAGAATCCCCGCAATAAATCATATTAATATTTCTGAATTTCAAGGAGATAAATTAATATATGAAAGGAAGCGTCATCAAATTGAATTACTCGAAGGAGATATACTTTCTCATATAGAAAAAATTCAATCCGAGATCGATACGGGCAAAAATATCCTTGTAGTTTGTAACACCGTCAAGCGTGCTCAAGAGGTTTATTCGCTTCTGGAATCTGATGTTAAGATTCTACTGCATAGCAGATTTATTCTTAGAGACAGAGAGAAAATTGAAAAAGCTATTAATACCAAACTTCCTAATTTGTTAGTTGCCACTCAAGTAATAGAAGTTTCATTGGATATTGATTTCGATACTATATTTACTGAACCCGCACCTATCGATGCACTACTTCAAAGATTCGGAAGAGTAAATAGAAAAGGATTAAAAGGAATTGTACCGGTGAGAATTTTTAATATCGGTTCTGAAAATGATAAATATATTTATGAAACTGCTTTATTGAATAAAACATTGGAAGCATTAAAAAATGTATCTCTCCTTTCGGAATCGGAGGTAGATAAATTAGTCAATGAAGTTTATTCAGATGGATGGAACGAAAAAGACAAAGAAATATTCGATACCACTCAGAGTGCATTTAAAAGAACCATTGAATCCTTAAAACCATTTTTCGATAAAAAAGAGAATGACGAATTTTACGAATTAATAAAAAATTATCAGGTTATTCCCGTAGGCAAAATCGAAGAGGAATATTTGAAATTATTAGAAGATAGAGCATATAGAGAAGCATCGAATTGTTTCACTTCCATATCTATCGGTCAAAAGATGAAATTAGAAAAGCTCAGTGGATTCTCCCGCAGAAGTTATAGTATCAATGGAAACGATTTCCATTATTTTGTTGCGGAAGTGGAGTATAGCGAGGAGCTCGGTCTCGAAATTGATAAGCTTAATAATAGCGGAGTATTCATTGACTAGTTCAATTTCAGGAACGCATTTTAATTATTATTTCCATTGCCATCGTCATCTTTGGTTATTTGCTAATACTATCCAAATGGAACATAATTCCGAAAACGTGGCGATGGGAAAATTTATTTCCGATTCCACTTATGATAGAAAAGAGCATGAAATAAGGATTGATAGTATATCATTAGATTTTTATGATAAGCAAAACAAAATAATTCATGAAATCAAAAAATCGAATAAGATGGAGGAGCTTCATCTTTGGCAGGTGAAATATTATATCAGCGTGCTTGAATCCAAAGGGATTATGGGAGTAACTGCGGAGATTGATTACCCTCTTCTAAAGAAAAAAGTTAAAGTGGAACTCACAGAGGCAGATAGAATAGAATTAAAGAAAAGCATAGAAACAATTGAAAAAATTCTATCGCTCGAGGTGCCCCCTGATATTATAAATAAACCATTTTGTAAGGAATGCTCATATTATGAATTATGTTATGTGTAAAAGATGAAAAGAAATTACTACATATTTAGCAGCGGTAAGCTCATTAGGAAGGATAATACACTCTATTTCGAACCGGAGAAAAATGAAGAACCCGAAGAAGTAATCAGCGAAAATGAGCTTGAAGTGGAAGATGATTCTGATTTAGAGGCAGTTGAACAAATTGAACCTGTTAAAATTAATCGCAAACCGATTCCGGTCGAAGATATTGAAGCTATATATTGTTTTTCTGAACTTCGATTTAATACAAAGTTCTTAAATTATATCGCTCAAAAGCAGATTACTTTGCATCTATTTAATTACTATGGATATTATACCGGTTCATTTTATCCTCGTGAACCATTTATTTCCGGAAAGTTATTAGTGCGGCAAGTAAATGCCTATCAAGATTTAAGTCAAAGAGTGGTTCTCGCTCAAAAATTTGTGGAAGGATCCGCCGAAAATATCCGTAAAAACCTCATGTATTATAATACAAGGGATAAGGATCTGTCATATTTTATTAAGAAAACTGAGGAATTGATTTTAAAAATTGATTCCACAGAGGAAATAAATGAATTAATGGGAATAGAGGGAAACATTCGCTCCGATTATTATACATCTTGGAATTTGATAATTGACCCGGAGATTAAGTTTGAAAAGAGGGTGAAACATCCTCCCACTAATCCTATAAATGCACTCATATCCTTTGGTAATTCATTGGTATATACCACTGTATTAAGTGAGATTTATAAGACACAATTGAACCCATTAATAAGCTTCTTGCATGAGCCCGGTGAGAGAAGATTTTCGCTCTCACTTGATATAGCCGAAATTTTCAAACCATTATTAACAGATAGACTAATATTTTCTTTACTGAATAAAAAGCAGATTCAGGATAAACATTTTGATAAAGAGATGAATTTTTGTTATTTGAGTGATGAGGGGAGGAAAATTTATTTGCGGGAATATGACGAACGTCTAAAGACTACGATTAAGCATCGGACTCTGAAAAAATCTGTAAGCTATCGTCATTTAATTCGATTGGAATGTTATAAAATAATTAAGCATATTGTAGAAGCTAAAGAATATAAACCATTCAAGATATGGTGGTAAAATGTACGTGATAATGGTTTATGACGTTGGGCAGAAAAGAGGGGCGAAAGTATTAAAATTTTTACGGCAGCATCTGATTTGGGTACAAAATTCCGTATTTGAAGGTGAAGTAACGAATGTCCAATTTGAAGAAATAAAGCATGGAATAAAGGAGAGAATAAAAAAAGAGGAAGATTGCATAATTTATTATAAATTTGATTCGATGAATTATACAGATAGAGGAATAATAGGAAAAGAGAAGAACGAAATTGACTCTTTTATATAAAAAGTCGTCGAGGACCGGGGTTTTGAGCACTATCGGGGGTCGACGCTAAAAAAGACGAGAAAAGAGAAAAAAAGATTTGAATATGAGTTAAAATGGGCTTATTTTAACGCGTACTAATCGCACTATACTAGAATTGAAACTTACTAACAATATACTCGGCGCTAGCATTATAACCGTACTAATCGCACTATACTAGAATTGAAACTTTTCAATTGATAAGAATACAGGTTCCA
>Ga0172380_10005837_pt1 | contig 14658 bp, 7 predicted proteins | sample Leawe162metaG_FD_119747 | JGI IMG/M metagenome (GOLD analysis project Ga0172380, IMG submission 119747) | Leachate microbial communities from a municipal landfill in Southern Ontario, Canada - Leachate well 162 metaG | ecosystem: Engineered > Solid waste > Landfill > Unclassified | place...
AAGCCGCACTGGACGAACTGGTCGATGGGCATCATGAAGATCCCGCCACGAGCGAGGAAGAGGTTCGTAAACGTACCCCACGGGAACTCGGGATCGTACTGATCGCCGATCATCCCGACCTCACCCTGGGCGAGGGAGTTGTGCGGCCAGCCACCCGGCTTACCAAGCGCGTTCTCAAGGTTTGTGCCATGAACTGCGCGGGCATAGCGGGCAACCTGCTCGTCTCCAAAGGGTCCGCCAGTGGCCACGTCAATAGTGATCCAGCCCTTGCGCTCACGGTGCTGGAAGCACATGACATCCTCACAGATCTTCCAATATGTGAAGTGCCGTTTCTTTTCGTGCTGCTCACCGGGCGGAGGGTGCATCTCCATGAAGGATGCGGTCAGGCTTTCCTGTGCCTCCAGCGATCGGCGTTCGTAGTCAGACTCAAGCGAGTAGTTGTCGTACTCGTCTGCGCCCCCTACTTCCAGCGGTGGAGTGTTAGGAATTCCTCGTGGCATTAGTTGTCCCTCGTCAGGTCGTAGACCAGTTGCTTGTGTGCGAATTCTTCAGGCATCTCATCGTTCGCTTCGAAGCCGTCCTTAGGGCCTTTGACTTCGCGATAGCGTTCATAGAGACGCCGCTTCTGTTTCGTGCGGACGATGATCTTCCAGAAGGTCGTATCTCGTTCGTTGGACTTTGCAACAGCAGAAGGAGGGACGCCTTTGACCGTTCGCTCAACAATGTCGCCGGGGTTTTCCTGCGTCTCGTGAGGAAACATCCCTACCGGGAAATCATCGATAATCTCGAAGAGATCCAGATGTGGATGAGCCTGTTCCCACTGGACGGCAGGCATACCGAACTCCTGGTAGATCCTGCCAAAGGCAGCACGTCGCTGTTCATCAGGCAGGGCGTTGTCCATCGCAAGGCGGTGGAGTTCACCCGGAACCTCAAAGACCAGCGGCTGATCTTTCTCGAAGTACTCGGTGTCCGGTATGACAAAGATTGCGGTCATAAGTCTCCCATTATGTCTTAGAGTCCAGGAAGGAAACAGGCCCAGGCGTCCGTGAGGGCGCTGGAGCCACCAGTCTCAACCGTGCGATAGGAGCGGGTGTAACCCCACGCCTGCTTGTAGCCCTTGAGCATTCCGAGGTCGAAGCCGTAGTACCACTCGAAGTATTCCGGCTCCTGCGCCATCGCCATGCGAATCGCGTCCTTGGAGTACATGGCCATGTCGTGGCCACCACCGGAAGGGGCGCGAAGCAGGAGGCTCTGGAGGGGAGTGGAACCAGCGATGGAGGTCTGTGCGAGCTTGGCGCGCTTGAAGTTGTTGAGGCCATCGGTGCCAGCATAGGTGCTGTCCGTGAAGACCTGAGACGACTTGAAGGACGCGACCTGCTCCGAGGAGAAGATGGAAAAGACAGACTCTTCGTCTGGCTTTACGCCACCGACCTGAAGCAGCTGAGCAGCCGTGGTGAGGTTCGGGTAGATGAGCGGAACGTTGTACGCCGTGCCCGTGACCTGTTGGCTGAAGCTCTGGAAGAGGTTGGAAAGAGTGGTATCGATCGATCGAGCGAGTGCGTAGCCCATCGCCTTGAGGTTGTCGGCGAGCACTTCGTCTGCGATGAACGGCTTGCTGAAATCTTCGAGGACGAGCGCGGACACTTCAAAGGTATCGATGAAGAGTGGTTCGGAAGTCGTGACATACGCGTTCGGGGTGAGGACCGTGTTCGGGTACTTGAACTGCTTGGTCCAGTTGATCCCACGGTTCTTGTAGATTGTCTGACCCATCGAGGAGTTCCACTTGTCCATCGTTACCGTCTTCTGAATAACGGTGTCGTAGCGGATAGCCTGGATGAGGTCTTTCGAGAAGCCAACAGGCACGTTTGCCTGGTTGGTAGAAACGGTAACGTTGACCACGCCAATATCTCCTGATCATCGACGTGGCCAACTAGCGGGTTAGTCTACGATGATGCCACGCCGGTAGAGTTCCTGCCCGTTCTTCGCCTTGGTTCGCTCAAGAAGTGCCGCATAATCATCCGCATCGAGGGCATCGAATTCAGCTCGGGTGTACGTCTTTCCGCCACCGGAGGGAACTGTGCGCCTGCTCGCATCTGGAGCGAACTTCCCAATACCAGGGTTGACCGGACTCGCCTGTACTCGTGATTCATTCCGGGCCTGGCCGCTACTCGTAGGGGCGGGAACTCGGGGCGTAGCATCAACCTGTACAGCACCATTGTTCCCACCATTGATTACGTTGTCAATGGATTCCTTGAGGTCGATGATCAGTTGGTGTGGGCGGTCTGCATACGGTGCGAAGGTAGCAGGGTCCTTGAGCATTTTTCGTAGCTCAACTTCGACTACTTCAGGAAGATACGGGGCAGCCTGGCTGACCATATCGTTGGCATCATTGACAAGGTTCCTCACCCACGTTGGAGTGGTGGACTGAGGCTGCTGCACTTCCTGCGAGAGCTGCTTCCAGTTCTGGTAATGCGGAATGTGATTCGGGTTTTTCGCAAGGTACTGGCCAAGTTGATCCTGGTTCATCCTCCCCCAGAATCCATCGCCAGCAAGCTTGTCGGACATCTTCGCGCGACGCTCAGCTACTTCAAGTTTCTCAACGAGTGCTTGCTCCCGCTCGGCTGCTTCTCGCTGTAGCTTCAGGGAAGAAGCAGAGTTCAGAGCGCGCTTCGCTTCTGGTGATTTCTCAGCTATCTCCATCAAGAGTCGATGAATTGAGCCCGCGTCCTCCGGGATACGAATGTTCCGCCATGCCTCTGGGTCTTCCTCGCCAGTGGCTTCCTGAAGTGTTCCATCTTCTTCGAGTCCGGTGCGATCAATCGCTTCATTCGGAATCTCGGGAGTCTCGACGAGGGCATCAACGGGAGTTGCCTCCGGCTCAATGGCATCGTTCCATGCGTTCTCTTCAGCCAAGTGTGTTAGTTCCTTCCTGCTTTTTCGTGTGCTTCTAGGATTCGTTCCCAGCTACTGTCGTCTTCGAACCAAAGAAGTTCTGGACGCATAGTCTTTCTGTACGCAGTATACTCCGCAGTTTCCGCGCTATCCCTTCCGTAGGTCATTACATCATTGATAGCAGTTGGGGTCCACGGCTTGGAATCTGGGCGATACGAAAGCTCGTCCTTTTCAAGGATGAACTGGCGCAGAAGGTCCTCCCGCTTCTCGCTCTCTACATACCGCTCTGGCAATGAATTGCGCCACTGCTCGAAGCGAGCGAGTACGTCCTGTGCGTCTTCGTTATTGATTTCTTTGTACCGGTATCGCTCCATATTGAAGTAGTTGGGAAGATTCTTCTTGCCGGAAGGTGTAGTCAGTGGATTGCCTGTTTCAGGGTCGATGCCGTTAAGGCGGGCCATGCTTTTGATCCAGAGCCTATCGGCCTCGGTGTCGGCTTTCTCAAGCTGATAGGCAATAATGGCCTTGCGAACCTCCGGCTCAGAGTGTTCAGTCCAGAACTCAGCCTGAAGGTCTCCAAGTTTCTCCATGTCCATGCCTTTGGCGGTATTGTCCGTGTCAACCAGTGCCTTCTTGAATAGTTCGTTGTAGTCGTATACCCATTGCAAGGAACCATCTTCCTCTGGGCGCTCTTTCTCTTCGATGCCCATCTCGTCATAGATGCCACCCACGCGATCAGAGAGGCGCTTCTTCTCCTCCCGCCAGTCGCCAACAAGAAACTTGTAATCACTCTCCATAAACTTCTCGGAGTTCTCTTTTCTGGCCTCCTGGTTGTCTGCAAGCGCAGTGTCCTGATCGAAGAGGGAGGGATTGTCCTTGTAGAACTTTGCCAGCTTGGCAGCAGTCGCAGTCGGATCTTCCTTGTTCCACGCTTCCTTCATCTCATCGAGGGTATCGAAACCTTCCTTGCGGAGAGCAGTAGCGAAGGCATCTTCAGGGCGAGTTCCTGCACCAGCAACGTTGGCAATCTTGCTCCACAGCGGCCCTTCGTTCTCCGCCCATGCAGTTGCGCCAACTGGAATCGGGAGGGCAGCCATGATCCGCTCGGATGTGTCCATGCTCGCCCCGAACGGAGTGCGACCCTTACCAGGATACGAGTAGCGATCTTCCTTCGGGTCGTACCCAATGCCTGCCAGTTTCAGTGGATACTGCGCAAGTGGGCCAGCGCGGCTAATGGTGAACTGAATCCACGGGTCGAAGATCTTACTTACGTCCCCATCATTGCCACTGACAACCTTCGCCAGTTCCTGCGTGGACTTATTGAAGGCCATAGCCAGTTGGCGCTGCTGAAGCGAAGGCATGATAATTCCACCGGGCATGAGGATTTGGCCGAAAGAATAAGGATCATCCCAATCGGCTTCCATGCTTTCACCGTGAACCGCCTTGGCAAGTACGAAGGTTCCAATAAGACCGGCGATGGTCGTTGCAGCGACGATGCGCTCTTCCGCCGTAGCCTTCGGATTGATGATCTTCGAGGCAGCAAGGATGAGATCAACCTGTGCGCGAAGGAAGCGGGCAGAACCAAGAGACGCGCCCTCGATTCCGCGACGAGTATTGCCGCGAGCAAGAGGGGCGGTGGAGGTGACGGCATTCGCAATGCGAGCAGCAGCACGGCGAGCGTCGGAAGTGTTGATGTCCCGCCCAAGAAGGCTCATGAGAACAAGGTTGCCTTCGTAGATTGGTTGACGCAGTGACTTATCGAGGACCAGATCGAACTGGGCTTTCTCAAGGACGCGGTTAAACGCGACCGGCACCTGATCAATCTTGACCAGTGCATCGCCTGCTCCCGTTGCCCCGGTGCCCTGAAGGTAGCGCCCGGTTATGCCGACAAGCGTACCGACTTTCTCATCGATCACGTCCTGCGAGGAGCCTGTAGCAAGGCCAGAAAGTTCGCGTAGTCGCTTTGCTTCATCGAGGTCTACGCCAAGGTCTACCATCCTCAGAATGCGGTTCAGGTAGCCAAGCAGGATTGTGTGCGGCTGGGCCTGCACGGCAGGGATAGCATTCGCCATCAGTGCGCCAACATCCGCGATGCCAAAGGACATGTTCTTCAGGGTAGAGTTGGCCGTACGCCCGATGTCCACGAACTTCGCAACATCGCCGGTTCCCTGTGGGACATTGACGCCCTTCACGTTCGGCTGGAAGTCGCCCATGTGCAGGGCCGTCATTGCCCGATCGAGGATCGCGGCAGAGTTCCCATTACTGGCTTCTCGCAGCACTCGATCATCGAGATAGCGGGCCAGTTCCGCGTTCACGATGGCTTTGGACTCTTCGAAGGTGTAGCCCTGCTTCTGGAGGTACTCACTCAGTTCACGCCCGCGAAGGGTAAGCTGATCAGCCAGCTTATTCTTGAGCGCCCCGCCAACATACCTCTCGCCCCATGAGGATTTGGCATCGATCGGAATGTCCTTGAGTTCATCAAGGTTTACCCTGCGCCAGTCGGCAATTGCCTCGTTCGATGCCAGGGCAAGCCGATCCGCCTTCTCAGTTTCAGCGAGACGGGCGATGCGGCCAGGGATTCGGTCGTGCGAGAACTGTGCTGGCTTTACAGAATCAGGGCCAAGGCGTGCAACAAGTTCTGTCATGGAACGATCCAGTTCCTTCTGAAACTTCTCCGGGTCAGCACCCTGTCCGCGCGCAAGCATCTGCTTTTCCCATGCATCCACTTCCTGAATGACAGGGTTAGTTTTCTTAACGGATGAGGTGAAGTCGATGACATCATCAGCCACGGCAGGCTTCGTGAAGTCGATGATCTGATCGTCTGCTTCACGTTGTGCATCATCCAGTGCCGTCTTCCAAAGTGGAGTACGACGCGGCTTCGGCGGACCCACTTTGGCACCGGGAGTAATCACATCGTCATCGCGCCACCAGTCGTTGATGTCCACCCACTCGTCTTCTTCGACATCGATAGGTTCTTCCATGAAGAAGTCATCATCCACACCAATCGTATTCTTCTCGGCAGGGGAGAGAGGAAGGTCAGCAACCTCGTCGATAGTCTTGTTGATCGGCTGCTTCATGCCGGGGACTGGCTTGTCTACATCCGCACCCTTGGGAACAGGAAGAGTGGTCGCCGGTGGGATGGCATCGACAGCGCCATCAGCCACGACAGTAGAAGGCGGTACTATTGAATTGATAGTACGAGGTCCCTTGGGGTTCCACGTCCCGGTGATAGCCGTGCGAAGCGTATCAAGTTCGCTCTTGTAAACCTTTTCGCCACTCGCCCACTTGCGGAGAATGCGGGAGGCGGCACTCTTGATCCGATCGTCTAGCTTCCTGTTGTTGATAACCCTCGCGACTTCGTTCATCTCTTCCGTGCTAAGACGAAGAGGGCCTGGGTCGTCAACAATCGGAACGAGATCGTCAATCGTAAGATCGCTGGTCGCGGCATTTCCTGCGTTCAATTTCTCTACATCAGAGAGATTCGGATTGCCCTTCGCGGCCTTACGTGCATCTGCTGCGATTTGAGTCACGCGAGAATCGTACTCCGCGCGTCGCAGGCCGGAATCCACGCCAATGAGGTTGTCCAACTTGGCATCGATCTGCTCAACAGCATTACGTGCCGCAGGAGAAAGGTCCGCAGGAACGGGGCGAGAAATGACAGGCTTTAGTGTTGGGATATCAGCAGCGCCACCCGCAACTACCGGGCTACTAGTGGTCACTGGTGGCGTCACAGCGGCATCCACTACGTCATCGGCGACAGAAGGAGAAGGAGCAACCGCACCCGGCGAGAACATTGCTGCGGCAGCATCAAGGTCGGACAGTCGGACTTCTTCCTGAAGTTCTTTCAGGGTTTTGGGTGCAGCCGGAGGCACTGTGGATGACCCAATGATCTCATCCACAGGACTGGCGACTGATGGCGGAACCGTGGAGAGTTCGTCGATGGACCTGTTGGCGATTGTCGGGATCGGCAATGGCGCAGACTTAGCCGCAGGCTTCGGAGCGTTCTTCGCCAACGACTTGATAGCAGACGCAACTTCTTCGCCCTTGCTGCGAATCGCCACGTCATCGAGATCGGGGAAGAATCCCCTGAGCGCACCCATGTACTGCTCGTCGGCCTTCGACTTGTTGGCGCTGTTACGAACGATGTAGAGCGCCTTGTCGAGGTCGTCCTCGAACTGGAGGGTGAAGAGTTTGTCTCCGTAGCCATAACTCGGCTTAGCACCAGCAAGGCCCTTCGGGAGAATGAAGCCACCGAGGTCATCAACCATGCCAGCTCCAAACGGAACGGTGCCGCGCTTCATCGCTTGATTGCCAAGGATGGCCGTAGCACCAACCCCAAGGCCGGACTCCCACCAGCTCGGGTTGTACTCATTGCCCCACTCGTCGGTGTACGTCGGGTTGAAGATGGCATCAGCACCTGCGCCCGCAACAAACCCAGCGCCACCCGGAGCGATAACGTTCTTCACGGCAAAAGACGCACCCGGGATAGTGCCGATATTGTCGAGGAGCGCCCCGCCCTGCGCGAGGTCGATTGTGCGATCGAAGGCCGTCAGGGCACTAGGCAAGCCTTCTACGTTTTTGTAAATTCCACTGCCCGGCGTAAGGATTTGGAGAAGTATCTGTTCTGCAAATGGACGATCTTTAAAGTCCTCGTGCTGCATCGTCGCGAAGTCGAGCGGATTACTTGCCTCGCGAACATTGCCAATCGTGTCATCGAACGGAAGCTGAAGCGGTTCGTATTCCTTGCCAAAGGGATTGATGCCGAGTTCGTTCAGGCCGCGACCGATGACATCCTGATTAACGACATCGTATACTGCGTCGCCAATTGGCTGGACCATGTTTGAATTCGCGACATCAAACCCTTCCCAGAGCTTGCTGAAACCGTTATTGAGAAGTCCGCCACCCTCAATGCGAGAATCCGTGTACCCAATCTTCTGCTTGAGATCGACGGGCATATTGGCGTAGTCGTTCTCGCTGAGGTAGTCATTTCCCCGAAGGCCAGAGAAGTAGACGAACTCCCCGCGCTCTTTCGGGGACATCTGCTCCCAGCCCTGTGGCATCATTCCAAGACCTTGATCGCCATTCCCAAACATGGACCAATCGTTACGAAGATTGTACTCAGGAGTAGCTACCCCTGCGCCGCGAACGCCACCAGCCCATTCTCCGCCCCACGGTTCCCACTGCTGAAACTCAATCGGCTCTTGAATGCGTGCACCCAAATCCGCACCAAAGCCACTGAAAGTATCCCCAATCGCAGAACCGATGCCATTTCCGGGAACGCCAGCGAGTTGATTCCACTGGGAGGTATCAGCATCCGGAGCAGGCATTCCTTCCCAGTTCTGCACATCAGCCCACGGGTCACGTTCCCCAATCGAAGCATCGAGGCGATCGCGGAAGTCCAGTCCAAAGTTCCCACCGAAGGACTCACGTGGAGGGGCAGCAACCCAGTCATTGGCCTGCCACTGTTCGCTGATATCTGGATAGGAAGTTGGCAGTGTTTGTGGAGCAAACATCCCTCCGGCAATGCCACCAGCAAACTCAGTCGGAGAAGGAGGCGGAGCATATCCTGCCCACGACTGCGTAGGCTCGTCAACGAGGTCGAATCCCCAGCCCTCACCAGAGCCGAGGGAGCCACCGATAGTCTCACCAATGCCCGGAGTGGGGGAAGGGGGAGCGGAGCCGAACATCCCGCCAAGGATCGGGCCAGAGAACGGAGAGGGAGTCGAGGGTGCGGATACCCACTCCTCTTCCGTGAAGGGATCGGTCATGCCGAACGGGTCGCCCATGCCGCTGTAGTCTGGTTCTACATACGGTTCGTAGGCAGGAGCAGCCTCCCCGAATCCAGCACCAACCTGCGCGCCACCCCAATCCGGTTCTACTGGTTCAGGGCGTGGCTCCCAGCCGAAGTCATCAGCGATGAAGTTGAAGACATCGCCGAAGAATCCGGTTGATGGGTCCGTGGCCGGTTCATCTTCCTTCTTGAGAAGAGTCTTCGTGTGCCACGGAGCAAACTTGGGCATGAAGTCGAGGATTGCCAATTAAGCGTTCCTTACATAGGCTGAGGCATTCCCCATCGGGGCCATGCGAATCGCATCGGCGAGTTCTTTGTCCCAACTACGGTTGTGCCGGTTGTAGAGAGACTCAGTGAAGTCCTTACGCACCGGGTCTTGGTCAATTTGCATCATGTTGAAGGCGTTCATGGTTTCAGGAGATTGGATGGTCGTCTCTGTGGCAGGGTCGTAGGAGCCGAACTTGCCAAGCCCAGAGAACTTGTTAATGCTCTGGCCCTGTGCGTTGTTGAGATAAGCCAACGTCGGGTTTGTCTTCCAGACTCCTGGGTCATACCAGATAACCTGTGGGCCGGGAGTGCTCGGGGTGGTTGGGTCAGTAGGCGTTGTCGGAGTAGTAGGCGCTGTCGGAGCGACTGTCCATGTGTACTCCCACGGCAGGCCATTAAGAGCACGACGAACCGCATCGGCCAACGCAAGGTTCCCTGTCTGCTTGGCGAGAACAAGATCGGCCGCACTGAGCGTGTTGTTCTCCACCTTCTGCCGAATTCGAGATTCGATATCAAGGTTCCCCGGGGTTGGATTCGTTCCAGTCTTGAAGACGCCAGCCATCTCATCCCAGTACGAACCTGCTGGGGCTGGTCCGGGAGCAGGGTAGGGAGGACCTGGATTTGCAGATGCAGGGGTCTGGCCTGCCGTAATTCCCGTGTACCCAGCGCGCGTGTACCGAGTCTGCTTTGGAGTTCCCTCTGCGTACCTAACGACGAAAGGGATTTCCGCTCACCCGGTTAGCACCTCCCATCAAAAAAGGATTGGGGGGTGGCGCGGGGTAGGAACCTGGAAGTACGCGCTGGGTTGGCAGTGGCATCCGCTGCGATGGCATTGTGATCACAGGCATTCGCGCACCAACCCCTCCCGGAGATACCTGAATAGGAGCGACCGGAATGGTGCGATTCATTGGATTGACAGTCGAGCCAGTGAGGCCTGCAAGGAAAGGATTAGCAGCAGGTCCGGGAACCCACTGATTTGGCTCCTCTTCGCGAATATAGGCACTGCCCTTAGCTACTCCCATGGATGGAGTGTTGTAATACTCGCTAGGCCTCAATGCATTCCTGCGAGGGGCAACCGTCCCCTTCGCCAGTCGGCGAGTAAATGGATTGTCCTGTCCCTTCCTCTTGGTATTCACATTTTCCTCTTTGGTGGGTGGCGTGGAAAGCCTTGGATTTGGACTCTGCGGGATACGTGAATCATACACGGCACCCGCGCGATCGATGAGATTCGCAGGCTGAGTCCTCTTAGGACCGGGGAGAACTGCGCCGTTCAGCACGGCAGGATTACTTGCCGCAGTGAGGATGAATTTCGCACGAGCGGCGACTTCCGGGATTGGGCTCTGAGCGGCCTCAGCAATAGATGCCAGCAAGTTGCGCTCGAATGTATTCCCCTGCGTGTTCGTCAGGACGTTAGGGTCTGTGCCAGAGAACCGCCCCTCGAAGTCCTCACGCTGGAACCGATTGACTGGCTCTGCATTATTCGCAAAACGATCCTCGATAATCTTCGGCTTAATCGCAGCAGGGACGGTATACATAGGAGTACCGTCTGGATTAACGGGTCCGCCAGCGCCAGCAGTTGTTCGATTCGGCCCAATCTCTCGCTGTGCCCATAGTTCCGGGTTGTAACCAGCAGGCGCATCCGAGTCAGGGTTATTCCACTGCTGGTTCGGGACAGTACCAGGACGAGAGGGCGGGAGAGGAGCAGGCGGAGGAGGCGTGCCAAAGATATCGTCGTAAGTGTTTTGATCGGTCCACCCACCCGGAGGAGGGGTATTCGGGACAAGGTTGACCGGAGGCGTGACCTCTGGCGGAAGGCCAGCCTCTTCGCGGCGAAGGCGAGCAATCTCTGCCTGATTGCGTGGATCTGCATCCCACATCGCCTGAGCCGCTGGATCAAGCGTGGACCGAAGACGAAGCAATCGAGCGAGGGCGGACTCCCCGGTCACGTTAGACGTGGCTCCTGGAACGGTAATAGTAAACTGGTTGGCGGTGGCCATTACGAAGCCCTACCTTCTCGGACGTGTGCGCCGAATTGCTTGCCCTTGTTTGGGACGAATCCCAATGCTTTGGACATTTCGTTACTGAGTACCATAATAGGCGCTCCGGTTGGATTGTAGAGAACTTCCTCAAAACCAGTTGCCCTGTCGCTCCTTGAGGAGTCACCAAGGATGGCGGCAACATCTCGCACGAAAGAATCGGAGCCGCCTGCGTACTGTTTGTACGGCTTCATTGCTTCCATGAACATGTCGGCGTCTTCATTGTAGGCCTCGGTGTACGTCTTCTGGCCACGGTTCTCTCCGGTGAAGAGGTCGTAGGCAGTGCCAACAGGGTCAGCCTGCGTGGCGTACCAGAACTGCTGACGAATCGGGTCCTTCGGATTGGACAGGTATTCCACTGTCGTCTTGGCCCGTTCGATGTCGAGGGCCTTCTGATCCTTCTCTTTCTGGTAATTAAATGTCAGTTCGAACTGGCGCTTCTTCTCTTCGTATTCCTCACGAGAGAGAATCCCAGCCTCAACCTGCAACTCAAGCTGACGAGCCTGGTAAGCGAGGTCCGCTTCCTGCCGAATCTTCGAGAGGTCAAGTTGCTCGCGAGCCATGCCGGTTTCAATCTCGTAGCGGCGAACGCTGTCCTCGAAGATGCGTTCCTGAAGTTGGGCCTGCGTTTGCTGGAGAAGGAAGCTCTTCTCATCAAGTGCAGCCTTGGCATCATTCCAGCGGATCTGGGCAGCCTGATACTCGGCCGAGCGGGTGTCCTGAATCTTTTCCAGTTCGAACCGTTCGCGGTCCAGTTCCATCTGGGACTTAGCGACTTCCTTCTGGAGAGCGAGCTGCTCTTTCTCCAGCGCAATCCGGGCAGCATCGTAGGGGTCCATGCCGCCGCCGTACACTCCGCCATACTGAGTAGTGCTGCCAGTTGCCGAAGCGTATGCGCCACCGCCGCCAGCCTGACCACCGGGGGTTGCCTTGGTGGGAGCGGCAGACGGATCGGGAACCCAGACTGTCGGAATTCCGGGAGGGGCACCGAAAGTGGCAACAACAGCCGGAGCATCCTTGTTCGCAAGAATTCCTGCGCGAAGGGCTTGAACCACGCCACCATCAAAGTTGGAGGCTGGCATTCCGTGATAGGGAGTGAGGTCGCCAAGGCCCCACGCGGAAGCGAATGAAGAGTTCCCAGAGGAGATCATCATGATCGCCTTACTCACCGCAGCATCAAGCCATTCGCCATCATCGAAGACGCGCAGGTCTGGCGGGAGCGTGGCGTTACGCGGGACATATCCCGGCTTCCATGTCGCGTTTGCATTAGCAGGAATCACTTGGTCGGGAACGGTTGTCCCCGGAACAGTTCCTGTGGGCTGAGTATTGTCTCCGCCAATGAATCCCCAGTTTCGAAGTTGGGCAATGCGCTGCGGAGAGAGATAACCGCCAGCATTGTAGATGGCAATGTCCGGTTCTTCGCGCCATGTCGGCTTGTTTGGCACAGTGCCAGTAGCGAAGCGAGGAATCGTTCCCTGTCCGTATCGCTGCGTCGAGGGGTTACCCCAGTATTCCCCTTCATAGTCGGGGAGGTCGAGGACGCTGGTGATGTTGTAGGGCATTGGCACGCTCTTCGGGATCGTCGCAAGGATGGAGTCAGCGAACCCAGGAGGAGCAGTCTGGAGAGCAGCACGCACGGCTTCAAGCTCCTTCTGAATAGGCATGAGGGAGTTCGACCAGATTGGGCCAGCCATCGCGTCACGGTAGTTCAACTTGCCAGCCTGTACAGCAGCGTTGACGTTCGCGGAAGTGGAAATAGCATCATCCTGTATGCCCTGATTCATCTCGACAAGGCGAGCCTCGTTGCCGAGGGCAGCTGCAATGTCAGCGAGGAGATCATTCGAAGAGCCAGCAGCATTGAGGTAATCCTTCATCCGCTGCGAGACATCATCGTAGCGACGATCTACTTCACCAGCGCGAGATTCCTCAAGACCAAGTTTGCGCTTCCAGAGTTCGTAGTCGCGATCTTCCTTGTCCTGCTTCGCCTTGAGTGGGTCGTAGGTTCCGCTGCCGCTAGAGCCAGTGCTACCACCAATGGCGATGTAGGTCCCATCGGGGGCCATGATTCCTTCATTTCGCAATTTGGCTGCTTCGGCCACATAGCCAAACACGCCATCGACGTAGTCATTTACCGAAGGGCCGCCGTTCTGGGATGCGGCGCGACTCTCAGGGGTGGAATTCAGAAACCCCTGCTCGCCCATGTACCAGATAGCGGCGACATCACGAGGGTCGTCATATCGATTCAGGAGATCGGTGACGTGATAGAGGGCGACCGCTTCCTGTGCCTCTGGGTCCTTGATGTCAGCACCGGGATAACCAGCCTGGGTTGCGTACCAGTCCCAGTATTCCGGAAGGAACTGGTAGCGTCCGTAGGCCCCGGTAGTTTTGTTTACCTTGTCGTAGCCGCCGCCAGCATCGCCACCGCCCGCGATGAGATCCTTCGGGTCGAAGAATGCACCGTTAGATTCCTTCCAGACATCGTAGGAAAGGTGCGGGCCAGAGGACGTAAACATGTCCGTGCCGGGAATTGGATCTGCCGTATCCCCGGACTTTCCGATGATGTCACCGGCCTTGACGATCGTTCCCTTTCCTTGGGCGATCTCACTCAGGTGGCCGTAGTTGTGGATGTTTCCATTCGCGTCGCGGATCTTGACGGAGATTCCCCAGCCGTCACCCGCGCGTCCAATATGGACAACCTCGCCACCAACAGCCGCCTCAATAGGTGTACCGACGGGCAGGGCGAAGTCAATGCCTTTGTTGAAGTGAGGGAAATACTCGCCAGTTTCAGGATCGGTATATCCGCCGTCGCGAACTTCATCGGTTGGGCCAAACCCTTGCGTGCGAGGTGCAGTCGCCCACGAAGGCACATACCCACCTCCGCCAGCGAGGGGGCCACTGGAAGTTTCCTGCATCGCAAGACCAGCAAGGAACTGCTGAGGAGTAATCTTGTAGGGGTCGCCCTGCGTGCCACCAGTGGTCTTTGGCTTGGGTTCTTCGGGCATTCGAGACTCAACGTCTTCGAGTGATTTCTTGTAAGAGGTGAGGTCGGCAATGGCCTTCCTTGCCATCTGCTCCATTTCAGACTGTGCGCGCTTGGTGCTGGCGGTCTCCTGCGCGTCGTACAGATCTTTGAGTTCATAATAATCATCGTCACTGATGGTCTTCCCAAGTTCCTTGTCGGAGCGCTGGGCGTAGTAGTCGTTTTCCTCCTCATCAAACCACGGCTTGGGAATCAATTGCTGTCCTGTGGCTGCGTAAAGCTCGCCGTTCAGCCTCTGCTCCCAAATTGGAAGCGTGCGGGCGATGCCATCAAGAATCGCGTACGTCTCGGCGCGTGAAGATGGCTTCCGGGTGGCTCCTGTCTTCGGGTCAACCCATTCAGAAAGAAAATAATTAAGAGCCTTGCGCCAGTCTACTGGGGCAGGACGAGGGGAGAGGGTTCCGATAGCCCCATTGAGGGAAACGGGAGGAGGGACGGTTGAGTTAAGGCCGGAGACTCCATAGGTAGTGGGATCGGAGGTGCCATATCCGGGGACGACATCATTGACGAAGACATCCCAGAAATTTCGCCCATCATCGGGTCCAGCCATTCCTCACCTCCAAGGTCCATTTCCATAGGAGGGAGAGGCTCGGGAACCATCTCCAGTCCTTCTATCGGGATACCCAGCTTCG
>Ga0172380_10005838_pt1 | contig 14657 bp, 11 predicted proteins | sample Leawe162metaG_FD_119747 | JGI IMG/M metagenome (GOLD analysis project Ga0172380, IMG submission 119747) | Leachate microbial communities from a municipal landfill in Southern Ontario, Canada - Leachate well 162 metaG | ecosystem: Engineered > Solid waste > Landfill > Unclassified | place...
CACCGGCATTGAAGACTGCCTGCTGGGCCTGATTGATGAGTGTGAGCTGCTGGACAGCGATGACGGCATAGAAACCAGCTTGCTGATTTATGCCGATGCTTTTACGGAATTTGAAGACTACCTGGATTTTCTTGAACTTGCCGAAGCGCTGTTAGTTGAACAAGGCTATGAAGGCATTTACCAGTTAGCCAGCTTTCATCCCGATTATTGCTTCGACGGCGCAACACCGGACGATGCCGCCAATTATACGAACCGCTCGCCCTACCCTATGCTGCACCTGCTACGGGAAGCCGGACTTGAGCGGGCAATCAGCGCCTATCCCGAACCTGAAACCATCCCGCAACGCAATATTGACTTAACGCGCAGTCTCGGAGCGGAAAAAATGCAGGCTTTACTGGCAGCCTGTTATACGCAAGATAAATAACTGCGTCCAACAGGGCGTAGCGCAATGGCTGGCGCTTCCGCCATTCAACTTTCAGGTATGGAATATCTTTGCCTGAAATACGACGCGACACTGACCAGGCCAACCAGCACCCGCAGTCGCCCATTCAAAATTATTGCAGGCCTTGGCGGAAACATAAAAAGTCACCAACGGTATCGCGATACGCATAGCCGATAGTCCAGTTCCGTATCAATCGCATCACCAGGATTTTGACATCCATGAATACTCGGGGCGGCTTCCGTAGTTACCCTTGGTAAGCGCTGAGAATATCATCAAGATAAGGCTTGCGATGCCAATAATTTTCCTCAACGCTCTTTAACAAAAACTTGCGTAGGGAAGCCTTTGTAGTTCCTAACATTTAAGTTCCGAATTAAATCGATCAACTTATTTGCTTGCTCCCATGCGGGGGGCAGAGTTATCAAAGTAAGGCGGCTTGTCAGCGCATCCCCAATAACCAACGCCTTAGTCAAAGCGGGGCGTGATCGTTTTCCTGATCGTCAATTTAACTGCATAAAGCGTCCATGCGGCGTGTCATTCGATGCTTTGACCAGACATTTTTCAACGCCGCTTGACATCCACTCGATACCGCTACGCGGTTTGGCGATTATTCATTTGACAAGAATAACGTTGCTCATTAAGATAACAACGTTAATTAAATAAACGGTGTTTTATGAGCATATCCGAACGGCGTGAGCGGGATCGCCTGAAAGTCCGCAACAAAATCCTCGATGCGGCGCGTGACTTGTTCGCCGCCGAAGGCTACGACGCCGTGACGATGCGCCGCATTGCCGAGGCCATTGAATATTCACCCACCACCATTTATCTCCATTTCAAGGATAAGGACGCGTTGATACGCGAATTATGCCGGGTGGATTTGATGTCGCTGGCGCAAGCGGTCCGGGATGTTGCCGCCGAGCCGGAACCGCTGGAGCGTTTGCGTAAGATCGCGATGTCTTATGTGGTGTTCGGCTACGAACATCCTAACCAATACCGGCTGATGTTTATGAGCAACCGGCGGCACGAAAAGGATGAATTGGCGCAAATGGGGCATGGCAATCCCGAGACGGACGGTTATTTGACGCTGTTGAACACCTTTACCGAAGCAATCGCCGGGCAACTCCTGGCGCCGGATTTACACGACGCCAACTTGCTGGCCCAATCCTTCTGGGCCAGTATTCATGGCGTCGTTACCATCCATATCACCCAGTACGGCGACCCATGGATCGAGTGGCGCAGCGGGGAGGAAACCGCCCGTATGACCGTAAACACTATGATTAGAGGGTTGAAACGATGAAAAAAGCTAACGTTATTCTCGAACTATCCGGTCGGCAAAGTCCTAATCGGAGACAACCGGCCTTGGGCGGACAGCCTAAGTTAATCGCCGCAATGATTTTTGCCGCGCTTTTCCTATCGGCGTGTTCCGAATCCAAAGCGCCGGAACCGCCGCCCCGCCCGGTCAGGGTGGTTGCGGCGCATTATCAGCAAACCGGCGCTACGGCCCGTTATTCCGGGGAAATCAGGGCTAGACACGAAAGCCCGTTGGCTTTTCAGGTCGGCGGCAAGCTGATCCAGCGAGTGGTGGATGTCGGAGCGGTTGTCGAACGCGGCCAACTGTTGGCGACCCTGGATCAAGCCGATGTCCGTTTGGATGAAGCCGGGGCCTCGGCGCAAATGGCGGCGGCGCAGGCGGAGTTGGATCAGGCCCGGAAAGATCTCGGCCATCTCGCCAATCTGCAGCAAAAAAATCTGGCTAGTCCGGCGGCGCTGGAGCGCCGCCGCGATCAGGTACGCACCGCAGAAGCCCGCGTCGCCGCCTTACGCGCCGCCCTGGGAAGTTATGCCCGCAAATCAGCTTACGCCGAACTGCGGGCCGATCGCGCCGGCGTCATCACCGAGGTCAACGCCGAACCGGGACAAATCGTTTCGGCCGGGCAAGCTATCGTGCGCTTGGCGCAAACGGCGGAAAAGGAAGTCGTCATCAGCGTGCCGGAAAATCGCTTGCAGGATTTGCAGGCCGCCTCCACGATCCGAATCAACTTATGGGCGGACCCTGAACGCTTCTACGAGGGCAGCTTGCGGGAAGTGTCGCCCGGCGTGGACGAGGTGCTGCGCACCTATACCGCCAAGGTCACTGTTCAAGACGCCAACGCCGTAGTCGGCTTGGGCATGACGGCTACCGTGCATGTTCAAAAGAACGAAGCGCAGCCCATAGCGAGTCTGCCGTTGACGGCTTTAACCCAGGAGAATGGCCGGGCGGCGGTGTGGGTGTTCGACCCGGCCGCGGGTTCCGTCGGGCCGCGTACCGTCACCGTAGCGGGTTTCGACGACGAAAACGTCAAGCTGCTCGATGGGGTTGCCGACGGCGAGCAAGTCGTCACCGCGGGCGTGCATAAACTATTAGCCGGGCAGAAAGTACGCCTGCTGGGAGCGAAACCATGAGCGGGCTGAATCTATCCGACTGGGCCTTGCGCCATCAGTCCTTCGTCGCCTATCTGTTGGGCGTTATCCTGCTGGCCGGGGGCTTGGCCTACTTCACGCTGGGACGCGCCGAGGATCCGGAATTCACGATCAAGACCATGGTCGTCAGCGCCGAATGGCCGGGCGCGACGGCGCGGGAAATGGAGCTGCAAGTGACCGACCGCCTGGAAAAGAAGCTGCAGGAAACGCCCTGGCTGGATTATGTGCAGAGTTATTCGGAGCCGGGGCGCTGCTTCATCTTCGTCAACCTGAAGGATTACGCCCCCAACGCGGCGGTGCCCGATGCCTGGTACCAAGTACATAAGAAGTTGAACGACATCGCCCACACCCTGCCGGAAGGCGTACATGGGCCGTTTTTCAACGACGAATTCGGCGACACTTACGGTACGATTTACGCCTTCACCGCCGACGGCTTTACCCATGCCGAACTGAAAGACGCCGTCGATGACGTGCGCCAGGAACTGTTGAGAATTCCCAGCGTCGCCAAGGTCGATCTCATCGGCGTACAGCAGGAAAAAGTCTACATCGAAATGTCGCACCGCAAGTTGGCTACGCTGGGCATAGACCCGATGATTATCGCGCAGACGCTACGCCAACAGAACAGCATGAATCCGGCCGGTAGCATCGATGCGCCCAGCGACAAGATTTATCTGCGGGTTAGCGGCGACCTGAAGTCTGTAGCCGCGATACGGGAAATCGGCATCGAAGCCAACGGTCGGCAGTTTCGCCTGGGCGATATTGCCCGCGTCTATCGCGGCTATGCGGAACCCATGACCCCGAAGTTCCGCTACCAGGGAGAAGATGCGATAGGCCTGGCGATATCGATGACCAAGGGCGGCGACATCCTTGAATTAGGCGGGCAACTATCCGCCGAAATCGGCCGGCTGGCGACGAACCTGCCGGTCGGTATCGACGTGCATCAAGTGTCCGATCAACCGCGCGTGGTCAAGCACTCGGTCAACGAGTTCATGAAAAGCCTGATCGAAGCCGTCGTTATCGTATTGGCGGTCAGCTTCGTGTCGTTAGGCTGGCGAACCGGATTAGTGGTAGCGCTGTCCATCCCGCTGGTGCTGGCCTTCACTTTCCTGGTGATGAAACTGTTCGGTATCGACTTACAGCGCATTTCGCTAGGCGCGCTGATCATCGCGTTGGGGCTGTTGGTGGACGATGCGATCATTTCCGTGGAGATGATGGTAGTTAAAATGGAACAAGGCTGGGATAGAATCAAGGCCGCAACCTTTGCCTACACGTCCACGGCTTTTCCGATGCTCACCGGCACCTTGGTCACCGTGGCCGCCTTCACGCCGGTCGGATTCGCCAAATCGTCCGCCGGCGAATATTGCTTCTCGATTTTCGCGGTGGTGGCGATAGCATTGCTGGCGTCCTGGCTGGTCGCCGTGATCTTCACGCCTTACGTGGGCTATCTGATTTTGCCCGATTACAAGAACCATGACCTGCATGACGAGGCTGAGGTTTACCGCCGCGGCATTTATCCACGGTTTAGGCGGCTGATTGGCGGCTGTTTGCGCCATCGCCACTGGGTGCTGACGGCGACCGCGCTACTGTTCCTGTTGGCAATGGGCGCGTTCCGCCAGATCGAACAACAGTTCTTTCCGTTCTCCGATAGGCCCGAAATACTGGTGGATCTGACGTTGCCGCAGGGATCGTCCATTCTGACCACTGAACAGGAAACCCGGAAAGCCGAAGCCTTGCTAAAGGACGACCCGGACATCGTTAACTTCGTCAGTTATGTAGGCGCAGGTTCCCCCCGCTTTTATCTGCCGCTGGATCAACAATTGGAACACAACAATTTTGCCCAAATCGTCGTGCTAACCCAGGACTTAGAGGCGCGCGAACGGCTGCTGGGCCGCTTGCGTAAAGCGTTCGACAACGATTTCACGCTGCTGCGCGCCCGCTTGAACCGGCTGGAGAACGGGCCGCCGGTCGGCTATCCGGTGCAGTTCCGGGTTTCCGGTCGCGATATAGCACAAACCCGCCGCATTGCCGAGGAAGTCGCCAAGATCATGCGCAGCAATCCGTCTACGCTCGACGTACAGATGAATTGGGGCGAACCCAGCAAAGCGGTGCATTTGGAGGTGGATCAGGATAAGGCGCGGGTGCTGGGCGTCAGTTCCCAGGATATTTCCCTGTTGCTGAACACTTTGCTGTCGGGTCTGGAGATTACCGACTACCGGGAAGACAATAAGCTCATCAAGGTGTTGGGCCGTAGCGAAGCCGGCGAGCGCAACGATCCGTCGCTAATCGAGGAAATCAATATCCAGGCCCGAAACGGCAAGGCGGTGCCGCTAAGCCAGTTGACGCATATCGAGTACGGTTTCGAGGAAGGCATCGTCTGGCGGCGCGACCGTTTTCCGACTTTCACGGTGCGTAGCGATATCCGCGACGATATCCAAGCCCCGGAGGTGACCGCGCAAATCGAGCCTTTGCTGGAACCTTTGCGCGCCAAGTTGCCGGACGGTTACCGCATCGAGTTGGGCGGTGCGGTGGAAGGCAGCCAAAAGGCCGAAGCATCGATCAACAAGGTAATGCCGGTGATGCTGTTCAGTTTGGTGACCCTGTTGATGATGCAATTGCAGAGCATCAAGCGCACCGCCATCGTGCTGATGACGGCGCCGTTGGGGATGATAGGCGTGACCTTATTTTTGCTGATCTTCGGTATGCCCTTCGGATTCGTCGCCACGCTGGGCGTGATCGCGCTGGCCGGGATGATCATGCGCAATTCGGTGATCCTGGTCGATCAGATCGATCAAGACATCGCCTCAGGCGTCAGGCCTTGGGATGCGATCATAGAAGCGGCCGTGCGCCGACTGCGCCCCATCTTGCTCACCGCCGCGGCGGCTATTCTGGCGATGATTCCGTTGGCCGACAGCGTGTTTTGGGGACCGATGGCCGTGGCCATCATGGGCGGATTGCTGGTGGCCACGGTGCTGACGCCGTTGTTCGTGTCCGCGCTTTATGCGGCTTGGTTTGGAATACGGGAGGAATGATTATGTCTACGCGCATCTTTCAGTCGCTATCGCGAAAGGTAAAACAACTCTTTTTGCCTCATTCCCGCGGGGTGCGTGGGAACCAGGCAAATATGCCGACACTTATCTGTACACTGAGTCTGACGGCCCTACTCGGCGCTTGCGCGGTGGGTCCTGACTATCGCCCCCCGCAACCGGCCATGCCGGAACGCTGGAGCGAAGCCGCGGCGACAGCTTCCGCCAAAGCCGGTCAGGATATGGCCCAATGGTGGCGAGGGTTCAACGACGAGCGCCTGAACCGGTTGATCGAACGGGCATTGCAAGGCAATCTCGATCTCAAGGCGGCCAAAACGAGAGTCCAAGCCGCCAGAGCGCAACGCGCCGCGACCGACGCGGAACGCTGGCCCAGCATTAACGCCTCTAGCGCTTATCAGCGGCAGCGGATCAGCCCTAATGCCTTGCTGGGCGCGTTAGGTTCGATACAAGGTGGAGGCCAAAACAAAAACGCGCTGCTTTCCACCTTGGGTCCGCTAGGCACGCCGTTTGACCTGTTTCAAGCCGGTTTCGACAGTTCCTGGGAGTTGGACTTGTTCGGCGGCATCCGCCGCCAACAGGAAGCGGCTGAGGCGAATGCCGAGGCGATAGTCGAGAGCCTGCGCGATGTTCAGGTCAGTCTCGCCGCCGAAGTGGCGAGGGCTTACCTCGAACTGACCGCCTTAAATTCCCGGCTGGCAATCGCCGAAGACAACGTAAAAAACCAGCGTGAAGGGCTACGTCTGGCCGAAGCCGGTTTCGAGGAAGGCATGACGACGGCGTTGGACGTGCAACGGGCAAAAGCGGAACTGGAGACGGTCGAGAGCACCGTTGCGCCCATTGCCGCGCAAATCAAGAATACCCGGCATGCCTTGGCGCTGTTAGCGGGCTTGCCGCCGACAGGATTGGATGCCGAATTGGGTCAAGTCCAGGCGGCGATTCCTGTCCCGCCGACAATCCGACCGGGTTTACCTTCCGATTTGCTGCGGCGGCGGCCCGACATCCGCCAGGCGGAACGCACGGTCGCGTCCGCTTCCGCTTCGATAGGCGCGGCGGTGGCCGAATTGTTTCCCAAGCTATCCCTGACCGGAACCGTCGGTTTGCAAAGTCAGGATTTGAGCAACTTCACCAACTTGTCCAGCGGCTTCTACGGATTCGGCCCACGCCTTTCGTTGCCCATCTTTCAAGGCGGACGCTTGTTGGCGAACATCGACGCCCAAGAAGCTCGCCACCGAGAAGCGCTGGCGGCCTACGACAAATCGGTCTTGTCGGCGCTGCGCGAAGTCGAGGACAGTCTAGCCTCGATGCAAGGCGAACAAAGTCGGCGTCTAGCCTTGGAAATCGCCGAACAGTCGGCCCGCAAGGCCGCCGAAACCGCCCAAGCTTATTACGCCGAAGGCGAGATCGAACTCTCAAGCGTATTGGATAGCCGCCGCGTTTGGCACAACGCCCGCGAGCAACTGGCGCAAAGCCGCTTGGCCTGGGCGACGGCGCATGTGGCCTTATACAAGGCTTTGGGCGGGGGATGGTGATCGTGCCGATAGCTCGCATAATCCGCCTGCTGCGTAAGCGCTGCATTTTTTAAGAGAAAAAATCGATGCAATCTCAGATTCGTTTCTTACGGAAGATATTGACAGCTCGGTTGCTAGCCTTGTCGGCTGTGGTTTTTTTCCTGTACGTATTTCCTAACCATCTGAAGAGGTACCTGTAATGGAACAGTCTATCATCAGCGGGCTTTCCGCTGTTCTCGGTTCTTTGGTCGGAGGAACGTCCACCATCGCGACCGCGTTGTTTACACATAAAGCCCAAACCAAGCGTGAAGCGATTAATACTGAAATTCGTCGGCGCGAACAAGTCTACACCGAGTTCATCAATGAATGCTCCAAGTTAGCGATTGATGCCTTGAATCGCACACTCGAAAATCCTGAGACACTGATGAATGCTTATGCGCTTCTAAACCGTATTCGGCTTACTTCGTCGGATTCGGTCGTTGCTGCCGCGGATCAAACTCTAAAAAAAATCCTGGAACAGTATTTTCAACCTAATCTATCTATGGAAGAACTGAGTAAAATACATGCGTCAGGACACCTAGACCCGATGAAAGAGTTCAGTGTCTGCTGCAAACTGGAACTGCGCCGACAGAATCGCGAGAGCTAAGTTTCCGGAGCCTTTCGCGCATTCCCAAGCTGGAGAGGCTGTGAAAGTATTTTAAAAGCCTACAAAAACCTGTATTTGAAAATTTTCAACCTATTGATTTTTATTATATATACGGAGTACAAACCTAGGTTTGTACTCCAAATGCTGAATACTTTCACAATCTCTCCAGCTTGGGAATGAGCGCAAACCAACAAATTAGAGGTGTTAACATGACTGAATTTTCAAACGACCTGGGTATCGCGATAGTGCTTTTAGAAAGACTTACGACAGAGATCATTCCAAAAGCCAAAGGTATTCAGCGAAGGCTTGCCGGTGGTGAGCAGCTGGATCATTGGGATAGGCAGTTATTAGAGGAATTGATTAGGGATGCCGAACGAATCAAACCTTTAGTAGACAGGCATCCAGAGTATCAAGAGCTATATTGCCAAGTCGCGCATTTGTATAAACAGATTACCGATCAGGCAGTATTGAATGAAAAAAGATTAGATTCACAGACTAACTAGCTTCTCAATGAAATCACGAATTCGTTCTTTACGGAAGCTATTGATAGTTCGGTTGATCGCCTTATCGGCTGTGGTGTCTATTTTGGTAGGCGTCGGTGCATTCTTTCTGGAGCGCTATAAGTTTGAGAAAGTCATCGCCGAGCGTACCATTCTCGCCACCGAGTTACTGAAACTGCGAATCCTGGATATCGCGGCAATCAGTCATCGCCCTTGGGAAACCCTGGTGCAGCAAGCGATAGACGATTTACAGAGGTTGTCTTCGGATAGCGAATTCGGGCATTTCGTTTGGTTATCGATTCGCAATGCCGAAGGCTTGGAAATCGGGCGTATGGCCGATTTGACCTATCCCGGACTCCAAACTTTGATTCAGGACCTAGACCTGCAAGCCGCCGCTACCGGAAATAAGATTGCCTTAGCGCTATTGGTCGGGCCTGACGGCCTCCCTGGTTATGCGATTGGCTTGAACATCACCGATTCGGAAGGCCAAATCAAGGCGGTATTACGAGGCCTCTATACGATTGCTCCCGAGGCTGTCACGGCATTTTGGCGCGATATTATCAATTCGGTCGCCGCTTCAGTATTGCTTGTGCTGCTGGTGACAGCATTGCATTATCCGGTGGTACGCCGGTTATTCGATCACCTTGGGCGATTATCGATAAATCTGCTCGACGCGAATCTGGAAACCTTGCAAGCGTTTGGCAGTGCGATTGCCAAACGCGACAGCGACACCGATGCGCATAATTTTAGGGTGACTATCTATGCCGTAAGGCTCGCCGAGGCGGCGGGATTGAAGGCCGGCAGTATTCGCATGCTGATCAAAGGCGCTTTTTTGCATGACGTCGGCAAAATCGCTATCCGCGATCATATATTGCTAAAACCCGGAAAGCTGGATGCCGGCGAATTCGAAGTCATGAAGACCCACGTCCGTCATGGATTAGACATCATCAACCATTGCCAATGGCTGCGCGATGCCGGCGAGGTCGTCGGTAATCACCATGAAAAATTCGATGGCAGCGGTTACTATTTCGGACTGAAAGCGCAGGAAATTCCCCAGGCTGCACGTATTTTCGCCATCGTTGATGTCTTCGATGCCTTGACGTCGGCGCGCCCTTACAAATTGCCGTTCAGCTACGAAGAATCGATAGACTTCCTCCGGCGAGAGGCAGGCAAGCATTTCGATCCTGAGTTGTTGGCTATTTTCGTTGGTATTGCGGCCCCCTTGTATCAGCGGTTTGCACAACATGAAGAAGATGCCAGAAACGAGTTGGCCGAAATTATCCGGCAATACTTTAAGGGCGATATTGCCGATTTATTCGACGAAAATCTTTACTTGGATAAATAACCTGAATTTGAAATCGCCCAGACCTGCATTCCATGGAATTGATGTGACTCTAGGTTTATGACGGATGCAATACACTTACGATTTCAGCTTTAACGATGAGGAATTTTTTTATGTTAAAAACTAAATTTAATTATTTTGATGGTATCGATGAATTTAACATGACATTGCCCGATGGTGAACCCATCTGTTTTAGGCCGATTAATTCCAATGACCGAACAATCCTGGAAAAAGGCATGTCATCATTATCATTTCAGTCGCGCTTATTCCGCTTCTTCTCTCCCATCATCAAATTATCAGATGAACAATTACGATACTTCACCGAAGTTGACCAGGATAATCATGTCGCATGGATTGCCGTTTCGCAAAATCAGCCGGAGCAAACCGGTGTAGGCAGTGCGCGATTTATTCGGTCTCCGTATCAGCCTAATCTTGCCGAATTTGCCATTGTAGTTATAGATGGTTATCAAAAGCGGGGGATAGGGGTTATTTTAATGTCATTACTCTACAAGCTGGCAATGATAAAAAAAATTGAGATTTTACGAGCATCAATACTTCTGGAAAATACCGTTATGAGCCATTGGTTGACCAGATTGGGGGCTGTCGGTGAATATGATAATGGAAATTATTGGATGAATTTGAATGTTTCAAATGATTTGTCAATCTTAACTACTTTGTCGCGGCAACGATTAAGCCTTTATATTAAAAAAATTGAAGCAGCTGTTGCAAAAGGCAACTCTGTTAATAATAAGTCGATTCTCAATATCTACTAAGTGCTTCGAATGGTTTTAGCCAGTCTTTGGGTAATATTAAGGTATATCCTTGTCAGTTAAATTCTCTGTAATGGCGATTGATCATTGGACCAGCTTACAATAAATATGCAGCTTCCGAGAATCTTAAAGCGACCAACTCACAGGTTATCGCGTACTTCAATCTATCATTTTGGTTATCTGAAATAGACAGATCACAGATATATGCTGCCATGTAGCATTCAAAATTGGATAGCATTTTATCAGAACGAAGAAATATCCTTATAAAACCCTAAAAACTAAGGTAGGAGAGCAAACTTGGAAACGGTTAATAAACAACTCTTGCGGGAAGCATCTAAAATTAATATCAGGACGCTTTGCCAGAACAGAGGTCATGCTCAATTTTTATTTTCTGCCCCGTCAATTGTCATGTAAGGCAAAGTGATGCTGAGGATCAACAACCGGGTTATCAATCGCAAAAGGTTTAGCCACTTGCGATTGATGTGAAAATACGATGGCTAGATGCCCTTCAGCTTTCAGGCCTGAAATATCTTTTCCTGAAATACAACGCGACACTGACCAGGCCAATCAACACCGGCACTTCCACCAGCGGCCCGATCACCGCGGCAAACGCCTGCCCGGACTGCAGGCCAAAAACGGCGACGGCCACGGCAATCGCCAACTCAAAATTATTGCCAGCCGCCGTAAACGACAACGTGGCGCTGATGCGGTAGCCGGCGCCGGCCTTCGCCGACATATAAAAAGTCACGAAGAACATCAGGACAAAATAAATCACCAGCGGTATCGCAATACGCATCACATCCAGCGGTAATTCCACGATGACATCGCCTTTGAGCGAAAACATGACCAGGATCGTGAATAACAACGCGATCAGCGTTATCGGGCTGATCTTCGGGATAAAACTTTGCTCATACCAGTCGCGGCCTTTGCTGCGCACCAGGATGATGCGCGTAAACATCCCGGCAAAAAAAGGAATGCCCAGGTAAATCATGACGCTTTTAGCGACTTCAAGCATCGTAACTTGTACTTCAAGGCCGGATGCAATGCCCAGCACATCGGGCAGCACGGTAACGAAAACATACGCATACAGGGAAAAGAACAGCATCTGGAATACGGAGTTGAACGCGACCAGACCGGCGCAGTATTCGGTATCGCCGTCGGCCAGTTCGTTCCAGACCAGCACCATTGCGATGCAGCGGGCCAGGCCGATAATAATCAGCCCGGTCATGTATTCCGGATAGTCCCTCAGAAAGATAACGGCCAGCATAAACATCAGTACCGGACCGATAATCCAGTTCTGTATCAATGACAGCACCAGGACTTTGACATTGCTGAAGATCTGCGGCAGCTCCTCGTAGCGCACCTTCGCGAGCGGCGGATACATCATCAGGATAAGGCCGACGGCGATCGGGACCGATGTCGTGTCGACCTGAAAATACGTCAGCCATTGCGTAACGCCGGGAACAAAATAACCCAGGCCGACGCCTGCGGCCATCGCGATAAAAATCCACAGCGTCAAAAAGCGTTCCACAAACCCTAAGCGTTTGGGCAATGCCAGTTCTGCACCCGCTGAATGCGCCGGTTGTCCGAATTGTTTAGTCATTGATGCAGCCTCGTTCCGGGGATTCGGCGCCGATACGATTCAGACTCTCGGCGAGTTCGGGTTTAGTCAGCGTTTCCAGCGGCAATGCCAACATTTTATCGACCCTGTCGTTGAGCGCGTCATAAGTCGCCTGGAATGCCCGCTTGATTTCTTCTTCGCTGCCTGTGGCGTGGGCCGGGTCAGGCAGTCCCCAATGCGCCCTGACGGTACTGTTTAAATACACCGGGCAGGTTTCGCCCGCCGCCTGGTCGCAAACGGTAATTGTAATATCGATACCGGCGTCGCCGAATTCATCCCAGGACTGGCTGCTGAAGCCTTCGGTCGACAAGCCGTTGCGCTCCAATGTCGCCAGCGCATTCGGGTTGACTTTGCCGGTCGGGTGGCTGCCCGCCGAAAAAGCCTTCACCCGGCCGCCGCCTTTATGGTTGATCAAGGCCTCGCCAAGCACGCTACGGCACGAATTACCGGTGCATAATATCAAAATGGTTAACATCGCTGTCCTCATATGGTTATATATGTATTTCCATATATTATAGAAAAAAAAACCGATCTCAACATTTACTTAACCACGGGCGAGTGCTCATGGCTTGCAATCGTTCAATATCCTGTTGCAAACGCGGCTGCTCGCTGAACTGTTTCGTCGTGATGTCGAGAATATCAAAAACCCAGCCCGGCAGTTCGCGGTTAATCTGGTAATAAACCCACTGCCCTTCCCGGCTGTCCTGCAACACATTGAGCTGTCTCAACAAGGCAAGATGTCGGGAAATTTTCGGTTGCGACATCGCCAGCGCATAGGTTAATTCACAAACGCAAAGCCGGCCTTCTTTGTGCAGCAAAACCATGCAACGCAAGCGGGTTTCATCGGCCAGGCATTTGAATAAGGTCGTAGGGGTCAGCATGCGGCAAAATTAATGGTGTTGTCGTTAGCCGTCATTTTATCGTATAAAACGCCAAGTAATCGCACACTACACAGAAAGTGCGTACGACGCACCTACTCAACCGTGTTCCCGCCCTCTTGCTTGCTGTTCGGTGCATTCCCTTCAAGCATCTTTTTCTTCCATAAGCCATTGCTGGCAAAACAGCCCCATCCCCATTTGAGCCAGTCCAGCAAGGCAACGGCCAACCATAACGACCAGGCGAGCATCAATAATCGGTAGACCATTAACGGCACCGACACCAGCGTTGCGACGGGCAAGGTCGATAAACTCCTGTCCTGGTACCAGTTTAAGTCGAAGGCTGTCGATTGATTGCCGGTGATGCGCATATCGGGTGCATCCAGCAAGCCCTGCGCCACGGCAAAAAACAAGATGCCCAGCGACACCAGCGTCAAGCCGCCGATAGCGACTTGCAGCAGGTTAAAATAAGCCGATTCAGGTGTGCGCTGCCTGCGCCAACCCAGCACGATTAACCAGGCGATAACGATACCGGCCAGTTCCAGCGGTATCTGGCTGAGGCCGACCAATAACAAGAACCATTGCGGGTTTTTCAGCGGCGTCAGCGGAATTTTGCTGAGACCTGGCGACAGCATAAAAATCACGATCAAGACGCCCCAAAACAGCACGGCCGGCCCTAAGCGCGGACCCCAGGCAAACAATGCCCAGCGATCCTGGCCCAGGCTGATATTCAGGCGGGTATTGACGCTGTCCAGCCCCAAATCGACCGTCGGCGTCGTCATCACTGTGGAAACAGGTTCCGCTTCCTGCCAGTTTACGGCGATGTCCTGCTTGCCGGGATGGATAGGCAGGCTCAGTTTCCTGCCCTGTAGCCTGATGGGTTGGCTTTGCCCGTCTATCGCCACCGATTGCAGCACGGCATTTTCCGGCAATGTCAGCGTGTGTTGCCCGCCCTGGGAGCTGCGCAAACTGAAATTTAAGTCCGCATCCCGGATGCGTTGCCCTGGCTTGATTGTTAGCGCACTGTTATCGATGGTCAGCGTTTGCCCGGCCACAGCTTCGGGCCGGGTTATCTGCAGCACGACTTTCTCGCCGGGCCAGGGATGCCATTCGGGCAGCCATTGCGTCAGGTTAAAGCTATGGATAGGCGCAATACCACCGGCTTCGATATGCCACACTGTACTGACATTTGCTTTCCAAATTTCCGTCCATTGTTCGGTTTTCGGCGCAACCAGCTCAATCACAGCTGATTTTTCCAGTGTGGACAGCCATTCCATTTCGGTGTCTTGCGCCGGCATATTGACCTCGACCTTAGCGTCTTTAACGTGTATGCCTGCCGTACTCACGGCTTCTCCAGGCAATAAGCCGACTTTTAATACCACGGCGGAACCGACGGGTGACAAACGGCTGACGCGGGTGTAGACGCGCCAGTCCAGGCCCAATTGCAAGGTG
>Ga0172380_10005839_pt1 | contig 14655 bp, 10 predicted proteins | sample Leawe162metaG_FD_119747 | JGI IMG/M metagenome (GOLD analysis project Ga0172380, IMG submission 119747) | Leachate microbial communities from a municipal landfill in Southern Ontario, Canada - Leachate well 162 metaG | ecosystem: Engineered > Solid waste > Landfill > Unclassified | place...
AACGTTTCAATTCTATTGTAGTGCGATTAATACCGTGTCCCCGGTCCAAAAATGCATATCTCCTTTTTTGTTTCAATTCTATTGTAGTGCGATTAATACTAGTTCGGACTATGCGTTAGATAGAAGTTTTAAAAAGTTTCAATTCTATTGTAGTGCGATTAATACAATAATTGAGATGTTAAATTCCCAATAGGTAAACCGTTTCAATTCTATTGTAGTGCGATTAATACCTCAATACTAGGAAGCTCAACCTCCTTATCCAGAAGGTTTCAATTCTATTGTAGTGCGATTAATACTCGAGAGCAAAGCCCATAATATGTTTGCTATCAAGTTTCAATTCTATTGTAGTGCGATTAATACCTAAAGGTCGCTTCGTCATCCCTGGTTCATTTATCGGTTTCAATTCTATTGTAGTGCGATTAATACTTTGTTCACACGTTCCGACATTAGGGTATCGAGAGGTTTCAATTCTATTGTAGTGCGATTAATACACATTCCGATTGTTGGATAATCCCATGCTTAATACCGTTTCAATTCTATTGTAGTGCGATTAATACACTACTTCGATAATAGAAAACAACCCTACATAATAGTTTCAATTCTATTGTAGTGCGATTAATACTTCCGTTGCCGCACTCGGACGGTTGTGGTCTATGAGTTTCAATTCTATTGTAGTGCGATTAATACGGCGCCCAGCTTTTGTTTACAAAATAAGTAATGTTAGTTTCAATTCTATTGTAGTGCGATTAATACAACCAACGATATTGAATACATAGAAACCATTAGTGGTTTCAATTCTATTGTAGTGCGATTAATACTAAAAATGGAATTAGCTCTGCAGGCTCGAATATTTTGTTTCAATTCTATTGTAGTGCGATTAATACCTTGGATGGATAGATGCTTCAGGTAATCAGTTAAGGTTTCAATTCTATTGTAGTGCGATTAATACGTTATTCCCTAAAAATTCTGTTATCCATAAGGTTGGTTTCAATTCTATTGTAGTGCGATTAATACAAAATGGTGAAGCGATATTAAAAACTGAATTACCAAGTTTCAATTCTATTGTAGTGCGATTAATACGATTTTGCGTAAAGATCGATAGTCTCTAATAGATTGTTTCAATTCTATTGTAGTGCGATTAATACTCCGGTGGCTTCCCTTGCCAGCCATTCTCTCAAGCGTTTCAATTCTATTGTAGTGCGATTAATACCCGCTCACACCGCTCTTTAATACAATATATCTCACCCGTTTCAATTCTATTGTAGTGCGATTAATACTTGAAAGGGAAGTTTATTGGGCGTAAGGAGTTAGGTTTCAATTCTATTGTAGTGCGATTAATACGATGCAGCATTTAGTGAGTGATTCTCTTTTAGAGAGGTTTCAATTCTATTGTAGTGCGATTAATACTATGCAGACTATTCAATTATCGTAATGCCACCGGAGTTTCAATTCTATTGTAGTGCGATTAATACATGATTGCAGAAAAAACATACACCGACACTAAATCGTTTCAATTCTATTGTAGTGCGATTAATACTATTTGTGCTAAATACTAAATAAAGTTAGTACGCCGTTTCAATTCTATTGTAGTGCGATTAATACTCAATCCAGATGAAGCATTAGAATTAATTGAATATGGTTTCAATTCTATTGTAGTGCGATTAATACCTGCTACACCTGCATTTAATACTTCAATCCTAAACGGATTCGACCTGTGTTTCAATTCTATTGTAGTGCGATTAATACGAGAATTTGTGAAGCTGAAAACTCATTCCCAATTGCGTTTCAATTCTATTGTAGTGCGATTAATACGATTTACAGAAGAAACTGCACTGGTTATTAATGCAGGTTTCAATTCTATTGTAGTGCGATTAATACAAAGAAAGTTAGCATTAGGAATTGAAGTTGAATTTCGTTTCAATTCTATTGTAGTGCGATTAATACATGGATGGTGTGGAGATAGGGATTAGGTTCAGGGGTTTCAATTCTATTGTAGTGCGATTAATACAATGGGCGTGAAGTTTACGAGAGAATATTTAATGAAGGTTTCAATTCTATTGTAGTGCGATTAATACCAAATTGAACTATGACGAGGGCTTTAATTATGATATGTTTCAATTCTATTGTAGTGCGATTAATACTCACAAAAGAGAACAACATCGAATATCATTATAGTGTTTCAATTCTATTGTAGTGCGATTAATACTATTCATCTTCAATAAAAACTACATTTGCTTCTATGTTTCAATTCTATTGTAGTGCGATTAATACCCGTATTTACAGGGTGATGTGATCGCTTATTTACGGTTTCAATTCTATTGTAGTGCGATTAATACCCTACGATACTTCCAGCAGCAACTAGATCACCATTGTTTCAATTCTATTGTAGTGCGATTAATACGTCTTATGCAGATACAACGAATGCGGGCTATTGGCTGTTTCAATTCTATTGTAGTGCGATTAATACTAACTAACGTCTATGCAGGAGGCAGTCCAAATCTTAGTTTCAATTCTATTGTAGTGCGATTAATACAGGGTAGGGGGTCTTTGTATTGCCTGATAATAATCTTGTTTCAATTCTATTGTAGTGCGATTAATACTACACAACTCTTTTTAGAGTTGTCTTAAAAGCTACCGGTTTCAATTCTATTGTAGTGCGATTAATACGGAAATCGTGATGCAAATCTCTTTAATCTCTTCTTCGTTTCAATTCTATTGTAGTGCGATTAATACATTTCGCAGAAGTTATGAACGTTGTTTTTTACGTAAGTTTCAATTCTATTGTAGTGCGATTAATACTTAGACTCCCTTGTTATATTAAAAATATCATATTTGAGTTTCAATTCTATTGTAGTGCGATTAATACCAACGTCATAATCGACCCAGACTTCTTGCCCTGTATGTTTCAATTCTATTGTAGTGCGATTAATACAAATAATACCGTTTATTTTGCAGGGCGTAATGATTGGTTTCAATTCTATTGTAGTGCGATTAATACACTGCTAACCCTATAACTACTGTATCACAAAATGGGTTTCAATTCTATTGTAGTGCGATTAATACTTGAACTTGTAGTAAGCATTTTTTTCATATCAAAGTTTCAATTCTATTGTAGTGCGATTAATACTTTATTCCAAATGATTTCTACTCTTTTGAACCAACGTTTCAATTCTATTGTAGTGCGATTAATACCTTCTTCTCATTATGCTGCCGTCCTTGTCCATACACCGTTTCAATTCTATTGTAGTGCGATTAATACTGCAGACGAATTAGGCATGTCAATCGAAGAATTCACGTTTCAATTCTATTGTAGTGCGATTAATACTAAGATTGTCTAGGGTTGTGCCTGCCACAATTTTTTGTTTCAATTCTATTGTAGTGCGATTAATACAATTTCGAGTATAACGAAGGATATAACATGGACATGTTTCAATTCTATTGTAGTGCGATTAATACTTGTAGCTGTATTTGCAATACCCTTTTTAACTTCTGTTTCAATTCTATTGTAGTGCGATTAATACTCGCCCCTCTGTCTGCATAAGGCATTTCAAATGTTTGTTTCAATTCTATTGTAGTGCGATTAATACAGCACTGTTAATGCGGGTTATTCAGAAACGACAGAGTTTCAATTCTATTGTAGTGCGATTAATACACTTTGAAAGTTTCATCTAGCGATACTCGATCGATGTTTCAATTCTATTGTAGTGCGATTAATACTTTCATGGGAACGTAATCGGTTCTCGCTTAACGTCGTTTCAATTCTATTGTAGTGCGATTAATACCGTTTTGTAAATCAATATTTTTTATTTTTATTTTTTGTTTCAATTCTATTGTAGTGCGATTAATACCTAACGTTCCTTTCGGTGCACAAGGTGTATATACGTTTCAATTCTATTGTAGTGCGATTAATACAAGACCAGAAATAATAGCAGATTTTGGTTTAGACTTGTTTCAATTCTATTGTAGTGCGATTAATACGGTTCTGCAAGTAAATATCAAACTTACTCACTTGAGGTTTCAATTCTATTGTAGTGCGATTAATACATGTGTTCGTTAATGATTTCTATTTCAGGAATTTTGTTTCAATTCTATTGTAGTGCGATTAATACTCCCAAGTGGGATAAGAACAATTGGTCCCGGTCTTGTTTCAATTCTATTGTAGTGCGATTAATACACATCGTGCTAGTAAGTTCTACAAAGATGCTATCAAGTTTCAATTCTATTGTAGTGCGATTAATACTCAAGAAGATTTTTAAATATAAATACGTTTTTAGCGTTTCAATTCTATTGTAGTGCGATTAATACCTCAACTCCCGAATTTGATCAAAGCTCTAAATGACGTTTCAATTCTATTGTAGTGCGATTAATACCCAATTTGCAATTTGTTATCATCGATATAGATTTTGTTTCAATTCTATTGTAGTGCGATTAATACAACAAAACCGGATGTTGTTTTTATTTCGAGCACACGTTTCAATTCTATTGTAGTGCGATTAATACGTAAAGAACTTACTAATCGAGAAAGCGAAGTATTATGTTTCAATTCTATTGTAGTGCGATTAATACAAACTCGGGCCAGATTCTTGACATGCCTTTTAAGCCGTTTCAATTCTATTGTAGTGCGATTAATACCCAATAAGCATCGTCACATGCAGCAAAGGTCACACGTTTCAATTCTATTGTAGTGCGATTAATACATCCGCTAACTGTGATCGTTTGAAATTCTTTAAGATGTTTCAATTCTATTGTAGTGCGATTAATACCCTCATCGGCTAAGTAGCTAATCACAGTCTCGTTCGGTTTCAATTCTATTGTAGTGCGATTAATACCCAATAAGCATCGTCACATGCAGCAAAGGTCACACGTTTCAATTCTATTGTAGTGCGATTAATACCACATTCTGACATAATGCAACCATAGCAATTATTTGTTTCAATTCTATTGTAGTGCGATTAATACAGTATCTATTTCTAATTGCAATTCCGTGTAGATCGGTTTCAATTCTATTGTAGTGCGATTAATACTAGTTGCCCAGCAATAGCCTTCCTGATTGCACAGAGGTTTCAATTCTATTGTAGTGCGATTAATACTATGCACGTCCTCGATTCTTCATAAGTTCAAGAAGGTTTCAATTCTATTGTAGTGCGATTAATACTTCGAGTAACTACCATCTGTTGTTGCATAATTTTTGCGTTTCAATTCTATTGTAGTGCGATTAATACTTAAACCCATGATCCCTGCTAAGTAGGCAAGAACAGGTTTCAATTCTATTGTAGTGCGATTAATACTGCCCGAAATTACCCCTTTTTACGCCATATTGCAAGCTTTTTTCTACTATCGGGTCGTCAATGTATAATTCGGTCAAAAATGGCAGGGTACGACGATCTTTCAACTTTTTTCATGATAAATTGCCACCCAGAAAAATATCGGTAAGCAAATCATATAAATGATTCGATATCATTTTTCTCAATTCCTATTATTCCTCGATTCAAATAATCTTTGGAACGAAGTACATAATATATTATACTGTCACTTTTCGTATTAATAATCCCTTTGACATCATGTTTAATTTTCTCGAATTCACTCTCTGTTACTTCCCCTTCAAACACTGAATTCTGCACCCATATCAAATGCTGCCTCAAATATTTTAATAATTTTACTCCTTTTTTCGGTCCGGCATCATAGACAAGTATAATATACATTATCACCACCAAATTTTAAATGGTTTATATTCCTTCTCGCCAATCAAATGCTTAATCAATTTATAACACTCCAAACGGATCAAATATCTATAACTAACAGATTTTTTCAATTGACGATGTTGAATTGTCGTTTTCAGTTTTTCATCAAATTCTTTAAGGTAAATCTTTCTCCCCTCCTCGCTCAAATAACATTTATTCAATTCTTTACTAAAATGTTTTTCTTGAATCATATTCTTATTTAACAGGGCGAAAATAATTCGATCCGAAAGAAGTGGTTTGAATATTTCGGCAATATCAAGTGAAAGAGAAAATCGTCTTTCACCCGGCTCATGCAAAAAGCTAATTAACGGATTTAATTGAGTCTTAAAAATCTCGCTAAGTACGGCTGTATATACTAATGAGTTACCAAACGATACCAATGCATTAATGGGATTAGTTGGAGGATGCTTCTCCCTTTTATTGAATTTTATTTCCTGATCGATCAATAAATTCCAAGTGAAATAATAGTTCGAGCGAATATTCCCTTCAATTCCCATCAGTTCTTTTACATCATTAGTCGAATCAATACGTGAAATTAAATCCTCGGTTTTTTCGAGGAAGAAACTCAAGTCCTTACCGCGTGTATTATAATATTGTAAATTCTTTTTTATATTCTCTGCCGAACCTGAAACAAATTTTCGAGCAATCGCTACCCTTTTTTCGGGATCAAGATAATGCTGAACCTGCTGAACCAAAAGTCTGCCCGAAATATATGGTTCACGTGGATAGAACGAGGAAGTGTAATATCCATAGTAATTAAATAAATGAAGAATTATTTCCTTTTGAGCGATGTAGTTTAGAAATTTCGTATTGAAACGAAGCTCGCTAAAACAAAGAATAGAATCGATATCCTCAACGGGGATAGGTTTGCGAGGCATACGCTTGACGGCAACTTGATCTTCATCAGATTCAGTAAGCGAATCATCATCTACACTTATTTCATCTTCTTCCGAATTTATTTCTTCCGGTTCGCCAGCTTCTCCAGGCTCGAAATAGAGTGTATTGTCTTTTCGAATTAATTTTCCACTGCTGAAAATATAGTAGTTACGTTTCATATTAATTTATTCATCGAATGACTTTTTTATACATAGCAGAGATCATAATAACTGCAATTTTTACAAAATGGTTTATTAATTACATCAGGTGGGAATTCTAATTCTCGAATTCGTTGAATATCTATCCGAATTTCCTGCAATCTTTTTCTATCATCATCCGTTAGAATTACTTTTTCAGTCTGCCTAAGTTTGGGATAATTGAGTATAGCAGTAACACCTTCGATTCCCTTTTTCTCAAGAACAGAGATATAAAATTTCACCTGCCAGATATGAGTTTCTTCCATCTTGTCAGATTTTTTTACTTCGTGAATTGTTTTGGTAACTGAATCAAAGAAATCGAGTACTATATCATCTTCCCCATCGGATATATGAATTTCGTGATCTTCCTTCTTGTAAGTAGTCTCGGAAATAAATTCACCTATTGAGACAATATCCGAATTGTGCTCCATATCTAAATTTTTAAGATAAAGCCATAATTTACGATTACAAATGGAATAATATTTAATTTGTGTTCCGGTCATCTATTTATAAAGTAACTTAATCATTAATTATTCTATTCAAATTTAATCCCGTGACAGGATTGTAATATCTTTCATTTATTACGAATAGATATTGTTTATTTTCATATCCGATATAAAAAGTCACTTTTTCAATTAATCCTTTTTTAAGAGCTTTTTGAAATTCCCATATACTACATTGAACTCCATGGTATATTTTAAATAATTGATATTCGGAATAATTATTAAAATAACATTCATTTTCAAAAAGATTTACATTTACAAATACTGTCATTTGTTGTTCTATATTTCTAGATTTCCATTCAGTTAATTCCTCATCATGCTCTTCCATTTTTTGACTTGGAAGAATAAGCCAATTAGATTTAATCATTTTTATAAGTTCTTCATAATTATTTTGAATATTTGGTGAAGTGTTAGTTTTATGATCCGGATAAATTAACTTTACGAGATTTACAAAATCTTCCGCAGAATATTTATTTTCTATTAATAATGAATTAGTATCTTCAAGCACCTTTGACATTATCCATTTTTTCTTTTCAAATATACCGTATGGAGCACAATAATATTCATAACTTCCATCCTTTTTCTTTTTCATTGGTTTTACAATAAATAGCTCTCCAATATTCTTATTAAATCTAGATAATCGTCCTGCTCTTTGAACTAATCTATCTATAGGACATAAATCAGAAATCATTAAATCCGAACTTATATTTACACTTAATTCGCCTATTTGCGTAAGAATTGCAATTCCCTTTTGTGCACCCTGATCCCATGCATCTTTACCAAGTAATGAGGTGAGTTTTTTTTCTATAAGAACTTTATCCGGTTCAGTAAATCTGCTATGATACATTACAATATTATCTATATTTAAGCTTGGAGAATTTTTAATAAACCACTCATAATAATTATTAGCTCTATCAACAGTATTCGCATATACAATTAAAGGAGTTCCATCAATTCCCTTTTTCATAACTTGTTGAAGTTCCTTAGATATTTCTAAATCATCAACTCTTTTTATACCGCATCTTAGTCTTTTGGAATCTGTAACGTCTTCAAATATTTTTTCTATAATAAATCCTGATTTATTATAGAATTCTATAACGGAATCTGGTACAGTTGCACTCATTAATAATATTGGAACTTTCAATATGCGTAACACTTTTAATAAAACTAAAATATTATATTGAGTGAATTCATCATAAAAATCTGCTTCATCAATTACAATACATGAGTTTGCAATATTAAAAAATATTGAATGTTGATCTTCTCTTGTCCCTGTTAATGCAATTAATAAATGATCGATTGTAGTAACAGAAATCGGAGTTTCTAATAATCTTGCTAATTGTAGCTCTTGATCAATAGTTCTTTTACTGATTCCACTTTCTAAACTATCACTAGTTAATTTTTGAAACCATGCACTGGAATGATAAAGACCAATTTGGCTTAATTTTTCAGCCGCAGCAATAGAAAGAGCATTTGCTGTAAATCTTGTGGGCATAGCGATTATTAATCTGTCTGCTTTATTGGAATCGATTTGATGTTTTGCCCAAAGTAATGAGGCATCTGTCTTTCCTGAACCGGTAGGTGCTCTTAAAATTGAAAAAGGCTCATTCTTAAGGTCATCAATAATTAATTGGACACCTCTCTTACTACTATATTCTATGGGAAAATTGTAATTGAAATATTTAATTTGCAGGGGAGCATTACCTTCTTCTCTTGAACTAGCTCGATGGTCAGCAAATTGCAATAAAGCTCTTGGTCCAGAATATTCATAACGTGAAAGTATTGCTTTTTCAAACTTTTCATGATCAGGAGTTTTGTAAAGAATTTCGTTTTTGAGGCCTTTAAAATGTGCAAACAATTCCTTTGCTTCAGGAATTTCATTTTCCCATCGATGATGCTCTCCTTCGGATAATTTCCCGTGATGTGAACCAATAGCTGCCTTAACCGGATCAGATAAGTTCTCTAATCCTTTAGTTAAGAGCGAGCCAATTTCATGTCTAAACTTGGCATTTCGTAAATGATACATTTTTTTTTGCTCACCAGTCTCTAAGAATATCTGGTTATCCTTCTTACAAGCAATTTGCCATCTGGGATTTCCTTTACCTACATCATGATATTTGGCTGCGGTCATTACTCTTTTTTTTAAATCTTTATTGAAAAATTTTTTATACTTATTTTGCATAAAGGTTCGAGGTGCAAGAATTTCCCGCACCTCATCTTTCACATGTTGGGTATGTTCTTCAATAGAAATACTTAATGTAGGTTTTGCTAAATTCAATCTTGAATTTCCTTGTCTTCTAATTTAAAAGCTTCTGCAAAAGTTTGAATTTTACAACCAGAATCACAAGGATCAAATAATGTTGTTTCTTCATTTGCTAATAAATCCAAAGCTGCTTTATATGCATTCTCTACACTTCTAATTTTGGCATTTGATTCTATTAAATCATTTCCAATGAAATAGATTGCGTTCCTTGCATCTAATTCATTTAAAATATTATTTCTTTCTATCTCGGACGAAGTAAAATATCTAGCAATTTTCCTACTAAGGATAGAATCAAAAACAATTATAACTTGCTGTGGTTCACCACTTATTGCATTTCTTGCTTGATTTGCATAGTCAGTTATTGTTTTAGTTGCTTCTATAAATAATTTTGTTCTTCTTTTTCTTTCTTCTTCATTTACATGCTTTACATATTCTGTATTCAAATGGAATCCTTTGTCCTCGTATTCATATTTTTTTGAAATACTAAGTGCGGTAATATCTAAAGAAAAATTCATTACCATCAGATCCATTTGGCTAAATTCTTTAGTGGCGAGACTATGAACTGAATCCATACTTTTTAGTTTCAATAATAGGTCTTTTCCAATTTCGCTTTCATTTAAAGCAACTGCAGGAGTTACAGATAATGGGGAAGTTCTTCGACCTGAATAATTACCAGTTTTTGGATGCAAAAATCCACCTAAATCTGCTCTAAGATTTAATTCAATGCGATTATCGATTCCATCTCCATTAGATACATAGGTAGATGCTCTATTTGAATCTCTATAGTTAATTCTTTCTATTGCACTAAACAAAGCATGTCTTTGCATTTGTCCAGAGATGTAAACTCTTTCATCCGGTCTTCTTTTAATTGAAGAAGCATTACCTAATAATTTTTCTCCACCATTTGCAATATGATTCTCCATTGGAGCAATTAAAGAAACCATTATACCACTAATATTTTTCATTTTGTTTTCTCCTAAGTTTAAATTTATTCTAATTCATCATCTGATAATTCTGTTTCAATATTTTCTTCTTCTGCTAACTCCAATTCTATTTCTGATTCAGAATTAACTTTTTCACTGAATTTCTGAGATTCTTTATTTCCACTAATTCGAGCAAAAACAACAATCATATTTTTAGCATTTTCCAAACTAATTTTTTCATTTTCGCCTAAATTTCCTTCTAATACTTTTTGAATAAATAATTTTGATTGTATTGGTGCATCTTGAGCAGAAATTCTACCAGCCCTTGTTATTACTTGGGCAACTAGTGCTGAAGGAGTTTTAGCTGAGAAAGCTGCACTTTCAATTTCAACTATAATTTTGGCTTTACCTTTAATTATTGCTTCTTTATTATTTTCTTCTACTTCATTTTTTGCAGTAAAGTAAGCAATATTGTTTAGCCATTTACCTAATACAGCAGCCGAATTGATAACTTCTTGATCAATTTTCATAACTCTCCTAAAAAATGTTTTAATTAATTCTATAATTCCAATATTGTATTCGCCTCTAATTGACAAAAATTCTTTAAATGACTCTTTATCAAATAATTGAAGGAATCGAGAAACAAACAAGAAATAATTGTTTAATTTAATTTTACTATTTTTATCATTTTTTTCATCATTATTAATAAATGGTCTAAACCATGTAATAGAATCAATAATATTACATAAAAGATTATTTTTTGCAAGATTTACTATATAGTGATTAAAATGAACAGATTTAGCTTTACCATAAGTTATAATATATAAAGGCCTTTCTTGTAATTTGTCTAAAACTTCTTCAGCTAAACTATTTGGATATTCTGCTTGTTTTGAAAACCATCCAATTGCACCAAGTAATGCTGCACTTGCTAATTCCGAGCGAAATGGAGCGTAGGGGAAATTACCATTTTTTATTCTTGGTCTATAAAATTTAATTTCCTTATCCCTTTTAATTTTTCCTAAAAATAAATTATTAGTTTGTGTTTTCAGCATATCCTGAAAAACAGAAATAAATTTAACGAGATCGGGCAATTCTAAGTCAGGAATAATTGTACAATTAGAATATTTATCTAATTGATTATCTTTTTTATAGAGAGAAGGTTTTAATGGATTAGAAGTAGCTATCATTAGTAATGCAGCTTCAAATAACGTTACGCTGGGAACAGATTGACTTTTATTACCATTATTTATTTTTGAAGTCAATGGCATTATTGACATAGTTGCAGGTTTTCTTTTATCTAATTTTTCTAATTTAGATAATCTGGATATTATTTCATCTTGTGCGTTCCAGTTTATTGATGCATTTATTTCTTTAGTTATAACGTGTGGTGCTAAAAAATATCCTTCATTGCAATTTGTTTTTATGTATTTAGGATTATTTTTAAGAAAATCTGATTCTGCATATTGAAAATTAATACTTCCGTTATCTTCACTATCTAATCTAGGTTGTAATCGAAAATGGTCCATTCCTTCTTGCAATAAACTAATCAACATTGAGGGAATTATATCCTTTACTTTTTCAAGGTTATATCTTTGCATAACTAGTGCTAATCCATATCTGGCATAAAAATGTTCGACTATCATATTAATTCTCCTATTTCTAAATCCACCCAACCTTCACTAGTACCAAGATATCCGTTATTGTTTTTTGTAAGTATATTTTTAATTAATAAGAAAAGATTCTCTGTCATTTTCAATTTTATTAAATATTCACCTTTTGCTATCATAAATTCACGCAATTTTGGAGAGCGATAATACATAGGGAATTTGCTAATATTTTCTTTAAAATATTTTGATATTTTTTTATTATTATTTTCTTTATTTAGTTTAATAATATCATTTTCAATTTCCCATGAATTATTAATACATCCTTTAAAATGACGTTCATCTGCACCTATTAAGTGCTGAGTCCAATAATCTTCATAAAATATCATTTGTGGTTTTACGATTGGCAATTCAATTTCAAACAAATGATTGATAATAGGTTGAAATCCAACATTTGAAGACTCTGTTAGATAATTACCTATTTTTTCTCTTTGATAATAGTTTTTAATTTTTCTTCTTATAATAGTCCTGTCTTGAATTGTTAAATGAAAATTTAGCAAATTTTCAAATAGACCGCACAGCATATATTTATCTGGTTGATGCTCTGTCTTATAATAAGAACCTGGCACATTCGTTACCATAGAAAGTGGTGCTAATGGATTTATTTTTAAAATTGCAGTTTTTGTAAATTCAGGTTTATCCAACAAAAAATTGATATCAATATTCATAACAACCTCCTAAAATAATTTAACAAAGTGACCCGAAACCGGATCCTGTTGAATGACCTATTCCAACATTCCAGGCAAACTTAATAGCTTCGGGATCACCTTCTAATATAACCGGGCACATGTTTGCTTTGCTGCTGATACCATTAATATTGACTACTTTTGTTTTCGCAATACCAAATTGTCTATCAAAGCTGACTTTAATTTCATAATTCAGATTTGCAGAAAGCATTTTCTTTTTTAGTGTTTCTGTTAAATATAGATCCGTGTCAACATCATCGTAGGTTAGATGGATAGCCCTTTTATTTTCATCATATTTACGAATAAAGACTGGACTTGATACTTTGAATTTCTCCTTTGTACCAAATTCAGGAGTTTCTTGAATTTGAATTTCAAGAACTTTCATTCCGCAAAATGTTTCAGGATCTTTCATAGCATTTTTTACAAGTGTTTTACCAATTTCATCATCCCAAAAGCTTATGAACCATTTTGCACCTTTCGGATAATTGAATCCGTCCTTTACTTTACTACCACCTTGAACCCAACTCAATGAATAAAGGCTAATTTCATCATGAAGATTATTCCATCCCATCCATTTATGAAATGTTCCGATAAGGAAATGTTGGTAATCAAATGGAACGACTTCGGTATTAGGTGATAAACTAAAATGCAACCTCATTACACCTCCTAATTATTTTTTGTATGTGATATATGTATAGAGAATATTTTTGCTGCTTTTTCCGAGAAAGGATAAATTATTCAAAGCTCCGCCCGGTAACTCACATTACTAAGTAAGCTGAATTGAAATTTTTGAAGTGATTGTTTGCCCACAATTGCAAACTATATATAAAAAAAGTGTTAGTCAAGTATTTAACTAACACAATTTATGAAGTGTGTACCTTAAGATATTAAGAATTATTTTATTGTTTCCCCTTTTATTCCTCCGGGATGGACATGCCGTCGTCTTGGGCTTCACGGTTTTTATAATTATTTATGTTGAATCGAAAATTCAACATTACCATCGGTGATTCCCTTTCAGATGATCGGAAATTATAAAAATCGAACGATTGGTTGGTCATTTCCCAATTCGATGTTCCGAATAGATCTCTTACATTTAGACTAATTGTCAATAATTTCTCGAATAATGTCTGTTTTACTGCAATATTTGTCATAAAAAATCCTTCTCTGCTTCCCTGCGCACTTTTTGAAGGACTATTATACATTGCATTAAATTGTAAAACGGTAGATGTTGTTAATTTTATGTTATTATTAAATCTAAAATTCCAATTAAAACTATTTCTACTGAAATCTTTTCCTCTAATTGCGCCTTCAATTTTATAATTATAAAGGTTACCCATAAGGTTCACATTCCAATTCGTGATTGGATCGAAATTAAAGAAGAGTTCAGCTCCGATTGAATAATCTTTCCCTATATTTTGAGGTGTTGTGAGGGTTATGTTTTCAGCATAATAAGATTGAATTCTTTCTGTTTTATTATGTGTCATTCTAAAATATGTATCAATAGATATTAAACTATTGCCTATTACCTTTTGAGCTCCGAATTCATAAGAATCGATATATTCGGGCAAGATATCGGGATTACCGCTTCGTACGTTATAAGCATCCTGCCATGTAATAAATGGTTCAAATTCCCATCCACGTGGACGTCTGATGCGGCGTGTATAACTTGTCATTAATTGATTGCCTGATCCGAGATCGTACGAAAAATGTGCAGTCGGGAAATAATCCCAATCTGAAAGTGAGAAATTCTGATTCTTAGAATCGATTTTCACTTCCCTGCCTGTATATTCGGCTCTTGCGCC